>Ga0302310_10002498_pt1 | contig 14686 bp, 14 predicted proteins | sample III_Palsa_N1_2_FD_200451 | JGI IMG/M metagenome (GOLD analysis project Ga0302310, IMG submission 200451) | Peat permafrost microbial communities from Stordalen Mire near Abisko, Sweden - III_Palsa_N1_2 | ecosystem: Environmental > Terrestrial > Soil > Palsa > Peat permafrost | place: Sweden...
GGCGACGCTGCGGCGGGTGGTGTTGCTGCTCGACGCGCGGATCGAATTCAAACCTTCCGATCAGGAGGTGATGGACCTGCTGGATCGCGCCGCGGTGACCTATCAAATGGTCCTGACCAAAATCGACGCGGTAAAACCAACCGCGCTTGCGAGTAAACGCAAGGCAACCGAAACATTGGTGCGCAAACACGCGGCGGCATTTCCCGAGGTCCTCCTCACTAGCAGCGAAAACGGACACGGCATCGCGGAACTTCGCGCGGCACTGGCGGGGTTGGCCGATGATAAGTGAAATCAATAGGTTAAGTGGCAGGAAGAATCTTCTTTTTGTGAACAAAAAGAAGCAAAAAAACTTTGTCGGCTTTTTGAGAAAAAGTTTTTTGCTTCTTTTTTTCAAAAAAGATGCTTCTTAACTTGCCCCTCCGGAGTGCATTAATGACCTCGATCCAAACGGCTGAAGAGCAAGCCCGCACCCTGGCGCATGCGTTGCCGTTTCTGCGCCGCTACGCCGGCGCGACGGTGGTGGTGAAATACGGCGGCCACGCGATGGGCGAGGAAGTCCTCGCCGACCAGTTCGGCCGCGACATTGCCCTGCTGAAGCAGGTCGGGGTGAACCCGGTGGTGGTGCACGGCGGCGGGCCGCAGATCAACGCGATGCTGAAGCGCCTCGCGATCAAATCGACCTTTGTCGACGGGTTGCGGGTCACTGACGCCGCGATGGTCGAAGTGGTCGAAATGGTCCTGGCCGGCACGGTGAACAAGCAGGTCGCCGCGCTGATCAATCGCGCCGGCGCAATGGCGGTGGGGATCTGCGGCAAGGACGGCAATCTGATCCGCGCCCGCAAGCTCAGCCGCACCGTGGTCGACCCCGAGAGCGAACTTGAAAGGGTGCTGGACCTCGGCTTTGTCGGCGAGCCGGTGGCGATCGACGTCCGCGTGATCCACGCTCTTACCGGCGCCGGGCTGATCCCGGTGATCGCGCCGGTGGGCATCGGCGACGACGGCGAGACCTATAATATCAACGCCGACGCGGTGGCGGGCGCGGTCGCCGGTGCGCTGCATGCGACGCGCCTGCTCATGCTGACCGACGTCGCGGGCGTGCTCGACCGCGACAAGAACCTGATCCCGGAGCTCACCGTTGCGGGCGTGGCGGCGTCGATCGCCGACGGTACGATCACCGGCGGGATGATCCCGAAGGTCGAAAATTGCGTCGAAGCGGTGCGCCAGGGGGTCAAGGGTGCGGTCATCCTGGATGGGCGCCAGCCGCACGCGTGTCTGCTGGAATTATTCACCGAAGGCGGCATCGGGACGATGATCCGTCCCTGACTATTCCTCTGTCGGCGACTTCACGACGTAGCGACGGACCTTGGTGCCCGACGCCGGCATCTCGGTGGTGCGGACTACCCCGCGCTCCAACCCCCGCTCGTCGATGTCGATGGGATTGTGGCGCTCCAGGATGGTGGTGACATCGATCTTCGATGGCGGCACGCCATGCACCACGACGACGCTCGAACCGGCCTCGAGGCTGTGTTCATAGACCAGCTGATCATGTTCATCCTGGGGGGTGGGCTCATAACCGAACATACGCGGCAAAAAATGCTGTTCCGGCGGCGGCGTTACCCCTGGACTGGCCTGGCCTGAGAGGTCGCCTTTGGCGTGCAGCGTGATGGCGCTCGGCGGGACCCCGTGCACCTTGAGATCATGAATTGCGGCATCCGCCTCGTGGGGAGTGTCATAGACGGCGACGAGGGTCTCTTCGGTCATGCTTTCAGGTCCTTGGCTGCTTGGGCTTCGCCTGCCGAGCCGTCGGCAAGGGGTGCATCATCTCCGCGCACCGGGGATGAACCCTATCTATGCCAGAATGCCCTCGGTGCAAATATGATGCTTTAGGATGCTCCGACGCTTTCCCGGCCGATTCAAACCAACCTGATCATCGCGGAGCGCACGCTCGGGCCGGTTTCGACGCCGTAGCTGATGGAAGCCTCCGAAACGATCACCAGCTCGGAAAAATGCGCCCAGGCAAAGTCGTTGGGTGCACCGCACGCCATCCGGGTGCCGAAATACAATCTGACTGGCCCGGTATCCACGTCACTATCGGCTTCCAGCAGGTGGTGGTCTCCGTAGGAGACCCGAGACCATCTCAGCAGGCCGTCGCATTCTGCCTGAAACCGCATCAGCAGCTCCGCGTCGCCTTCGCGGCCGCGCCCCACGACGAAGGCGAACTCGATCGGCTGGGATCGGGCGTGGTCGACCGAAACCCGCACCCGAGCGCGGATCGGACCCCGCATCACGCTCGTTTCGATCCGCGCCACGGCGGCGCCAGTCGCGGCGGGGTGGCAAAGCAGGCGCGCCCGGGCTTCATCATACAGAAGCTGCGCGCAGGGATTGTTCCACGGCGCGCTGATCAAAATCGCCGAGACCAGGAGATCGGTGTCGTACTCGCTTTGGGGAGCGACAGACGACACGATCGAGGCAGGCTTCGCCGCCGCGCCGCGTGCGCCGCAGAGCCCGAAGGGAAAGCGTCCGTCGTAGGGCGAGACCGGCGCCAGACCGTTATTCCGGCGCTCCGTGCTGTCGAGCACCGCGCCGAAACAAGCGTCCGCCGAGATCGCCCCCTGGTCGAGGTCGTGCTGAAATTGGCCATAATCCGTTGCCTCGGGCCAGCGATCGAGGAGAAATTTGCCGACCATCGCGATGAAGCGTCGTGAGCCCCATCGGGACAGATGCGCTTCGAGCTCGAGCGCGCCGATCGCGTTCCCGACGTCCGCCATGCTCCAGCGCACCAAGGAAGAGAGCAGGGAATCTACCGTCTGAGCGCTGTCCCAGGCCGCCACGCCGCGGTCACCAGCCACGAGCGGCATCTCGGCAAGTACGCGCGAGGATCCCGGCTCGCGAAGCTGCAGCTTGCCTTGCAAGGCAACGCCGGGCCGGAGCTGACAGCGGTAGCCGTAGTGTCCGTGGCCGATGCCGGCGAGCAGCAAATCGCTGCGAAAGCATGCCGCGGTCGCACCGCCGACCTCCTCGCCGTCGAGCCAAAGCTGCAGCCTCAGCGGGCGGACTTGGTCGATTTCCCGCGCCCAGCCTTGCACCAGGCCGGTCTGGCTTACCTGGTCGATCCAGGCTTCGGCGGTGCAGGATTTTGTTTCGATCGGCGGCAGCTTCTGCCGTTTGACGATGGCATCCCAATCTTGCAAATAGGCGATGTTCATGATGAGCCCGATGGAATAAATAGCTGAAATAAAATCGCAAAAAAGGATCTATTGCGCGCACCCTCGATTGCCTGCGGCGCGCCCTGGCTTCAGCCAAGTATTGATTGGCGAAAGATCTCCGCGGCTTGCGCCGCCTGGCGCGAGAGCACCAACCCAAGTTCTTTAAGATGTGTGATCGTACTGGGATCTTCGGCGACTTTTACGCGCGCCTCCAACCGGGGCTGTGAAAAGGAAAAATCGTCGATCGACAGCTGCTCAAGCCCGTTGTCGGTACAGAACATCTGATTCTTCCGCGATATGCCGATGTTGACGAAAGGGATTCCCAACATTGACGCGAACACCAGCCCGTGAAATTTCATGCTCAGGATGAGGTTCGCGTCCCGCAACAGCCACAGCACCTTCATCGGCGGCAACGCCTCCCGGACCATCTTGACAGCCGGGCCATCGCCGCCGACGCGATCGAATTTGGTCATGAGCGAAAACACGTCGGCGCAAAATCCGGGATCGTAGTCGTTCGGATCCCATGAAAACGGCAGCAAAATGATGTCGTAAAATTCGGCAAGACAATTCAGCGTCAGCGCAAGTTCATGCTTAAAATAATCCAAATACGCGACCATTCGGACGGAGCCGTTTCGATGCGCGGTCTGATACCGGTTGTTCGAAAGCACCGCATAGAGTTTCTTGAATTTTCCACTGGGCGGGATTTCCCAACGTCTGGTCTGATCATGAAGATTGAAGACGATGTCCGGTGTGAACATGGCCGGTATGCCGAGACCGGTGAGGACCGCGACGTCCTTCACGTTCCTGAGCCAGATCCCTCTGATCCGCTCCCGATGCTTGACGATAAGATCGAACTCTCTCTCGCCACCGATGCCGACGCCATAAACCCAAAAATCGGCGCTTTTGGGAATCGTCTGAAGGTAATAATCCAGAAACACATCCCCGGCGCCCAGGACGAACTTCGTTTGAGGACCGTCGCCAGGTGGCCGATCGCAGATCCAGGTTAAGTTTTCAGCGGGAAAAATCTGGCGATGAACCTCCTTGAACGCCTCATCACCGCAATTCTCTCTACCGTACCAACCGACAAATGTTATGCTCACTGAACAATCATCCCATCCAATCGACTCGAACCTAAAAACAAATCATTATCGGGCGCGCCTGAACACGGTCTGACATCGCCCGTAAAGCCTCAGATTCGGTTGTGCCCCGGATAAAGCGGTCGAATATGCCGCGAGTTCCTGCCGTCTGCTCTAATGGCTACCAGCAGTAGAACCAAATCGCTTGTCTTTCCAGAGAAAAAAACTTACGATTACGACGCATTTTAGTCGGCACGAACATTTGATGAGGAATTAACTGGCCTATGTTGCCGGAACGCAAGCCGTTTGAGCTTCTTTTGGACGCGGACGAGGCGGGACAGTCGGACGAACCGGCGCAGTTGCGAGAGTTCGTTCGCCGATGTCTGATCAGAAGATATCCTTCGTTTTGCGAGGTGCCGGAGGCAGGACCATTGCAATTCCGCTCCGGAGCAATCGCGACCGCGGTGGCGCCGATCGAGCCGGAACACCAAATCGTCGTTTTTGGTATCGGCGCGATGCTGCGGCGAAAGAACGAGTTCAAAGCCGCGATCCTGTCGCCGAGCGCGGTTGCGAAATTTCTCACCCAAACCGCCGAGCAGCCTCCCGCGTTGCACATGGCGGCGCTACGCGAGGTCCAGGAGTCGCTCCACGCCACCGATCCGGTGTGCGTATTCACCGCGGCTCAGCTGATCCCGCTGCTCACACTCGGCGCTCGCAATCTGATTCTGCTTGCCTTTCCGGCGATGCAGTTTCGCCGAGTCGACCGCGGCGCAACTGATCTGCTGATCATAAATCATCTCTCCGATCACCGTGCGTTCGAAGCGCTGGTAGCGGCAGTAGCGGCGACACCGCCACTCACCGCGGGCACGATCGACAGCTACTCCAGCGAAAGCCTCGCATCCGCGCCTGATGCCGGGACAGGGGCGAAGATCCACGTTCACCTCGGTTCGATCGCGGGGGACGAGCTGGCGCTGCGAGTGGTCGATTCCCACGCGCATGGCAGGCTGGTCGTCTTGCTGCACGATCCGCTTGGTCCGCCATATGACAACAGCGCCGCAAACGCCGCGATGGCGGTGGAACATAACGTCTCCGGACTTCGCGTCAGCAGGGTGCGCGATGTGGTTCCCGCAGTCCGGCGCCTGCTCGCCGATGTCGCCATGGCCGATCTGTTCAGGCGCAACGGAGATCGCGTCGCAGGTAGCTTCAACGCCGCGATCGAAGAACGCATCATAAGCGTGATGTCGTGAGCATATCGATCGCCTGGGTCACGCCGTACGGAAAACGTTCCGATGTCGGCGCGTTCTCGCGCAACATTCTGATCGAGCTCGCGGCAGCGGTCGGAAAGTTAGGCGGATCAGTCACGATATTCGTCAATGTCAACGGTCCTACCTATTGGACCAACTTGCCCGTGGTCCAACTGAGCGGCAACGAGCAGGACCGCGAATTATTGTCGTCGTTCGATTTCGTGTTCTTCAACATCGGCAACAATTCCGCGAACCATCGCTACATCAACTGGCTCGCGGTAAGCGTACCGGGGATCGCGGTGGTCCACGACATGGTGATGCAGCATTTCCTCGCGGAGGAGATTTTCGAGAAATTCCAGGCAAAAGACTTCTATGCCCGCCTGGTCGGAAAATATTATGGCGACGCCGGGCTCGACACGGTCGGGCGATCGCAAATCTGCAGCGAGGAATTCCACCCTGTTTATGCACCGTGGGACACGCCGCACGTCGCCAGCATGCCTCTGCTGGAGCCTTTCATCGAATGCGCGGCCGCCGTGGTGGTGCACTCGGCATACGCGGAGCAATACGTCGCCTCACGCCACGCCGGCCCGATCCTGCGGCTGGCGCTGCCCTGGGATCAGAAGCCGTCCCTGAGCGCTCAGAATCTCGAAGAGTGGAGAGCAGCGACGATCGACCGGGCGATCTGCCACGTCGTGTGTTTCGGCTACATCGGTCGCGCGAAGTGTCTCGATCTGGTGATTGCGGCGTTCGCGGAGTCCGCGCTGTTGCGTGACAAGGCGCGTCTGACCATCGCGGGATATCCGGGAGATCGCGACTACGCCGAGGAACTATCGAGAATGGTGGAGGCGGGCGGCCTCGGCCAGTTGGTGGAGTTCGAGTACTCGGTATCCGACGAGCGCCTGCTGAAACTGAAACAGCAGGCGGATCTGTTCGTGAATCTGCGTTTCCCCAATACCGAGAGTGCCTCGGGCTCGATGGTTGAACAGATGAATGCAGGAAAACCGGTATTGGTGTTTCCTTCCGGATGCTACGCCGAGATCGACCGCGATGCGGCGGTCTTCGTGCGGCGCGAGGATGGCGTTCACGGCGTCGTCGATGCGTTAGAAGCAATGGTAGTCGACCCGCGGCAGAGAATAAGCATCGGTGAAAACGGACGGCGCTACGGACGCAGGATCGGGCGGTCGGAATATGTCGGCAGGCTACTGGCATTCCTCGGTGAGAACGCGAATTTACTGCGCGACCGCAAGAAATTGCGGATCGGGCAGCGCGACGCGGCAATCCCGCTGCAGCTAAATGATGTCGATGGACCCTGGATGAAGGAGCTGATCGATACCAGGCGATTGCTCACCGCGCTTCACCGACCGAAATACGAGCTCGCGGTTTCCCCCTTCCAAACCTGGGACCGCCACGCGCTCAGCGCGTTCGTCACAATCGGACTGTTCGGCCGCTGTGCCGACTCGATTTTCGAGCGCGAGTGCCGGTTTCTGTTGGCCCGCCATCAGCGTCCGGAATTCTACCGCATCATCGGGGCCACCAGAATTATCTGGCTTTGCTGCCAGGAACCGGACAGCGCCTTTCGCGCGGAACTTTTCCGCCTCGCCGCAGCCTATCCGACCCTGCTGCCGGATGCCTTTGTTTTGCTGCGCGCGCTGGGCGACGAGGTATTTTCCCGAGCGCTCTATGTCGGGATTCTGGGCCGGTGTCCGAGCGACGAGGAACTGAAGTCCTGCATAGAAGGATTTTCCCTTCAGCCGGTCGAATTGATCGTCAGAGGATTTCTGCTGAGCGACGAGTTTAAGCGGCGCGGCGCGGCGCCCCGCGCGATCGAAGCTTTTCTCGCATGGTGCGATCAGGATCACTTCTGCGCATTTGAGCGCCAGGCGCTGGAATGCGAAATCACCGTCTGGTTCTCGTCCGATTCGCCCGAAAGCCGCGGCTACTTGGGATGCGGGTGGCATCAGCCCGAGACCACCCATGTCTGGTCAAGAAATGCAATCAGCACGCTGGTCTTCACCGTGATCGAGGACGCTGCCAGCGATGATCTAACCGTTGCGATCACCTGCCGAGTAACGGGAATTGACCTCACCGGACCACGAAGATTGTCGACCGCCTGCAATGGATCGGCGGATAATGTGATAAAAATCACCGATGACGAATGGGTGAATTTCAACCTCGAGCTCCGCCGTCTGCCCAGCGGCAGCGAGGATTTCGTCGTGGTGTTCGACGCCGGCACAACCATCAACCTTGCCGCCGCGGGGAACGATCAGGAGACCCGCTCACTTGGCCTCTGCCTGCGTTCGATCTGCCTCCATCGCAAAAGCGCGGGGTGAGGAATCCGGCCGCCGAGCTATAGCCGCGCCTTGCCCGCGGCTCGGCGCAGCCGGGCCTTGGGCGGGGGAACTGACGAATCCAGTATGGCGTGGATCGAAGCCACCGTCGAGGGCGGCAAGCGCCTGATCTCTTGGGCCAACCGATTGGCCAGAGCGGTCTGCTCGGGGCTCAGACCGGCGGTGTTCACCGTAATCTTCGGATTTGAAATCCGCGCCAGCGCGGCGAGCTCCTCGGCCTGGTCCCAAATCAGACCGAAAATCTCGCAGACCTGATGTACCAGGCCAGTGCTTGGCTTGCCGCGCCGGCCGTGCTCCAGCGCCGAAAGATATGCACTCGATACCTGCATCTCGGCGGCCATCGCCTTCAACGTCAGACCATGCTGGGCGCGGAGACTGCGTAGGCGGGCACCGAAAGGGGTCATGAAACAAAAAGAAAGTCTTCTTTTTTGAAAAAAAGAAGCAAAAAACTTTTAACAACAAAGACTACACTAAATACAATCATCTTGGTCGCCGCAACAACAGTATTACCGAACCCAAATTAGCTGGGTGGGGATGGGCTGCGCCCAAAATCATCGGACGAACGTCGGGCAGATTGAGCCAGATCGGCAGTTCGCGTCGTAAGACTCCGCCTTCCGGACCGCTGCCGCGGCCGGTGATGACTTCGACCGCACGTACCCGATCGGCGTGCGCGCCAGCCAGGAACGAGCGGAGTTTGTAATAGGCCTGCTCGGCCGTGCTGGAGTGAAGATCGAGCTTGCGCACTACGGGGATCTTGCCGGAGCGAAAGCGGCTCCAGCTCGATTTATCGACGCCGCTGGGTTGTTCGCCGATCGCGAGGTAGGCCAGCGCGCGGCGCGGCTGCTTCGGCGCCGGCAGGTTTGGCACGGCCGGCGCGGGCTGGTTAGTTGTGGTTGCGGGTGGTTCAACCGCCGCTCGTCCAGGCAGTGTCCTCACCGATTTGAGGTACGACGCCCAAGCGCTGTAGTCCTCCTCGGTGGTTCGTATCTTGCCCATAACCCGGTCTTTGTTGAAAAAGTTTTTTGGTTCTTTTTTTCAAAAAAGAACACTTCTTTCTGTCTATCGTGTCGCCAGATCGACGATTCCAGCAAGCCCATCCTCGGTCCCGAACGCCAATTGGGTGCCTTGATGGTTCCAAGCCAGCGCCGACACTTCCCCGTTCCCCGGTGCCTTTACCCTAAGCACGCGTTCCCCCGCGACGTCCGCCATCACCACCGTGCCGTCGGCGTATCCCGCCGCCACGATCTCGTGATGGGGGTGGAACGCCACTTGGGTACAGACGATCTCCGGAATTTGCGCCAGCTCCAGTGGTGGTTTGCCCATCGGCCCGCCGCCGGTAAACGGCCACAGCACGATCGCGTCGGCACCACTGCTGGCCAGCCATTTGCCGTGGCGGCTCCAGCTTAGCGAGCCGGTTTTGGCCGGGTAGCCGCTCATTCGCATGTGCTGGCCGTCCGAGAGCCGCCAGCCGTGCAGCGCGTTTTCCTGCATCGAGGTCACTACGGCGTCGCCGCCGGGATGGATGGTGACGGCGGTATGGCTGCCTTTCCACTCCAGTTTGCGCGGATTGTCAGTCTTCGCCAGTGCGTACCACAGCGAGGCACCGCCGTAATGCGATGCCGCGACGCGCTTGCCCTTGGCGTCGAAGGCGATGCCGGTGACGGTGGAAGGGTGCGGTAACTCCTTCAGTTTCTGGCCGGCCTGGTCGAACAGGACCAGGTTTTTGCCGGCCGAGCAGGCGTAGAGTCCGGACGTCGCATCGCCGAAGCTCGCCACTTGCTCGACCCATTTCGAACCGAAGCTCGCGATCGCCGAAATCGTGCCGTCAAGGCCGGTGCGGCAGAGCGCGCCGTCGTCGCCGCCCGAAAGGAACCCGCCCGCGAGGTCAGGCGCGATCGCGAGCAGGCCGCCGTCGTGGGTTTCGAACCGCGGCCAGTCGCCGGACAGGCCGCCCACCGCCACGCAGCCGTCACCCAGCCCGAACCCCACGCGGGTACCGAAGCGGTTCCACGCCGCTCCTACCACGTAAGCCTCGAGCCCGTGCGATATCCCACGCTGGGCGAGCAGATCCTGGCTCATCCATCCACCTGGCACGCCTCGAACCCGCGCCGCAGTTGCGGCCGGTTGAGGTTGCGGCCGATGAACACGATCTTGCTGTCTCGCTGATCACCTTCTTTCCACGGCCCGATGAACGCGCCGTCGGCGATTTCATGCACCGCCTGGAACGCATAGCGCCGGTTCTCGCCGGGGTAGGCCAAAATCCCCTTGGTCCGCAGCATGTCGATGCCGCGTTCGGCAAACAGTGCGCCGATCCATTTGGTGAAGCGGTCGGGATCGATCGGGCGCTTCACCGAAAAACTCACGCTGGTGATGTCGACATTGTGCAGATGGCTGTCGTCGGTGAGGAAATCCGGCGCAAATTCCAGCACCCGTTCGAGATCGAACGCGCCACGGCCCAGAATCTGATCGATCGGCACGTTGCCGCGCGCGGCGCGCAGAATCGTAACAAGATGGTTGATCTCGCGCACCTGGGCTTCGACCGCGGCCAATTCGTCGGCCGACACCAGGTCGGTCTTGTTCACCACCACCACGTCGGCAAAGGCGATCTGGGCGCTCGCTTCGGGGCTGTCCTGCAGCCGCTTGCCCAGATTGAGCGCATCTACCACGGTCACGATCGCGTCGAGCCGAGTCTTGGCGCGCAGGTTTTCGTCAATGAAGAAGGTCTGCGCCACCGGCGCGGGGTTGGCGAGGCCGGTGGTCTCGACGATGATGCCGTCGAAGCGGCCGCGGCGCTTCAGCAGTGCCGTAATGATGCGGATCAGGTCCCCGCGCACCGTGCAGCAGGCGCAGCCGTTGTTCATCTCGAATACTTCTTCGTCGGATTCCACCACCAGGTCGTTGTCGACCCCCAGCTCGCCGAATTCGTTGATCACCACCGCGTAGCGCTTGCCGTGCTGCTCGGTCAGGATGCGGTTGAGCAAGGTGGTTTTACCGGCGCCTAGATAGCCGGTAAGTACTGTAACGGGGATGAGATCAGCCATGCCACCACTCCTATAGCGAACATCGCTATATAAGCTGTGGCGTCATCGAGACAACCGGCGGCGAGAAGGCGGCAGACGTGAGGATTGCAGAAAAAGTAGCGCTCTGGGGCATTCTCGCCGGGCTGGTGGTATTCGGGCTCAAGCTGCTGGCTTGGCAGGTCTCAGGCAGTGTCGCGCTGTTGTCGGACGCGCTCGAGAGCCTGGTGAATGTTTCGGCGGCGGTGATCGCGTTCGCTGCGGTCAGCTTCGCTTCGCGCCCGCCCGATTCCAACCATCCCTACGGCCATGAAAAGGCAGAATTATTCGCAGCCATCATTGAGGGTGTGCTGATCGTGCTGGCGGCGCTCGCGATCCTCTACGAAGCTGGAAGTTCTGTTCTGCGTCCTTCGCCGTTGAAGCTCGCGTGGGACGGACTCGGGGTCAATCTGGTGGCGACCGCGGTCAACCTCGGTTGGTCGTTTGTGCTGGCGCGCACCGCGAAGGCGGATCATTCCAGCGCGCTGGCCGCCGACGCGGTGCATCTGCGCGCCGACGTGGTGACTTCGGCGGGGGTGACCGTGGGGGTTGCGCTCGCGGTGATCACCGGGATCCATGTACTCGATCCGATCGTCGCCGGGCTGGTCGCGCTGCACGTGCTGTGGTCGGGGACCAAGGTGATTTCCGCCTCGGCCGACGGGCTGATGGATGCGGCGCCGGTGCCCGCGGTGCTCGACCGCATCGGCCAGCTGATCACCGAATTCGGCAACGGTGCGATCGAGGCACATGACCTGAAAACCCGCGCGACCGGACGCTGGACTTTTCTGGAATTCCATCTGGTGGTGCCTGGCCAGATGAGCGTCGCGGCAGCCCACGACATCTGCGACCGGATCGAGCACGCGCTGATGGCGGACATGGCGGATCTAAAGGTGACGATCCATGTGGAACCCGCGGGCAAAGCCAAACACGAGGGCATTATCTTCGAGTGATCCGGATTTCTCATATTTTGCGGAGAAGCAAGAATCTTCTTTTTTGGAAAAAAGAAGCAAAAAACTTTTATTCGTAATAGGATGCGTCTACTTCCTGCCGTAAGCCGCATCGTGATCCGGGGCAACGGTTAGAAACCGCAGGAAATCCCCGTCCCGATAGGCGGTGGCACGGCGGGATTGCGTGATGCGCAGCGAATAAACCGCGGATACCCCCGGCGGCGGCGCAATGCTCGCGATCTTCTCCCACTTCAGGCCGTTATCGCGATACAATTGGTCCCAACCCATCCGCCGCAGCTTGTCCAGAGTTTCGGGCGCGCTGTGCCGCTCGGGCTTTGGCAGGCTGAACAGATTCTCCTGAAACACCGGATTGTTGAGATCGAGCCGGACCAAAGACGGCACGATCAATCCTGGGCGTTCAGTTTCGCCAGCACACGATCGGCGTCATCGTCAGCCGGCGGATGGGCTTGCGCCCAGACCAAGGCATTGTTCAGATCCCTGGCAGCTTCGGGCTGCTGCAGCCAGCGCTCATTGTCCGGCACAATGGTCGCGGTTCTGATCAGCCAGACGCCGGGCTCGTGTTCCTCCACCAGCACCTGCCGTCCCGCGAACTGCTTGCCCAGCGAGATCTGCCCGTTCGCCCCAATGACCTTGACGCTGCCCCCAGCCGGTGACGGTGCGCTCATTGTGGTCTCCTATGCATTCTGCACGAAGGCACTATAGCACGAAAACGATTGCTGCACGAAGCGAAATTGCGGTATAGTCGGCTGAACCCAAGTATCTGGCATATATTCCTAAATTATGCTATGCAGACATCCATCCGCACCGCTCGCCTGCATTTTGCACACCTTGCACACCTTAAAAAAAACGCGCGCGGCTGGACAACAGCCGGCACCAGGCAGCTCATATGCGATAGCCCTGGTATAGCCGGTTCACGCTCTTTCCGAGGATACGAAGCAGTTCTATCGTTGGTGCGGCTTTTATCGAGTCGCCGCTGTAGCCGATGACGCTGCTGATGACGCTGGAAACCGTGCGGTCCATCCTGGCGGAGCCGGAATGAAACGCCGCAGGTAGGGCGGGCAGCGCCCGCCGAATCAGATACGAACGGGAAGATGCTGATGGCACACATTTGTCAAACCCGATTTCCATCTGTAGGGAACTAGGAGGCGTTGCCCTCCCCACGCGTGCCGGTCGACGTTGATGCCGCGCTCGTCGGAGCGCACAGCGCATTCTCGAGTTAGACTTGCTATATGAGAGTTAATTGTGATGTGGTTAGAGACCAAGAGAATTGCTCGTGCTGATCGGCAATACTTAGCGATTATCGGTCGCGCAGTGTATCTGTGTCAGAGATTCGAATCTAATATGGAATTTGTTACGGGGTGCGAAGAGGCTATCGCTGCCCACAACGCCGGTACAAAAGGTATATTTTCTATTGCAAACGAAAAAAATGAAAAATATCAACTCCGGAATAGAATTGAGCGAATTCATAAACTTGCCTTGGAGAGATCGGGGCCCCCTGATGAAATGGAGAAACTTAGAACTATTCTAGAAAATGGCTGCATTGGACGAAATTTTATTATCCATGAGAGCTGTGGGCTCAGTCGTCTTTCGAAAAAAAGTTCAACGCAGGAGGAAATCGATGATGATGAACATCGAGGCTTTTACGAGGACGCTGCGTCGGCTGTGAGCCAGGATCGACACGCTGAGCAGCCTATAGACTTGGACGACGAGATTGAAAGCTATCGCCTTCAGGCGGCATACGCCAGAGCCTTGCCATTGATTAGGCAGCGTTTGAAGTTGCTGAAGAGGCATTTGAGAAGCGTTATTGAAGCCGATGATTATATGAGTCGTATATCGTTTTATAAACAGACGGACGAAGGACATTGCTTTCCACCAAGTTCCTTCGACTATCAGAAGCGGATCTTGCGCTGGGTTCTAACCAGTAGAATTTGATTTCACGATGATTTCTGGTTCATGTTTGGTGGATATGGTGAGTTGGTTTTGTAAGAAGCAATTATTGGAAAATTGCAACTTGTTACGACGAAACTTGGAGTGTACGATGACTCGCTTTGGCAAGCCTAGGGTAGGATGCCTTCTGCATCCCATCTACGCGAGCGTTTACCTAAGATTGGGTAATATTTGTGATAAATGCGGCGGGGCCCTTCCGAAACTAAAGAGGTGGGATGCAAAGAGACATCTTACTCTGCTCTTGCTGCTGACGATCGTTCCTTCCGTTTCTCCCGCGGCGAAATGCGCAATGGCTCTTCCGCCCTACGCTCGTCATGGCGGGGCCGGCGTATGAACCACGCCCACATCATCGGCGCCGGCCTCGCCGGCGTTGCCGCCGCCCTCACGCTCGCCGATCGCGGCTACCGCGTCCGCGTCTACGAAGCCGGTCCACAAGCCGGTGGCCGCTGCCGTTCGTACTTCGACAAAACATTGGGATGCCTGGTCGATAACGGCAACCATCTGCTGCTGTCGGGCAACCATGCGGCGATGAGCTTCCTCGATCAGGTCGGCGGGCGCGACCAGCTCACCGGCCCGGGCAAGCCCGAATTTCCTTTCCGCGATCTCGCCACCGGCGAAAGATGGGTGGTCCGTCCCAACCCTGGACGCATCCCCTGGTGGCTGTTCGCGCGCGATCGCAAGGTCCCCGGCGCCACATTGGCAGAATTCCTGCCGCTGCTATCGCTGCATCGAGCCCCTTCCCCCGCCACGGTCGCCGACCACCTTAAACCCGGTGAACTGCGCCGCCGGCTACTCGACCCGCTGGCGATCGCCGCCCTCAACACCCTACCCGAAGCCGGCA
>Ga0302310_10002501_pt1 | contig 14684 bp, 14 predicted proteins | sample III_Palsa_N1_2_FD_200451 | JGI IMG/M metagenome (GOLD analysis project Ga0302310, IMG submission 200451) | Peat permafrost microbial communities from Stordalen Mire near Abisko, Sweden - III_Palsa_N1_2 | ecosystem: Environmental > Terrestrial > Soil > Palsa > Peat permafrost | place: Sweden...
AACACGGATTGCACAATCATGGCGAACCTCTAGGAACAGGGTGAGCGCAGATTATCAACCGCCCGCCAGCCGCCGCCAGGATCGGAAACTACCTAGGGATTGCAATCAGCTAGCTGCGGGTTCGGGTTGCCGGTAGAACAGAACTCGGGCGGTCGCTAAGTCTCTGGCCAGAATGATAGTGAATGAAATCAAGAGGGTAGACAAAGAGAAGAATCTTCTTTTTGTGAACAAAAAGAAGCAAAAAAACTTGGTCAATTTAATCAATTGCGAATCCTCCCAGGACAGGCAGGGACCAATCGAACAAAAGCTTTTTGCTGCTTTTTTTCAAAAAAGAAGACTCTTCGACTTCACTTAAGCGGCAAGGTCGCCGTAGACCGTGGGACTGGCCGCCAACGCCAGCCGCGCGAGCGCCGGCACCGACTTCGACCCGGTCCTTTTCATGATCGACGCCCGATGGTTTTCGACCGTGCGCTGGCTGATGCCAAGGTCTGCCGCGATGTTCTTGCTGGGATGCCCCGCCAACACCAGCTCCATGATCTGCCGCTGACGGGGTGTAAGATCGGCGACGCAAATCGCCGCCTGCTGCTGCCACGCGGCCGACTTGCCGCGGTCTCGCATCCGGTCAAGCGCGCGATCGATCGCGGCCAGCAGATCGGCGCGGCCCAGCGGTTTTTCGATGAAGTCCGAAGCGCCCGCCTTCATCGCTTCGACCGCCATCTGCACGTCGCTGTTGCCGGTGATCATGATCGCGGGCAGCCGGTGGCCGGCGGCACGCAACCGCTTCAGCAGCTCGATGCCGCCGATCCCGGGGAGATACGCGTCGATCAGCAGGCAGGCCTCGCCGCCGGTGCGAAACGCCGCGAGAAATGCCTCGCTGGATGGGTAGTCCTCGACCGCGTATCCATCGTCTTCCAGCACGCTGGTGATAGCGCCTCGCACGTAAGCGTCGTCGTCGACCACGAAGATCAGCGGCGGTGCCGCCGGAACCGAAGCGGAATTTGCGGGCGCCACGCTCGCGGACGGGGCGGTCGCCTGGGAGCGCAACAGCAGCCGCTCCATCGCCGCCGAGAGCTCCGCGAGCCGCACCGGCTTGTTCAATCTCTCACATTTCAGCCGCGAGATTTCGCGCAAGCTGTTGGTCGAGATGTCGCCGGTGAGCACGATCCCAGGGATATCGCGGGCCAGGGCGGCCCGCAGCTTCTCGGTGAGCTCGAGTCCGTTCAAACCATTGGGAAGATTATAGTCGGTCAGGATCAGGTCGGGCTCGAGCCGGCAGCGTGCCACCAGCTCCAGCGCCGCCGCCCCGTCGCCCGCGGTGGTTACGTGATGGCCTTCGCCGGCGAGAATCTGCTCGAGCAGTTCGCGGACGTCCGGATCGTCATCCACCACCAGGATCGTGCCGGTTCGGGTCGAATGCAGGGCTGCGATGGCGTTCTGGCCCAGCTGCGGAACCGGTGACAGGGCCGCCGCCGGGCGCGCGACGTCGATCGCAAATATCGACCCGATCCCAAGGCGCGAACGGACGGTGACCTTATGGCCCAGCAACAGAGCCAGCCGCTGCACGATCGAGAGACCGAGGCCGAGCCCGCGGCTGCGCTCACGTGCGGCATTATCGAGTTGCTGATACTCGCCGAAAATATTTTCGAACTCGCTTTCCGGAATCCCCATGCCGGTATCCCAGACCTCGATGCGGAGCCGTCCCTGCTGCCGCCGGCAACCCAGCAGCACCTTTCCCTGCCTGGTGTATTTGAAGGCATTCGAGAGCAGATTGCGCAGCATCTGTTCCAAGAGGCCGGGATCGCTGTCGATCATCAGGCTGCAGGGAATCACGCGAAATTCCAGCCCCCGTGCCTGGGCATGAAAGGCGAACTCGCTACTCAAGCGGTCGAGCAATTCGCCCACCGGAAATCTCACCACTTCGGCGCGCACCGTGCCGGCGTCGATCTGATTGATGTCGAGCAGCGTGTTCAGCATGCTGGAAATCGCCCCCAGCGTCTCATCCAGCCGTACCAGCAATTTCCGCGCGCGATCACCCTCGACCAATTTCGCCAGCAAGCCCTGCAGCAGCACCAGGGTCTGTAGCGGCTGGCGCAAATCGTGGCTGGCCACTGCAAGAAAACGTGATTTCGCCAGATTCGCCTGATCTGCCTGCTGGCGCGCCAGTTCCAGCGCCCGCGCGACGCGCTTCAGTTCGGTGATGTCGGTGTAGGTAATCACCACGCCTTCGACGCGATTGTCATGGGTGCGGTAGGGCGAAATCCGCCGGTTGAACCACAGGTCGTTCTCCGCTTCGATTTCGCGATCGATCGGCAGGAAATCGACCAGTACCGTGCGTGCGTCGGACGACAGCGTCCGATCCGCCGCAAGCGAAGTGAGATCGGTGAGCGGGCGCCCGATATCGCTCGGCTCGACATGGAACAACGATCTGGTCGCAGGAGTGAAGAACCGGATTTTCAGCTTGGTATCGAGAAACAGCGTCGCCACGTTGGTGCTGTAAAGCACGTTCTGCAGATCGTCCGCCATCGTGCGCTGCCGCTCCAGCGTGACGTGGAACTGGCTGTTGAGCTTCGATAGCGTGGCATTTAGCGACCGCGCATCGCTCGTCGGGGGCGTGCCCGCGGGTGGCTCGCGGAGACCCGCCGGCAACGGCGCCGCCCGCGCTCTGGCCGACTGCATTTTTGTCATTGGTTCGCTGATTTCTTGCATGAAGCCGCCCGGGTCGGGCAGGCAACAATCATCGTAACATGATTGTTCGGACCAAGGGGCTCATTTTTTGCGCAATCAACGCCAGCGCATTGCCGTAAGTAAATCCCGATACTGGTATTGTGATCCGATATTGAGCTAGCCTTCGCCTGGACGTTTCCTCCCAGACTTGGGGCCCCGGTTTTACCGCCGGGGCCTTTTTTTGGGCGCGACTGCGGCACGAAAAGAAGAGTGTTCTTTTTTGAAGAAAAGAACCAAAAAACTTTTGGCAATGACGGGAGGTCGGCCTTGCACGCGATGGTGCTGAAAGCGCTGGGAACGCCACTCGAATGGACGGAATTGGCGGATCCGGAGCCGGGACCGAACGAAATTCGGGTCAAAATCGCCGCGTGCGGCGTCTGCCGCACCGATCTGCACGTGGTCGACGGCGATTTGCCCAATCCCGTCTTGCCGATCGTTCCGGGTCACGAAATCGTCGGCCGGATCGATGCAATCGGAGCCGGCGTCTCGGGCCTCGCGATCGGTGAACGAGTCGGTATTCCCTGGCTGGGCCATACCTGCGGCGCGTGCCCGTATTGCGTTGCGCACCGGGAAAATCTCTGCGACCGGCCGCTTTTTACCGGCTTCACCCGCAACGGCGGCTTCGCCACCGCTACCGTGGCCGACGCCCGCTTCGCCTTCCCGCTCGGTGACAACGGCGACGACGTCTCGCTCGCCCCCTTGCTCTGCGCCGGACTGATCGGCTGGCGCTCGCTGGTGATCGCCGGTGAGGCGAAAAATCTCGGCCTCTACGGCTTCGGCGCCGCCGCCCATATCCTGGCGCAGGTCGCGCACCATCAGGGCCGCTCGGTATTCGCCTTTACCCGGCCCGGCGACGCCACCAGCCAGGCGTTCGCGCGCAGCCTGGGCGCGGTCTGGGCCGGCGGCTCCGATCAAATGCCTCCCGAGCCGCTCGACGCCGCGATCATCTTCGCGGTGGTCGGTGAACTGGTGCCGCAGGCGCTTAAATCGGTGCGCAAAGGCGGCCGGGTGGTTTGCGCCGGCATCCACATGACCGACATCCCGCGTTTCCCCTACGAACTATTGTGGGAAGAGCGCCAACTGATGTCGGTCGCCAACCTCACCCGGCGGGACGGGATCGATTTTCTCGAGCTGGCGCCAAAGATCGGGATCAAGACCCACACCATCACCTACCCGCTGCAACAAGCCAATCAGGCGCTGGAAGATCTGCGGGCGGGCCGGTTCGAAGGCGCGGCGGTGCTGGTGCCTTAGCCAAAGTGAAGAATCTTCTTTTTTGAAAAAAAGAAGCAAAAAAACTTTATCAATTTAGTCAATCACGAGTATTTCCAGGACAGGCATGGAACCAATTGAATAAAAGTTTTTTGCTTCTTTTTTTCAAAAAAGAAGACTCTTTGACTTCAACTAGCTCACTTATTGATATTATTACATAAAAAATTGAACCGACACGCAGAAAACTACGGTGGTTCACTCACGCGCAGATTGATCTCGAATACTTCATTCCACATCTGGGCAAAAGGATAGACCCGCGAGTTGGGGGCCTTGCCCTCGAAATAGCCTGACCGCTGGTAATGATCAGACGCCGAGCCGACCGCGCCTTGCTCGACCAATGCCGTCACGTCGCCATAAGTCTTCAAATACCAGTCCTCGTCGACCACAAACGGGGCGGGAAGCCGGTCTTCATAATAGCCATGCCGCCAAAAATGCTCCTGCGCGATCAAACCTTCGGCCAACGCCGCCCTGATATCGGGATATTTGCCGATGTACCAGCTGAAATCGAATATCGAACTCGCATACTGCCGGACCAGCGGATCGAGCACACGCATTCGCAACTCGGCATCGCCGATAAACCCCAGCGCCGTCATGGCGCGCTGGAACGGCGGCAGATAGACCGCCCGCGCCGACAATTGTTTTCGCGCGACCGACCATATTTCGTGAGCTTCGGCGATGATCCTCTGCCACGCCTCGAAATCGATCCGGGGCGGATTGCTGTTCGATAGATGCGGGACATAAGCCTCGATCAAACCGTCCTTCCTCACCTCGACGCTGCCCGCATCTCGCGACTGGTCCTCGATCACGACCAGCAGAGTGTTGCGCCCATAGTCGCGAATGGCGTCGAACAACCGGTCGATCTCCGATCGCGCGGCGGCATTTTTCTGCAAATAGACCAGAACCTTTTCGCCGGTCTGCAACAGCACGAACAACTTGGCGGCCAGGAATTTCAGCCGCCGCCCTTCCAGAGTTTTCAGCTTCAGAAGCTCGTCCGGCTGCTGCAGCACACCCGACGCGTCAAGGTCGGTATGGAAATAGAATCCGTATCTCCGGTCGATCGCGGCAGGATGGTCCCAACCGGCGGGCAACTCATAAGCGACGTTCTCGACCTCGCCCAAACCGCGGAACCGGCCGTGCAGCGCGTTGATCAACATCTCGATCCGGTCGATCCCGGCCCAACGCAACAAACTGAGCGGCTCGGCGCCGAAGAACCGTTGGACGATGCCGAATTCGCAGTTGTTGCCGAGACTCTCGAAGTCAGTTACCAACTCTCGGATCGACACGCTTTTGCTCTCCGGCTCAACCCCAACACAAAGTCGGTCTTTAGCGGAAGAACAGGTAACAAGTCTTCTTTTTGTGAACAAAAAGAAGCAAAAAAACTTTGCTAATTAGAATTTGTACAAGGCCGAGAGCGAGATCACTCCCTGGTTCTTGGTCTCGGTGATCGGGCTCTCGGCGGCACTGCCCAATAGCCGATTGTAAGCGCCACTGGCGTTCACGATCCAGTGCGGAGTGATCAGCCAAGCCGCGGTAATCCCAAGCCCCGCCGACTTCAGACCCGCCTCGCCCTGGTAATGGCGATAGCCCGAGGCCGCAACCTGATACGGCTCGACGCCGAAATATTCGTTCATGTAGCGCTGGTTGGCCGCGGTAACCGTGGGCCCGGCAAACCAGGCGAACGACGTCGAACTGCCCGGCATCGGGGTGTAGGCGCCGAGATCGCCGATCCAACCATTGGTCGCACCAAATTGACGACGAACATCCAACCGGATCGTGAGCGGAAACACCTTGGCGAGCGCATAGTCGGCATATATCTTCGTCTCCGGCGCGATCCCGATCTTGTTCAGCCCGTAGAGGTGAGCGGCATCAGAGCTGATCGGACGCCCGAGATCATAAGTAATCGCAGCACCCACCCGGACATGCGAAAAGGTGAGCAGATTGGCACCAATCCCCTCGCCGCTGGAAATGAAAGCGTAGTCCATATAACGAACATCCACTACCGGCCCGGGCAGCACCCGGTAGCGCGCCAGCCCGTCGGCGACGGGTGCAAACTGCGACCCCAGCCCCAGTTCAATCTGCCAGGTCGGAATGCTCGGCTCGAACAGCCGCTGCAACTGAATGCCGGCCGAGTATTGCCACTCGGCCAGGGGTGAAGGCGTCTGGGCCAGCGCCGGCTGCGCGATCCCGGTCAGCGCCAGCACCCCGCACCAGAGCAGACCAAGCCATCCGCTACGAGTCCCCGTCGCTGAATTCGTTAGTTTCATCAATCTGCTCCGATCTTCGCTCAAGTACCCTGCATCGCCGCCTTGGCAGCCGCAACCGCTGCGAGCGCGCCGGAGACATCCTTCATACCGAGCGCCTGACGAGCTTGATAGATGTCGTTGATCACCGGATCACTGATCGCCTGACCGCCGGCTGTGTACGGGACCGAACGGTCGAGCCGCTGGGTCTCGGCGTCTTCCAGCGCCTCTTGCGCCTCGCCGGTCTTGCCCGCCATCAGCGCGGCGCTGGCGGCATCGAGATAGGACCCCACCGTGTCGGTCGCGACCTGGGGGGCCGGCAGCTGGCTCGCGATCGCGGGCGACCCGGGCAGAATATTGCTCTCTTGGTTGGAAGTCGGATTAGCAGCAAAGGCGCCACCGCTGCCCACCGCAACGATGAAACCCATTACAAGTACCGTACGCATCACAATCATCCTTCCTACTTGAGGTTCAGCAGTCTTAACCGGTTAAAACTGTTTCGCGTATTCAATCTTGGTCCAGGTAGGAATGTCCCTTTGGCAAGGCGAGGCGCTCCGCCGATCACCCTCCGAGGAAGATTCTAACTGCGTTGCCGCATCATTGCACAAGCGGATAATGATCGTGACCGGCGGAATATACCTATGATCCGCTGCTTGACCGTGCGCTCGCCAACGCCCTGCGGCGGGATCGCCCGGTCGGAATACTGGTTTGTCACGCGGAGAATGCGCACCGAGGCGGACAGGTCAGAGGGAATATCGTTCCGGCGCGCACCGTAGCCCGCCCGAAGCCGCGGCCAATGCCGCCACGTCTCTACCCGCAGTACCGTCTACCCTTGGGCGCTGCCGAGATCGGCCTTGCCGGTCGCAAGCTCGGCTTTCAGATTGCAAAGGTCTAGCATAACCGCGAGAACCAGCAGCAGAGCCATACTGATAAGGGTCATGATTCCGTCCTTCCGGCAATTCGTAAAGCAGATAATCCACGGCCGCTCCAGGCCGGCGGCCGGATGCTGTGACAAACTGGGTGCAAGCGCAACGACCAGCCCAAATTTGTCACGCGCGCGGAGCGGCGCGGGCCGCCGGTCACAGGATTGTCACAGCTACGCCGCCGCGCTGTTGCTGCTTGGCGCCTTGGCACTCTCGGCTTGTTCGGGGCCCGGCCAGCAGGCCGCGGTAACACCGGCGCCGCTCGCGATCCAGCCCGCCGCCGCGCCGCCGCCGCCATCAACTGCGCTTTCGGTGCCGCGGCCACGGCACTGGACAGTGGTGGCGAAGCTGGAATCCGCGTCGCCGCCGCTGTCTTCCCATCCGGACTATAAAGCGGTACCTAATCTCGTCGGCCTTTCCGAGCTCGCCGTGCTCGCGCAGGTGGGCAAGCCGGACGAAACCGCGGCGGAAGGCGCCGGGCAGACGCTGATCTGGCGCGCCGGCTCATGTTCGCTGGGGGTGACCTTCTTTCTCGACGTCACGCGCAACCAATATTTTGCTCTGTCCCAAGCATTATCCGATTCTACCTGCGCCGAAAGGATCGCCGCTCGTGTCTCAAGTCCTTGATAAAGCGAACCGCAACCTTGTGCTGGTGGATGATGATCCGCTGTTCCTGCGTGCGCTGGCCGCCAATCTCACCGCCGCCGGTTTCCAGACTGTGGCCTTTTCCAACCCGCGCGAGGCGCTGGCCTATCTTACCGCGGTGCCCGCTCCCGACGCCGGTACGGCACCGGTGGCCGGTATCTTCGACTGGAATATGCCCGGGCTCGATGGTCTTGGACTGCTTTCGGCGATCCGCGCCGCGGGCAAGCACATGCCGGTGCTGTTCCTCACCTCATTGCGCGAACCGGTCTATGAGGAGCTCGCGCTCGACCACGGTGCGGTCGATTTCGTCGAAAAATCCCGCAGTCCGGCGATCATCCTGAAGCGGGTTGAGATGGCGCTGGCCGACCGCGTGCCGCACCAGCCGGAGGTCACCGGCACGCTCACGGTCGGAGATCTCGTGCTCAAGATCGAAACCAAGCGCGCGATGTGGCGCAACCAGGAGGTCAAGCTCTCGCTGGGCGAATTCCAGGTAGTGTGGCGGCTGGTGCGCGCTCCGGGCGAGGACGTGTCGTACCGCGAACTCTACGACGAGATCAGAGGCATCGGCTTCGTGGCGGGACCGGGCGAAGAGGGCTATCGTGACAATGTCCGGGCCATGATCAAGCGCATCCGGGGGAAATTTATTGCAGTCGATCCGCAGTTCGAGCAGCTCGAAAACTATGCCGGCTTCGGCTATCGCTGGCGCCCGCCGACCTGAAGACACGCCGGGGCGGCTACGCTCGCTCAGCTTTATGCTGAACCTGCTGGCGGTGCTGTTCCTGCTCCTGCCGGTACTGTTGTTTGTCACCTTCAACCAGCTCGATCGCGATCGCCGCGCGCTCGCGCTCGCGACCATCCGCGACAGCGGTCTATTGATCGGGGCGGCGCTGCAACCCCAGCTTGCCACCCTCCAGCCGGCGCAATTCGGCAAGCTGCAGAGCGACCTGGCCGGGTTCGCCGGCCTGCACCGCAGGGTGACACTGCTCTACAAGCCCAACCGCGCGGCGGGTTTGGCGGTGGGTGGCGAGGCCGGATTTTTCTATGTCGCGGGTATTCCCGCGGTCGTTCCCGGGGCGCTCGCGGCCGAGCGCCAGCGGCTGGCCGACATGGGCGTGCTCAGCCGGCTGGGCCAGGCTTGTTCGGGCAATACCCCGCTTGCCGAACGCGTGCCGCTGCCGGGCGAGAAGGCGGAGCTGCTGACCTCGGTTTCGCCCTCACCGGGCCCGAACGGCTGTTGGGCGGTGGTGGTTTCGACCGATTCCGCCGATGAACTCACGCTCGCCGATCAGCGCGCCGATTGGGCGCGTCCCGAAATTCAGGCGGCGCTTGCGCTCTATGCCGCGATGGCGCTGATCTGCCTGTGGATATTTTCGCGCGCGCGCGCGACTTTGCTGGCGTTCCGCCGTGCGGCGCTGAGCGCGACCGAGGCCGGGCCGAGTTTTGTCGCGCAGACCGCGATCCCGGAACTCGTGCCGCTGGCGCGCGAGTTCGACCAGATGGTGGCGCGGCTCGGCCAGGCGGCGGCGACGCTGCGGCAGGCCGCCGAGGAAAACGCTCACGCGCTCAAGGGCCGGTTGGCGACCATCCGCCAGCTGGTGGCGGCTTTGCCCGAAAGTGAGACCGTCGCGATCGTGGCGGCGTTGGACCGGCTCGATGGTGTGGTGCGCAGCGCGCGGCAGCTCGACACCGCGACCGCGGAGACTCTGGAGCGCAAGCGGCGGGAGTTCGACTTGTCCGCCCTGGTCGAGGCCTTTTGCCGCGGCTACCGGATGACGCTCGGTGACGCCACCGGCCGCCTGGGCTGTGAGGTCGCGCCTGGGGTGCGAGTTCACGGCGACGAGGAGATGGTCGAGGTGGTGCTGGAGAATCTGGTGGAGAACGCGTTCGGCTTCACTCCGGAGCGTGGCCGGGTCACAATCAGCCTGGGGCGCGAGGGCGCCGCTTGCGAGTTGCGGGTAGCCGACGAGGGCTCGGGTGTGGATCCGGATCTATTGCCGCATATTTTTGACCGCTACGTATCCACGCGTTCGTTGGAGAGTGTTCCCCACTACGGCATCGGCTTATGGCTGGTGCGGCAGAATGTGACGGCGATGGGTGGAACGGTGGCAGCACGCAACCGGGCAGGCGGGGGATTAGAGGTAGTGGTGAAGCTTCCAGTTTCATAGATCATCGTGGCAACAATTTTGGCCCTGCAAACTGCCGGCCTCGTCGTACATACGATCTGTATCTACTTTAGAAAGTTACCAAACCAGCCCGATCACAAGATACTTACACCTTAAAATCTGAAATTCCTTTCCGGGCAATATTCGACGGACTTCCAATTTGGCTGTCTGGCGTAATGCTGCTTGGCGAATTAAAGGGATTTCAAGATGAGGGAATTTGAGTGGGACGAGAAGAAGCGCCTTGAGAATATCGCTGCGCCCGGGTTGGATTTTCTGGACGCGGAGCTTTTCTTCGATGCACCTTACGTCACTAAATCAACCAGAAGCGGAAACGATCGAGAGCGATGGCTGGCGACCGGTACGATGAACGGGGCGTATGTAACAACGGTCTTTACGCCACGCGGAGAAGTTGCGCGAATCATTTCAATGCGGAGCGCGCAACGTGAAGAAAGAAGGCACTATCGTGAGGTACTCGGCGGATGAGCTTCGTGCCATGCGCGAGCGAGGTGAAAGTCTGACCGATCGGGACCGCGTTCGCGCCAAGACCGAGGAAGAATTGGAGCGCGACATCGCGTCCGACCCCGACTGGAAGGACGTTCCCGCGGATTGGTATCTGAACGCGGTGGCGGTGATGCCGGTGCCGAAGAAGGCATTATCACTGCGTCTCGACCGGGAACTGGTCGATTGGTTCAAGCAGCAGGGCCCAGGATATCAGACCCGGATCAATGCGGTGCTCCGCGCCTACGTAGAGCAGGCGAAAAAGCAGCGCGCCTGAGTCGAACAACAACTAACAAAGTTTTTTTGCTTCTTTTTGTTCACAAAAAGAAGACTCTTATCCTTCACCTTCTCTGTAGTCGCGCCGAAATCAGCTGGCTGGTGCCAAAGATTACTGCCAGAATCGCGACACCTGTCAGCACGCCGGCGAGGCGCTGGAACGCGGGATACCCGCCCCAGTCTCCGCCGGGTCGCGGGCCGCCGACGTCTTGCACGAACCCGACGATGAAGGCGAAGGCAAACTGGGTGCCGAAATAGCCGATGCGCCGGTCCCCGGTTTGCAGATGTTCGCCGATCCAGATACCCACCGGCAGTGCCGCCCACCACAGCGGCGGCACGAACTGGGTGATTAGCAGCAGCAGCAACCCCAGCAATCCGCCGGCGAGGCAGCCCGCGCCTCGTAGCACCAGTCGGCGTCCCACCGCACGATAGCGATCGGCTTCGAAATCGGCGTAGGGCACGATCATCACGACCAGGACGGTGATCGCGGCCTGGGTGAAGTTGGGCAACCGGAACCAGTAACCGAGCGCGGTGACCAAGGTTACACCAAGCGCCGCCTCGCTCACGTGGCGCACCAGTCGAAAGCGTGCGTCCGGCGTGAGCGAAGTCGCGAACCCGGGCTTTGGCGCGGCGGAGATGCTCCGCAGCGTTTGGCGCCAGGGCACCGCACGCGGTGCGATCAAGGTCGCCACGATCAGGGAAGCGACGGTGCCGATTGCGACGTCGGCGACGCGAAGCCGGGCGATCGCGTGCAGCTGGGCCGGCTGTTCGATCGCGAACGCGAGCACCATGATGTTGGTAAGCCCCAGGAACAGCCACGCGTAGCTGTAGCGGGACAGCAGTATGAACGCCAAGGCCACGCCGGTGCAGACGAAGATGTAAGGCAGAATCAAGAGCGCGCTGTTGGTGAGGTAGGCCCTGCCCCTGGACCCCCATCAAAGTCCCGGGGTCCAGGGGCCTCTCGGCCCTTGGTGGGGGTCGAGGGGGCAAAGCCCCTCGCCTTAACTTCCTTCCTTCTTCGGCAGCCTCACCACAAACCTCGCGCCGAGCATTTTGCCTTCGGCGTCGCGGCGGTTTTCGGCGCTGATCCGGCCCTGCAGCGCCTCGACGATTTGGCGGCTGATCGAAAGCCCCAGACCCGAATGGGTGCCGAATTGTTCGCCCGCCGGACGTTCGGAATAGAAGCGGTCGAAGATGTGTTCGAGGTTGGCTTCAGGAATCCCGGGACCCTCGTCTTCGACGCCGAGTTCGATCACGTTGCCGGTTTCGCGGGCGCTGAGGGTGATCACCCCGTGCGGCGGCGAGAAGCTTTTGGCATTGCCGATCAGGTTGCGGATCACCTGCACCAGCCGCCGCTCCTCGCCCAGCACGACCAGGCCGGAGGGCGGCGATTGCACCACGATCCTGGCGTCTTCGTCCTCGTCCATGGTGGCTTCGTAGATCTCGCCCAGCGTGTGCATCATCACTGCGCAATCGACCGGTTCGAGCCGCACCCGCGACAGCTCGGCGTCCACCCGGCTCGCGTCCGAGATGTCGGTGATAAGGCGATCGAGCCGCCGCACATCATCGGTAATGATGGCGAGCAGGCGCTTCTGCTGCGCCGGGTCGGGGGTGCGGCGCAGGGTTTCGATCGCGCTGCGGATCGACGACAGCGGGTTCTTGATCTCGTGCGCGACGTCGGCAGCGAAGCGGTCGATCGCGTCCATGCGCTCCCACAGCGCGGTGCTGGAAGAATAGAGCGCGTTGGCAAGCTGGCCCATCTCGTCGTTTTGTTCGAGCAGATCCTTGCCGAGATCGTCCATCCGCCGGCCCTTGCCCTCGCGCATCGCCAGCGCCGCGCCCGCGAGCCGCAGGATCGGACGGGCGATCGTGCGCGAGAGATAGGTCGAGAGCACCACCGTAATCAGCAGCGCCAGGATGAACACCCCGAGCGAGGACATGCGCTCCTGCCGGACGCTATCGTCGACCTCGGTCGCCTCGCGCGTGACCAGAATAAAGCCGAGCACGTGATTGCTATTGATTACCGGTGCGGTGACCGAAACCAGCAACTGGCCGGAGGGACTGCGGCGGGCGTAGGCCGGGATCTCCTGGTTGGGATCGGCGTTGTAGGTCGCTAGCGTCCCCTCGACGTCCGGCTGCCAGTCGGGCCCCGCGCCGGCAGTCACCTGGCTCGAGCTGCCGAGCGACAGGAAGTCGTAGATCGCATCGACAATCTTCGAGGTCAGGCTGAGCTCGACCACCGCGGGTAGGGTTTCGCTGGTCACCGCGCCGCTGTCGCCCTGGCTCACCGCGCTATCGGCGATGATGGAGCCGTCTGCGCCATAGAGCTTGGCCTCGACATTGGGGGTGGGCTCGGTCAGGCGGCGCAGCATCGGCTGTGCGAGATCGGGGACGATGGTCGGGTTGTCGGTCGTGACTTCTTTCACCACCGGCTGGTCGTCGATCGCGCCGGCGTAGGCGCGGGCCTGTTCGCGCAGGTTTTCCACCTCGGCGGTGAGCAGGCCGGTCTGATACTGGTTGAGATAGAACAGCGTGAAGAAAAACAGCACCGGCGCCACCGCGTTCACCAGCAGAATCCGCCGCATCAGGGGCGAGACCAGCCCAGGCCGCTTGGCCGGCTTGGCGCCCTTCGACGCCAGCGTGTTCCTGGAGATCTGGACCGGGCCCGCGACGTTCACGGTTCTTTATACCGGTAACCGATGCCGTAGAGGGTTTCGATGGCATCGAAGTTATCGTCGACGTGGCGGAATTTCTTGCGCACGCGCTTGATATGGCTGTCGATGGTGCGGTCGTCGACGTAGATGCTGTCGCCATAGGCGGCGTCGATCAGCTGATCGCGCGACTTCACCATGCCGGGGCGGAGTACCAGGGTTTTCACCAGCAGGAACTCGGTGACGGTGAGCTGGATGTCCTGGTTCTTCCATAGGCATTGGTGCTTGGTCTCGTCGAGCATCAGATCGCCGCGCACGAGCAGGCCGCCGACCGGGGCGCCCGAACCCTCGGCACGGCTGCTTTCGTTCCGCCGCAGCAGGGCGCGAATGCGCTCCAGCAGCAGGCGCTGGCTGAACGGCTTGGTGATGTAGTCGTCGGCGCCGAGGCGCAGGCCCATCAGCTCGTCGACCTCCTCGTCCTTGCTGGTGAGGAAGATCACCGGCAAGGCGTAGCGCTGGCGCAGCTTCTGCAACAATTCCATGCCGTCCATGCGCGGCATCTTGATGTCCAGCACGGCGAGATCGACCGGCTTGGCGCTGATCCCCTGCAGCGCGCTTTCGCCATCGGTATAGGTACGAACCTGGTAGCCTTCCTGCTCCAGCGTCATCGAAACGCTGGTGAGGATGTTGCGGTCGTCGTCAACCAGGGCGATGGTCTGTTTCATCGGGCGCTCTCCGGTAAGGTCCCAGCTCGGGATATAGTGAGGGAATATGGCAGAAGCGGGGTCGGTGAAAGAGGAAGTGCGGCGTCTGTTGCGCGAGTGCCGGGTGGCGACGCTTTCTACCTTGGCGGAGGGTCAGCCGTTCGGGTCACTGGTCACGCCGGCGACCCTTGCCACCGGCGAGCTGTTGTTGTTGCTGTCGGATCTGGCCGAGCATACTCGCCATCTGCGTGCCGAGCCACGCTGCAATCTGCTGGTGGTGGGCCAAACGGCCGAGGAAAATCCGCAAACCGCGCCCAGGGTTTCGATCGCAGGCTGGGCCGCGGTGATCGAGAACAGGGCCCTGATGGAGCGCTATCTGGCGGTGCATCCCTATGCGGAGTTGTACGCAAGCTTCGACGATTTCCATCTCTGGCGATTTACCCCGGTCAGCGCCCTATTCGTGGGTGGCTTCGCGCGGGCGGCCCGGCTCGCCGCCGCCGATCTCACGGATGGTGCGGCCGACCGGCCTTCGTCGGGTGGGTAAGCCCTTGCGCCACCCACCTTTTCTATATCCCACGGCGGGTGTGCTTCA
>Ga0302310_10002511_pt1 | contig 14667 bp, 11 predicted proteins | sample III_Palsa_N1_2_FD_200451 | JGI IMG/M metagenome (GOLD analysis project Ga0302310, IMG submission 200451) | Peat permafrost microbial communities from Stordalen Mire near Abisko, Sweden - III_Palsa_N1_2 | ecosystem: Environmental > Terrestrial > Soil > Palsa > Peat permafrost | place: Sweden...
CGGATTAAACAGGTGATCGGGAACCTGATTGAGTCGGAAGGGCCGGCCGGTTTTGTTGGTGAATCGTGCGAGATCCTTGGCGGGGGCGGCAAGACCTACCAGGGTGAAATCGTCGGTTTTCGCGGATCTACGATGCTCTCAATGGCCGCTGACCGGCCGCAGGGCATTCGCTTCGGCGATCAAATTGTAACGTGGGGAGCGCGTCCATCCATTCGCGTTGGCCCGGAGTTGCTGGGACGAGTGATCGATCCTGCCGGCAATCCGCTGGATGGAAAAGGGGACTATCGCGCGACGCGCGCGGTGACGATTGATGGTTCTGCCCCACTGCCTCTTGAGCGTGTTCCGATTCGCGAACCTCTCGGCTGCGGCATTCGGGCTATCGATGCCTTTCTGACCTGCGGAAGAGGGCAGCGCCTGGGCATCTTCGGCGGCAGCGGCGCAGGAAAGAGCACGTTGATCGGCATGATGGCCCGCGGAACCGCAGCGGAAATGACGGTGCTGGCCCTGGTTGGAGAGCGCGGCCGTGAAGTAGGCGAATTTCTTGAAGTGCTTGGCGAGGAGGGGCTTCGCCGTTCTGTTGTCGTGGCCTCCACTTCCGATCAATCGCCGCTCTTGCGCATCAGGGCTGCACTGGCGGCAACAGCGTTGGCGGAGTATTTCGCAAGCCAGGGAAAGCACGTGCTGCTCATCGCGGATTCGCTCACCCGCTTCGCTATGGCGCAGCGTGAGATTGGCCTGGCAGCCGGTGAACCGCCCACTGCGAAGGGCTATACGCCTTCAGTGTTGAACATGCTGGCTCGCCTGGTGGAGCGAGCGGGGAACTTTTCGCAAGGCAGCATTACCGCCTTCTACACCGTCCTTATGGAGGGCGACGACCAACAGGATCCTGTGGTCGATACGGTTCGTTCTCTCTTGGATGGACATGTGATTCTGGATAGGAATCTGGTCATGCGCAGTCACTATCCTCCCATCTCAATCCTCGAGAGTCTCAGCAGATTGATGTCGAGCATGGTGTCGAGGGAACATCTTGCCAAGGCGAACGCACTGCGCCTGATGATGGCGGCATATGAAGGGTCTGAGGATCTGATCCGCATCGGCGCATATCAGAAAGAATCCGATCCCGTTCTTGACAATGCGGTCCAGAATCTCCCTGCACTCAATGCGTTCCTGCAACAGAGTCCGGACGTCCTGGGAAAATTTCCAGAAACAGTTGAGCGGCTTATGGCTCTTCCAGGCTAAAGCGGTTCTCCAGTTGGTCTCGAGGGAAAGCAGTCCGCTTAAGTGGCCTTTTCCTCAAGAAAAGACCACCTCGCACGCACCTGAAAACTCCACTTGAACTGGAGAATCGCTCTAAAGATGCCCTTTCAGTTCCCACTTGCGGCCGTGCTTCTGGTTCGGGAGAACGCGGAGAAGCGCGAGGAGCGCGCTCTCAAGAAGATTCAACTCGAAATCGCCCACGCATCGCGCCAGGTTGAGGATTTGAATGCGGAGATCGCCAATGCTCATCAGGCGCGGGAAGAGGCGATGCAGCACTTGATCCCCGCTTTTGAACTGCACGACTATTTGCGCCGGTCACAGGCGGCCGAAGAGGAAAAGAAGACTCTGCTCCACCGGCTTCAGATCCTGGGGCATGAATCGGAACGCCAGATGAAGAAGTACCAGGCTGCCCGCCGCGATCGCGAAGCGCTTACAGACATGCTGGAAAAGCAAAAGGAAGCTTATGAGCATGAGCTGGCCCGGAACCAGCAGAAGCAGCTCGACGATTTGTTTATGGCGCGCCGTCATCGAAGTTAGGACCTGTCATCACTTTTCGGACGGCAGCGACAAGAGCGACTGGGCAAGCGTTGCCCAGTTCATACGGCAAGTTTTGCCGCATTCGTTGAGCAGGCAACGAGAAGTTTGGATCGTGATTCAAAAAACGCAATGAAATCAATGATGTCTACGCGGCTCCGCTTCCACCGATCGTAGCTGGCGCTGGCGCACAACGTGCAATGGAATGGATGTGCGAATTGCGTCGACAGCCACGAACTCCAGCCTGGGAATGCCATCGCTGACGCAGGCGAAGTCTTCGGGGAGCACGTTTCTGGCGATCCTGGCCGGCGTGTCAGAAGACGAAATCTCAGTTGACGAGTCGTCCGGCGCGAATACGCATGCCGACAATCAAACGGAAAGCCGTACGGATTCCCGCAAGGACGATGCGGGGTCGGAATCCGCCGCCGGCGACGGCGTGGGCCGTCGAATTTCGACCGCCGCCTCGGGCGGTCAGCGAAAAGCTTCGGATGGGGTGAGCTTGAACGCCCGAGCCAATCGCATCACGGTAGACTACGCATCCTCCGAGGTTGCGATTGGGAGTCGCGGGCTCGCGTTGTCTGACGGGGTCAACGGAGCCCCATCCGTGAAGGCCGTTGTTACGGCTTCTTCCTCGCAGCCTGCGGCACAGACCATTCCATCTTCCGTCGTCGCTCAGCCGACGCCCATCAGTGAATTGGCCAAGCCAGTTTCCACGCGAGCTTTGATGGGAACGGCAATCAAGCCGCTCGCCAATGAGCCGAGTCCGCTCAAAGCCTCAGCGCCGAAGGTCTCCAGCTCGCCCTCGCGGCCTGCAGCACAGACTATTCAAACGTCCGTCGTCATTTTGCCGGCTCTGATGCGTGAGCCGACAAAGGCAGTTCCCGCACGCGCGTTGATGGAATCGGCAACCCAGCCGCTCATTAATGAGCCGAGTCCGATCAAAGCCTCAGAAGCAGATAACTCCGGTTCGCCCTCGCAGCCCGCTGCACAGGCCATTCAATCTGCCGTTGTTGATCAGCCGGAGCCCATAGGCGAGTTGGCAAAGCCAGCTCCATCGCGCGCCTCGATCGAGATGCCAGCCCGCCCCCTCACTAATCAGCCGAGTCCGCTCATAGCCTCGGCGGCGACAGTCCCTTTTTCGCTTTCGCAGCCGGCAGCGCAGGCCATTCCGTCTTCCGTCGTTGTTTCGCCCGCGCCAATGCGTGACCCGGCAAAGGCAGTTCCCATACGCGCGTTGATGGAGTCGCCAACCCAGTCGCACACCGACGAGCAGAGTCCGCTCGCAGCCTCAGCAGCGAAAGTCTCCGTTTCGCCCTTGCAGCTCGCAGCACAGGCCATTCCATCTGCCGTCGTTGTTCAGCCAATGCCGATGAGCGAGTTGGCGAACCCAGTCTCTGTGCGCACGTTGAGGGAGACGCCGACTCGCCCGCTCGCCAATGAGCCGAATCCACCCAAAGTCTCGGCGACGAAAGTCTCAGTCTCGTCCTCGCAGCCCTCGGTTGAGGTCAGCCCTGCGGCTAATCCAGCTCCGATCAACTCCGCGCGTGCGTTAGTTGACGAACCTTCGAGATATCGTCTGATTAACGACGGAGCGATGGCGCATGTCGCGGCCCCCAGCGTGGACATTTCTTCGACGAAGAATGTTGCCGCGCCGTCTTCACAGATTCCGGCGCAGGATGCTCATGCTCGCGAGACCTTTCAGCAGGCGCTCGTGAATGAGCCTGCTCAGAAACTCTCCGGATCTGGCGCGATCGACACAGAATCGAAGTCAAACTCCGGAGAAACGAACATACCCATACCTCTGGCGAATACGGTTCTGACCGCGCCGGCAAAACTCGTGATGCAGGCCAACTCTTCCCCCATTCCTTCTCAGTTATCCATCGCGTCTACTCAGGATCAAGCGCCTCCCGGAACCAGCTTGAATGAGACTCACTCGACGACGCAAGCCAATGAGTTTACCGCGCTTACATATTCGGCAGATACAGTTCCGGCTCCACAGGCAGAATTCGCCGTGCAAACCGACTCTTCCCGCATTCCTTCTCAGTCATCTATCGCGTCTACTCAGGATCAAGCGCCTTCCGGACCCAGCTCGAATGAGACTGGCGCCAAGACGCATGCAGACGGGCTCACCGTGTACACATCTTTGGCCAATGCAGTTCCGAATGCGCCAGCACAACTGATAGCGCAGACCGGCCCTTCCCGCCTTACTACTCAGTCGTCCTTCGCGGCTGCTCCGGAACAACCAGCTTCCGGAGCCAGCTCGACAGAGACGGACGTGAAGCCGCATGCCGATGAAGTCACGCTGCCAAGATTTTCGGTCGCAGAAGTTTCCGCGGCATCCTCACAGATTTCGACACCGCCCATTTCGAATCGGCAGATAATTCAGCGGCTCTTCGCAGGCGCCTCGGATGAGGAAGCTCCGGTTGTCAGCTCGAAGGAAACCGAAACGAAGACGCAAACAGGAGAGCCGAATGTGCCCGTTATTTCGCGAGCGGCATCTCCCAGTCCACCCCCACTGTCAACCGCACAGGCCAGTTCGCCGGGTAACCCCATTCAGCGTACCGTCGCAAACGCGACGAGGAACGAAATTCCCGTAAGCGAGTTGAAAGACCCCGGTCCGAACGCGAATGTCGAAACAGTCGCAGAACTCCCTGCCGCCGCTCTGGGAGGGAATGCTCCGGTCAAAGATTCCTCAAGTAGCGGAGGCGTCGATGCAACTGTATCTTCGCCGGCCGTCAGTCAAGACAAGGCTCAAGCAGACGAGAGTTTGGACGCACGTGAGAACGCTGCGCCAAAAGATAGCGGATCACCGGCGGAACCTGCAGGAGGCGAAGGTCGTCATTTCATTCCAGCCGCGCTGGATTTGCCCGCGCGTGTAATTGTGTCTCCGGCTGCAGCAGAAATCTCAGTGCCTGAGGAAAGCTCAAAGCCCTTGAAGTCATCCAGCGCGGCGACGCTCAGGATTCCGGCGGCCCAGACTCCGGCGACTGATACGTCACCAACCAACCAGGATCAGAAATCCAAGACCGTCGTCCCGAGTGGACAGACCAACATGGATACGAGCTTCGGCGCGCTGTTGGCGGACGGTATATTCACTGCATCACTGAATCGGTCAACGGCCGGTGCTCCAGCAGAGAACGAAAATGGCAATCAAACTGTGGAAGGTCCAGTGAAGAAGGAATCTTCCATCGCAGCCGACTCGGGGAATCCAGCGCCCGCGAACGCCGAGGATTCGGGAATAAAGCAGTCAACGGTTACCGCGAGCAAAACCGGGGACGGACCGGCTCACGGCGCGCGAAACGATCTTCCATCCTCACAGAGTGCGCCGGCTGACCCTTCCCAAACTGCGGAAGGTGCGCCGAAGGCCGCCGAGGTCAACACGGCGCAGCCGTCGTTGGCCCAAGCGCAGGCAATTGTCCCACAGGCGCCCACGCCGGAAGCAGCACGGCCTGATCGAACTGTCGCAAGCTCTGACACTGCGCCTCTGCCAACTGAGCGGCAGCTAGCTCCGGCATCGATTCACGGCGACGGCGGTGAAGTTCTTGCAACATCGAGCATTAATACCGCGAAGCTGATGCAGACGATGAGTGAGTCGGAAATGCATATCGGCATGAACTCGACTGAGTTTGGTGAAATCTCGATTCGCACATCGATCGCGCAACAGCAGATGGTAGCTCAGATATCGCTCGATCACAGCGGCCTGAGCCAGGCTATCTCGGCTCATGTATCCACAATGCAGGCCAAGCTTGGTGAGGACTACGGCCTCAACGCCTCCATTGAGGTTCATAACCTGGGGTCGTCGCATTCGGGAGAGCCGGGTCAATCGCCGCAGAGGGAACAAAAGCAGTCTGGCAATTCCGCACAAACCCACAGTTCGTCCCTCCCGCAGCCGGAAGAGACGAGCTTGAGTTTGGCTGCGATGGCAGCACCTGGGAGCGGAGACCGGTTGGACATCAGGGCTTAGGGCAGCAATGCAATCAGAGAGGAGCGAAAGATGAACATTCAAGGGATACTCCCCATGATCACCTCGCCGTTATTGGGAACAAGCGCTCAAGCGCCTAAAGCCGCTGCCACGAGCAGCACGAGCGGCAGTTCTTCGAGCGGCTCGAATAGCACTTCGGCAGCAAGTCTTCAGCAAACATTTCTCAACCTGCTGGTCACCGAGCTGCAAAATCAGGACCCCACGGCTCCCGTCGATCCCACTGAGATGGTCGGTCAGTTGGTCTCTTTGAATCAATTGGACCAGCTCATTTCCATCAACTCGACGCTGGGAAGCCTGGTCTCCGGAGGGTCTTCCACGGCCGCCACAGCGAATGCCGCGCAGGGCCCAGCCACATTGCCGTTTACGGCACCGCTTGCCACGCCGCTTGCGACCAGCGGGTCCGGCGCCACAGCATCAAATCCCACTTCAGCAGCGGCGGCAGCCTTGCAGCAATTTCAAACCACGAACGCCCGAACAGCCGGCATGAATTCGCTGATGAATTTGTATGGAAGCATGGGGGCTCCGGCCCAGAACCCAATCTATTAACCAACAGGAGGTAGGTAGATGTCATCCTTTGCAATTCCACTCTCTGGCCTGGAAGCCTCGTCTGACTCGTTGAACGTGATTGCGAATAACCTGGCGAACCTGAACACCGACGGCTTCAAGTCTCAAACTCTCAACTTCGGCGATATCTTTTCCCAACTGCAGGGGGTTTCGGGAAACGGCGACCCCATTCAGGTTGGCGGGGGCGTGCAGGTGGGCAGCACGGTGAGCGACTTCTCCAATGGCAGTGTCGATTCCACGGGCATCGCGGCAAACATGGCGCTGCAAGGGAACGGCTTCTTCGTGGTCAGTAACGGGAACAGTACCAGTTATACCCGCGATGGCGACTTCTCCGTGAATTCGTCCGGGCAGATTGTGGACGCAAGCGGCGACCTGGTGATGGGATTCCAGGCGAATTCAGCAGGCCAGATCGACACAGGAGGCGCCCTGGTCCCGATTTCAGTGAACTCGTCAGCAGCCATTTCGGCTCAGGCCACCACGACTTTTTCAACCACGACCAATCTCCAGGCCGGTTCCGCTGCGGGCGCCACGTTCAGCACGCCTCTCGCCATCACCGACTCTTTAGGCGAAACGCAGAACCTGACCGTCACCTACACAGCGGGCGCCACGCCGAATACCTGGGACTACACCATCACGCTGCCAGCCTCCGCAACGGGCGGTACTGCGCCGACCACCGTCACTTCCGGCACCATGACCTTCAACTCGTCGGGCGACCTGGAATCGACCACGCCAGCGGCATCGGCAGGCAACACGATCACGGGAATCAAAATTACGGGCCTGGCGGATGGCGCTGCGCCCATGAATCTGACATGGAATCTTGACGGCTCATCGGGAACGCCGATGATCACGCAGCAGAACTCGGCGAGCGCCACCACCGCGACCAATGTGGATGGCTACGGGTCTGGAACGCTGACTGGATTCAGCGTCCTCCCCGACGGCACAGTGGAGGGTACATACACCAATAATCAAACGTTGGCTTTGGGCCAGGTGGCAGTGGCGAACTTTGCCAATCCCGAAGGGCTCACGCAAGCGAGCAACGGAAACTTCCAGGCGACAGTCGCCTCCGGAGACGCAGTGGTTGGAGAAGCCGGTGCAGGAGGCAACGGCACTATCACCGGAGGAGCGGTGGAGCAGTCCAATGTGGATCTATCCACACAATTCTCCAACATGATTGTTGCGCAGCAGAGCTACGAAGCCAACGCTAAGGCTCTCACCACGCTGGATCAGGTGTCCCAGGCCACAATCCAGATGATCACCTAGACGCTGACGCGAGGTCGAAGTGGTTAACGAATGGTTAGAATCTCCCGCCGGGCCATGCCAAGGCCTTGCGGGAGAGCCTCGCCTGCGGCCAGTTCTCATCGGTATCTCACCAGTTGTGGAAATCCGGCAACAATGTCCCGCTCGCTTTAACGCATTGCGAAGCAAGAGCCTAGCCGCGCTCAGACCGGAATCGCCAACTCGCGCCTGCGGCTCCCATTCCGGCCCTCCGATTGCATCAACCCTGATGCAATCGCTCTGCTCATTTTGCTGCACCGCATGTCCGGCGCCGAAAGTTTGGTCCTGGCGGTCGGCTGCATCAATGAAGCTTTGAGTACGCGAGGGGTCCGATGAGTAGCGCAGCCCAAAGTCTGAATCCGCAGCACATTGAGACGCACAGTCCTGTCTCGACTTCGACCGGGATCGATCCGCTCGACACCGTTCCCTGGTTGCCATGCACCTTGAGTCTTGAACTGCCGGTGGCGCGGTTTACCGTGGGAGATCTTCTCACGCTCGCGAAAGGTTCGATCATAGAGACAGCCTGCCACCATACCAGCGACGTCCCGCTGCGCGTAAACCAACTCCTCATCGGATGGACTGAGTTTGAGGTCATCGGCGACCGCCTTGGCGTGCGCATTACGGATGAAGCATGAGCGAAACGCTGCGAAAGTCCTATCCTCAAGATCAAACCCCGCGCGAACGGTTGGCGTTCCTTCTTGACCAGCTTTCGGAACTCGACACGACTCCTGACAAGAAGATGGAACCGGTGCTGGTGCCGGCCAGAATGCCTGGCAAAAAGCTGAAGCTTGAGCCGAACGCACCCAGGACACCGGGCAAGAAGCTGAAATCCCAGCGGAGCCAGACAAGGAAGGCGAGCAAGAAAACGACGCCCAGGAAAACGATTCCCGAGAGAAGCTCATTTCATGCCGTGCTGAGTGGCAGCGCGAAGAAGCAGGCCGTTGACAATTCGAAAAGCGAGCCCGTGGAGTCTGCGTTCAGCATGTGGCTCCGCCTGACGCACAAGATTGTATTCGGAGGACTCGCCCGCATGGGCTCGTTGCTTCGTTCGAGATATTCCAAACCGGCGGCCAAGCGGCTGAGCCTCTCTCAGGTAGTGTCCCTAGGAGAAAAGCGGTTTGTTGCCATTGTCAAAGTGGAAGACCGCGAGTTCCTGGTTGGAGGGTCCGCGTCGGGCCTGTCGCTCCTCTCTCAATTGGAGAAACCATCTGACACCGTACATCGCCGGGATCGGGGAAGTGGCGCAGATGGGCGGTCCCGTTGAGGCGTTGCATTTCCATCCCGGCGATTGCGATGCTCCTTTCCATATGCACGGCAATCGCGGGTCCCGTGGCTGCAAGTCAAAGCCAGGCAGACCTGGCTGGTCAAGCTGCATCTGATTCCGATGGCGGACTTTTGCAAGGCCCTCTCTCTCGTACCCCTGATTTTCCCGGGCCGCCCGCAGACTGGCCTGAAAAGTCGAACAACCCGACCCCGACCCCACTTCTGTCTTCTGCGCCGAACGGCGCGCCCCTGAAAATTCCGGGCGTACCCGGCGAATCGGTCCCCTGGTCCATCATTGTTTTACTGACCGCCTTGACGCTGATTCCCTCCATCCTTTTATGCATGAGCCCATTCGCGCGCCTGCTGATTGTCTTTCACTTTCTTCGCCAGGCCCTGGGACTGCAGACTACGCCTTCCAACCAGACGCTCATTGGGCTTTCACTGATCCTTACGTTCTTTCTCATGGAGCCCGTGGCAACGAATGTTTATCAGGTCTCCGTCGTTCCCATGGAGTCAGGCCAGATCACCGCGCTCCAGGCCGTGACCCGCGCCGAAGATCCGGTGCGGCATTTCATGGCTCACTATGTCCGCGAAAAAGATGTGGCCATGTTCATCGAATTGGCCAAGGAGCCGCGCCCGGCATCGGTGAACGACGTGTCCATGCGGGTGATGCTGCCGGCCTATATATTGTCGGAGCTCAAGGCGGGATTTCAGATCGGCACGGTATTGTTTCTTCCATTTCTGATTGTCGACATGGTTGTCGCTGCCATCACTACGTCGGTAGGCATGCTGCAGTTACCGCCAGTCGTTATCTCAACCCCGCTCAAGTTATTGCTTTTCCTTATGGTGGATGGATGGCACTTGCTGATTGGAGCTTTGATGAGGAGCTTTAACTGACCCCATGGAAATCGACCAGGTGGTGGTGCTCGGACGGCTGATGTTGCAAGAGGTGCTGGTACTGGCTGGCCCAATCCTGGCCATCGCCATCACCATCAGCCTGTCTGTCAACATTCTTCAAACACTCACCTCGCTCCAGGACAACACCATATCCACAGTGACCCGCCTGCTGGTAGTCGGCGGCGCGCTGTTTTTCTTGATGCCATGGATGTGGCGTCATCTGGCCAATTACACGCTCGCCACGCTCGGTGATTTCCAGGGGTACCTGCGATGACGGAAATTCCTTTTCTCTCCATCATCAGCGGCCTGATGACCATCGGCGTGCGTCTTACGGGACTCATGCTGTTTGCTCCGTTCTTTGGAAGCGCAGTGATCCCGGCCCGTATCAAGGCGGGGCTGGTTCTGACGTTCACGCTCTTGCTGTTCCCGGCGGTCGGAAAGGATATCGGCGCATACAGTCTCATCGATTGGCCCGTGGTGGTCTTCACCGAGTTTCTGATCGGGGTGGGCATGGGGATCGCAACCAATATCGTTTTCGAGGCAGCGGCCCTGGCCGGACAGGTGCTCGGAATCCAGATGGGCTATTCGCTGGTGAATATCCTCGATCCTCAGACGCAAGTCGACACCACGGTCATGCCGCTCTTCTACCAGACCATGGTCATGCTGCTGTTTCTTCGCATGGATGTCTTCTACTGGCTGTTAAAAGCAATCGGAAACAGCTTTCTCTATCTGCCGCCGGGGCCATCCCATCTGAGCGGACTGTTTACCCAATCGATCGTCAAGACAGGCGGAGAAATGTTCGGTCTCGGAGTGCAGATCGCGGCTCCGGTCTTGTCCGCCACGCTCATCACCGACATCCTGCTTGGTCTGCTCGGCAAAGCCTCTCCGACGATGCCGCTCATCATGCTCGGGCCGGCGTTCAAGAGCATGCTTGGTATCGCGATTCTGATCGCAACGCTGAAATATTGGCCCGATCTGTTCCGTCATTTGTTCGAAAACTCGCTCGCCGAAGGCGACCACATCCTTCACCTGGCACGATGAGACGCGATGGCTGACTCCAGCAAGACAGAAAAGGCGACACCGCGGCAGCGGCAAAAGGCACGCGAGCGCGGGCAAGTCTCGCGGTCGCGTGAGCTGACCAGCGCGCTTTCGATGTTTGCCGTCGCCGCCACAATCGCATGGGTTGCGAAGGGAGGTGCGAATCAGTGGACGGGATTCTTCGCTAACACCCTGGCTTCCGCGAATGCCGATTCGATTGAGCCGAACGGCCCAATACTATTCTGGACAAGCATCGAAGCGATGCGATGGGTTTTCCCCATCCAGTTGGCCGCGCTGGCGGTTTCGCTCGCGGTCGGATTCGCGCAAGGAGGTTTCGTCTTCGCGCCGGAAGCGCTGGCATTCAAGTTTGAGCGTCTCAGTCCCGTGAACCGGCTTCAACAATTGTTTTCGCCCACCGGGTTGAGCACGATTCTCAAGTCCATGCTGCCATTCGCGGGCATCGTCTGGGTTGGCTATGCGTCTCTGGCCAGCCATTGGAGCCAGATTCTAAGCAGTTCCTATTCTGAGCCTCGGCAATTTGTCAGCCTCATGACTGGCATGCTCTTGGAAGTGCTTTGGAAGTGCGGATTGATTCTTCTGGTTTGGGCAGGGGCGGACTACCTGCTTGTCTGGCTGAAGAGCGAAGGCGATTTGAAGATGAGCCGTCAGGATATTCGCGACGAACTGAAGAGCACTGAGGGCAATCCAGCCAGCAAGGCCAGGATCAGAAGACTGCAGCGGCAGGCGCGTCGCAAGATGATGATCAAAGCGGCGCGGACTGCGACTGTAGTGGTGACCAACCCGACGCACTATGCGGTCGCACTGAAGTTTGAGATCAGCATGCCGGCACCCATCGTCGTGGCAAAGGGGCTTGACCTTCTGGCCTTGAAGATCAGGGAAATCGCTCGCGATCATGACATTCCGGTGATGGAGAATCGGCCGCTTGCGCAGGCGCTCTACAAGGCCGTCGACGTCGGAGGTGAGATTCCGGGCGCGCTCTATCACGCGGTCGCCGAAATTCTGGTTCTGGTATTCAAGGCTCAAGAAGAAGTCAAACGCAGGACCGCTCAAAGGAGAGCTTCCCACCACCCGATAGGAGGCGCATGGCCGCAGTAATTAAGAAACCCGGAATCCTCGGCACGCTCCGCGCATCCTCTGACTGGTTCATTCCAACCGGTGCGGTGGCGCTGGTTTTTGTCATGCTCGTGCCATTGCCCAGCTTTGTTCTCGACCTGTTGCTGACTGTGAGCATTACCGCTTCGGTGCTGGTGCTGCTCACGGCGATTCAAATCCTGCGCCCGGTGCAATTCTCGGTATTCCCGAGCCTCATCCTGCTTTTGACCCTGATGCGATTGTCGCTCGATCTGGCATGCACGCGGCGAATTCTGCTGCATGGAAACGAGGGTCCAACCGCCGCTGGAAAGGTGATTGAAGCATTCGGGCAATTCGTGGTCGGTGGCAATTACATTGTGGGATTCGTCATCTTTGTTGCGCTGATTGCCATTCAATATCTTGTGGTCAGCCATGGCGCCGTTCGTACCGCCGAGGTAACCGCGCGATTCACACTGGACGCCATGCCCGGAAAGCAAATGGCGATCGATTCCGATCTCAACACCGGGCTCATCACCGCGGACCAGGCGCGTCAACGCCGCGAACAGGTGGCGCGCGAGGCGGAGTTCTGCGGCTCCATGGACGGCGCGGCGCGGTTCAGCCAGAGAGATTCACTGGCCACCATTCTCGTTCTCGTCATCAATATCGTTGCCGGGTTCTTGATTGGCGTCTTTCAGATGGGCATTCCACTCGAACAGGCGCTGAAAACCTACACCATTCTCACGGTGGGTAACGGGCTGGTCTCGATCATTCCATCTCTGCTTGTATCGGTGGCCGGCGGCATCGTGGTGACGCGCGCCGGTTCTGACTTCTCGCTGGGCGCCGACATCGAAAAGCAGATGTTCAAAACGTCGCGCCCGCTTTGGATTGTCAGCGGTGTTTTGCTCGCGTTGGCGTTGATTCCCGGAATGCCGAAGTTCGCCTTTGTGGCATTGGGCGGAACCCTGATGTTCATCGCCTGGAAGATGAAGCCGGCCAGCGCGGCTGACGCGGCAGCGGCCAAAACAGCAGCTGCCAAGGGCGCCCCAGGTGCGCCCGCGGTGGACCCCATGGACGCCGTATTGAAGCTGGACGATCTCATGCTGGAGGTGGGCGTAGGCCTGGTGCCGCTGGTGGATGTGAAGCAAGGGGGCCAACTGCTGGCAAGGGTGAAATCGCTGCGCAAGAACATGGCGCAGCAACTGGGATTCCTGGTGCCCTCCATCCATATCACCGATAACCTCTCTCTCAAGGAACGAGAGTATGTTGTCTACCTCCGCGGCGTGGAAATTGCGCGCTGGGAGATGCGCCGCGACCGCCTGCTCGCAATTAGTTCAAACCCCAAGCCGGGAGAACTTCAGGGGCAGGAAACACGCGAGCCGGCCTTTGACTCGCCCGCCATCTGGATCGCGCCCGAACTGCAGGCGCAGGCCATCGCCGCTGGATATGCGGTCGTGGATCACACGTCAGTCCTCGCTGCTCACCTCGCCGAGATCATCAGGCAGAACGCGCACGACCTGCTCACGCGGCATGAAACCAAGCGCCTCATTGACCGGCTCGCGGACAGCCATCCGAAACTTGTTGAAGAGCTGACCCCCAAGCTGATGAGTCTTGGAGAAATTCAGAAGGTGCTGCAGCAGTTGCTGAGAGAACAAGTCTCGATTCGGGACCTGGGCACAATTCTGGAAGCGCTTGTGGAGACGGCGGCAGTGAACAAGAATCCGATTGTTCTTGTCGAAGCCGCCAGGCATTCGCTTGGACGCGCGTTGATTCGCCCTCTGCTCAACGATCGGGGTCAGCTTAAAGTGGTTACACTGGATAGCTCAATTGAAGAGGAATGCGTGCGCAATTCCTCGCAACACCCAGCCCCTGCCGCGCCTGGCGCAATTCAGGTCTCCGTAGCCCACAGAGTCCTCGCTGGTCTCCGCGCCATGCTTGGGGATCAGGTAACCATGGCTCCTCCAGTGCTTCTTTGCGCTTCCCCGGCACGGTTCTACCTGAAGCGGCTGTTGGAGCCGCTCATTCCCAAGATCGTTGTGGTTTCACCGTCTGAAATTCCTCCGGCAATACCTGTGCAGTCGCTCGGTTCCGTGCGATGACAAGGCTCGACATTTACGCGCTCAACAAGGGGTACAAATGATTCAGGCAGAAGCTGCATACAAGAAAAGCACGGAGGATGGGGACGATCGCAATGAGCTTGTCATGCAGGAACTCTCGCAGGTTTATTACATTGCTTCCCGAATTTGCGAGCGCCTTCCCGCGCATATTGAGCTCGAGGATCTTGTGAATGCGGGAGTGATCGGCCTGCTGGAGGCCAGCCGCAGCTTTGATAGCTCAAAGAACGACCAGTTCAAGGGATTCGCGAAGTTTCGAATTCGCGGCGCGATCATGGACAGCCTTCGCGAATCCGACTGGGGGTCGCGCTCTCTACGAAGAAGGGGACGCGAGATTGCGGACGCGACCGCGCGGCTCGAAGGCAGGCTCGGACGGCATCCTGTCGAGTCGGAGATTGCGGAGGAGTTACAGCTGGAACCTGAGCACCTGCAGAAGATCATCGCGCAGATCGATGGACTTTCTGTCGCGGGCCAGCAGGCGGCAGTCTCCAATGACCGCTCCAATCTGCTCGATGTGATCGAATCGGCGCCGAGCCTGGACGATCCAGACCCGTTCGATCTATGTCTCCAGGGCGAAATGAAGGCTCATTTGGCCGAGGCAATTTCGCGGCTGAGCGAAAGGGAGCAGCTCATCATCTCTCTCTATTATCGCGA
>Ga0302310_10002517_pt1 | contig 14645 bp, 12 predicted proteins | sample III_Palsa_N1_2_FD_200451 | JGI IMG/M metagenome (GOLD analysis project Ga0302310, IMG submission 200451) | Peat permafrost microbial communities from Stordalen Mire near Abisko, Sweden - III_Palsa_N1_2 | ecosystem: Environmental > Terrestrial > Soil > Palsa > Peat permafrost | place: Sweden...
ACGGCAAGCCCGCGGTGAAGCTGGTCGTCGTGCCGCCGCCCGCCCGCAAGTCGCGCAAGCACATGCGTGGCTCCGGCATCGGCAAAATCTGGATTGCCCCCGACGCCTTTTCGCCCGAAACCGACGACGAAATCACCGAAATGTTCAACCTATACGACAACCCGAACGATGAGGGCCTGTGAGAATCCTGGTCGACACCCACGCCTTCCTCTGGGAAATCTGGGACGACCCGAAAAGCTCCCGCAAGGCCCGCGAAATCATGCGTTCCGACAAGCATGAACTGGTGTTGAGCCTCGCCTCTATTTGGGAAATCGCCATCAAAATTCAGATCGGTAAGATGCGGTCTGCCGGCTCGTCCGTCTCCTACTTCTATGACGTAGCCAAAGAATACGGCATGGAAATCCTGCCTATCCGCTACGAGCACATCCTCGCATTGGAACGCCTGCCGCTGCACCACAAAGAGCCTTTCGACCGCCTCATCCTCGCGCAGGCCGTAGCCGAGTCGCTCCCCCTTCTCAGCGACGACTCCAAATTCCCGGCCTATCCGGTGAAGCTCATCTGGTAGCGACTCGCCCGCGCTACCATAACGGTGTGACCCGCCAAATCCTCCTCCCACTCGCCCTCGTCACCGCCTTCACATCTACCCACGCCCAAAACGCACCGGCCTACAACCCGCTCCAAACCTTCGCCCCACTCGCCCTGCCCGACCCCGTCAACGCCTACCGCTCCGCCAACGGCGCCCCCGGCCCGCACTACTGGCAAAACCGCGCAGACTACAACCTCCACGCCACCATCGACACCACCTCCAAAACCCTCACCGGCACCGAGGTCATCACCTACACCAACAACTCGCCCGACACTCTCACCTCGCTCTGGCTACAGCTCGACCAGAACACCTACCTCCATAGCGCCCGCTCCGCCGCCTACCTCCACGACGAAGAAGCTGGCGGCCCCAACGACTTCACCACCGGCTACGCCCTTGACTCCGTAGAACTCCAGCCTGCCGCCGCAGCCAAAGCAACCAAAGCCACTACCGTCATCTCCGACACTCGCCTCCAGATTCAGCTTCCCGAAAACCTCGCACTCGCCCACGCCGCGAAGATCCGCGTCCTCATCCACTACCACTACACCATCCCCGCAGCCTTCGGTGGCCGCACCTCGTGGGGCCCCTCCAAACAAGGCGACATCTACGACATCGCCCAGTGGTTCCCCCGCATGTGCGTCTACGACGACCTCCACGGCTGGGACACCCAACCCTACCTCGTCAACGAGTTCTACCTCGAGTACGGCCACTTCGACTACTTCGTCACTGTGCCCTCGAACTTCCTCGTCACCGGCTCCGGCGAACTCGTCAACGCGACGGAAGTCCTCTCCAAGACCGAGCTCGCGCGACTAGCCGAGGCCCGCAAGAGCGACAAGACCATCTTCATCCGCACCGCGGACGAAGCCGCTGCCGCCGCCTCAGCGAAACCCACCACCACCAAAACATGGCACTTCGCCATGGACGACACCCGCGATGTCGCCTTCTCCGCCTCTGCTGCGTTCCTTTGGGATGCAGCCAAGATGAATATCCCCGCAGGCCCCAATAGACCCGCCCACACCGACCAAATCCCATTAGCCCAAAGTGTCTATCCCATCGAAGCCGCGGGCGACGCCGCCTGGGGCCGCTCCACCGAGTATGTCAAAGACACCGTCGAGCGCATGTCCGCCCGCTGGTATCCCTATCCCTGGCCCAACGCCATCAGCGTCTGCGGCCCCACCGGCGGCATGGAGTACCCCGGCCTCGTCTTCGATAGCGCGGACATGACCGGCAAGGTCCTCTTCTTCGTCACCGCGCACGAGATCGGCCACACCTGGTTCCCCATGATCGTCGGCTCCAACGAGCGCCGCAACGCCTGGATCGACGAAGGCTTCAACACCTTCATCGACACCTTTGAGTCCGACGACTTCGACCACGGCGTCTTCGGCCCCAAGCGAGACGGCGAGTACGCTCCTGACCCCACCACCCCGCCTGCCGACCAGATCGCCAAAGTCATCGCCGACCCTTCAGCCCCCATCATCCTCACCCGCGCCGACGCTATCCAGGAAAAATATCGCCACTCCATCACCTACTTCAAATCATCCTTCGGCCTCACCCTGCTGCGCGACGACATCCTCGGTCCCGCGCGTTTCGACTTCGCCTTCCGCAAGTTCATCGCCGACTGGGCCTTCAAGCATCCTTCACCCTCGGATTTCTTCCGTGAGATGGAGTCCGAAGGCGGCGAAGACCTCTCCTACTTCTGGCGCGGCTGGTACTTCAACAACTGGCAGCTCGACCTCGCCGTCACGGACGCCAAATACATTGACGGCGACCCCGCCAAAGGCCTGCGCGTGACGGTAGCCAACCGCGGCCAGTTGGTACTGCCAGCAACGCTGCGAGTCGACCTGAAGGACGGCAGCCACGTCGATCTCGCCGTCCCTGCCGAGACATGGATGCAGCAGAGCAGCCACACCTTCACGCTCTCCACAAGTGCGCAGGTAAAGTCAGTGACCATCGACCCAGACCACAATATCCCCGACAGCGACCGCGGCAACAACACCTTCACCCTCAAACCCTAGCTCTAACGCAAAAGGGGACGCGGCATATAGCCACGTCCCCTCGATGTTTCGCTACTCCCTAATCCCTACTCCCTGCATTTAGAAGTTGAACGATGCCTGTAGCGAAATCCTGCGCAGTGCGTTGCTGGTGGTGTAGGGTCCGCCAGCCAACTGCGTGGACTGCCCAAACTCCGGCGAAGTCAACGTCCCTTGCGGATTAGCCAGGTCTTCGTTGTTGAACAGGTTCTGCACCTGCAAACCAAACGCCAGGTTGTAGCGCTTGCCGGTGTTGGAGCCTCCACCACCGAACGGACCGCCTCCACCGGGGCCGCCCTGTCCGCCACCACGACCGCCTCCAGCACCATGCTGATGCTGGCCGGGTGTACCAGGGGCACCCTGTCCGCCTTGCCCAGCAGTAGGCTTAGGAGCATTCGATGGCCCAAAGCCGATCGTCTTGGTCAGCCTGAAGTTGAGCGTGAACAAGGCCGGCCCGGTGCAGTAGTTCACCGGCACCAATCCGGACCCGGCAGGGGCAGGCAGACCGGAGGCACGCGACAGGAATGTACCGCAGCCACTGATCGAAACCGAGCCAGGCGTGCCTGTGGGAACCAGCAGAGGCCGGTCGTTGTACAGGTTGTCGTGATTGATATCGACGCCTTCCGTCACGTTGTAGGGGTTGCCGCTCTGAGCGATCATGAAGGGGCTGAATTGGACAAAGTGCGGCATATTGACAGATCCGGCCAGGAACAGCCGGTTACGCACCGAGAAGCCGGTTCGTCCGTAGTCGGCCTGGATGTCATAGGGCGTTGAGATGAATGACCCCGCACCGTTGCTATCGCCATGCGCGGAGTTCATCGCGTAGTAGCCAAAGATTGAGAGCCACCGGGTGGTCTGCACACGCCCATTGACGATGAGTTGATTCTGGTTGAATGCACCCTCCGAGAAGTACTGATACTCGGACGGAAACGTCGTCGTCGGCGTGATGACAGGAGCCACCGTGGGGTAGCCAATGTTCTGCGTAGCCAATTGATGCACCCCCTGCGTGCGCAGGTAGTTCACCGACATCGTGCCGAACCGCCCAAGCTGCTGATCGGTACCGATGGCAAATTGCGTCACATACGGCGTGCGCAGGTTCGGCGCCGCCTGGTAGGTCGTTGAAGTAGTGGTACCACCGGCCTTTGCAGCTGCAACGCAGGCAGCAAACGTACTCGGCGTGCAACCCACAGGGTCGGTAACCGTATACGCCGTCAGGATATTGGTATTGATGCCCTCACGCGCCAGCGTGAGCACCTGGCCCTGACCGAAACGGTCGTAGAACATGCCATAGCCGCCACGGATCACCGTCTTTGGCGCAGTCTTCGCTCCACCGATGCCATATGCAAAGGAGAGACGCGGCGCGAAGTCGGCATGGTCGTTCAGGTGGTTCTGCGTCTCGAAGCGGATGCCGTAGCTCACCGTGAGATTGGACATCGGCTTCCAATCGGTCTCGGCATAGAGCCCCAGATCGGCGAGGCTGTACTCCACGTTCGGTACATTGATCTGCGTATAGGTGAACTGGCTCGGGTTGCCGCTCTGGTAGGTATAGCCCGTACTCGACGCCGTATTGAGCAGACCCGAATACGTAAACGTGCCGTTGGTGTTCGACCGCGAATCCTGCGCCTCTCGATTGATGCGGAGACGCCCACCCATGCGGAGAAAATTCTTCTTCAACTGCACCGACGTGTAGTTCTGCACCTCCCAGTGGTCCTGGTGGTCGGTCTGGTTCTGGCCGGAGTAGCCGCCGCTGGTGAACGCGCCCGACACGCTGATCGTGGGCGCGCCGTTCGCTACTGTCTGCGCCGTGTGCTCGCGCTCATACTCAAAGCGCGTCTCGTTGATCAGCTTCGAGTTGAAGTTCTGCGTATCGCTCATCTGCACGATATTGCTCAGGCTGCTCGAGTTGTACTCATACGACGGCAGGTTCAAGCCACCAGGCCCATCGTCAGTCGAATCGTTGTCCACAAACTGGTATCGCATCGTCAGCACATTCTTGTCGCCCAGCGCCAGGTCAATACGTGGGTTGATGTCGGTCCGGATCTGCGGAAAGTATGTCGAAGCCTGATACTGCTGGGTGCAGGTCACTACCGAGCAATTGGTCGCAGGTGTAACGCCCGGAGCCAGCACCGTCGCATTGGTGTACTGGTCTTCCTCAATGTCCCGATGCGAGCCGCCGATGGAGTACGACGTCTTGCTGGTCAGCGGCCCCGTAAGGCTGCCGAACATAAACAACGTGTGATACGGCGGCTGATACGTTCCCGCCTCCAGCGGACTGCCCGTATTGAACTGCGACGGGTTCCCATTCATCTGGAACGACCCATGAATCTTGTCCGTACCCGGCTTGGTAAAGACCTCCACGCGCCCGTAGCCCAGCTTGTCGTACTCCGCCGAGAACGGATTCTGGTTCACGCGAATCTCGCGTATGGACGACTTCGGCGGCAACTGCCCGCCCGTGAATCCATCCACATAAATCTGCCCGCCATTCGGCCCCGCCGAAGGCCCCGCCAGGGCCGTAAGCTCCGACGCCAACTCATCGGGATCGTCCGACAGTGCCTCCAGGTCCTTGCCTGTAATCACCAGCGAGCTCGCGTTCGAATCCGCATCCACGCTGACCTGCACGGTCGTCGCATCCACGTTCACCACCTGCGTCTGCTCGCCGATCTTCAGGCTCGCGTCCACCGTCGTGCTCGGCACCGCGGGTATCTTCAGGTTCACCGCCGAGTACGCCGCAAACCCCGGCATCGTCACCAGCAGCGTATACGCGCCCGGCGCCACGTTGATGCTATAAGTCCCGTCGCTGCCGGAGACCACCTTCACGGCGCCGCCCTTCGCAGGCGTAAACGTCACCGACGCGCCCGGGATCAACTCGCCATCCGGGTCGGTGATGGTGCCATGCACCCTCGTGCCACTTGTGGCGGCAGCCTGCGGCGCCTTGGCAACTGTGCCCGGCGCGCTGCTCCCCGTTTGAGCAACCCCAGCCAGGGCCACCAACGAAAACCCGCAAATCAATATCAGCGCCTTGCGCAAAAACATCCTTAGCCCTCAGTGTCTTAAGCTTACCCTCGGCCTCACTCACTGGCCGTCATTTTTATCGGTTCCGTGCTGAATTGCAGTCCGGCGATTCCTGTAACCCGACAACCTCTTGCCATCTATTGCGGAGCACCACCGCCCGCGTCGGGTGCCCCTCCGCCCATGCTCCACGGTGACAGCGTCATCGTTTCCCCGGCCGGCGATGCGGCCAGGATTGGTTCAACCCCGGCCAGCAGCGTAATTGCCGTCGCCGTATTGGACTGCGCCCCCGAGGAGGTCGCCACGATCATCACCGCCTCACCCGCCTTCAGGCCGCCCAGCGTCTCCGTCGGCAGCCGCGACAGCATCTGCGAAAGATCCATTCCAGCGCGTCCAGCCCGGCGCTGCCCGGCCTCAGCCGAATCTGCGCCACCCCCCGGGCCTCCAGCAGCACCGCTCGTCTGGCCTCCGGCGGCTCCACCGCCAGCTCCGCCCTTGACCCGCAGCGCCATCCTCGCGGCCGCATCCGGAGGAATCCGCCGCACATCGCTGTTCGGCGTAACCGCAACCGTCACCGTCTTCTTGGTGGCCAGGTCCTTCAGCGTGAGCGTCCCCGCCGTGCCGCTAATACTGGCAATCGTGCCTGAGAAGTTGCGGAAAGACCCGGTCACGATCTCATCGGCCTGGATGCTGCTGCCGTCCGCCGACTTCGTTCCACGGACCCTCAGTTGATCTCCCGGCTGGATCGCCGCCAGCGTGCTCCTGACCGCATCGTCAAAGCGCACCGAGTCGCCCGAATAACGCCGCACAATCGTAGTCGCCGCAGTCTGCACCGTCACCGTCTTCAAGGCGCTCGAAATCACGATAGTCCCAGCAGCTGCGTTCACCGACTTCACAATCCCGCCGCCGCCCTGCGCCCAGGCTGCGGCTTCTGCCGCGTGCGCGTCCGCAATCGCAGCGGACTTCATCAAAATGATTCGCTGCGCGGTCAGCCCCGTTCCCGCATCTCCCGAGGTCCCGGTCACGATCACCTTATCGCCTACCGCAATATCGCCCATCGCGCCGGGCGTGGCCGACTTCAGGTCCTTGCTGCCGGGCGCCACATCCAAAATCTTCGCCGTAGCGGGGACCGTCACCGTATAGTCCCCGGCAGCGGTGGTTACGGTTAGATCGGTCGCTGTCACCGCCTTCACCGTGCCGGAGGCATGGGGGGCAGCAGCCGGCGTCTGGGCTCCGGCCGCAAGTGCGCCTGCCAGCAACACAACGCACGTCCCGGCCCGGCGACTGTATCTCATGCATGAGATACGGGCCAGCACGTCAAAAGTTTCTGCAATCGCTTTGTCACTTTGTGTCACAATCCAGACCCCAAAAAGAACGCAAAAAAACACGAAACCTCTTACGGCAGCACAGCCCCGTCCGCCAGCGGCAGGTCCAAATGCGACGGGTACTTCGCCGACCCATAGATCGTCACCGTCTCCGCCCGGTACGCCGAGGCCGGCGCGACCATGATGTTCGGCACAAAGGTCTGCGGGTTGCGGTCGTACAGCGGAAACCAGCTCGACTGCACCTCCACCATCATCCGGTGGCCCTTCAAAAACGTGTGGTCGACCCCGTGCAGACTCCACTTGTACTCGTTCACCTCGCCCGGCTTCACCGCCTCCGGCGCAGTAAAGCTGTTGCGATAACGCCCCCGCAGAATCTCCTCCGCCACCATCAACTGGTACCCGCCCTGGCCTTCAGGCGCATCATTTGGATAAACATCGATCAGCTTCACCACCCAGTCCGCATCGCTGCCCGTCGTCGCCGCAAACAGATCGGCGACCACATCGCCCGTCACCGTAAGATCGCCACTCAACACCGGCGTCTCAAAGGCCGCCAGGTCCTTGCGGCCCGTCACAAATCGCTGATCTTCCACCAGCCACGGCCGCCACGTCGACTTCTCGCCATACGTAGACTGCACCGGCCTGTGGCGATACGGCACCGGGTTCGCCGGATCGGCCACATAGGCCGCCGCCTTCACGTCGTAATCGCCCGCCGGCTCGCTGAAACTCAGCTTCTTCTCCGGCTCCAGATAGGCCCGCGCGCCATGAAATCCCTCTACCGGAGGCCATACCGCATAGCGGTGCCACTTGTTCTCGCCCGTGCGGAAGCTGGCCGTGTCCTGCAAATCGAATCCCGGCTTGTCCTTCAGATAAAACTCGAAGAACGGCGCCTCAAACGTATCGCGATAAAACTCACCCGTCTTCTCCCCTCCAAAGGTCACGGCCCCAAACGGACTCTTCAACTCATCGCCCGGCCCTCGCGCCCAGCCACCATGGTTCCACGGCCCCAGCACCATAAAAACCTTATGTAGCGGGTCATTGGGCTTTTCATTCGGACGCAGCGCAGCATACTCCGCCTGCGTCCCCCACATATCTTCCTGGTCCCAGTAACCGCCCACCTCCAGCGTCGGCACTTCGGGCTTCGAGAGCCGTCGCTCCACCGCCATCTCCTGCCAGAACTTCGTATACGTCGGCTCCGTCAGAAACTTGTTCGCCGTCGGCAGCTTCGTCATTCCCGCAGCTTCCGCGGCCCCGGCAAAGTTCCCATGCTCCAGAAAAAAGTCGTACTGGTCTTCCTTCGAGTCAGCCACGACATCGTCCTTCTGCGCCTCCAACTCCTGCACATAGTCGAAGCCGTAGCTCTCGCGAAACGCGCCGTTGTGGAAGAAATCGTCGCCCATCCACACATCGGTCATCGGCGCCTGCGGGCTGATGGCCTTCACCGCCGGATGCGCATCGATACCCGCCATCATCGCCAGGAACCCCGGATAGCTGATGCCCAGGACACCCACCTTGCCGCTGTTGTTCTTCACATGCTTCAGCAGCCAGTCGATGGTGTCGTTGGTGTCCGTCGTCTCATCCACACCGCTCTTCGAATCGTGCGCCACCACCGGCCGGTTCATCACAAACTGTCCGCCCGACCCATACCGCCCGCGTATGTCCTGAAACACAAAGATGTACCCACTCGCCGCCAGCAGCGGCTTGCCCGAAGCGATCGCCTTCGCCGTCATGTGGTCCACGCCATAGGGCGTGCGCTGCATCAGGAACGGAAGCTTCGGCCCGCTCTTCTCACTGCCCGGCGGACGAAAGATCACCGTATGCAGCTTCACCCCGTCGCGCACCGGGATCATCACCTCTGCGCGCACATACTCCGAGGCAGCCGGCGCAGCAGGAGTTTGTGCCTGCGCCCCGCAAACCACGACCGCAAGCACACAAAGTCCTGCGACCTTCTTCCCGTATACGAAGAGAAATCTCCGCATCTACACCCCCGTCAAATTGCCGGGACTGTCCGCACCCTGCCATCCCTGCCGTGAGTGCGAGCCATCGCAGAACGGCCGCTTCTCACTCAACCCGCAGCGGCACAGGCTGATCGCCGGCTTGCCCGTCAGGTCCCACTCCTGCCCATCGGCGTCCTTCAAAATAATGTGACCCTCAACCCGCAGCGGGCCGTTGGGCCGCACCGTAATATGAACCGCTTCCTCTGCCATAAATCCTCCGTCCATCCAGCCCAGCATATCAGCGCCGCTCTATCAGTCCATATCCACCATCACATCGTCGACGTAGCAATACCCCCAACTCTCCCCCGGCTCCACCGACCGCATCACCGGATGCTTGGTCGCATGAAAGTGCTTGGTCGCATGTCGATTCGGCGACGAATCGCAACACCCCACATGCCCACACACCAGGCACTCGCGCAGATGAACCCACGTTCCGCCGATCTTCAAACAATCCTCGCAACCCTTCGCATAACTGGCCGCCGCTCCCGGCACCGGCTTCAAATGATCGAAATGATGACACGCCATAACGCCTCCGCTAACTCGCTAATTGCTAACTCGCTTCCAAACAAGCCTGCTGCGCCTTCAACAACTCCCGAATCCCCTTCTCCGCCACATCCAGCATCTCGTTCAACTGCGCCCGCGAGTACGTTCCCTTCTCCGCCGTCGCCTGCGTCTCCACCAGCCCGCCGTCCGCCGTCATCACCACGTTCATGTCCACCTCCGCGCGCGAGTCCTCCTGGTACTCCAGGTCCAGCAACACCCGCCCGTCCACAATCCCCACGCTCGTCGCCGCCACCATCTGCTTCAGCGGCGATTGCTTCAGCGACCCCGCCGTCACTAGCTTGCCCAGCGCCAGCGCCAGCGCCGTACACGCTCCCGTGATCGCCGCCGTCCGCGTCCCGCCATCCGCCTGCAGCACATCGCAGTCCAGAATCACGGTGCGCTCGCCCAGCAGGCTCATATCCACCACCGACCGCAAACTCCGCCCAATCAGCCGCTGAATCTCATGCGTGCGTCCGCCCACCTTGCCGCGCTCGGACTCCCGCGCCGTTCGCGTCAGCGTCGCCCGCGGCAGCATCCCATACTCCGCCGTCACCCACCCCCGCCCCGAGTTCCGCATCCACCCCGGCACACCGTTCTCGATCGTCGCATTGCACAGCACCCGCGTGTGCCCCACCTCGATCAGCACCGAGCCCTCCGCCATCGCCACGAACCCCGGCGTCAGCCGAAGCCCGCGCGCCTCGTCCGCCGCCCTGCCGCCACTCCGAAATAACGCCTCTGCCTTGCTTGCTTCCGCTGTCTCGCTCATCCTCGCATTCTCGCACTTTCTCGCAGCCTCGCACTTTCTTGCCTCCATCCGTACCGAAGTGGGGTAAGTAACGAAAGAACCGCGCAGGATCGGGACTTATACCCGAATGGGAATGCCGCCCCATTCCGGGAATTTCGCCTAACCTACTCCCTATTCATCCAGATACAACAGCTGGCCCAAAGATGCATTCCTATTTTGGGAAAACTCGTCCCAACTCCGCCCTGGGCCCTCTCACCTTTTTTCCCTTTGCTATCAACCGTTTGCGATTTATCCCGCTTTGGCACTCAACGTGATTACCAGTAACCGACTATAAAGTAGTAGACAATTCGGAGAACCACCATGCAGGCACACCCGCTGAGTATCCCAGCCGCTGGAAATACGATGTACGTTCCGATTCCCTTCTCCCCGGGGACCGCGCCACCCCTCTCCCGAGCCTCCATTGCGCAACTCCCCGATCGTTGCAGCAAAGCAGGCCTCCCATGTTGATCAGAAAGGGAGACACCCCCCACTTCCCCGATCGCCTACCTGATCACTCTGCTCTCGCGTTGCGTTCCAGGCTACCCGTTGGCCGTCCCCTGGCCGGCTCTCCCATCCCACCCGATCTCGACCGCCGGCCGCAGCTGCATATCCTGGTCGTCGACGACGACCCCACCGTCCGCAAAGCCTGCGCCGAGATCGCCACCGGCCTGGGCTTCAATACCCTGGTCGCCGACTCCATCACAGCGGCCCGTTCCGTGCTCGCCCGCCAGGCCATCGACCTCCTCCTGCTCGACCTCAAGCTCCCCGGCGGCAGCGGCCTCCTTCTGCTCGAAGAGATCCGCGCCCGCTATCCCGAGACCGTCGTTGTCGTCATGACCGCCTTCGCCACCGTCGGCTCCGCCGTCGAGGCCATGCGCATCGGCGCCGGCGACTACCTCACCAAGCCCTTCTCCCTCGAAGAACTCACCACCGTCCTCGAACGCTCCGCCCAGCGCCGTGCTTTCGATCTCGAATCCCGCGCCCTCCGCGACCGCCTCCGCACCGGCATCGGCATGGGCACCCTCGTCGGCCGCGCCCCGGCCATGGAAAAGCTCTACCGCATCCTCTCCAAGGTCGCCTCCAGCGCCCACCCCGTGCTCATCCTCGGCGAGTCCGGCACGGGCAAAGAGCTCGTCGCCCGCTCCATCCACGTCAACGGCCCCCACGCCGGCAAGCCCTTCATTCCGGTCGACTGCGGCTCGCTGGTCCCCACCCTGATCGAAAGCGAGCTCTTCGGTTATGTGAAGGGCGCGTTCACCGGCGCCAATCGCGCCAAGGAAGGCCTGCTGGCCGCCGCCGGCGGTGGCACCGTCTTCCTCGACGAGATTGGCGACCTGCCCCTCGACCTGCAGGCCAAGCTACTCCGCGCGCTCCAGGAAAAAGAGGTGCGCCCGGTCGGCGCCACGCACGCCGTCCCAATCAACGCCCGCATCCTCGCCGCCACCAACCGCGACCTCACCGCGATGGTCGCAACCGGACGCTTCCGCAAGGACCTCTACTTCCGCCTCAACGTGGTCAACATCCGCATCCCGCCCTTGAGAGAACGAAAGTCCGACATCCCTCTCCTCGCCGCCCACGTCCTCGAGCGCATGAGGCGCGAGAACGGCCTGGTCTACACCTTCGGCGACGACGCCCTGCGTCTCATGTCCGAGTACGACTGGCCCGGCAATGTCCGCGAACTCGAGCACGCCATCGAGCGCGCCTGCGCTCTCTCCAGCGGCCCCATCCTGCACATGGCCGACTTCCCCACCCAGCTCCAGGACCACCGCATGCACATTGAGCAGGTAGCGGCCATCGAAGCCACCCGCGTCCACGAGACCGCCCCCGGCCACGGCGTGACCTCAATCGCAGCCATGGAAAAGCACGCCATCCTCACCACCATCCGCCAACTCAAGGGCGACAAGCTGATGGCCGCCCGCCTGCTCGGCATCGGCAAGACCACCCTCTACCGAAAACTCAAGGAGTACGGCATAGAAGACAGCTAACCGCCCTCATCCATACTCCTTACTCCTTACTCTCTACCCCCTGCCTTTGGAGGTTTCACCCCATGTCCCTGCCCATCCTCATCATCGCCGACGGCCCTCCCGCCCTCGCGGTCGCCGAAGCCCTGCGCCGCGAGCTCGATCTCACCATCGAGATCGCTCCCAACCGCCGCGCCGGGCTGGCTGCCCTGCGCCGTGGAGAGTACTCCCTCCTGCTCTTCGAAGAGGGCCTCGCCGCGGCCGATCCGGAAGCCGCAGAGGCCATCTATCAGAAGGCGCTCGCGACCCCCGTGCTGGAGCTGAACTTCGCCATCTCCAACGCCCAGCGCGTGCTCCGCCAGGTCCGCGCGGCCCTTACCCGCAGAGCGCACGACCAGGCCCAGGCGCGCGAGGCCGCCGCCGTCTATCTGCAGAATGAGTTGAAGTCCTCCCTCACCGGCCTGCTGCTTGAGTCCCAGCTCTGCCTGCGCGACGCCCCCCCGGCCCAGGGCAGCAGGTTGCGCCACCTGGTGGAGCTGGCCGGCGATCTGCGCAACCTGCTCACCGCCTGAACGGGCCCCAGTGCATACCCCTCTATTCCGCGCGAACACCGCACACCCGCGCTGCATCCCGCACCCTGCGCTGTGTACAATCGCAGCCTGACGGTGTGCCTCGCGCATCCACAATATCTGTTTCAAGGAGAAGAACCATGAAGCTCACGCCCGGAAAACTTGCCGGCCTCAAGGCCGTATCCAACGAGCGCGGCGTCATCGCTGCCGCGGCCATGGACCAGCGCGGCTCGCTGCAAAAATCCCTCGCCAAAGAGCGCGGCGCCGAGGCCACCGGCCACGATCTCGAAGTCTTCAAGACCCTGGTCACCGAGGTCCTCACCCGCCACGCCTCCGCCATTCTGCTCGACCCCGAGTTCGGTCTTCCCGCATCTCACCACCGCAACGGCAAAGGCCTTCTGCTGGCCTACGAGAAGACCGGCTACGACGCCACCACCGCCGGCCGCCTACCCGACCTGCTCGATGTCTGGAGCGTGCGCCGTCTCAAAGAAGCCGGCGCCGACTGCATCAAGATCCTGCTCTACTACACCCCCTTCGACAAGCCCGCGATCAACGAGTTCAAGCACGCCTGGATCGAGCGCATCGGCGACGAGTGCCTGGCCCACGACATCCCCTTCTTCCTCGAGTTCGTCGGCTATGACGCCGAGGGCGGCGACGAGAAGACTGTTGCCTACGCGCTCAAGAAGCCCTCCATCGTCGCCGGCGCGATGCAGGAGTTCTCCAAGCCCCAATACGGCGTCGACGTGCTCAAGATCGAGGTGCCCATCGTCATGGAGTTCGTCTCCGGCACCAAGGCCTTCAAGGGCGAAGCGGCATACACCCGCGCCGAGGCGCTGCAGCACTTCCGCGACCAGGCCACGGTCACCGACAAACCCTTCATCTATCTTTCCGCCGGCGTCTCCAACCCCGTCTTCATCGAGACCCTCGAACTCGCCGGCGAATCCGGCGCCGCCTTCAACGGCGTCCTCTGCGGCCGCGCCACCTGGAAGGACGGCATCCCGATCTATGCCAAGCACGGCAAGAAAGCCTTCCACGAATGGCTCGAAACCGTAGGCGTCGAAAACATCGAGAACGTGAACAAGGCGCTACTCGCCGCTTCGCCTTGGTTTGGCAAGGTGGAACCCGCCTAGCGCGACAATCACGGAAACAACAAAAGGCAGCGGAGTCAACCGCTGCCTTTTTTGCTTCTAAGGCATCTTTGCCGCTTCCACACTCTGCTCGATCATTCCTACCGCACCAACCAGCAGCCACACATACGCCACATTCGCCACGCCCAGCGACCACTCGCAAAACGCGATGCTGCGCAGCACGTCCGTGTCGTTGAAGAAGAAAAACTCATCGTTGATCTGCCCCCAAAGCAGATACAGCAGAAACCCCAGAATGCAAGCTTGCAGTATCGTCGCCAACCCCAGCGCCAGCCACCCGCGTCGTACCTCGACCCTCCAGTACATCGCCAACCCCAGCAGCATTAATGTCCCAGCAGCCAGAGAAATGAACGTCGCAAACGCCACATACACATGCACTGTGGAGTTCACATCTGCCACCGGCCCCGTCACTCCGATAAAGATCGCCCCCACCAACCCAGCCGCAAACACCAGCGCTCCCAACCCCGCGAACCCGCGATGCAACCGCCGCAGTCCCCGATACAGCCACGCCGCAACCGGCACCAGCAACGCTCCCCACAACACCATCCCCACATCGGCCAGCAGATACCCATGCGGATTGCTTCCCGGCGACGCCAGATCCGAGATCATCGCCCGCTTGAAGTCAAACACCGCGCCCGCATAGAACGGCACCAGCGAACCCACCATCCCCACCAGCAACAAGACGCTGCTTGCAGGCACCAG
>Ga0302310_10002523_pt1 | contig 14629 bp, 13 predicted proteins | sample III_Palsa_N1_2_FD_200451 | JGI IMG/M metagenome (GOLD analysis project Ga0302310, IMG submission 200451) | Peat permafrost microbial communities from Stordalen Mire near Abisko, Sweden - III_Palsa_N1_2 | ecosystem: Environmental > Terrestrial > Soil > Palsa > Peat permafrost | place: Sweden...
TACGATAAATTTTAGTCATGACGTGCTGCCGATTCTATAGAAGCTCGTAGCGCCCACCCACGCTCCTCTACCAAATACTGCCATGCACCGGCACCGCCTCGCTCAATAAGAAGAAGCTTTTGTCCCTTTCAATTGAGGTGCCCAGACGCGTTTCCACGTCCCTTGCGTACTGACAAAAGGTCGGCACCTCATTCATTTCAATAAAACCGAGTTCACACATGCCGCTGTACAATGGCACACCGAACGGCCCTGGTAGTGCGTGATGCAACACGGCACGGCGCACGGCAAGTCGCAAAGCTGCGTTTTCCCGCAGCACATCCACGTGGGCCACTTCCCAATGTTCTTGAAGCGCCTCCGAAGAAGTAGAAGAGCTCGCCCTCATATAGTGAAGTAGCCGAAACTGTGAGGGGCCGCGCATCACCGAATACAGCTCCCGCTCCTGCAGCATTAGGAACATCGTTGTCTGTGTGTCCGCGAAGTTGGATTCGTCTGGCGCAATGCTTTCCGTGTACTCGCGAGTCTGCACCGCGGCCATTTGGTCCTCGATAGATGCCATGGTGATGTGACTAACCGAATCGTAACGGACGCTCGGTGCGTTGCTGCGATAAGCCGAGTCAAATACATGGTGTTGCACGTACGACTTCAAGAAGTGTGCCACGGGTTGCGTGCCAAGAACCAGCCGCGCGTGATTGTCCTTCAAGTATCGGCAAAATTCCGCGTGCGTCATTCCGGGTACACGGCTGGCACAGATATTCAGCTTAATCATCACTATCCCTTAGACTAAGAAGCCTGCGGTGCCAGCAGCTTCCGGTTGTCCAATGGCGACAGCACAATTGGTCGCGCTTACTCCGGTTGACGATTGCAAGGCATCCCCACAGCGTTCTTGCGTATTCATCGCGCTGGAGATTCCTGCCCGTCGCTTAGCACGCAGATTGAACATACGAGATCCATTGGCGCGCCGATGCCTGCGGCGCCATCCGCCAGGAAACAACGTGCATAGCTGCATCGCGAAGTGGCGACGCTTTCGGTGAGTTTGTTTTCAAGAATCGATTTTCAGTGACTTGAGCTAGGCAGGCTGATCGCAATTGCGAGCTCGCCTTTGGTTGGAACTTCCGCCCCCAGATCTGATAGGTCACCTCCCTATCTGCGTTCTGACTATGAACGCTGCGATAAATCGGGCGCGCTCCAAGGGCGGAAGCCAGTTGCGACAAACTGCAGGAAGCCGATCCCATCTGCAATGCCGCCTTCGGAGAGAACCGCCAATGTGCCGAATGACCGCGAATTGACGGTCGAGCAAACCCCGTATGCAATGTCGGAAACGCCCGTGCCGCTAAGGCCCCCTTTGCGAACCTACGACGCGGGAGGAGCATTCATATTTCTGAAAACGTGTTGCACGAGTTTTAATTCCAATTTATAGGCGATTCCGTAGGTTACGGTAGGCCAGTTGCAAGAAGAACGCCACAACACTGCGAGGAAATCAGCTTTCCATCAATTCAATACCGCTCTGAGTTTTCGCCTTGCCGCTCCCGAAGACGATTGGACCCGCATTAAAGATATGCCGCCGTATCTCTAGCTGCGACGCGCCGATCAGCCGCCGGCCGCGATGGTGAGCTTTCACGAGGCCAATGTAGCGAAGCGCCGGCTGGAGTTGCCTACACTTCAAGTCGAGCCTCGCCGCACCTGCAACCAAGGCTCAAGTTCGTGGCCATCAGCTCTACGGTGGGGTCATTGACCGGACCGTTCCCGGGCGCTGCCGCCCGAGTCATTTCCTGCGCCACGACGGCATGGCGCTGCCCTGGCAGGAAAGCGTTCGCTTCAGCTCCGGTATTCCGTCGGTGTAACCCCGTAGGCCCTGCGAAACTCAGTGCCGAAGTGACTGCTGCTACTGAAACCGCACGAAAAGCAGATTTCGGTGATGGACCGCTCTTTCCAAGTAAAGTTGCGCAAGCGCTCGGCCGCCTTACGCAGTCGAAATTGTCGCAGTTGCTCGCCGGGAGAGGCGCCGCCTTCGCAGACGCGCTGCAGAAACCGCGCGGACACCTTCAACTTCTCTGCGATCGTCGCTACTGTCAAACCAGGATCAGAGAAGTGCCGTCTGACACATTCCGCCACTTGCTCCCGCCTGATCGTAGCGGCCAGGCCGGGCTTTGATGGCCCCGCATCAGTGCCAATCGGGGACAGCAATTCAAGTAAGGCCTGGGCGAGGCACGGCCCGACGGCATCAAAGTGTACCAGCTCGATACTGGCGCGAAACGCGGCCATCAGGGCTTGAGCCGTGCTGCGCGTGCGGGAGTCTAGGCGAACACTTTGACCGCAAATTGCGTGTGCCCAAGGCAGACTTGCAAGCACTAGCGAACGCCGAAGATACAGTGACACGTGCCGCGTACCGCTTGAGCTTACAGTCCGTAGGGAACCTTCTGAATTCATAATCGCGATGTCATATGGATCGATTTGGTGAATACAACCCGATTCGGGTTCAAGCCACGTGGCTTGATCGGCCATATAAATGCAAAAGTAGGCTAGTTGCACGTTGCCGTCGGACACATCGTTCACCAGCTCCAAACGACTCCGAAGCACGCTGTCCGCGACCACCAGAGTCTGATCAGTGCATGAATTTACCCCGAGGAATTCTGGGGCCAGCACAGATCCGCTCACTGTCAACCTCGGTAAAAGCCGCCCCAAAGGGGGGCCGCGCCGATTCGGACTGGAGTTCGCAATATCGAAGTAGTTGGTACGCATGTTCGAGAGACGCGCCAATATCGGTTAATACAATAGCAATTATAAGACCTTCCTATTAGGTCATACAAAGGAGAGGGCGCTATGAGGGGGTACTTATCCAATTTCCGTTACCTGGCTGTGCTCATGCCTGTCGTAGCGGCCGCGCAACAGGCTCAGACGGACCCAGAGGCACAACTGGGCGAGGTTGTTATCACCGCGCGAAAGACTAGCGAGGACCTTCAGCGTGCAGCGATTGCCGTGACAACAATCGGGCCAGAACAAATCGCGCGCTTTGGCATCAAGGACCCTACTGACCTCCAATGGAGCATGCCAGCGGTTGAATTCCAGTCTGCGACGAGCATACCGGCCATATTCATCCGCGGCGTAGGCACCTATAACCTGCAAGCCGGAGTGGATTCTGCTGTCGCGTTCAGCATGGACGGCATCTACCTCGCGCATCCCCAAGCCTACCCTCCGGTACTCATTGACATCGCCCAAGTCGAGTCCGTTCGCGGACCACAGGGGACACTCTACGGCAGGAATTCCAACGGGGGCGCCATAAGCTTCACGTCCAACAAGCCGCTTCTTGGGCAATGGGATGCTGAAGCCGGCGTCACTACCGGGAATTACTCAGCACTCGGGACCGAGGCCGAAATCAACGTCCCCCTCGGAGACGAACTCGCCACGCGCGTTGCTTTTGGTACCGACCGTCACGATGGGTATTACGCCAACGGATACGATAACGCTGACAATTTTGCCGGTCGCTGGCGATTGCTCTTTCAACCCCTCGAGAATCTTCAGATAATTGCCACTCTCGACAGGTCCCGCATCGAGACCGACGGCTCGACCTACGACTCCTGTCCGCCGCGTTCCACATATCCTGCTTGCACGCCCGGTTCATGGAGGCCCTTTACGGGTATCGGAGCTCGCGACCCTGATGACTTCAACCGTATCGACACGTGGGGTACGTATCTCGAAGCCGATCTGACGCTCAGCTGGGGCACCCTTACCTCGCTGAGCAGCTACCGCAACAATGATTGGGAAAGTCAGCAAACGCTGACCGAAGGCGCCGTAAACACTGGATTCACGCAAGGGCAGGTGGACAGGCTGACGACACAGGAGCTGCGCATTTCTTCACCGACTGACTCACGCCTAACTTGGATCTTTGGCGGCTATTATTCCCGTGAGAGGGCCCCGTACAACGAAGCGCTCTTCAGTCAAGGATTCCCCTACTTCGTGACAAATCCTTTCCTAACATCTGATTCCAAGGCCGCGTTCGGGCAAGTCACCTATCCAATCATCGACGGCCTGCGGGCTACCGGAGGACTCCGCTACACCAACGAGAAGAAATCTGCGGCCGAGGATGTCAACGTCCTTAGCGGCAGTGTGACATCACTGCCTCTTACCCCAAGCACCGATTTGAATAAGGTGACCTGGAAAGCCGGGTTGGAATACGACCTAGCGGCGCGGTCGATGCTCTACGGGTCGGTGAGCACCGGATTTAAGTCCGGTGGTGTCAACGAGGTTCCGAACACGCCGGCGTTCGAGCAAACATATAGCCCCGAGACAATCACAGCCTATCAGGCCGGCGCCAAAAATAGGTTCTGGTCAGAACGACTGCAAGTGAACGTCGAAGGCTTTTACTACGACTACAGAGGATTTCAAACTCTACAAGTCGCCGCAGATCCCACAGGGCAATTCCCTGGAATCTTTCTCGAAACGGCGAACTCAGAGAAAGCAACAATGTACGGTGGCGAACTCGAGACGACTCTCGCTTTGACCGCACTTGATCGCCTGTCGATCAACCCGACGTTCCTCCACGCCAAATTCGATCGCTTCATGGTCGATGGCACGGACCTATCAGGCAATCATATCGAGGCGGCGGGGCCTTACACAGTATCTGGGTCTTACGAACACGAGTTTGTACTACCGAGTTCAAACAAGATCGTTGCGAACATTGGCACCGAGTTGGTAGGTGGTCACTACATGGACAATTCGAATAACCCGGGGTCTTATCAGCCGACGTACACCCGTTCAACCGCAAACCTGACGTATGAGGATGGTAGTGGGCACTGGTCCGTCTCTGCGTTCGTTCGGAATTTAGAAAATAAGGGGGAGATCATGACCTGGGAGCCCGCGCTTATCGGAGCGAAGGATCTCGCTCAGGTCTATCCACCGCGTACCTATGGACTGTCGATACGTTGGCATCTCTAAGGAGCACGGAACAAGGGGAATGAACGCCGCGCGCATTATTGCAACGGCAAGCGTTGGCCGCCACGTCACTTGTCGCATCGATCCTTCTGGGAGGCTGGGGTGGCTCCGACTCGAACCCGAGCGGGGGATTAAAGAGGCGCTGCGCGATCTGGTGGAGTGAGCCATCGCGGCCGTCGACCGGCGCGATGTCGCCACTTATCGCGAATACCATGCGCCACAGGCGATACTCACTCTCGCCGGCAGCGGATCTATAGGATCGCCGAACTATTGAAGATCGAGTTTCCTGCCGGCTGCGCCATCATAATGGTAACGGCCAGGACGGAGACTTACGAAGGCGGCGACCTCGGTATGCATTGGGGCCTACGAGCAACCAGCGCCGGACAAGTCCGGAGCATTGACACACGTGTGTTCCAGAAGCGGTGACGGCTCGTGGGCCGCAGACGCGGACACTTTCAACGTATGTCCCCCGACCGAAGTCCAGCCAGCGGCGGACGCGACGGCTGGTAACCTGGGACTGGGAATGCGTTACCGCGCTGCGCGATACCTCTCGAAAACTGCCCGCCGGCCTCTTTCGTAGTTTCGTGCAGGATTTCCTCGTTGGGGACCGGCAGATGTCGCGAGGTGGCAACCACTTGAGGGAGCGCTGGCAGACCCCAAGGCGACGAGACTCACCCTTTCTTTTTCTTACTGGCAAGTTTGCGTGCCTTCGCACCGCGACAGTCTTCGGCAGTAAATCAGATCACTATGGCATCTTGCTCGAACCTATCCCGCAGGTGCGCGCCGAATGCCTCACTGCGAGTCCGCGTGGCCTTCTGCGCGGATCGCTTCCTCAATCAAGCTCGCTTCCGCCTCTAGAACACCGAGATCGGCGCGCTGAAAAACGCGAATGTCTTCGAAACGCCCGTCGCGTACTTTGTTAACCCAGTCCGGATCGCCAATTTGCCCGCGCCCTACGGCAACCAAGTCGAACTCTCCCGCAGCGTAGCGCTGCACCAGATTCTCGAAGCTGCCCTGTGCGCTGGCGCTGCCTTCCTTCCCCAGAAACGTTTCCATGACGTCGACGTCGAGACCGATACTGCCTACAGTGATAACGGGCAGACCGCTCAGACGCTTGGCCCAACCAGCCAGGTTGAGACTGGAACCCGGCCACTCTGGCTGCCAGAAGCGCCGAGTCGAGGCGTGTAACAGGTCGACTCCCGCATCGCGGAGGGTGCGGACCATGATTCCAAGTTCTTCAGGGTTCTCCGCAATGCGTGCCGCGAAATCGGCTTCCTTCCATTGCGAAAATCGGAATGAGATGACGAACTCGAAACCGCACGCCTTGCGAATAGCTGCGACGACTTCAGCGGGAAATCTTACGCGAGCGGCTATGTCGTCCCCGCCATAGCCGTCGGACCGTCGGTTGGTCACTGGCCACAGGAACTGATCGAGCAGGTAGCCATGGGCGCCATGGATCTCAACGCCGTCAGCCCCTGCTTGTTTGGCAAACAAGGCGGACCGCACGAAACCATCTCGAATCGCGGCGAGCTCGTCCGCGCTGGCGGCTCGGCCGTTCGCCTTGCCGCGATACGCGAGACCGGACGGGCTGAGCGTCGGAGACGTTGCATAGGGCCCATTGCCTCCTTCGATGCGCATCCCGCCCTCATGCCACAGCTGGAGCATCATTCGACCGCCGTTGTCCCTGATTCGGCCGACGCACGCGGCCCAGCGGTCGACGGTCTTTGCACACAACCGCGCAAACATCGCGGTCCGGGTGGCAGACGCATGATCGACCGCAACTGACTCGCTGATGATCAGACCGACACCCCCCTCCAACCGCCGCAGATAGTAGTCTGTCAGCCGATCGCTTGGCGCGCCGTCCTCGCACCAGCCCCGTTGCATACCGGGCAGCACGAAGCGGTTCTTGAAGACGAGCGACTTCAATCTGAATTCGGTAAATAAGCCGGCTGTGATAGGTGCAGTCATCCAAGTCCTCGCGCAGATCCGCAAATGTAGCGAGCGATCGGTCAGGCAAGCAGCTTACAGGCGCCACTTCATGGGCAATGGTACAAGCCGACTCCGCAAATCGACACCGTCGGAACGCTTGTCGCGGATCGCCGGCAGCCGCCACTGCAAGTCGGTTGGGTCCTTTATGTCGGACCGCGCGATAGTGTCAGGCGTGACCACGCTGATTGCGAATGTGGCCCGCTGCGGGTTCTCCTCCGTCTTGCGCGCAGGTACCACGACCCCGGTCAACGCGGCCTGGTCTCTGGCACCAATCTTGCCGTCCGTCTGCGCGCCGGTCGCCGCGACAATCAACGCGAGCGGCAGTCGGGCCAATGCCAAAAACCCAATGGTGCTCACGCTCAATGCCCCTAGCTGTCCGTGCGGTGGTTCCACACGTTTGGATTGCGAAAGTTTAGTTGCTCTTGCGGTCTCTATCTTTCGGCCGTGCGAACCGCGCCTTCTCGGCCGTGCGAACCGGGTCCCTTACGGAAAAGCCACCTAAAAGTCCCGCAGTAATTGGGGTGGTAGAAGGCCACCAGCAAGCCAGAGAACCTCCAAGTGTGGCCGCGGTCTCCTCAGCTGCAGACTAAATACGGAAATCCGCTCACTTACATCAGGGGCAGGGGCGTTTACGATCTGCTGTCGGGAGTCGACCGCTCAGTCGCCTATCAGGTTTACGGGCGGCGTGTCGCCCACCATGCGCCACGCCTTCGATACTATTTGACCTAGATCCGGCCGAAGTGGATCGTGCCCGGGCGTGGCGTATGCGTCGTGAGTCTTCAGTTTGCCTGGACTCTCCCACTCACCTACCACCAAACACTCCTCCAGACGGGTTCCTGCAACGCCCACACTGACTCCATGGCCATAATGCGTCCACCGTCGATCTTGAATACTTCAACCATGACCAACGTAAAACGACCCTTTCCTGGCCCAGCTGCAGGACAGATATCTCCATATCTTTTAGAATGAGAGCATGGGGCTTTTGACATTGACTGATAGAACGTGAATGCAAACGTAACACCGAGTTCCTCGTCCACAACCGGGAACCGGCGAGCACTGATGACATCGGCATTGAATGCCCCAGCGTTTGCGAGATCCATACAGCCCAGCTCCGCAAAATTTGGCAGCTTCGTGCCATTTGCAGCCACATAGGGATAGGAATAGTTCGGGTTATTGGTCAATGCAACGCCGTTTTCGATGCGATGACACTTCGGCGAAAAGGGCACGGGGCGACTGTCCTCCTGCTCAATGCCTTCATAATACGAGTTTGAGATCGACACCAGCCGCTCACGAACGGAGCTGTTCGGCAGTTTGACCGGTGTGGCAAAGATCTGCCGACTCAGCTTTAGTTTGCTCGTCGCCTCAAGAAACTCCTCCGGCAGCGATTTGCCTGGGAGAATCGTCTCGACCTGCGCGATCTTGCCGTCAACCACCTTGAGGCGAAGCGCAAACATCGAGCCTACACCATCAGTGGTAACTGCTCCCACATAACCGACCTCTCCACGCGACGGATCTGCGGCTCGAATGGTATAGCCGCGATTTATCGCGGTTATCGTCTTCCAGCCGCCTTCACCGAGTCGGAGTGTTTTGTTGTTCTCCGAAAACTTCACATCGCTGGTGACAACAAGTCCTCCGGGATCGTGTCGAATGACCGCGTCGAGGTACATGTCGATGTAACCGTAGAGACAAGTCCGATCGCACTTAGCCGAACTCGCCTGCTTCGCCAGCGCGACGGTCGGTACTGTCATTGCGGTCAGTAGTGCACCACTGACCGCTAGCAGCTTCAGCCACTTTGTATCTGATCCTACAATTCTCATTTCCGCTTCCTCCTCAGCAACTTCCCTTTCAGAAGACTATTAGCTCTCTAGCATCAAAGCGAGGCCGTATGCATCCTACTGATAAACCGACATGATCACTTCAGGGTCGAGCCGATCCACCCTATGACGTACAGCATTGGCGCGCGATGTTTATCCCGATCATCGATTAGGTCCTGAATGCCTGGCTCGTCCTACATGCCCGTTCCTTTGATAACTTAGTTGGAGCATTGGCATCTAGTCTTGGGTTAATCAGCCTTCCCCAAGCATAGACGCATAGGTGAGATACAACATGCGAGGGGTCCAATACTCGCCCATTTCTCCCAACGCCCACGTTACTAACGCTCTCCGCCGCGGACGCGTCAGGCACGCCGCCTTGCAGCAAACCAGGGGGACATGGTTTTCGGAGGCAGCCCACATCGCGTAGCGCCCACGTGTCGTGGGCTCCGGAGACGCTGCAGGTAAGCGCACCAGACGCAATTATAGTTTGTGGGCCGTCTACTAGTGCAGGCGATAATAGTGCGCTACATTCGAATGGGGCAACTAATTGGGTTTTGCGGTCGACGCAAGGCTTTGCACAGCGTCTTTAAGGTGTCGTAGTGGAAACAGAAATTCAGTTTTTGAAGCAGCAGATCGCCGCCTTGAGCACACAAGTTCAAGCTTTGAGCGATGACTCGTCAATTCGGAACGTACTTCGTCGGTACGCGCGTGGCCTTGATCGGCACGACGTAGCGCTAGAATCCAGCGCTTTTTGGCCTGACGCGCAAGTTAACTATGGTTTCTACTCTGGTCAACGAGATCAATTCGTCAAGTGGGGTAACGAGGGTCACTCGCAAAACTACGTTCGACATGAACACCACATCACGACTCAGACTATCGACATTGATGGGGATACCGCGCATGTTGAGAGTTACGTCATCTATTTTCTGCGCGTAAAGAATGAGAAGACAACGCACATTGGTGGAGCACGCTACATCGACAAGATGGAGCGTCGCGATTTCGAATGGCGCATCATTCTCCGGGAGTTTCTGCCCGATATCATGATCGAGGCCAATTCCGTCTTCGCTGGCGAGTTTGCCAGGCTGATGAGTCCACCGAGCGGAGAAGGAACCTGGGATCGAAACGACCTCTCGTACGCTCGTCCGTTGATGAAACGCCAAGGCCCGCCTTCTGGGCAGCACGTAACGAAGGTGCCGCAGTTGGCGCCCCGACCGTGAACGAGGGAGCGCCGTAGCTAGTAAAATTAGGCATGTTAATCCCTCAAAATGGAGCAGGAATGCAGACTGTATGGTTAATAGGCTCGTGCATCTCAGGTCGCAACCTACAACTTATATGTGAGCGTTGATTGCAAGGGCAACCGGCACAAGGGCCACGAAACAATCAATCGCCCAAGTTGACGAGATTTAGGGACGGAAGTTCCGTCAGTAGGGCTCGAGCGCTACAAGAGTAGGGTCAGCTTCTCGCATGATGTCCATAGTCGACAACAAGTGGATGCTTTTCACGAGCGTTGCAGAGCTGGGGAGTCTCACGCACGCCGCGGCCGTTTTGGACGTCCCGCAGTCGGTTCTGAGCCGAAACATCGGTACTTTAGAGCGGGAGTGCGGTACGCGCTTGTTCCGGCGGACCGGACGCGGGGTTGTGCTGACGGATTTTGGACAGCAAATATACCCTCGTGTGAAACAACTGATCGCACAGGCAGATCAGCTGGCAGACGACATACGAACTTCCGGCGGTGAGCCGCTCGGTATCGTTCGGGTTGGGCTGCTCCCATCGGTAGTGCCGCTACTATGTGGACCACTATGCCGCGCAGTTACTGCCCGACTCAAGAGAGTGCGGCTGCATCTGACAGAAGGCTCGAGCGTTCAGCTAGAGGATTGGCTGAATCAGGGCAGACTCGATCTCTCTCTATTGCTGCGCGAAGACCTGGTCGCCCAGTCCCACGAACAAACGCTGCAAACGCTGTCCCTTTCACTAATTGGGCCCCCTGGCGATCCCGTTACTCTTGATGGCAGAGTGGACTTCGACCGTCTGGCCGGTTTGCCTCTCGTGCTTCCCGGTGAGACGCACTTGATGCGCGCAAGGTTGAATGCCCTTGCTCGGGAAAGGAACGTGACTCTTACTGTAGCTATGGAGGCGGACTCAATCAACTTGCAGCTAGAAGTCGTGGCGGCCGGCGGTGGATATGGCATCATTGCGACACCCTCCGCAGAAGCTGCGCGGTCAAGCCGAATGAGCGCCGCCTTGATAGTGAATCCTGAGTTGACGCGTCGTATCATTCTGGGCACGACACTGCTTCGACCCCATACGTTGGCCACCATTGCGATATCGCGACTGATCCAGGAGCTCGCACTATCGTGCTTCCGCTGAGTCAGCCCGGGACTATCACCTCACGAATCTTCTAAAATAGGCTCTGACTGGGATCGAACCCGGGGGCGGCCTCTGCGCGGTGAGGGTCGCCTGAGGCCTTCGCTGCGGAAAGCGGCATGCTGAATTATTGTCCCCGAGCGATTGTTCTCAGCTCTTGATACACGAACCGATTGTGCTCTGACTCGGATTCCACGCCATCCGCAATAACCTCCACTCCAAGCTCCGCCGCCAGACCCGTGATCGCACGAAGGAGCGCCGCTCCGGACGGGTCGCTTCTTGCCGATTCCACTATGGGCCGCGCGATTCTCAGCCGGCTGATGTGGTAGCGCCGAAGGTAGTTCAGAGAGGAATACTGTGTACCAAAGTCATCTATCGCGATACGGACTCCGAGTTGGTGCAAATCCTCGAGTACGGTGCTTTGTGCGAGCGTCGTCAGCGCCAAGACGAGCTCCGTGACATCGAGTTCAAGATCTGCGGGCCGCAAGTTCCAGCGCGCAAGGCTATCTTGCACATCTGCGATGAATTCACGCCCGGCCCGTAGCTGGGCGAAATCCACGTTCACGGCCACTAGTGGCACTACAACTCCGGCATTCCGCCACTCCCTTAGCTGTCGACAGGCTTTATCAAGCACCCAGCGCCCGAGTGCTGGCATCAGACCGCTCTTCTCCGCAATGGGCAAAAATGCCGGCGACAGGAGTATTCCGCGCGCGGGATGGTTCCATCTGATTAGCGCCTCCATGCCAGTGATCCGCCCGCTTGATAGCTCAACCTGCGTCTGATAAATGACTTCGAATTGCTGCCGCCCAAGGGCCATGCGCAGGTCTTCGACGAGCTCGACGCGCTCGCGGGTCTCAAGGTCGAGTGCTGCGGTGTGAAAGCGATATTGGCCACGCCCTTCCTCCTTCGCGCGATACAGCGCTTGATCGGCCCGCGCCAGCAGCTCATCCGCAGAAGCAGGCATGTTGTCTGGAGTGCAGCCCGCAATACCCACTGACACTCCGACCCGCACTTCATTGCCGGCGAGAACATATGGCGCCGAGAGGCTCTCGATAATTTTCGTGGCGAGCACGCTGGCGGCCGCCGATTCGTTCCAATTGGACTGCAGCACTGCAAATTCGTCGCCGCCAAGACGGGCGGCCAGGTCCGTTTCGCGCGTGATTCGCTGTAGCCGCTCCGCCACCTCCTGAAGAAGGCGGTCCCCCGCCGGATGCCCGAGCGTGTCGTTGACCTCCTTGAAGCGATCCAGATCCAAATATAGGATCGCGAACCACTCCGCCCCGCGCTGCGCCGCCGCAAACGACTGCTTCAGCCGATCGTTAAAGGTCCCGCGGTTCGCGAGCCCCGTCAGTGCATCCGTTCGTGCGAGACGCGCGATCTTCTCTTCTACCGCCTTGCGCTCCGTCACATCGACCATGATCCCCTCCACCTCAAGGAGACGGCCCTTTGCGTCGCGCACCGGAGTATAACGATTCTCCACCCAGCGGCTCTCACCGCCGCCGGTCAGAATGCGGTATTCGACCGTTGCCGCCGGCGCGTTTAGCCCAAGCAGCTCGACCAACGCGGCCTGAACCCGCGAGCGGTCCTCCGGATGTACGTAGCTCTGGTAGAGCGTTGGTGAATTGAGCAGCTCAGCGGGGTCATAGCCCAGCTGCACGACATTTCGCGATACGTAAATCATCGGTAGCGATGGCTCGCCGCGCAGCCTGTACAGTATATTTGGGCTATTCTGAACGATGGTATTGGCGTTCCTCAGCTCGTCGATGTGACGTTCGCGGGTGATCGATGCACCAATCAGCTCGGCAAGAGTCTTCAAAATGTCTGTATCGCCGGCGGACCACTGGCGCTCGCTGGCGCAGGAATCAAACGTGATCTGCCCCAGAATTTGCTATCCACCAAGATGGGAACAACGAGAGTGGACTGTAGTTTGCGTCGGATGAAGTAATCCTTCAACTCGGCGCTTGCGCGGCTCACGGAACCCCGAATGGCCTCCCCGTGCTGTAGTGGCCCCGTCCACCTCAAGTACTCCGTCAGTCCTGTGCCGGTAGGCAAGCACAAAATAGCCTCCAGCTCCAGCGATATCTCGGGAGAATGCCATGAGTTCCGATGCAGTAACTGCGGCGGACCGGAGGATGATGCGATGACCTCAAGGACGACCATGCGATCCGCGCGCACGGCTCTCGCTACCTTCTCGAGAGAATCCGCAATCGCCTCGTGTAGGCGTGGAGCAGCAACAATTTCGCCGGCGATTTGGTTAACCGCGCGCAGTAGCTCGTCGCGACCGCTCAGTTCGTCAAATGAGCGCTCGCGTGTAATCGCTGCACCGAGGACACCGGCGAACACCTCGAGCGCCGCTATCTCGTCGACGGTCCACTCACGCTCGCCGCGACAATCGTCAATACCGATCTGGCCCCAATGCTGGCCATGCACCATGATCGGAACCAGAAGAAGCGAAATCGCCCCCGTGATGTCTAGGAAGCGGCGCAGCATCACGCTCTGTGTGGCGCGCGAGAGCGTGATCGCCTCGCCCCGATAAAGGGTTGCCAACCAAGCGGTGAATTCGGGAGCCAGAAGTATTTCCATCGGTACATCAATCATTGAAGTAGCCGGGACGGTTCTAGAGCTGGTCCATCCATAACGGATGTCCACCTGTGGAATTCCTTCAGCGGCGCGCATCTCTAGCACGATCAACCGATCCATGCGTATTACTTCAGCGATGCTTGAGAGCACCTTCGGAAGTGCCTCTTCCAGCGATTCCGCCGTAAGCACTTGCATGCCTGCCTTGTTCACCGCGCGCATCATCAGATCCCGACGCATGAGCTCGGTGACGCGCATAACGGTATGGGGCGTCGCGAGTTCTCCAGGTGCCGGCGCACAATCGATCGTACTCGTTAGCTTCGCGGTACAATCCTCGGGCGTTGGTTCGCCACCACTAGCTACACCGGGTTGGATCTCGCGCTTAGTTGGCATACCATTCTCGTGCGTTCGGACATAAATTATGGCCGATTGCGGATTGTGGCGGCTCGGCGTGTCCCTCATCCCAGAGACGCTCGCTGTGATGCCCGTCACATTAGAAGCGACGTAGCTCACTAGCGCGTATTCACCTTCCCAAGGTTCTCGGAACGACACTGTCCACCGCCCCAATTCTTGGCCCAACGTGCCTGCGTTCACCTGCCGGCACCTACCGCGCACATTGTGATGCATGGGGGGTTAACCACACCCATCCGAAGACCCGAGAGGCTCGAGCCTCAACGGGGAGGAACGAACGGCAGATGGGCACGCCGCCATTGGCGTCATCGCGCTAGTCTCGTCGAGCCCTCGGGTCGAAAGCTTTGTCTGTCAGCCATGTCAGGCATTGATCGACGGTCGTTGGCAGAATGCCAGGGGGCGAAACCTTCAATGTATTCGATCCGGCAAGGGCCATACGATTCCGCTGTCGGTGCCCTATACGCCCAGATGCCCAGCACTACTCCTATACATGCCGTGCACCGATCGGGGTCGTGGCTCAAATCATCCCGTGAAACAGCCCACTA
>Ga0302310_10002526_pt1 | contig 14624 bp, 13 predicted proteins | sample III_Palsa_N1_2_FD_200451 | JGI IMG/M metagenome (GOLD analysis project Ga0302310, IMG submission 200451) | Peat permafrost microbial communities from Stordalen Mire near Abisko, Sweden - III_Palsa_N1_2 | ecosystem: Environmental > Terrestrial > Soil > Palsa > Peat permafrost | place: Sweden...
TGCAACAGTTCGGGGCGCATCGCGAGCGCGCGGGCAATCGCGACGCGTTGCCGCTGACCACCCGATAACTCTTTTGGATAACGCCCGCCCAGTCCGTTCAGACGTACCAGGTCGAGCGCTTCGGCCACACGTTCGGCACGTGCCGCGCGTTTCATGTTGCGCATCTCGAGACCGAAACCGACGTTGCCGTTCACGGTCATATGCGGAAACAACGCGTAGCTCTGGAACACGACACCCATGCCGCGTTTCTCCGGCCGTTCATGCGTAATGTCGCGGCCGTCGAGCAGGATAGTGCCGGTGCTTGGCGTGACAAAACCCGCGATCATCTGCAAGGTCGTGGTCTTGCCGCAACCGGAAGGGCCGAGCAGCGACAGGAACTCACCACGTTCAACATCAAGGTCGATGTGCTCGATCGCGGTGAAGTCGCCGTAGTGCTTCGAGATGCCTTTGAGGGTCAGAAAGCTCATGTGCGTCCGTGGGTTGAGGGCGGCGGTCGATGTGTGAAGCCAGGCGCGCAGTTCACCGCTCCACGCTGCGATTCCAGCGTTCGGTCCACTCGGTCCTGTGCTGGTTGATCGTCGCCCAGTCCACCGCGACCAGCTTCGAAATCTGCTCGGGACCATACGGCACGCGCGCCGCCACTTCAGGCGCCAGTTGCACGGTCTTGTTGACCGGACCCAGGCCGATCGCCTGCGCCTGGATCATCTGCACTTGCGGGCTCAACAGATACTGAATGAATTGCTGCGACAACGCGGGCTGCGCATTCTCGGCCACCGCGCAGGCGCCGACCTGCAGGGCGACGCCGCCCTCTTTCGGGTAGAAGAACTTCAGCGGGAAGCCGGTGTTTTGCAGCGCAACAGCGCGGCCGCTGCCATACGGCGCGAGGATCACGTCGCCGCTTTGCATCAGGCCGTCCATCTCGCCCGGCGTCGGCGCCCACGACAGCACGTCCGGCGCGACCTGCTTGGTCATCGCGGTGAAACCCGGGTCGATGTTCTTCTCGCCGCCGCCATTCATGCGCGCCAGCATGACCAACGCATGCAGGCCGTAAGTGTTGGTGATAGGTGGCATGCCGAGCTTGCCCTTCAGGCGCTTGTCGTACAGCACGCTCCATGAATCCGGCGCGGGCAGGCCCATCTTCTTGAAGGCATCCGCGTTATAGCCAATACCCGTTGCGACCATGCCGACGCCGACCGAGGTCGGACCCAGACGCGCGAGCGGATACAGATCCCTCATCACGGGTGCTTCCTCTACCTTCGCGCACAAACCCATCTGCATCGCCTGGTACATCGGGCCATCATCCATCACCGCAACATTGATCTGCTGATGGCCTTTTTGCGCCTGCAATTTCGCGAGCGTGTCGCTGGAATTACCCGCAACGTAGACGATCTTGACGTCGTGCGCTTTCTCGAACGGCGGGATGATCTTCTCGCGATACATGGTCTCGTTCGAGCCACCGACGTTCGCCACATAGAGCGTGGTTTCAGCGTGCGCCAGTAGCGATCCTGACAACACCCCGGCACAGCCGAGCGCGGCTAGCAGCGGTCGCAGATACGAACGAGAAGACGACGAGCAACGGGTTTGCTGCAGTTGTTTCATGTGCGATTCTCCAGACTATGCAGGTCGGACGCTTGAGGAATGTGGCCAGGAGAAATTATTTTGTTCGTCGCAGGGCATATCGTCCAATAAGAATAAAATAGCTATCCATACAAGGATGATATGGGTTTCGCTCAATGAATCTTAAGCATATAGAGGCGTTCCGGGCGGTCATGCTGGCGGGTTCGATGACCGCGGCGGCCAAGGAATTGTTCACGTCGCAGCCCAATATCAGCCGCCTGATTACGCAACTGGAACGCGAAACCGGGCTCTTGCTGTTCCAGCGCAGCGGCGTCCGGCTGATTCCCACCAGCGAGGGCAATGCGTTTTTTCGCGAAGTAGAGCGCGCTTATGTGGGTCTGCAGGGGCTGACCAATGCCGCGGCTCAGATCAAAAATCTGGGAACCGGTCGATTGCGCATTGCAGCAATGCCCTCGGCGGGAATGACACTCGTGCCGCACGCCATCCAGCGCTTCCAGGCATTGCATCCGGAAGTCACCATCTCGCTGCACGTGAACACCTCAGGCACGGTCAATCACTGGACGAGTTCGCAATTCTGCGACCTTGGGGTCGCGATCTATCCCAGCGAGGCGTCCAATTGCGAGGTCGAGTTGTTATCGAAGGTGGCGGCGGTATGCGTGCTGCCTGCGGGTCATCGGCTGGCGAAAAAGGCGTCGCTCAAGCCGAAGGATTTTCAGGGGGAGCCGTATATATCGCTGTGTCATGGCGACGGCACACGCGCGCAGATGGACGAGGTCTTCGAGCGGGCCGGCGTTGAACGGGTGCTGGCAATCGAGGCCCAATACGCGGCCATCTGCTGCGAGATGGTTCGCTGCGGCATGGGCGTTACGCTGTCGCATCCTATCGTTGCGCAGGATTTTGCCGGTCCTGGCATCGAGATTCGTCCATTCACGCCAGCGGTCCTGTTTCCCACTTATTTGCTTTTTCCCCCGCATCAGCCGCGGGCTCGTCTGACCATGGAATTCGTCGACATATTGCGAAAGACGCACGACGATCAGTTGGCGGCAATGGATAAACCGGTGCGGTTGAAGCGCGCTTGAGGGGTGGCGTGTTACCGGGCCAACGGCGGGCGCCCCGGAACACCCCGCACTCAGAATGCGTGCCGTATCGCGAGCCGCACAACAACCTGCTTCGACGTAGATGAAGCATCCGCCGCGCCCGGCACGTAGGCCTGATCCAGCGCTGTCCCCGTGCTGTCGCCGCCGACTGACTGGAAGGCAGCCTGCGCATAGACATCGGTACGCTTGGACAGCAAGTAGTCGGCCATCAACCCAGCCGACTGATAGTTCGGGTGACTCGTACCGGTGCTGGCGTTATCGGTAGCGCGTGTATAGACGTACTGCGCGCCGACAAAAAACGCCGGGGTGAATTGGTACTTGCCGTTGATCTCGAAGTTGTTGAACTTGAGCGACGATATCGACCCGCCTGCCGGTACGATTGACCCAGAGATATAGGTCGTGGAAGTGGGATCGGCCATGTTGGAGTTGGTGTACGCAAAGCCAACCGTGGCATTGCCCATGGTGTAGTTGATACCGGCCCCGAAAACGCGCAGGCGCTGCGCGAGGAAGTTCTGGTCGGTCGTCGAAATGGCGCCGCCCGTCGTGCCGGAAGGATTGTCTGAGTTCAGGTAAGCGGCCGCAATCAATAATCCGCCATAGGTGTATTGCGCGCCCACGCTCATCAGCCGGTTGTTGGCAAAACCCCCAGCCACGTTACTGAACCCATACATGCCGCCGAATTGAAAACCGGCCCATGTCGGACTCGTGTATTTCACCGTGTTATTCACTCGGAATGAATTGTCGGTGTTGTCGTTATCGTACGGGTGGGCAAACAGATAACCCGCCCAGTTTCCGTTCGCCGTTGTCTGCGCAAGAAAGTCGACCACCGAATCATATTGGCGGCCCAACGTGACCGTTCCGTATGTGGCATCGCTAATGCCCACGAAAGCCTGCCGGCCGAATTCCAGGCCGCCCTGACCCAACCGTCCGTTGTTCAGGTTAAATCCGTTTTCAAGGGTGAAGATCGCCTTGACGCCCCCGCCCAGGTCTTCGCCGCCCTTCAATCCCCAGCGGCTGCCCTGCGCATAACCGCTTTGCATTTCATAGGCTTTATTGCCGTTGACGTTATTCGTATAGTCGAACCCTTCGTCAATGACGCCATACAGCGTCACGCTGCTTTGGGCATGGGCGCCCGCGACGAACAGGCACGACAAAGTCATGCAGATTGCTTGCTTTTTCATCGATGGCTCCAAAACCATAGGCCCGGCGTGTCGCCGGTGTGGACCTGCTTTTTTTATGACGCTTCTTTTATGACGCTTCTTTTATTGATCGCCCGGTATGGGCGTGTGTATCCAGGACCCTTGATACGGGCCCTGCCTTGCGCTCAGTCAATCGTGCTAACTGATGGAGTTACGCGACGCGTTCAGCGCGCCGCTCGACGAACCGGCGGACATAGTCATTCGCGGGGAAACGCACAATGTCCTCGGGCGTGCCTTGCTGCACGAGTTCGCCATCGCGCAGAATTGCGATCTGCGTGCCCAGCCGCAATGCTTCATCCAGGTCGTGCGTGATGAAGACAATGGTCTTGTTCAACGTCCTCTGGAGTTCGAGCAACTGATCCTGCATCTCGGTCCGGATCAACGGATCAAGTGCCGAAAATGCTTCGTCCATCAGCAGCACTTCCGTGTCCGCCGCCAGCGCACGGGCGAGCCCCACGCGCTGGCGCATCCCACCCGAGAGTTCGTCGGGGAATTTATCGCCGTAACCGTCCAGGCCTACCTTGCCGAGCCAGGTCCGGGCCTTCTGGTTCGCTACATCGTGACGTTCGCCTCTTACACGCAATGCGTACGCTGCGTTCTCCAGCACCGTCGCATGAGGTAACAGGCCGAAGTTCTGGAACACCATGCTGACGCGATGCCGCCGGAACTCCCGCAGCCCCGCCGCGTTGAGCGACAGGATGTTCTCCCCGTCGATCACGATCTCGCCCGCGCTCGGATCGATCAGCCGGTTGAAGTGGCGCACGAGCGTGGACTTGCCGGACCCGGACAAGCCCATGATCACGAATATCTGACCCGCCTCGATATTCAGGTTGATGTTGTTGAGGCCGACGTTACAGCCGTTGTCGGCGAGCACGTCCGCCTTCGACGCGCCGTGCCGGAGCATGTCGATAACGCGTGCATGGGTCATCGTCGGCCCGAAGATCTTGTAGACGTTGCTGACTCGGATAGCTGTCATGTTCGCGCTCCGCGCAAAGAGAGGGAGTGGGGTTTCAAACGTGACGCGATGCAGCGTCACCCGCAGCTTCCGGCTCGCCAAGACCGGCGCTGCGCGCGCTCTGGCGAGCCTGCACGCGCGCCCGTCTGTTCGCGCTCAGCGCCATGCGTGCGCGCCGCTCCTGACCGTAACCCTGCGAGATCCGGTCGATGACAATCGCCAGGATCACGATAGCGATGCCCGCCTGCATGCCCTTGCCGACATCGAGTGTCTGGATGCCGGCCAGCACGTCTTCGCCGAGGCCGCGCGAACCGATCATCGATGCAATCACGACCATGGACAGCGACATCATCGTGGTCTGGTTGATACCGGCCATGATGCTCGGCCGCGCGAGCGGCATCTGCACGCCGATCAGCATCTGCCAGCGTGTCGTGCCGAAGGAACGTGCGGCTTCCACCACGTCACCGTCGACCTGCCTAATACCCAGGTCCGTGAGCCGGATCAGCGGCGGCAGCGAATAGATCACGGTGGCGAAGATGGCGGGTACCTTGCCCAGCCCGAAGAGCATCAGTACCGGGATCAGGTATACGACGCTGGGCAGTGTCTGCATCACGTCGAGCACGGGTAACAGCCCCCGACGCACCCATCGATTCTGCGAGCACAGGATGCCAAGGGGGATGCCCAGCACGATCGACAACACGGTTGCGACCAGCATCAGCGCAAGCGTCTGCATCAGCTTGTCCCACAGCCCGAACGCGCCGATTGCGTAGAGCAGCAGTACGAACAACGCGGCAAGCGAGAGCTTGCGCGTGGCATGCCATGCGAGCAGACCCGCGAGGATCAGCAGCAGCCACGGCGGCATGATCCGCAAGCCGCTTTCCAGCGGCACCAGCAGGTATTTCAGCACGACCAGACTGAACGAGTGGAAGGCATCGCCATAGTTCTGGACCAGCAATGCGACCTTGTCGTTGATCGGGTCGGCAAGCGAGAGATGCGGAAAGATGGACGTCATGGTTCACTCGTCTTGAGAAGGGTCGCGTGGGAGGGCCCGTTTTTAAGTGCCCAGCTTGGCCTGCACCTTGGCCGCTACGTCGGCCGGCACCCAGGTCTTCCACATTTCGGGGTGCGTGCGCAGGAACGTGGTGGCCATGGCCGAGCCGTCGATCTTCTTCGATGTCATTTCAAGAATCGTGCTGTTCAGGAAATCCATCGGGAAGCTGACCTTCGAGAACATCTCGATGGCTTGCGGTTCGGCTTCGCTGAAGGGCGTCGAGACACCTACCGTCACGTGCGAAACCATGTACGACGAAGCACATTGCTTCGTGCTGCTTTCATCGCGCAGGGTCTTCCAGCAGGCGTCGTTATATGGCGGCATCTTGAGTTGCACGAACTTGTATTTCGCCATCAACGCAGCCGGTCCCCAGTAATAAAACACCAGCGGCTTACCGCGCTGATACGCAGATTCGATGGATGCATCAAGCGCCGCGCCCGTGCCCGGATGGAAGTTGGTGTACGACGCATCGAGGCCCAGCACCTTGAGCAAACGCGTATTCACACGCTCGCAGTCCCAGCCTGTCGGGCAGTTCAGGAAACGACCCTTTTCCGGTTCTTCATCATCGGCGAACAGCTCCTTGTATTTCGGCAGGTCGGTGACCGAAACCAAGCCCGGCGCGCTGGCCTTGATGTTGCGCGATGCGTCGCCCTTGATCACGTATTCGGGCACGAACCAGCCCTCATTCGTGCCGCCGGGGAGTGTGTCGCCGATAAGTTTGACCTTCCCGGCAGTGACCGCTTTCGACGTGATTTCGCTGCGTCCGGTCCATTGCTCGGCCCAGACCTGCACGTCGTTGCTTGCCAGCGCGGTCTCGGTGGCGGCCGTGCTGCCGGGCACGACATCCGTAGCGCAGCCGTAGCCCTTTTCAAGGATTTGCCGCAGCACTTCGGTCGCGAACGCGCCGCTTTCCCACGTAATGCCCGCAAAGTGCACGGTCTTGCCCGAGCTGCAGAAAGTCCCTGCGGCGTGCGCAGTGCCGGTGGTAGCGGCAACCACGACCAGCGCTGAAATGCTTGCGTTGAAGAATCGTTTGAGCATCGTCTTGCACCTATGGGGAGTTCGGGGGTTAGTTTGTTGTCGATGTTTTATGACGCGTCGTGATACTTGATGAAGCCCGCTACTTGAGCCACTGCGCTACCAGCGTCGGGTTCTTGCTGATCCACAGTCCAACGCCCTTCTCCGGCTGCGTGTCGCCTTCGCTACGAATGTCGTTCATCAGCGCGCCGAGCGTCTGGTCATCCATCTTCCATTGATGCAGCCAGCGTGACGCATCGGGCTTGTCACTGGTGAAGTCCGACGCGGCGATTGCATAGATCGCATCAGGGGCCCCAAAGGCGCCCTTCGGGTCCTTGAGATAGTGAAGCTTGTACTTCGCCCAAACCCAATGCGGGTTCCACAGGGTCACGACAATCGGCTCCTTGCGCTGCTCGGCGCGTTGCAGCGAGATCAGCATGGCGGCCTCCGACGACGGCAACACACCGTAGTTCAGCGCATAGTCGTCCTTTGCCTTGGCTGTCAGCTTCATCAGTCCGCTGCCCGATTCAATGCCAAAGATGGTGGGTTTGCCATCGTGGATAAATTGAGCGCCCTGCGCATTCAACTGGTCGACGCTCTCGACCGGCACATAGTCGGGCACCGCGAGTCCGAGTTGTGCCTTGTCGAACCATGGGCCGATTTTTTCCACGTGTGCCTTCACGTTGTCATAAGGTGCGGCGTCGGCGGACGGCAGCCACACTTCGAACGTGAGATCGAGCTTGCCCTGTGCTACACCGCTATAGATGATCGCCTTGTCGCCGGGTTGCAGCTTGACCGTATAGCCCTTTTGCGTCAGCAGCACCTTCCATAGGTTGGCAACCGCAATATTTTCTGCCCAGTTGTTCACGCCGATCGTGATCGGCTTGTCTTGCGGGTTTGAGGCAGCCCACACCGCTGGACTGCACAGCAGACATACGTAGAGCACTATTTGTTTAAACAGCTTCGGCATGACAGATTCCAGATGCGGATGGCACCCGCGCTCATGGCGCGGGCGGCCGATCAATAGATGAGACAGCCAATAGCCTGGCTAAGGTCAGGCGAGCAACCGCGCTTCGAACGGATAGTCCGAGAGCAGTTCGACGCGGCCGTCGTCGCGAATGTAGACCTGCTCTTCCAGCTTCACGCCCTCGCCGCCAGCCTCGTGTCCGATATAGCTTTCTATGCAAAGGGTCATGCCCGGCTCTATCACGCCGTCGTACCCCTTAGCCTCGTTGTCTTCTCTATGCACGATGTACGGATACTCGCCCGTCATGCCAACGCCATGCGCAAGCGCGAAATAGCGGCGTGCGCGGTATGGCTCGGGAATCTTCCACGCCCGGGCAATGAACTCCTGGAAGGTCGTGCCTGCGCGCACGTTCTCCATGTTCGAATGAATCTGCTCGTACGCGAGCTGGTAGAGATTCTTTTGCGCGGCTGTCGCCTGCACATCGCCGCACAGGAACGTACGCGAAAAATCCGCGTAGTAGCCGAAGCGTCCGACCACGTCCGTATCAAGCCCGACCAACTCGCCCGACTGGATCTTGCGCGGACTGCTTTCCTGGAACCAAGGATTGGTGCGCGGCCCCGAACTGATCAGACGCGTTTCGATGTAGTCACCATCGGTTGCAATGATGTGCTGATGCAGATGCGACCAGAGCTCGTTCTCACTGATGCCCGGCACCAGTGCCGCTTCCAGCTTGCGCACACCGTCCTCAGCCGCGCGTAGCGAAGCACGGATCATCTTGATCTCGTTGGGCACCTTGATAGCGCGTGCGCGTTCGAGCGGCTCCTGTGCGTCGAAGACCTGATAGCCGCGTGCCTGCAACGCGAACGCTGCGGCGGATGTCGCGCTTTCGATCGCGATGCGCTTGCCGCCGCCGCTTTGTTTCATCAGCTCATCGATTTCGGCCGCCCAGCGCTCGGTGACCTGGCCGAGCATATCGTCGCAGAAGTAATAGGAAATCGCGGTGGCGGGGCGGACTTCATCGACGGTGTCCAGCCCGTCGGCCAGAAAATCGCAGCCAGCGTATTCGAACAGCACGACCTTGCCTTCCGCCGGCACGAACACATAGCGGGCGGGGTTACGCATGGAATAGACCTGCATGTTGCGCGAGCCAGTGGCATAGCGCATGTGCGTCGGGTCGAACAAGACAGCGGCGGTGAGATCGCGCTTCTTCAATTCACGGCGCACGGCGGCCAGCCGGTCACGTTGGATCTGCGCAATTTCTGCGGCAGTAGGTTCGCAATCTTCAGGAAGATGGGTGGGGCGAATAATCGACATGTGGGGGTTTTATAAGAGTTAATCGACCAGGCTATCGGCGCGAACGAGCCGTTGCTCGGCTTCCAGATGAGCTTCCGAAACACGGCCGTATAACTGGCGTGTCCGTTCAAGGCGTCCGATCACGCCAGGCTTTTGCGAGTACGCAAAGATGGCCGTGTGGCGCTCGACCTCGCCCGCAACCTGCGTGACGCGGTGCAGCGAAAAGCGGCCCTTGAACAATTGCAGGTCGCCCGGCCGCAAGGTGATGATGTTGATGGCTTCGCGGGTTTCCCCTCGTACCACGCGGCCGACGCCTTCATAGTTCTCGCCTTGCGGCGTGCGAATGTTCGGGCAGTATTCGAAGTCGCCGCCAGCGGTGGGCTGCTGGGTCATCATCGAAACGATGAATTCGTTCGTGTCGTAATGCCACGGCTGCTCGGTACCGGGCGGCATTACGTTCTGCACCAGGCCCGCATAGGGATCGGCGTATTCCCACACCCGCGTTTCACCCAGGCAATCCGCCACGAAACGTTTCATCGCCTGGGCGACATAGATGCGATGCACGATGGCGTCCGCCGGAATCAGGTCGCGTGTCACGAAACCGCTGGTGCGATCCATGAAGATGCGGCGCGGATCGGCGTCGGACAGCGCGGGGTCGTCGGCGGTAAAGTAAGCGTTCACCTTACGGGTTGAAAAGTAGGTTTTCGTGGCGAGTGCGCGACCCTCGTTGCGCGCCCGCTCCAGCGCCTCCGGGCGCAGGAAGTCGTGCAGCACGGCGCTGCCGCTGGCAGCCAGCTCCGCGCGGCAGGCAGCCACCAGGTCGTTCAGGCGGGGGCTGTCCGGGTCATGCAGCGGATAGCGGTCGGTGTTGACGATATCGCTGAGATCAAGGCATTCAGCATCGGCAAGTGAAACAGAGAGAACCACGGCAGGCTCCAAATCGATATTTTGGCGAGTGGATTTACGAGTCGACTTCAACAACAATCTGCGAACGACGGCCCGATCTTTTGGCGGCCAATTTCTTTTGGAAAGCGAGTATTTCCGATGGATTCCATTAGCGAACCCGATTGGTCCAAGATCGCTTCACTCGATGCGGAACTCGTGCGTGCGTTTGTAGTAGTGGCTGAAAGCGGGGGTTTTACAGCGGCGGCGCGCCAGCTTCATCGCACGCAATCGACCATCAGCCTGCGGATCCGGACGCTTGAGGAGCGGCTTGGCGCGCACCTGTTCATGCGCAACAGCCGTCATTTCGCGCTCTCAAGCGATGGCGAGAATTTCCTGATCCACGCGCGGCGGATATTGCAGGTGCAAAACGAAGCGATTGCGTCGCTAACGCGCGGTAGCCGCGGCAATGTGATTCGTTTCGGGCTGCCGGAAGATTATGCGGAGCTATGGCTGCCGGAATTGCTGCGGGCGTTTTATGAATTGCGCCCCGGTGCAAGGCCGCATATTCATTGCCGGACGTCGCTGGAATTGCTGGAGCGGCTGGGTGCGGGTGAACTCGATCTGGCGCTGGTCGTGCGGCATGGCGAGCGTGCCGGGGGAAAACCCCTAGCGCGTCAGGAACTGGTGTGGGCGGCACATCGCGATTTCGTGTTGTGCGCGGATGCGCCGGTGCCGCTGGCGCTCTTCGACGAAAGTTGTACTTACCGGCAACGGGGATTGCAGGCACTGACTGCGATCAGTCGGGACTATCAACTCGTGTACACGAGCCAGAGTCCGACCGGAATCCGCATTGCAGTGAATCACGGTGCGGCAGTGACGATCATCGATCGTCGTACGCTGCCCACGTGCTGGCGCACGTTCGGCGAATCGGACGGTCTGCCGGCGCTGCCGCCTGCGGAACTCGAGCTTCATATCGCGCCAACCATGCGTAATGAAGCAACGCGCGACCTGAGCGCGTTGATCGAGACGCTGGTGTCGGAGCATAGCGGCGTGATGGCCTGAGGGTTGCGCGGCCAAAAAAATCGCTACGCGCTTTCAAACTTCCCGGTCCGACCCGAGCGGTTATATTCCTTGTTCCCTTCAGGCTGTGCCGCTAACGGTGCGCCCTGGCCTATCACGCTCACCTGCTTTGACCATGCCTCACTGCGCCGCTACCCTGGAAACCGATCGCCTCGTCCTGCGTCCGCCGCAACAGGCCGATTTCAACGACATCTACGCCATGTGGTCGGACCTCGCGGTCGTGCGCCACGTCACTGGCAACGCCTTCACGAAGGAAGAAGCGTGGGCGCGCCTGCTTCGAAGCGCGGGGCATTGGGCATTGATGGGGTTCGGCTACTGGGTAGTCAGCGAGAAGCACAGCGGCAAGTTCGTCGGCGAGGTCGGCTTCGGGCAATACAAGCGCGGTATCGACCCGGCATTCGATGAAGCGCCGGAGATTGGATGGATGTTGACGTCGGAGTCGCAAGGACAGGGCTACGCGACTGAAGCCGTACGTGCCGCGTTGCAGTGGGCGGATAAACGCTGGCCCGAAGCGGAGATTGTTTGCATCATCTCGCCGGAGAATGCGGCCTCGCTTGCGCTCGCCAGGAAATGTTCATTCGCAGAAGGTCGCACAACAACGTACAAAGGCAAGCCAACCGTCATATTCCAGCGCGAACGTTAAAGCCCTTCCAGGAAGTCTTTTTTGATCGATTTGGAGTAGGCGGAACACGCAATGTGTGCGGCATTGGCTGCGGCGTTCACCATCACGCTGGCATCGACTGGCTTGCACAACGACACAATGATCGGCGGCGGAACCGGCTTCAGCGGCAACTCGACGAACTCGCCGCTTTGCAATTCCTTGGCGACAAAAAGACTCGGAATACCGGCGACGCCATATCCGTCGCGCACCAGCTGAACGATCGCAGCCACTGACGGCGAGCACGTGATACGCGTTTGTTCGGGCCGCATATTCTCTTGCCGCGCAAGCGTATGCACGATGCTTTCCAGCGCCACTTGCGGTGCCGTCCCGCGGCCAAACGTGACTATCGGCCGTTGCAAAACACGTAATGCAAGCCCCGTTGCGCGCCGTGACAAAAGCCCGCGTCTCGCGATCCAGCGCACCGGGTAACTCGCAACCGCACTCGATGCAATCTTGGTGCTGTCGACCCCTTCCACCCGTATGACGAGATCGAGTTCGCCGCTCAGCAAGCGGCGCTGCAACACCGAACTCGAGTCGACGGTGAGATCCACATCGAGCTTCGGATAGTTCGCATTGAGATACGTGATGTAGTGCGACAGCCAGCTATGCACCACCGTTTCGATCACCCCCAGCCGCAGCTTGCCGCCGACCACCACCTCCTGACCCGCCGCCTCGCGCAACGCACGCGCGGCGTCGACCACGTTCCTAGCCAGCCCGAGCAGGCTCTGCCCCGCAGTCGTCAAACGGAACGCCGTTGAGGTCCGGTCGACCAGCTCAGTCTTCAACTCGTCCTCGAGCGACTTGATGCGTAGCGAAATGGTTGCGGGCGTGGCGTGCATAGCACGCGCCGTCGCCCGGAAGCTTTCCAGTTCAGCCAGCGTCACGAAGGTTTCGAGGAAGCGTGTATTCATGCAGGCGTCAGCCGGAACGACTGCATGGCGTCACCCAGGCGAAGCGCCTGGTCGTTCATCGAACTCGCTGCGGCAGCGGCCTGCTCTACCAGCGCCGCGTTCTGTTGCGTGGTGCCGTCCATCTGCGCGATCGCCCGGTTGACCTCTTCAATCCCCACGCTCTGCTGGCTCGACGCAGTCGCAATGTCTTCGACAATTGTTGTCACGCGTTTGACCGCCGTCACGATATCGGCCATTGCCCTGCCCGCGTTTTCGGCGAGTCCCGCACCGCTTTCGATCTGCGTCAGCGAGGTATCGACCAGCACGCGAATCTCTTTTGCCGCAGCCGCGCTGCGTTGCGCGAGGCTGCGCACTTCGCCCGCGACCACCGCAAAACCTCGGCCGTTTTCACCGGCACGCGCTGCTTCAACTGCCGCGTTAAGCGCGAGAATATTCGTCTGGAACGCAATGCCGTCGATCACTGCCGTGATCTCGGCAACCTGCTTCGAACTGGTTGCGATCGCGCGCACGTTCTCGACGACATCATTCACCACGCTGCCGCCTCGCAGCGCCTGCGCCGACGCGCTTGCCGCCACCTGACTCGCTTGCGACGCGTTCTCGGCATTCGCCCTGACCGTGGACGTGATCTCGTCCATGGCCGCCGCGGTCTCTTGCAGCGACGCCGCCTGTTGCTCGGTGCGGCTCGACAGGTCCGCGTTGCCGCTGGCAATTTCGGCTGCAGCAAGCTTGATGGCGTCGGCGGCATCCTTCACGCGCGATACCGTGCCCGCCAAGCTATCGCGGGTATGAGCAATCGCCGAGATAACGCTCTGCGTATCGCCCGCCGTCACGTCGATGCGCCCCGTCAGGTCGCCCGATGCAATCTGCCGCGCGAGTTGTGCAGCAGCGGCAGGTTCACCGCCAAGCGAGCGGCGCACGCTCTTGATTGCCAGCGACGCAAACAGCGAAATGGCCGCGCCGAGTACGAACAGCATCAGGAACGAATGCAGGAGCGTGCGATAGAACGCGGCCTGGATATCGTCCTGATACGCACCGGCAATCATGTCCCAGTCCCACGGCTTATAACGCTTCGTATAACCGAGCTTCGAACTCGGTTCGGTCTCGCCCGGCTTCGGCCACCAGTATTCAAGGAACCCTCCGCCTTCCGCAGAACTACCCGCCGCGGCGATAGCCTTGTAGAGCGGGTTGCCCTTCGCGTCCTTCCAGTCCGACATGTCCTTGCCGTCCAGCTTCGGGCTGATGGGATGCATGATCATGACCGAATTCGCCCCGACGATCGTCACGTAACCGCCGCCGTCATACCGCAGGTCGCCGATCCGCGCGATGGCTTCCTGCTTCGCGGCGTCGACGGACATCTTGCCGCTCTGCGCCAGCTTGTCGAGGCCGGCGGCGATTGAATACGACATCGAAACAATATCGCCCAGATCGCGATGACGTTCCGACAACTGCAGGTCACGCGTCTGATAAGCGTGCCAGACAGTCAGCGTAAGAAGGCCGAACCACGAAAGAATCAGCGGCATCCATAACTTCTGGCGCAAGGACAGACGGTTCATTTTTTGTTTTCCAGTTGAAAGGAACTGCGGTCAGGAGAGGCGTGGAGAACGAGCCCGCTGTTTCGCTTTAACGGCAGCCCGGAGGAATTATTAACTCCGCCAAAAAAAATGCGCTTGCGTAATCGATCTCTTCTGCAGGGTGTTTCTGAGCAGACGACGCGCTTCCGCGCGTTGGCGTCTGCGCGTTAAAACACCGTGTAAAAAGGCATGTAGCTTCACTCAGCGCCCATTCGTCCGGCTATCAACGCCAGGCCTGCTACGTGAAAACCCGCACGAAACTGTTAAGAAAACCTTAACACCTACGAGCGGAATAACTCGCTGGCGCCGCTTTTTTTTCGCCCCTAACCTGCATCCCATCACCTGCTACATCGCCATTT
>Ga0302310_10002527_pt1 | contig 14617 bp, 11 predicted proteins | sample III_Palsa_N1_2_FD_200451 | JGI IMG/M metagenome (GOLD analysis project Ga0302310, IMG submission 200451) | Peat permafrost microbial communities from Stordalen Mire near Abisko, Sweden - III_Palsa_N1_2 | ecosystem: Environmental > Terrestrial > Soil > Palsa > Peat permafrost | place: Sweden...
GAAGTCGCCTGCCGATCTGGGCAAGACGCTCGCCAAGCTGATGTCCAAGTAAGTCGACGCAGAAACAGTCGCCGATCTCTGGCGACATGAAGGGCCGCGGTTATGCCGCGGCCTTTTTTATGGGCGTGGAAAGTGCGTTTGCTCGAGACGATTCAGTGTCGCTGCTTGGTGTCCCTGGAGATTTGCAGGCCGGTAGTGGCAGCGCGCAGCAGCGCTTCGGTGAGCAAGTTCAAGGCCGGCGAGCGGATCGTCCAGTGTTGCCAGTACATGGGCACGTCCAGCCAGCGCTCGGGCGCCAGCGTTTGCACGACGCCGCTTGCTAGCGGCGCGGCCAGCATGGCTGCGGGCGCCATCGCCCAGCCGAGTCCGAGCGCGGCCGCTTCAACGAACGCGGTCGATGAGGGTACGTAGTGAATGGGCGGCGTCAGCCTCGCACGCGAGACGCTGCGTATGAATCGCGTCTGCAGGTCATCCCTGCGGTTGAATATCAGCATCGGCGCGTGACCCAGCGTCGCGGCAGTCAGACCGTCGTTGAAATACTTTTCGACAAAGACCGGCGAGGCGATCGGCACGTAGCGCATCACGCCGAGCTTTTTCACCGCGCAGCCCTGCACGGGTTTGGCATCGGCCGTGATCGCGCCCAGCACCGAGCCGTCGCGCAGCAGGTCAGCGGAATGGTCCTGATCTTCTGTTCGGATGTCGAACAACATGCCGTGCCGCGCGTGCAGTTCCGCCAGCGCCGGCAGCAGCCAGCTAGCCAGCGAGTCGGCATTCACCGCGATCGCCATGGTCGAAGCAGCGCGGTTTGCTGGATCCGTCGCGGCAAATTCGCTCAGCGTTTCGGCTTCCATCAGCTGCAACTGCTGCGCGTTGCGCAGCAGCCGTTGTCCGGCAGGCGTGGCCTGGCACGGCAGGCGTCGCAGGACCAGCACCTGACCCAGCCTATCTTCCAGCGCCTTGATCCGCTGCGAGATCGCGGAGGGCGTCAGCGACAGCCGCCGGGCAGCGGCCTCGAAGCTCCCTTCGGCAAGCACGGCGGCGAAGGCGGTGAGCTGGGGATTCAACAGGGTCACGTGTTGCCTCCGAGCATTGCCTATGCGTTAGCTCCATCTTAAGAAAATCTAATCTGGATGAAGAATATTCAGCTTTACTGATGATACGCGCTGCGCCAGATTGGGGTTTATCTGAAGGAAATCACCATGTCATCCGCGGCTTATCTTGCCGGTCTCGGGACCGGTGCCAGTCTGATCATCGCCATCGGTGCCCAGAATGCCTTCGTGCTGCGGCAGGGGCTGCAGCGACGCCACGTGGGTCTGGTAGTGGCGATCTGCACGCTGTCGGATATATCGCTCATCGTGCTCGGGGTGGCGGGCATGGGGCTGGTGGTGCAGCAGCATGCCGGGCTGCTGCAATGGCTGCGCTATATCGGCGCGATCTTCCTGTTCGGCTACGGCTTGCTGGCCGCGTGGCGTGCCTGCCGAGTCACGTCTGGACTGCAGCCGGCAAGCGGCGATATCGACGGCGACCGACGGCGCGTGGCACTGGCCTGTCTGGGCTTTACCCTGCTCAATCCGCACGTTTATCTCGATACCGTGGTGCTGCTTGGCTCGGTATCCACCCGATATGCGGGTGCCGCGCGGTGGTGGTTTGCCGGCGGTGCGGCGACGGCCAGCGCGGCATGGTTCACGGCGCTGGGACTCGGCGCGCGGCTGCTGCTGCCGTGGTTTCGCAGCGCGCTGGCCTGGCGGCTGCTGGACGCTTTCGTCGCCGGACTGATGCTGCTGCTAACAGCTGCGCTGCTAGGTCTTTTCGGCTGAGCGGCGGCGCCGTGTCCGTACAGCGGCTCGGTTATCATGCACGTCTGCATTCGACGTCGGATCCTCTGGGCATGACCACCTTACGCTTCGCGCTGGCGCAATTCGATTTTTCGGTCGGCGCCGTGGCCGCCAATGCGAAGCGCATGCGCGGCCTTGTCGATGAGGCGCAGGGCCAAGGCGCGGCGCTGATTGCGTTTCCCGAGCTGTCGCTGAGCGGCTATCCGCCGGAGGATCTGCTGCTACGGCCGAGCTTTCTGGCGGCCTGTGAGGGTGAACTGCAGTCCCTGGCCGCGGCGACCGCGGGCACGGCCGTGATCGTCGGCCATCCGCACAGCGAGGGCGAAGTGTTCAACGCGGCCAGCCTGCTGCGCGAGGGCGCCATCGAAGTTACCGCGCACAAGCAGGCGCTGCCGAACTACGGTGTGTTCGACGACAAGCGCTATTTCCGTCCCGGCCATGAAAGCGTGGTGGCCACCATCGACGGCGTGCGCGTGGGCCTGCTGATCTGCGAAGACGTCTGGATGCCCGAGCCGGCGGCCAAGGCGGCGGCCGCTGGGGCTGAGCTGATCATCGTGATCAATGCCTCGCCCTGGGACGACGCCAAGCAGTCGACCCGCGAAGCCGTGCTGACGGCGCGGGCGCTGGAAACCGGCTGCGCGATTGCCTACGTCAACGTGGTCGGCGGCCAGGACGAGGTGGTCTACGACGGCGCCTCGCTGCTGGTAAATGGCGATGGCCGTATCGCGGCGCGCGCCCCGGCGTTCACCGAGGCGCTGCTGTGGGCGCAGTTCGATGCACAGACGCGCACCCTGCTGGCGGAAGACTGGCCGGTGGCCACGGATACCTCGCATGAGGCGATTCTCTATGCAGCGCTGGTCCGTGGCATCCGAGACTACATCGACAAGAACGGTTTCGGCGGCGTGCTGCTCGGGTTATCCGGTGGCATTGATTCAGCGCTGACTTTGGCGCTGGCGGTCGATGCGCTGGGCGCCGACCGCGTCACCGCGGTGATGATGCCGATGCGCTACACCTCGCAGCTGTCGCTGGACGGTGCGCGCGCGCAGGCGCAGTTGCTCGGCGTCGACTATCACGTGATCTCGATCGAGCCGACCTATACGTCTTTCATCGATGCGCTGACGCCTGCGTTTGCCGGCAAACCGGCGGATACGACCGAGGAAAACCTGCAGTCGCGCACCCGCGGCGTGATGCTGATGGCGCTGTCCAACAAACACGGCCGGCTGCTGCTGGCAACCGGCAACAAAAGCGAGATGGCGGTGGGTTACGCGACCCTGTACGGCGATATGTGCGGCGCCTATGCGCCGCTCAAGGACGTCTACAAGACCGAGGTCTACAAGCTGTCGCGCTGGCGCAATACGCAGCCCGAGGGAGCAGAGTTCATCCCCATGGCCGTGATCGAGCGCCCGCCCTCGGCCGAGCTGCGCGAGGATCAGACCGACCAGGATTCGCTGCCGCCTTACGACGAGCTCGATGCGATCCTCGAACGTTTTATCGAAGGCGAGCAGTCACAGGCAGAGATCGTCTCGGCCGGTTTCGATGCCGAGACGGTGCGCCGGGTCGCGCGGCTGGTGCTGGCAAACGAGTTCAAGCGGCGCCAGTCGGCGCCCGGGCCGCGAGTGACTACGCGGGCGTTCGGCCGTGAGCGGCGCTATCCGATCACGTCTGGCTGGCGCTGAGAGCATTTTGCGGATTCCATGCCACGAGCCAAAAAAAGCCGGCGATCAAACGCCGGCTTTTTGATGTCAGGCCAACCGAACGATCAATAGTGGCCGGAAAACGGCACCATCTTGCGAAGTGTCGACGGCGCATGCGGCCACTTGGGGTCTTTCAGGTAGGGATGATTCGGGTAGTTCAATGCCAGCACCTGACGGGTCTGATCGGCCAGTTCCTTGTGGTCAAGTGCCAGATAGCAGCGGGTGAGAATGGCCAGCGCGTCGCCGGTTTGCGGCGCCTGCTGGTAATGCTCGATGACATACTGCGAACGGTCGGCCGAAGCGATATAAGCCTTGTTACGCAGATAGAACTCGGCCACGTCAACCTCGAACTCGGCCAGATTGTTGCGCAGGTAAATCATGCGCTGGCGTGCGTCGGCGGCATAGGCGCTGTCGGGGTAGCGGCGGGTCAGCTCGGAAAAATCGTCGAACGACTGCAGGTTGTAGCCCTGATCCCGGCGCGTCTGACCATTCTCACGATACACATAGCGCTCGATCACGCCGCTGGTGCGATCGAAATTGATCAGGCCGCGCAGGTAGTAGGCATAATCGATGTGATTGTTGGCCGGATAGGTCTTGATGAAGCGGTTGATCGTCGAATACGCGTCTTCCATCTGGTTGTCTTTGTACTGCGCGTAGGCCAGGTCGATCTGGGCCTGCTCGTTGTACGGGCCGGATGGGAAACGGGCGATCAGGCGCTGGTACGCCTTGACGGCAGCCGTGTAATCGGAGTTTTCCAGCGAATCGTGCGCGGTGTTGTAAAGCGCATCCACCGGCATGGTATCGAGCGTATCGCGCTTATGATGGAACAATGAGCATGCGCTCATCGAGATCGCGAGTGCGAGTACGACCAGCACCTTGAAAACACGCAATTGGGTCATCGGCAGTTTCATTACACGCATGGGAAAAGAATTCAGATGTTTGATCGAAGAGGCATGATAGCCGAAACCGGCCACAGCCCGTGGGGACGGCCATGACCACCATACGGCACGAGGCGGACGTCCCCCTTGCCGCCGCGGGACGCAGGTTCGACCAGGCTTTGGCCGAGATGTTCCCTGATTACTCCCGTTCGCGGCTCAGCGGCTGGATAAAGTCCGGCGCGGTGACCTTGGACGGCGCCCAGGCGCCCCCCCGCCAGCTGTTGCGTGGCGGCGAGCAGGTCCGGCTGCAGGTAGAGCTGGAGGCTGAGGTCACCAGCGAGCCGGAGGCGATCGCGTTGGAAATCGTGCACGAGGACGAGCACCTGCTGGTGCTGAACAAGCCGGCCGGGCTGGTGGTGCATCCCGGCGCGGGCAACCCGGCCGGTACCCTGCTGAATGCGCTGCTGCATCACGACCCCAAGCTGGCCGAGTTGCCGCGCGGCGGCATCGTGCATCGGCTGGACAAGGACACCTCCGGCCTGATGGTGGTGGCCAAGACGCTGCCGACCTGCACCGCCCTGGTCGATTTGCTGTCCCGGCATGAGGTGGAGCGCCAGTACGAAGCCGTAGTGCTGGGCACTATGGTCTCCGGCGGCACCGTCGACGCACCGATCGGTCGGCACATGGGTGATCGCCTGCGCCAGTCCGTGCGCGACGAGGAGGACGGCAAGCACGCGGTCACGCATTACCGCCTGCGCGAGCGCTTCCGCGCCCACAGCCTGCTGCAGTGCCAGCTGGAAACCGGCCGCACGCACCAGATCCGTGTGCACATGGCGCATATCAACCACCCGTTGCTGGGCGACCCGCTCTACGGCGGTGGCCTAAAGCTGCCCAAGGGCGCCTCGCCCGAGCTCATCGCTGTCTTGCGCGGCTTTCGTCGGCAGGCGCTGCATGCCGAACGGCTTTCGTTCGTGCATCCGGTTTATCGCGAGCCAGTACAATTTGAAGCCGGCCGGCCGGCAGATCTGGAAAGTCTCATTTCAGCCCTGTGGAGTGATGCTGCATGCATGTAGTGGCGAAAACGACATCGGTGCAGAAAGCGCTGCAGATCACCTGCTTGGTTTTTATTTTCTTTCTGGGAGTGTTCCTCCGTTTTGCGACGGCAGACGGCACGGTTGTTGACCATCCCGTCCGCAACGACGGCAGGGATTACATTGCCTACGCCTGGAACTTGAAATCTTTCGATGTCTATTCGAAAAATTTCACTGCTGTCGATCAGCCAGACGCCGCTGCGCCGCAGTCAGATGCTTACAGACCGCCAGGCTATCCTCTGATGCTAAGGGCGCTTCTTCGCGATCGTGTAGATCCCGATTTTTGGATGCGCACCGTACATGTGCAGGCGTGGATCGCCGTTTTGACGCTCGTCTGTTCCCTTTGGCTGGCCATTGCGCTTGTCGGTACGTGGGGCGGCCTTCTGGTTGGTCTGCTTGTAGCGATCAGTCCGCATCAGTCCATCTACGTGCCTTATTTCCTCACCGAGACGTTATATGGCGCCTTGTTGATGGTTGCTCTCGGGTTTTCTGTCGGTTCGCTAAAGTCAGCGTCATGGAAATGGCGCAGCGTTTGTGCGGCCGTTGCGGGATTATCTTTTGCCGCTATGTGCCTTGTCAGGCCAACGATAAATCAATGGATACCGACCCTGCTGTTTCTTTTGTTGGTGCCGCGCGTGCGCCGTTTTCATCGAGAAATTTTAATTTGCTCGCTGGCGTTCTTTCTTGCGATGGCGCCATGGTGGATACGCAATGTCAACAGCACTCACGAGATGTCCGATGCAGGACAAATGAGGGCAACAGTGCAGCAAGGCAGCTATCCGGATCTCATGTACAGGGGCGATCCAGCGACATTGGGCTACCCCTATTTTTACGATTCATCCTCAGCGCAATCGGCTTCAAGTTGGCTAAACGTGTTTTCCGATCTAAGGGCCAAATTTGCAAGCGAACCGCTGACGATGCTGAAATGGTATGCCGTAGGCAAGACCGCCTATTTTTTCCATTGGTCGCCGCCAGATGGCTGGCATGACATGTTCACCTATCCGGTCTGGCGTTCGCCATGGCTGACCAATCCGTTCTTTATCCTCATAACTGTCGTTGTGCGGGCACTCTACGTTCCTCTCATCGTCTGCGGATTACTCGGCACCTTCATAGCTTTTCTGCCGAGCACGAGCGTTTGCTTCAGTGCGCGGAATACTGACGGCATTCGATTTTTGGCGCTTCTGCATATTTTTGTTATCGGCGTTCACGTCGTTGGCGCACCCTTCGCCAGATACAGCGTGCCATTCCGTCCACTGACCTTCCTTCTCGCCATATTTTTCCTGCTTTGGATCATCCGAAGTTATCGCCAGATGAGGCTCGCGTCATCATCGCTAGCCTATAGGGTATAACTCGATGTGGATCACGCCGGACTGGCCGGCGCCGTTCGCAGTTCGTGCGGTGGTGACCACACGTCACGGTCCGGGGGTTTCCACAGCGCCGTTTGATCGCCTGAACCTTGGTTTGCGCAGCGGCGACGCCGTCGAAATAGTGCAGGCCAACCGTGGTGGCTTGCAGCAGGCGTTGGCGTTGCCGGCTGCGCCGCGCTGGTTGCGTCAGATACACGGCACCGCGGTGGCGGAACTCGGGCCGCTACCGAGCGCAGCCGAACTGCAGGCGGATGCGGCCGTCTCGCACCTGGTGGGAACTGTGCTTGCGATTCTTACGGCGGACTGTCTGCCGGTGCTTTTCTGCACTAGGGACGGTCGTGAAATTGCCGCGGCCCATGCCGGCTGGCGCGGCCTGTCGAACGGCGTGTTGGAAGAAACCCTCGCCGCGCTGCGCGCCCCGCGAGAAAACGTGGTTGCCTGGCTGGGGCCGTGCATCGGCGCGGCGTCGTATGAAGTGGGCGAAGAAGTGCGTACCGCCTTTGTTGGATTTGATCCGGGCGCCTCGGCATGCTTCGTAGCGACGCGCCCTGGCCACTGGCTGTGCGATCTGGCCGCGATGGCGCGTCTTCGACTGCGGGCCGCCGGCGTATCGCATATCTACGGCGGCGGATTCGATACGTTTACCGATGCACGCTTCTATTCCTACCGTCGCGACGGAGAGCGCAGCGGGCGGTTCGGCAGCCTGATCTGGCTGGAGCGCGAAAAAACTTTGTTTCAGGCTTGAGCGTCTGCTGACTCGGCGTGGATATTCGTCAGCGCCGTGAGAAAGTTATTGCGCCACGCGGTGAGGTCGTGCTTTTCCAGCACGTCCATCATCGCGCGCCATCGGCGTTTGCGCTCCTTCAGCGGCATTTTCAGCGCTCGCTCCAGCGCGTCGGCTACCTCGGCGGTGTCGGCGGGGTTGATCAGCAGGGCTTCGGGCAGTTCGAACGCGGCACCGGCGAAGCGCGAGAGCACCAGCACGCCGGGATCTTTCGGGTCCTGGCTGGCCACATACTCCTTCGCCACCAGGTTCATGCCGTCGCGCAGCGGGGTGACGAAACCCACGCGCGCGTTGCGGTAGTAGCCTGTGAGCACGCTGTGCGGAAACGATTGATTGACGTAGCGGATCGGCACCCAGTCCGGCGCGGCATACATGCCGTTGATGTGGCCCGCACTGCGCTCCAGGTCGCGGCGAATCTGCTGGTATTGCGGCACCACCCCGCGCGAGGTCGGGGCAATCTGCAGAAAAGTGATCTGCCGGTGCAGCTCGGGCGCGCGCTCCAGCAGATGCGCATAGCCCAGAAAGCGCTCGGGCAGGCCCTTGGAATAATCGAGTCGGTCCACGCCGATGATCAGCGCGCGATCGGCCAGACTGCTGTGCAGCTGCTTGATTTCATCAAGAGACTCGGCTTCGTTCGCGGTTTGGGCGACCAGCGTGGTGTCGATGCTGATGGGAAATACCGCTGCGCGAAAGCTGCGCCCATCGGCGGCGCGCAGCCGGCCGCCGGTGCGCATCGCTCCGCCGATCTCGTGCACGAAATAATCTTCCAGCGCGCGCAGATCGCGAGCGGTCTGCAGGCCAACGAGATCGTAGCTGGCCAACGTTTCCAGCAGCGCGCGATGCTTGGGCAGCACAATCAGCAGCGCGGCCGGCGGCAGCGGCGTATGCAGAAAAAAGCCGATCCGATTCTTCACGCCGCGCTCGCGCAGCATCGAGGCGATCGGAATCAAATGGTAGTCGTGCACCCAAACGATATCGTCCGGCTTCAACAGTTTGACCAAGTGATCGGCGAACAGCGCGTTGGTGCGCATATAGCCGTCCAGATGGCTACGCTGGTAGTCGACCATATCGAGGCGATAATGCAGCAGCGGCCACAGTGTGCGGTTGGCGAACCCTGCATAGAACTCGTCGTGATCCTGGCGCGAGAGGTCGAAGGTCGCGTAGTCGATGGACTCGTGGCTTATCTGGTTGAGCTTTTCCTCGCTGGAAACCTTGCCGCTCCAGCCGAACCACAGCCCTCCATGTTCTTGCAGCGCGGCCTGCATGGCGGACGCCAGGCCGCCGGTCGAGGTTTCTCCCGGGAGCGCGATGCGGTTGGAAATCACCACCAGGCGACCGGACTTTTTATCGCTCATAATGCTTCCTCCCAGCGGCGCGAGAGGCGCATGGCTGCCTGAATCAGGCCGACCAGTGAATAGGTCTGCGGGTAATTGCCCCAGTGCTCACCGCTGCCCGGTGCCAGGTCTTCCGACAGCAGGCCCAGCGCGTTGCGCTTTTTCAGCATGTTTTCGAACATGGCGCGCGCCTGCTCTTCGCGGCCGGTGGCGGCCAGCGCCTCGATGTACCAGAACGTGCAGATGTTGAAGGCCGTTTCCGGCGTGCCGAAATCGTCCGGCGCGATATAGCGAAACAGGTAATTGCCGCGGCCCAGTGCGGCACCGATGGCATCTACCGTGGCGATGAAGCGCGGATCCGTAGCTTCGATAAAGCCGATGTTCGCCAGCAGCAGCAGGCTGGCGTCCAGATTCTCGCCGTCGTACGCATCGACGAAATAGCCGAGCGCTTCATTCCACGCGCGCGCTTCGATGCGCGCATGCAGCTCCAGCGCTTCGTGGTGCCAGTAGCGGGCGCGGTCGTCCAGGCCCAGCTCGGTGGCGATATGCGCCAGTCGATCGCAGGCGGCCCAGCACATGGCCGCGGAGTAGGTATGCACCGAGGCGCGACCACGGAATTCCCATAGGCCGGCGTCGGTCTGCTCGGCCATGCGCAAGGCCGCCGTGCCCATGCGTTCGAGCCGCTTGAACATGATGGCATCCCCGCGATGCTCGATGCGGCGATCGAAAAACAGCTGTGCCGAGGACAGCACGACCGAGCCGTACGCATCGTTTTGCCGCTGCTGCCACGCGTCGTTGCCCACGCGCACCGGGCCCATGCCGCGATAGCCGGCCAACCCGTCGACCTGGCGCTCGTGCAGCTCGCGCTCGAAGGTGATGCCGAACACGGGTCCGACTTCATCGTCGCCTTCCACCACCGCTAGGTTGAACACGTAGCGGATGTAGTCCTCCATGGTGCTGGTGACACCTAGCCGGTTCAGCGTGCGCACGGTGAAAGCCGAATCGCGCAGCCAGCAGTAGCGGTAATCCCAGTTGCGCGAGGTGCCCGGCGCTTCGGGAATGGAGGTGGTCAGCGCCGCCACAATGGCGCCAGTCGCCTCGTACTGGCACAGCTTCAGGGTGATGGCGGCGCGGATCACCGCGTCCTGCCACTCGTAGGGAATCGACAGGCTGCGCACCCAGTCGCGCCAGTACGCCTGCGTGCGCTCAAGCGCGCGATGGATGAAATCCGCCGGGCTTTCGCTCAAGGTTTCATCTGGACCGAAAACAAAATGCGCCGGTCGATCCAGGCTGAAAGGCAGGCTGCGTTCGATCAGCGGCGTGGCGACATCGCTGGTCAACCTTTGGGTGACTTCGCTGAGGATGTAACGGATATGGTTGCTGCCGGATGTCGTGGCCGCCGGCTGTGCGCCGTAGTCGCACAGCGGCTGCAGCTTGATGCGAATGCGCGGTGACCCGCTGAGCGGGCTGACTTTTCGCGCCAGCATGACAGGGTGGTAGACGCGGCCCAGCGAACGGTTACGCGGGGCAAAGTCGACGATTTCGATGGCGCCGCCGTGCTTGTCGAAAAGCTTGGTTACCAGTACCGCAGTGTTGGGCAGGTACTGCTGTTCTGCCCGCTCGAAGTCTTCCAGCTCGATGGCCCACTCACCGCCGTCGATCTTCGGCGAGAGCAACTTGCAAAAGCTGGCGTCAGCGTCGAAGCGCGGCATGCAGCACCAGACGATGCTGCCGCGCGGGTCGATCAGTGCAGCGATGCTGCCGTTGCCGATGACCCCGAGTTCAAGGCTGGCGGGCAGGGCGTTCGGCGGGTTGTTGGTCATGGGGAAGGGGTTCCTCGCGAGAGTGCGTCAAGGACGCGAGCCAGCCAGACCTCCACCGCAGCGGGGCCTGGCAGTGAAAACGATGCGTGCGATGGGCGGGGTGGCCCGGTCAACACGCTGATGCCGCTTTTTTTCTGCACGCTGGCGAACGCGTGCTCGTCGGTCAGGTCGTCACCCAGATACACCGGCAGCCGGCCGGCGAAAGGCGCGCTGGCCATGAGTTCGCTGACCGCACGCCCCTTGTCCATGCCGGCAGGCTTGAATTCGATCACCAGGTTGCCGGGTTGCAACTCATAGCCGGGAAGTTCGGCGATCAGCCCAAACGCGGCATCGCGTAGCGACGTGAAATGATGCGGTGCGCGCCGGCAATGCAGCGCAACGGCCATCTGCTTGTCCTCGCGCTCCACCCCGTCAAAGCGTGCGGCGAGCGCCGTGGTGGCCAGATGCATGCGCTCTTGCTGATCGCTGTCGACGGTCAACCGCCGAAAGCTGCCGTCGGCGCGACGCAATTCCAGCCCATGCAGGCCGGTCGCCGCCCAATGGGGGTTGCCAAACAGCCTGTCCAGATCGTCCAGTCCGCGGCCGCTGACCAGGGCCAGTGCACCGTCCAGCGCGTCGTGCAACGCATGCAGAAGGCCAGATAAGTCGTCACTGACGCTAACGCTGCGCGGATCATCCCGAAAATCCAGAAGGGTGCCGTCTACGTCAAGGAACAGCGCCCATCGCGTGTCGCGGGAAGGCAGCGGAGGCGCAGGCAGCGACGTCTGTTCCATCAGGTCGGCGTGGGTGGCTTGTGTATCCATTGCTGCACCGTAGCAATTCCTATGTGAAAGATATCTTTGATCTCGATCAATTTCGATGCATTGGCCAACGCTAACAATGCCCACGTGTCTTGATTCACTCAACGCTGTCCGCATCTTGCAAGCAGTGGCAGGGCGGCCGACTGATTACTTGTCCGCCAAATCAATGAGGGTACGTCAATGCGAATGGACAAACTCACGTCGCGGTTCCAGCAGGCGCTGGCCGACGCGCAGTCGCTGGCCGTGGGCCGCGACAACAACATGATGGAGCCGGCGCACGTCATGGCCGCGCTGCTCAATCAGCAGGGCGGCTCGACCGGTCCACTGCTGACGCAGGCGCAGGTCAACGTGCCGGCGCTGCAGCAGCGCGTCAACGAACTGCTGGAACGGCTGCCGAAAGTCAGCGGACAGGAAGGCAATATCCACGCGGGCAACGAGCTGACCCGCTTGCTCAATCTCACCGACAAGCTGGCGCAGCAGCGCGGCGACCAGTTCATCGCCAGTGAGCTGTTCGTGCTGGCGGCGCTGGAGGACAAGGGCGAGCTCGGCGCGGCGCTGAAGGCGGCCGGTGCGACCACGCCGAATCTGGAAGCGGCGATCGACAAGCTGCGCGGCGGCGAAAAAGTGCAGAGCGAGAACGCCGAGGAGCAACGCCAGGCGCTGGAGAAATACTGCATCGACCTGACCGAGCGGGCCGAAAGCGGCAAGCTCGATCCGGTGATCGGTCGCGATGAAGAGATCCGCCGCACCATCCAGGTGCTGCAGCGGCGCACCAAGAACAACCCGGTGTTGATTGGCGAGCCCGGCGTGGGCAAGACCGCGATCGTCGAAGGTCTGGCCCAGCGCATCGTCAAGGGCGAAGTGCCCGAAGGCCTGAAAAATCGCCGCGTGCTGTCGCTCGACATGGGCGCGCTGATCGCCGGTGCCAAATTCCGCGGCGAATTCGAGGAGCGGCTCAAAGCCGTGCTCAGCGACCTGGCCAAACAGGAAGGCCGGGTGATCCTGTTCATCGACGAGCTGCATACCGTGGTCGGCGCGGGCAAGGCCGACGGCGCGATGGACGCCGGCAATATGCTCAAGCCCGCGCTGGCGCGCGGCGAGCTGCACTGCATCGGTGCCACCACGCTGGACGAATACCGCAAGTACATCGAGAAGGATGCCGCGCTGGAGCGCCGCTTCCAAAAAGTGTTTGTGGGCGAGCCTAGCGTCGAAGACACCATCGCGATTCTGCGAGGGCTGAAGGAGCGCTACGCCGTGCATCACGGCGTGGAGATCACCGACCCGGCAATCGTCGCCGCGGCCACGCTGTCGCATCGCTATATCGCCGACCGCCAGCTGCCGGACAAGGCGATCGACCTGATGGACGAGGCGGCGTCGCGCATCCGCATGGAGATCGATTCCAAGCCCGAAGAGCTCGATCGGCTGGAGCGCCGGCTGATCCAGCTGAAGATCCAGCGCGAAATGCTGAAGAAGGAAAAAGACAGCGAGTCGAAGCAGCGGCTGGCCGATCTGGAAACCGACGTCGACAAGCTCGAGCGCGAGTTTTCCGACCTCAACGAGATCTGGAAATCGGAGAAGGCCGCGCTGCAGGGCGTGACTCGCGTGAAGGAGCAGATCGAGCAGGCGCGGCAGGAGCTCGACGCGGCGCAGCGGCAGCAGGACTATACGAAGATGAGCGAAATCCAGTACGGCAAGCTGCCCGAGCTGGAAAAGCAGCTCGCCGCAGCGCAGGCCGCCGAGACGCAGGATTTCAAGCTGCTGCAGGACAAGGTCACCGCCGAAGAGATCGCCGAGGTGGTGGCGCGCTGGACCGGCATTCCGGTCAGCAAGATGCTCGAAGGCGAGCGCGAAAAGCTGCTGCACATGGAAGATGATTTGCATCGTCGCGTGGTCGGTCAGGACGAGGCCGTTCGCGCCGTGTCCGACGCGATCCGCCGCGCGCGTGCGGGGCTGTCCGATCCGAATCGTCCCAGCGGCTCGTTCCTGTTCCTCGGCCCTACCGGCGTGGGCAAGACCGAGCTGTGCAAGGCGCTGGCCGAGTTCATGTTCGACACCACCGATGCGATGGTGCGCATCGACATGAGTGAGTTCATGGAAAAGCACTCGGTCAGCCGGCTGATCGGTGCGCCGCCCGGTTATGTGGGCTACGAGGAAGGCGGCTATCTCACCGAGGCGGTACGCCGTCGCCCGTACAGCGTGATCTTGCTGGACGAGGTGGAGAAAGCGCACTCGGACGTGTTCAACGTGCTGCTGCAGGTGCTGGATGACGGCCGCCTTACCGACGGTCAGGGCCGTACGGTGGACTTTCGCAACACCGTGATCGTGATGACCTCGAACCTCGGCTCCAACGTGATTCAGGACATGTCGGACAACGGCGGCAATCTGGACAGCGAAGAACAGTACACGCAGATGAAAGCCTCGGTGCTCGGTGTAGTGCAGGCGCACTTTCGGCCGGAGTTCATCAACCGGCTCGACGAGCTGGTGGTGTTCCGTCCGCTGGATAAAAAGCAGATCGGCGCCATTGCGCGTATCCAGCTGGTGTATCTGGAAAAGCGCTTGGCCGAGCGTCAGCTCAAGCTGGAAGTCAGCGACGATGCACTGGCGTTGCTCGGCAACGTGGGTTTCGATCCGGTCTACGGCGCGCGGCCGCTCAAGCGGGCGATCCAGCAGCAGCTGGAAAATCCGTTGGCCAAGCAGATTCTGGAGGGTCGCTATCCTGTTGGCTCGACCATCGGCGTGGACGTCGAAAGCGGCGCGCTGGCGTTTCACTCACGCTGACTTTCGGCTTTCAACGCAACGCGCGGATAAAAAAATCCCGGCCTCAGAGCCGGGATTTTTTTTAACGATATTGCCGTTACCAGCTGTAGCGGACCTTGCCGTAGACGTAGGCACCGTTGTAACCGAACGGCGAAAAGGTCGAGTAGGGCAGCGTGCCGTTGTTGCTGTTGTTGGCGATATTGCGGTCAGGATAGGTGTCCAGCGCGTCGTCCGCGCCCACTGTGAAGGTCCAA
>Ga0302310_10002532_pt1 | contig 14594 bp, 4 predicted proteins | sample III_Palsa_N1_2_FD_200451 | JGI IMG/M metagenome (GOLD analysis project Ga0302310, IMG submission 200451) | Peat permafrost microbial communities from Stordalen Mire near Abisko, Sweden - III_Palsa_N1_2 | ecosystem: Environmental > Terrestrial > Soil > Palsa > Peat permafrost | place: Sweden...
CCGGCAACGCCGCCGATGCCAAGGAAGGTGGAGTCGAGCATAGGCACGACGGGCGTCCTCAGAAAGTACTGTCGGTTGATGCCGAGCAGAGTTTCTACGCACGTGAGATAGATTGGATCGGTATAGCCAACGGCTGCCCATAACGCATCGCGATTGGGATTTGTCTCAGTGTCGGGGAGTGTCTCACCTCCCATGCCGATGCCAGCTTCAACGAAGACCACCCATGATGCCCCATCGTACTGCTGCGCGAGGAGTTGTACGAAGTTCGCATAGTCGGCCTGGTACGCTGCGTCCCAATAGACGGGAATGACGGAACCATCACTCTCGGTCACCGAGCGGGCCCCATCCTGATAGACCCATGCCGGCGTTCCGTTGCCCGCACTGCCGCCCCAGCCGACTTGCCCTGAGGTAGAGAAACGCAGGATGACTTTCTTCCCGGCATTGATCCAGGGCTGCGCGGCGGCCGTGACGAGTGCCCAGTTGGGCGGACCTGTCTTGGTTGGCTGAATATCTGCCCAATAGAACACAAGGTCTGCACCCGCAAAGGATGGATTTGTGGCGTCCGCGGAGTTGATGTTCGAAAAGGCGTAGAGGCCGCGAAAGTCCGGCGGTGTCATGCCAACGATAAGCGTACTGGAGTAAGCGATCGGGAAATTTATGTCGCCGGAGTAAGTGGCCGCAATCGTGTTGAGGCCTGGAACAAGGGTTGTCAGGAGTGTCGCAGCTGTGTCTGCGGTGCCGAGTGTCATTGGAGCGAGTGAGGTTCCATTGATGGTAAATGTGACAGATCCTGTGGGCTTGTTGGAGCCGGCTCCCGTTCCAGAGACGCTTGCTGTGACGGTCTCGCTCTGGCCGAAGCCGATGGTGGTGGATGGCACAGAGAGGGTGATGGCGGATGTGCCCGAGGTCCCCGTTCCGGTGAAGAAAAATTGGGGAGCGGCAGGGGATACGGGTGATTGCGTGAACGCGAGAGACGCTGTGCGCGTGCCGGCTGCCTGGGCTTTGAATGTTATGTCGATAGAGCAACCCAGGCCGGCGCCTAACGCGGAGCTAAAGACGCAGCCGCCAGACGATGGAGATTGGATGGGAAAGTCAGAAGTGTTGCCTGTGACGGTGTAGGCCGGGGTCGCAAAGGTTAGCGCCGCATTGCCAATGTTGAAAAGGGTCTCGGCCGACGCCGTTGTAGCGACACCTATGCTGCGCGGTCCGAAGTTAAGTGTGGCGGCACCAGTGTTCAGGAGGACACTGCGAGCATTGCCGGTGTCGGCAATATATAGGTTGCCGGTGCTATCTAGCGTTACGTCCGCGGGAAGGGAGAGCCCGGTGCCGTAAGCGACGGCATCGACCAGATTGAGTGTGCCATTTTCGCGTGGGACAAGCAGGATGCGGTTATTGGAGGAGTCGGCGACGTAGAGGCTTCCAGCGGCGTCGACTGCTACGCCGAAGGGTGCGGTGACAGTGGCGCCGAGAATCGAACTGTCCGGTGGGATCAGGATTGTGGCGGTAGATCCTCCTCCAGGTGGAAACAGGACTACCTGCGAATCCGACGCGTCCCCCGCGATCACGTTGCCGCTGGAGTCCACCGCAACGCCGCGTACCTTGTTAAGAACGCCGGCGCCAAAGTAGATCTGCGCAGCTCCGCTGGAAGGGATCTCCACGATCCGGAAGTTGTTGTAGTCGATGGCATAGACATTGCCGAGTGCATCTGTTGCAATGCCGCGCACGACGCTGAGGCCGCTGCCGATCTGCGTCTCATCGGCGGTATTGAGCACACCGTTTTCATTGGGGACACGAGTGATGTAACTTCGTCCATAGTCGGCGATAAAGAGGTTTCCTGCGCCATCGAGCGCGACGCCATACGGCGACTTCAACCCGCTCCCGACTGTCGTTTGCGTGCCAGTGCCTGCGGCGATGCGAACCACCTGCGCATTGGCGGCATCGGCGATATAAATGTTGCCGGCTGCATCCACGGCGATGCCTTCGGGGGTCGCCGTGACGGGAGCGGTGTTGATGGTGAAGGCCGTTTGTACCGGTGGAGTGATGGCCAATGCAGCCCCTGTGCCTACTCCGCTGAGGTAGACAGTGATCAACGGCTTATTGTTGGGCGTGCTTGCGTCGTAGAGCACGGCGCCTCCATTTCGGCGGCCGGCAGCACTCGGTTTGAATAGAATATTCAGACTACAAGTGGCAGATGCGGCATAGGCCCTGGCCGTGCATGTGCTGCCGCCTGCATCCTGAAAGTCAAGATTGGCCGTGCCCTGGGTTAGGATGCCGACGGAGCCAAGCGTGCTCGCACTGGAAAATGTGAATGTGAGTGTAAAGGCCCCTGAGTGTTGACCGGCGGCGATGGAACCCGCATTGACAGAGTTGATCTGGACTTCAAGTGCACGAAGGTTGCCGGTATCGGCAATGAAGATGTTGCCATAGAGATCGGCAGTGACGCCTTTGGCTGCATTGAGGCTGCTGCCGGCGGGGGTAAAGGTGCTACTGCCGGAGGGCATCTTCTCGACGGCATTGAGCCCGGTATCCGCGACGAATATATCTCCGGCGGTGTCGACGGCGATGCTTGTGGGCGTAATCCAGCCTGAGCCGAGGGTGCTCTGGGTTGTTGTAGCAGCGACTTCGACGATGCGATGGTTGCCTGTATCGGCGATAAAGACATCGCCGGAGCTATCGACCGCGACGGCGTTGGGGGCGCTCAGTCCAGAGCCGATGGATGTAAAAACTCCGCCGGCTGCCGGATACCTGATGACGCGATTGTTGCCCGTGTCGGCAATGTAAACATTACCGCTCGCGTCCACCGCAACGCCGTATGGGGTGCTCAGGCCGGAACCCACTGTGGCCGTGCTGCCGGTGGCGGGAATCTCTACGACCTGATTGTTGCCTGCGTCTGCGACAAAGAGATCGCCGGTTGCATCGACCGCGATGCCCACAGGATTGCTCCATCCACTGCCTATCGCCGATGTCGTTTGATTTGAGCCGGTGAGTTTTATAACTTGTTTGCCTGGGCCGTCGGCGAGGTAGACATTACCGCTGTGGTCGACTGCGATTGCTGCTGGGCCGCTTAGGCCACTGAAGGGAAGCGTCGTCTGATAGCCGTTGAAGATGACCGTTGCAGTGGCAGCAGAGACTGCGGTGGGCCAGCAAAGCATAGGGACAAGCAATGCAGTAAAGCCTGCAACAGCCCGTAAATTGGTCGAAAGCGTCGTCATCATAAAGTGGTTGAGATACCTTTTGCAAATCAGTTCTATTGCACAACAAGTGTGAAGTTTGCTGTCTGGGTCTGTGATGTTGTGGCGCTGATCGTAATTGTGTAGGACCCCGGTGGAGTGACCGGAGTCGACGGTCGATTGTTGTTAGCAGAACCGCCGCTGCCGCAGCCGGTGAAGAGGACCAATGAAAGCCATCCCGCCGTCATTGCGATTGCGAGAGAGAGCATGCGGACGTGTCGCAGCATTCTCCGCCGCAGGTCTACCAAGCCGAGCCCGAGCGTTAATGCAAGGAAAATACCATCATGTTGAAGGGGGTGAGCACCTATGTGCGTGGCTGCAGTCTGGCCGTCGATAGCAATCGAAACGTTGGTTACAGCGCCTGCGCCATTGCTGCCCGGGGTGAGTGTTGAGCTGGCAAAGCGTGCACTTGCGTTCGCCGGCAAGCCAGAAACGGAGAGCGTCACGGTCTGACTGAAGCCAAAAGACGGCGTCATGGTGATCTGCACGACAGCCTCTGTGGAAGAGGTTGCGGTCACCGACGCTGGAGTTGCGCTGAGCGTAAAGGCCGGCGTCCCTACGATAACGGAGACCACATTCGAGGTAGAACCGCCGTGTGTCGAGTCGCCTGCATAGACTGCGGTAAGGGCGTGTGTGCCGACAGACAGCGCCGCCGTGTTGAACGTGGCAACGCCGGAACCGCTGAGCGATGCGCTTCCCAGTGATGTTGAGCCTTCGAGAAAGACGATGTTGCCCGTCGCGACAATGCTGCTGCTGGAAGTTATGTTGGCTGTCAGCGTAAGTAAAGCGCCCGAGGCGAGGCTGGTCGCAGAAGCACTAAGCGAAGCGTTCGTCGCGAGCGTGCTCGTTGACAGTGCTGCATCGCCGTTGCTGTCGAGGGTCAAAGTCGCGAGCGGGGTGCTACCGTCGAGTATTGTCACGCCACCCGACGGAGTTCCGTTCGCTGTTGAACTAACTTGAAGGCTGAGCGTTTCGTTGACGCCGAAGACAATCGGAGAGCCCGAGGCGGTGAGCGCTACAGCCGACGCAGCGGGCACAGCGGTAATGAGAATCGCCAGTGCCGGCGAGATGGACGGATTATGTGTTGCGTCGCCCTCATAGCCGGCTGAGATGGTATGCGACCCAGCATTCAGGGTGGAGATGCTGACGGAAGCCGTGCCGTTGGTGCCGAGTGCTCGCGATTCGAGGATGTTAATCCCATCGAAGAAGTCGACGATGCCGCTGGGCGTGCCGTTGGCCGTGGAACTGACGGTGGACGAGAACGTAATCCCAACGCCCTCCTGCGCAGTAGTTGCAGAACTGGAGAGCGTTGTGGTCGTGGCGACGGGCGTCGCCGTGATCGTAACGTAAGTCGCAGAGGATGTCGAAGCAGTATGCGTGGTGTCGCCGCTGTACAGCGCCGTGAGGGTGTGGCTGCCGACAGCGAAGGTAGAGACGGTCAGCGAAGCTGCGCCGTTCGTGAGTGGTACAACTCCCAGCGACGTGGTGCCGTCCAGAATATTCACGGTCCCCGTAGCCGCCAGGTATCCGCTGGAATTGTTGCTGACCGTAACCGCAATCGCCACTGAGGTGCCCACGGTTCCCGATGTTGGCGTAGCCGTGAGCGCAGTCTGAGTTGCCGTTGGAGCGCCATTCACCGTGACCGAAACAGATGTACTGCTCGAAGCGGCAAATGTTGCGTCGCCGCTATACATCGCCGTAACCGTGTGTTGTCCTACCGACAAAGACGACGTGCTGAAGCTTGCGATATGGGCTGCGAGCGTCCCGGAGCCGATTGCCGTGCCGCTGTCGTAGAACGTGACCGTCCCGGTTGGCGTGCCGGTTGCACTACTGCTGACGTTGCTCGTAAACGTAATCGACGAGCCCTGCGTTACAGGATTGGGGGTTGCGGTCAAAGTCGTCGTTGTGGCGTTTCCGCCGACCGTGATCGTCGTGGGCGCGGACGTGGAGAGCGAGTAGAAATCGGTGTCGCCGGCATACTGCGCGGTAATTGAGTGACTCCCGACTGCGAGCGTGGAGAGTGTCAATTGGGCCTGGCCGGTGCTGTTGAGCAGACCGCCGCCCAGCGACGCACTGCCATCGTAGAAGAAGACATTGCCAGTGGCCGCCGTACTGTTGGATCCGTTCACGACGGCCGTGAGTGTCACGGACCCACCAATAATGATGTTGAGCGAACTTGCAGAGAGCGTTGTCGTGGTAGTCAGCGGCGAACTCAGCCACTCCTGCATGCCCAGCATGGCCAGGTTGTTCTGCTCTGCGCTCACCCAATCCTGATAAACGCCGCTCGCATACCACAGGCTGAAGTTGCCGTTGGTCTCAAACGTATAGCCGAGCGTGCTCGCCGGATAGCCATTCACAGTGGGTGGCGTACCCATGACCGTGTTGGGCAACACCATGCCGTTTACTCCGGCGGTGGCCGGCGTATAGGGTTGCATGTTCAGGCGCAGCATCTCCGCTTCGACGTTAGCGAACTCTGTGGATTGATTGAAGAGGTCGTAGAGATGCGCGCTACCGAGCAGAGAGAGTTGCCGTCCCTCTTTGTCGCTGGTGTCCGTGGTGCCTGCAGCGGTGCCGTCAAAGTTCTTCGCAACGTAGAAGCTCTCGAAGTAGCCGCCATACGTGGCGTCGTGCAGATGGCCGGCGGTCAGGTTGGCGTTCATTATTTGTGCTGCTAGTGAGTTCAGGTAGGAGGCAATCGTCGAACTGTTACTGACGAGGGTGGTGGTATTGACGATCGCCGCGGCACGCACCAGGGCTTCCATCATCTCGGAGTTGTCCTGAGGCTGGCTTTCTGTGTCCCACAGGTAGTTGGTCCCGGTATATTTTGGATCGCTGATAAGGAAGATGCGACCGGTCAGGCCGTACTGTGGAATGAAGGCGAGGTTTACGACGGATTGCACTGACTGGTAGCCGGCAGCGATCCACTGAGGGTTGTTGAAGCGTGTTCCTGCGTCAATGAGATCCGCGCCAATCTCGAGAGCGTACGGAACCCGAAACGATTGTGCCAGATAGATCGTGCTGCTGCCACAGTCGCAGTTGCCGACGTTGTAGTTGATCTGGACATGCAGCGCCGAGTCGAGATTGTTGTAGTTGGTCGGCACCCAATAAGTGACGATAACGTTTCGCCAGTAGGCCCGTTCCGCGGGCGTAGGAGCGTACTCATAAAGGCGCAGAAGAATGCCGTAGACCCAGCCTTTGTCGAGGCTGGTGGTCCCCCACTCGCTCTTGGTCGTGCCTGCGATGTCTTGAATGGCCGCGGAGAAGCTGGTGTCCGAAGGATTGCGATAGGTATACCAGTAGAGGTGCTGAAGGTCGCGAATATCGTTGGTGGAATCGTGCTGGGTCGAGTTCGGCTGCGTGTCGCAAACATCGGCCCCGTTGCAGTTCACCTGGTTTGGATTGGCTTGCCACCAGTTGATCAGGATGCCTTGATACACCGGGTCCCAACCATAAGAATTTTGTCCGATGAGGATATCTTTTACCTGAGCGTTGACCTGCTGCGCCGTAGGCGGTGTGTAGGTCTGTGCGGTCAGACAGGGTGGGGCGTTGCAAGCGAGCAGACCCAAACCAGCGAGAATTGCACAAGCAAGCCGATGCACGAGATACCCTCAGGTAGGTTCGCGAGAGAACTTCTGGCGAAACGAAGCGCACTGCATCCGGACAGGGCTCGTTCGACCGGCGGAAGAAGCTACGGTTTGAGCCCAAGCATGCTGCTGGCGATGGCGTAGGACGGCGGCAGGACCGGTCCGGCGGCGCCGACCAGGACGGTGACATAGTTGGCCGCTGCAGCGGTGTTGACGACCCACACGTTTCCGGAGAGATCGATAGTCAGGTTGCCGGGCGTATAGAAGGTGTGGACGAAGCCATAGGTCCCCGACAGATTGGCGATGGTGCTGGCGGACGTAAGCGGAAGCGGCGACGGCGTGGCGAACTCAGAGATCGAGTTGCAAGGCGTTGCCACCGAACAGGTGCCGGTTGCGCCGCCCGTGGTGAGCGTTGAGGTGCTCACCACCCAGGCGTTATTGTTGCCATCGACAGACACATACTTGGGGACCGAGAGGTTGGCAAAGTTGGTCGTCAGAGAACCGTTCGCCGTGGTGTTGATCGTCGCTGAACTCAGTGTCTGCTGGAGATAGGTCATGGCATTGACCGTGTAGTCTGTGTAGCTGTCGGCGGTCTGGAACGTCGTGTAGTTGGTCGTGGCGGTATTGGTAACCCATATATTGCTGCTGGCGTCTACGGCCATGCCGTACATATTCTGGACGGATGCGGCAAAGCTCTGGCGGACGGTGCTACCGCAGTAAACACGCTCTGTCGTCGAGTCGAACGTGCTCGCCGAGCCACCGGTGGAACCGAACGAAACAGAACTGAGCGAAGCGGTATTCACGGTCAGTGGAAGGGAGAGCTTTGTCTGGGCCATAACGATATTTCCATAAGGAGGACACGATCCTGAGGCCATGGAGAATTCGTTGGGTGCGCCCGTATAGGTCTTGTTCTGGTCCACGACTACGGCGCTGGGGGTGGTGCCGGTCGTGGTGAAGGCGCCAGTAGCGGTAGCCGTTTCGGTGTAAGCGAAGGTAGAGTTGTTGATGCCCATGACGACCTTCGAGACGTCATTGCCGCTCGTGGTATCGGCACTTATGAAGAACACGTTGCCATTTCCATCCGCGGCGCCCGCGGAAGGCGAAGCGGCACCGTAGTAGCCGGTTACGGTCCCGGAGGCCGCTGTGCCCGACGCTGTAGAACCGGCAAACTCCGCTACGGACCCGATTTCAATAATCGGATTACCCGAGGCTAAATCGCCTCCGGAGTTGCTGGATGCGCTGCTGTTTGCCGTATCTCCGGCCATTGAAACATTTGAGGTGTTGGCGACCCAGGCGTTATTGCTGGAGTCGATTACAACCGCCTTCGGGCTGGCGAAGGAGGTGGAGACTGCCGTGGGCGCGGTCGTCATGTCCGCCGCGAGGGCTTTGGTCGCAGACGTCGTATAGCTGGTGACGGGGCCCAGCAGGAGCGCACCCGTTGGGCCCAGCTCGACGACACTGGCTGCGGGAGCGGAGCCGTTGCCCGATTGCGATATCCAGATGTTGCCATATGTGTCGGCCGCAATGCCGAAGCCGCCGCCAAGGGCATTGGCGCTGGATTTGAGCGGGGCAAACTGGACACCGACTGTCCAATCCGTGGGTGCGGCGGTGAGGCCGACGAATGGCGGCTGAGGCGAGCCATAGACAAAGAGACTGCTGACGTTATTTGCAGGATTTTTCGCCATGTACAGGCCGATCTGGACCACGTCGGCCGCAGTGGGCGAACCGCTTGGCGTGGCTGCCGTCTCCAGGTTCTGGCAAGTACCCGTGCTGCCGGTGGTATTGATGCAGGCGGAGAGGATGTCGGCGATGGAGTTTATCTTGGCTGACTCGACGGTCGCTATCGTGCTGGTTCCGGGCGATGAACCGGTGGAATAGTTGGCGAGGACCTGGGCCATCGCAAAGGCGTTGTCCATGCCAACCACATTGGTTGAAGGTGCGCCGATGCCGAAGTTGATCGTGCCGTTGGTGCCGGAGCCGCTGCTTGCGGCGACATTGGCGGTGCCGAAGTCCGCCGACATGAACTGTTGGAGAGCCCAGATCGTGGCCGTTGTTGTCACTTCATTCATCTGGACGAAGGTTGAACTTGACTGAAGAGCTGTACAGGAACCGAGCGCGGCGATGGTCACGGCGGCCAGATTGTTCGTTCCGCTGGCCATGCCAGGGTTGCCGGCAGTGGCGACGATGTATACCTCTGAATCTGGAGTTGTTGCCGGACAGGTATAGGCCTGCGTGATATTGAAGGCGCCGTTGGAATCGGTTTGGACCGGCGAGGTCAGCGCAGAATAGCCGGCGCCATAGGTTCCCGGCGTACCCGCTGTGGTGCCGCTCGCTCCAGTTGCACCGGTGGCGGACTGACCCGCAGCATAGAGCTGTACGGTGGCGCCAACGATCGGGCTGTTGCCGCCATAGGCTTGGCCGCCAATTTTCGAGGTCGCCGCGGCCACTGGCAACTTCGAAGGAGCGACTGGAGATATGGACCCTGCTAGACCGCAACCGGTCGTAACGAGAGTGGCAAGGGTTGTAACGAATGCAGCTACAGCGTGCCTTCTTCTGGTGAAGGTCATGGTCGGGACTCCTGGGCTTTATGTCATCTCTACGGCAATCCGCCGGTGCGATTGGAATGGACGCCGGCATAGAGCCCAAGAGAGTCGGATATAGCCAACGTTTTGAGACTCTTGCGCGAATGCATACGGATTCTATTCGCCCGCGCATAGCCATTCCCAGCATTGATTGGCACCGGCCTGCCAGAAGGAAATAAAACCGGCCCGGTGAGCGCCATTTCCTCCAGGCAACCGTCTTTCGACGGCTACCCCAGACGAGTCGCGCGCAAGCAAGACCAGGCCCTGTCATCCGGTGGTTGGGAGCATGTCCCTGGAATCTTCCAGCGCGCCCGTGGGGCAGCTATGTAGTATCACTCGCGGAAGGTTAACGCCACAATTCGGGAGTTGATTCAAGCGGCGGCTTCGATGAAGTCAGCGTGCTTCATCCAGGGGATATGCAAACCCAATAACCCGATGAAACCGCACCTTTTGCGTGACGATGCGATACTATGCGTCAAGGCTCGAACAGACATAGAATCCGCAGACCTTAATCGAGTTGTGGGGGTTCAAGTACCCTTCCGGGCACCAAAGAAGTTGGCGAAATCGCCCTCTCAGGCGATCTCGACGGGTGGAACAAAGTCAGGTAGCGAGTCGAAGCGCGGCTGACGGATGCGGTAGCCACGCAGGCCGAAGTAGACCAGATAGGCGTAGCAGAGCAGGACGATCGCATAGCTATGCTGATAGCCGAACCTGTCGGCGAGCAGGCCCTGAATCTCTGGGATGACCGCGCCGCCTACGACCATCATGACGAGGATGCCGGAACCCTGGCTGGTGAATTTGCCGAGGCCCTTGACGGAGAGCGGAAAGATGCATGGCCACATGACGGAGTTGAAGAGACCGCAGGAGACGATGGCCCACAGCGCAACTGGGCTGTGCGCGAAAGTAACGATTGCATGTGCAACGGTAGCGCGAATTTCCATCGAGTGAATACCGACGGGTAGATGGCTGACAACCACACTGGCCCAGTGTGCGAGGGTCTCGTGTGCAAATATCACTTCGGCCCAACGTAGGACTGGAGTGTGGACGAAGATGGTGGTGGCGACGAGAACGAAGGCGCAGACGGCGACGGCTGTGAGTGCGCGTTGGGCGCGGATGTAGAGCAGGGCAAAGGAGCCGATGAAGCGGCCAATCATGGCGCCACCCCAGTAGAGGGAGACGTAGGTGGCGGCGGCGGCGTGCGACAGGTTGCCCATCGCGGGTTGGCCGAGGAAAGTGATCATGATGCTGCCGATGGCCACCTCCGCCCCGACATAGGTGAAGATAGCGGCGGCGCCAAGGCGGAGATGGACGAAGGCCCAGGCGCTGCCGTCGTTGCTGGCCGCGCCCTCGCGCTTCTCGATCACTTCGGGAAGATGGACGAAGTAGGTTACGATCGCCAGCAGGAAGGTAAAGACGGCCAGCAGGACATAAGGCATTCGCACGGAGCGGGCGAGTTGGGCGGCGGTGGCTCCGGCGGCTATGAAGATGAAGGCGGCGCCGACCTTGGGGGCGATGGTGGTCGCGAGCGAGTTCAAACCGCCGCAGAGATTCAGGCGGGATGCAGCGGTCTCAGGCTCGCCGAGCGCGCCGACGTAAGGATTGATAGCCACCTGGAGCAGGGCCAGGCCGCTGCCCACCACGAAGAGCGCGAAGAGGAAGACAGGATACGAGATGGCGATCGAGGCCGGGACGAAGAGCAGCAGCCCGCAGCCCATGGTCGAGAGCGCGGCGATGATGCCGGCCTTGTAGCCGATGCGGCCGACGATCCATCCCGAGGGCAGGGACATGACGAAGTACGCGCCGAAGAAACAGAACTGCACCAGCAAGGCGAGGAAGTTGGTGAGATGGAAGAGGTCCTTGAAGTGGGGGATAAGGATGTCGTTGAGCGCCGTAATGAAGCCGATGCTGAAGTACAGCGCCACCATGAGCACCATGGGAAGCGTGTAGCTGGTCGTGCCGTTAATGCGAATCGATGTGTGGTTCTCTCCTGTGGTTCCAACAGCCATTAAAGTCTCCGTATATTTCGGTATATTGCATTATCTCTTACCCATGCAGGGTCATAACCGCACATAGTTCCATTTTTGCTACAAGGCCTGCGCCGTAAGCGCTTTGGGACAAGAGAAAAGGCCCGCAATCTGCGGGCCTTCTCCTTGCTCGAAGAGGTTGGGGCTAGGGCTTATTGGAGGTGCCGTTGTGGATGAACTGGGGCCAGGTGGGAGCAGCGATGCCGATGACCTCAGTGATCCTACCCTGGGTGCCGTTGGTGGTCCATACGTCGCCGGCGGAATCAATCGCAACGCCGCGGGTTCCATAGAACGGATAGGGTCCGTTCGATGGATAGTTGGGATCACCGGCGTTGCTGCCGCACTTGGTGCCGGTCCCGAACGACCCCGTTCCAGTCTCGGTGTTCGAGCCGCTTAGCCCGAAGGTTTGGGAGACGGTGAACGAGTATGGCGATGTCGTGCTGTCGCCGATAACCGAGACGTTCTGTCCGTTGAAGGCCGTGGTAGTGGTGAAACCGGAGAGCGCTACCGTGCTGCCGGCTGAGGGCACTGTCGAGGTGGACGTGCTGAACGTAGTGGCGTTGCCAAAGGCTGCCGTGGCCGCGGCAGCGCCTGCCGAGAAGGCAACCGTGGGCGCCGAGGTATAACCGCTGCCCGGGTTGGTGACGACGATGCCCGTGACTGCTGAGTTGGTGCTGGGGGCGGTGTTGACGTAAGCCACCGCGGTAGCGCCGGAGCCGCCGCCGCCACTGATGGTGATGGTCGGTATTGTCGTAGACGTATAGCCGCTGCCTCCGTTCGTCAGTGTGATCGAGGTGATACCGCCCGTGACGCTCGCCCATCCAGTGATGGGATAGGTCAGCGCCGCGTTGAACGCGCAGCCGTATATGACGGGATAGTAGGCCGCATTGACCGTGTCAAACGCCTTCAGGTATCCGGGATAGACAGGGCCGTCAGAGGCGTTCGACACCGACTGCAGGTCGCCCCACCAGATGACTCCGTTTCCGTCGATGCCGCCGGCCTCTATTTTGTAGTCGTATTCCGAAGTCGTACTGCCGGCGTAGTTGGTAGAGGAAGTGGCAAAGGCGCTGAAGATGCCCGAACTCGTGGTATAGGCGGTCGAGAACACCTCATCGGCAAGGGGGACGCCTTGGCCGCTCGTACCACTCGCGGGAGCTGTATCGACAACCCAGGCTTTGCCCGCATTATCGGGGACGACCATAAAGCCGTTGCTAGTAGTGTTGCTGGATCCTTCGGTGGTGGAGGCTGCCTCAGTGGCATTGGTGGTGGCCGAGGGTATTTGCGCAGGGATCACCCGTATACGTTCCGTCCCGCTGCTGGAGGAGCCGACGGAAAAGACGTTTCCGGTCACATCGATGTTGGCAGAGGTCATGTTGCTGGTGACCGCTGTGGATGTAACCCCACCGGTGTAGGTGGGACTGGCGTGGGAGTTGGAGCCGCTCAGAGCGAGCCAGCCTAAGTCATTGGCGGCGTTTTCCGCTGCAATCCAGATGGTGTCATTTTGGTCGACCCCGGTATAGTATGGCGCGTTAGCCGCAGCGGTGGTGGCTGACTCGTAGGTGGTGATAAGGGAGATGGAGGTGTCGGTTGGACCTGCCTCGTAGATGCGGACGCCGTTGTTAGCGTTCGCTGTGCCGCCGCCGCCGTGTACTGGAACGATGGCATGGCCGAAGTCGTCCGTGGAAAGCCATACGGTGGTAGCGACGGTGTTGTCGAACGGAATGGCGCCAATGGGGGTGCCGTCAAAGCCGATGGAGAGGAGGTTGATGCAGACGATGGTACTGGCGTCGCCGTTGAGGATGACAAGGTCGTCATTGATGTCCGTAGCCAGCATGAAGGGATAGAGGAGGCCACTCGTCGTCGGGGAACCCGAGCAGCCGGTAGTTGCGTTGGTTGTACTAGAGAAGGAGCCCTTGGGCCATTGGATAGAGAGGCTCCAGTCAGGCGGGGCAGCGGACATGTTAGGAGTGTAGTAGACGTTCGGCGTGCTGAGACTGAAGATGCAGGTGGCCGCCGAGGTAGCCCCGGAACTCCCGGAAGCGCAGGCGGAGTTGAAGGTGGTTGAGCTGCCGCCAGGGTGCTTGGCGAGGTTCTGCACGAAGCCGAGAGTGTTGCCTGCTGCAACCAGCGTGCCCGTGGGCGTGCCGTTGAGGGTATAGCTGGTGAATGCCGAGAGCGCGCCGCAGTTGGTGCCGTCGTAGGTGGTTCCACTAGCGGAAGTTGTGGTTGTGGGTAGCCCAGTGGATGCGTTGGTGCCGCCGCCGGTACTGTTGACGCAGGCCTGAAGGATATTGCCCAGGGCATTGATGAGCGGATTGGGAATGATGGCGCTGGTGGCGGTGGTCGTGTTGGCTTGCCCGGTGCTGGTGCTTACCAGGGCGGCAGCGTTGGCAAAGGCGTGGGCCAGACCAGCTCCTGTGGTCGTGGGGCAGGTGGCGAGGCCGTAGAAGGCGTTGTGGACGCAGCCGGTAGCGGCGGCGTTGGTGGAGTCCGCGCCGATGCCGACGGTGTAGCCGCCGACGGCGTTGCCGGTGATACCGATGAAGTTGCTGAGCGCGTAGCCGGCGGCGACGGTGGTGAGTTCGTCGACCCAGACGACGGGGCCGGTGTAGGTGGTGCCGGAGTAGAGAGAGCTGCATGCCCCAAGCGCCGCCATGAGGACGCTGTTAGGGTTGTTTCCCGCGCCGGAGTTGCCTCCGTAGGCCACGATATAGGCGTAGGCACCTGCCGGACAGGTGAATCCGCCGGTGAAGCTGAAGTTGCCCGTGGAGGAGGTGTCCTGATGGGTGGAGGCGCCTACCTGGGTTGCCTCCTGCAGCTGGGCGCCGACCCCATAACCGGTAGAGGTGGTGGCATAGATGATGACCTCGGCTCCGACGACGGGGTTGGGGCCGCCATGGATGATTCCCGCTATCGGCCCTGCAATGGTGTCGGCACCGTTAGATGCGGTCACGGGGCCAACGCCGCAGCCTGACAGGGAAAGCGACAGGACAGCAGACAGGGCGAGAAGGGAGGGGCGAAGGAAACTTGATTTCAAGAAGCCGCTCATGGAGGTCACCGCACTATTCATAGAATTGAAAAGTTCAATATTTTGACTGTTAGTTGCACCTGTAAGACAGGTTTTGCAGGCAACAGAACATTACCCGAAATGAGTTGTGTTTGTCGAGATTGAAT
>Ga0302310_10002535_pt1 | contig 14578 bp, 13 predicted proteins | sample III_Palsa_N1_2_FD_200451 | JGI IMG/M metagenome (GOLD analysis project Ga0302310, IMG submission 200451) | Peat permafrost microbial communities from Stordalen Mire near Abisko, Sweden - III_Palsa_N1_2 | ecosystem: Environmental > Terrestrial > Soil > Palsa > Peat permafrost | place: Sweden...
CGTTCGCTTTTCACGGTGACGCCCTTGAGCACGGCGAAGTGGTCCAGCATCGCCTCGGCCGAGACCCTCGGATACACCCCGAACTCCTGCGGCAGATAGCCGAGCAGACGGCGGGTGGCCTGCTTGTCGGCCATCAGGTCCATGTCGTCCAGCTTGATCGTGCCCTCGTCCGGATCCTGCAGGGTGGCGATCGTGCGCATCAGCGACGATTTGCCCGCACCGTTGGGGCCGAGCAGGCCGAACATGCCATTGGGGATGTCCAGCGACACGCCGCGCAGTGCCCGCACTCCGTTGGCGTAGGTTTTCGACAGGTCACGAATCGTCAGCATGGCTTGCTTCCCGGTACCGCTCTGAGCGGCGTTGGCTGAGCCCAGATTAGGGGAACGATTGAGGCAGTGCGTGCGCTCAAGGTCATGCATACGCGCGCGCATGGTAACCGTCGAAAGAAGCTGCCGCACAACATCAGGCATACGAATCGGGCAGCGCTTCGTTATGATTGAGGCCTTGTCTGCGGCCGCCATCCCCGAGCGGCACGCCACCGCCATTGCAGGAGTCATCATGGCCGAGCTCAAAGAAGCCCTTGTTCCCGATATCGGTCACGCCGACGTCCCCGTCATCGAAGTGCTGGTCAAGGTCGGTGATCGCGTGGAGAAGGAGCAGAGCCTGATCACGCTGGAGTCGGACAAGGCCACGATGGAAGTCCCTGCGCCGTTCGCCGGCACGATCAAGGAAATGAAGCTGAAAGTGGGCGACGAGGTGTCGGAGGGCGCTGTGATCGCGATCATCGAGGCCGACGGCGCCGCTGCTGCACCTGCCGCCGAGGCGCCGAAAGCCGCTGCGCCGGCTCCGGCCCCGGCCCCGGCACCTGCGCCAGCCAAGGAGGCCGCGCCGCAGGTCGAGGAAAAGCCCGCGCCGATCGGCGGCCGCAGTGTGCTGCCCGGCAACGTGCCGGAGGGCGACGTGTCGCCAGCGGCGCGACCACCGCTGGATGCACGCCTGGTAATGCCAGGCGATGCGCCTTACGCCAGCCCGGCGATCCGTGCCTTCGCACGTGAGTTGGGCGTCGACATCACCCAGGTCAAGGGTTCCGGCCGCGGCGGCCGCATCCAGCGCGAGGACGTCAGTGCCTACGTGAAGCATGCGCTCGCTTCCGGTGCACGTCCGACCGGCGGCGCTGCGGCGTCGCTCGGCGGACTCAGCCTGCTGCCGTGGCCGAAGATCGACTTCGCCAAGTTCGGCGAGATCGAGGAGAAGCCGCTGTCGCGCATCCAGAAAATTTCCGGCGCCAACCTCGCACGCAACTGGGCGATGATCCCGCACGTCACCCAGCACGATGACGCCGATATCACCGAGCTCGAAGCGTTCCGCAAGAAGCTCGGCGAAGAGAACAAGGAACTCAAGGTCACCCCGCTGGTGTTCCAGATCAAGGCGGTGGTGGCGGCGTTGAAGCAGTTCCCGCAGTTCAACGCCTCACTCGACGAGAGCGGCGAGAAGCTGATACTGAAGAAGTATTTCCATATAGGTATCGCGGTGGACACGCCCGACGGCCTGGTGGTGCCGGTGATCCGCGATTGCGACAAGAAGGGCTTGCTCGACCTTGCCCGCGAGCTGGGCGAGATTTCGAAGAAGGCGCGCGACAAGAAGCTGGGGCCGGCCGAGATGTCCGGTGGCTGCTTCTCGATCTCCTCGCTCGGCGGTATCGGTGGCACCGGCTTTACGCCGATCGTCAATGCGCCGGAAGTGGCGATCCTCGGCGTCTCCAAGGCGGCGACCAAGCCGGTGTGGAACGGCAAGGAATTCACGCCGCGGCTGATCCTGCCGCTGTCACTGTCCTACGACCATCGCGTGATCGACGGTGCGCTCGCCGCGCGCTTCGCATCCTTCCTCGCCACCCAGCTCGGCGACATCCGTCGCCTGCTGCTCTGACCGGGAGACGACGATGGCCAACACGATCGAAATCAAGGTTCCCGACATCGGTGGTCACGGCAACGTGCCGGTGATCGAAGTGCTGGTGAAAGCCGGCGATACCGTGGCGAAAGAACAGAGCCTGATCACGCTGGAGTCGGACAAGGCGACAATGGAGATTCCCTCCAGCGCCGCCGGCGTGGTCAAGGAGTTGAAACTCAAGGTGGGCGACGAGGTCTCCGAAGGCGCGGTGATCGCCGTGCTTGAAGTTGCTGATGACACTGCTGCGCCCAAGGCCGAGGCGCCACAAGTCGAGGCACCACAAGTCGAGGCACCCAAGGCTGCTGCGCCGGCAGCTGCTGCGAGCGCGCCTGCCGCGGCACCAGCTCCGCAAGCCGCCGGTGCTTCCGGCCGCAAGGCCGACATCGAATGCAAGCTGGTCGTGCTTGGTTCCGGCCCGGGCGGCTACTCGGCGGCGTTCCGCGCCGCGGATCTGGGTGTCGATACCGTGCTGGTGGAACGCTATGCCACGCTCGGCGGCGTCTGCCTCAACGTGGGCTGCATCCCCTCCAAGGCGCTGCTGCATGCGGCCGCAGTGATCGACGAAGCGGCCTCGATGGCCGCGCACGGCGTCAGCTTCGGCGCGCCGAAGATCGACATCGACAAGCTGCGTGGCTTCAAGACCAAGGTGGTCGGTCAGCTTACCGGCGGCCTGACCAGCATGGCGAAGCAGCGCAAGGTGCGTACGCTCGAAGGCAACGGCAGCTTTGTCTCGCCGAACGAAATGGAAGTCCAGACCAAGGACGGCGTGAAGCTGGTCCGCTTCGAGTACGCGATCATCGCTGCCGGCTCGCAGTCGGTGAAGCTGCCCTCGTTCCCGTGGGACGACGATCGCATCGTCGACTCCACCGGTGCGCTGGAGCTGAAGGATGTACCGAACAAGCTGCTCGTTGTGGGCGGCGGCATCATCGGCCTGGAAATGGCGACGGTGTATTCCGCGCTCGGCAGCGAAGTGACCGTGGTCGAGTTCATGGATCAGCTCATCCCCGGTGCCGATGCCGACCTGATCAAGCCGCTGGCCAAGCGCATCGGCGGCAAGCTCAAGGGCGTGCATCTGAAGACCAAGGTGGTCGAGGCGAAGGCGACCAAGAAGGGCATCGAAGTCAGCTACGAAGGCGATAGCATCCCCGAAACCACCTTGTTCGATCGCGTGCTGGTGTCGGTGGGCCGCTCGCCGAACGGTGGCAAGATCGGCGCCGACAAGGCCGGTGTTGCGGTGACCGATCGCGGTTTCATCAACGTCGATAGCCAGATGCGCACCAATGTGCCGCACATCTTCGCGATCGGCGACTTGGTCGGCCAGCCGATGCTGGCGCACAAGGCCACGCACGAGGCGAAGGTCGCCGCGAAGGTCGTCGCCGGGCAGAAGAGCTACTTCGATGCACGGGTGATTCCGTCGGTGGCCTATACCGATCCGGAAATCGCCTGGGTCGGCGTGACCGAACGCGAGGCGAAGGAAAAGGGCCTGAAGATCGGCGTGGGCAAGTTCCCGTGGGCGGCCAGCGGCCGCGCGATCGGCATCGACCGCACCGAGGGCTTCACCAAGCTGATCTTCGACGAAGCGACCCATCGCATCGTCGGCGGCGGCATCGTCGGTGTGCATGCCGGCGAGCTGATCTCCGAAGTCGCGTTGGCGATCGAGATGGGCAGCGAGGCCGCTGATATCGGCCTGACCATCCACCCGCATCCCACGCTGAGCGAGTCGATCGGCATGGCGGCCGAGGTGTACGAAGGCACGATCACCGACCTGTACCTGCCGAAGAAGAAGTAAGTCGCGCCGCCGCGATAAAACAAAAACTCGGGTCGCCCCGAAGGAGTCGTGATGAGTCATTCGCAGATCCGGATCGGCGCTGCCGTCGCCTTGTTGGTGGGGCTGACGGCCGCGACGAATGTCAGTGCCGATGTCGGCCGGGGTGATCGCTACTCCGGCCATCCCTGGGCCTCCCGTTCGCCGGTGCTGGCCCAGCATGGCATGGCAGCGACCGAGCAGCCGCTGGCCTCGCAGATCGCGATCGACATCCTCAAGAAGGGCGGCAGTGCGGTGGATGCCGCGATCGCGGCGAACGCGGCGCTCGGCCTGATGGAGCCGGTGTTGAACGGCATCGGCGGCGACTGCTTCGTGATCGTGTGGGATCCGAAGACGCACAAACTCTACGGCTACAACGGCTCCGGCCCGTCGGCAAAGGGCCGCGATCTGGCGAAGATGCAGGCCGAGGTCAAGGCCGCGTATCTCAAGGCCGGCCTGCCGGTGAAGGATCACATTCCCGCCGTCGGCTCGCTGCCGATCACCGTGCCTGGCACGGTCGATACCTGGGGCGCGCTGCACGACAAGTTCGGCAAGCTCTCATTGGCCGACGATCTGGCGCCGGCGATCGGCTATGCCCAGAACGGTTTCCCGGTCACCCAGCTGGTTGCCCAGTACTGGAAGGGCAACATGGCCGCGTTCGAGCGGATGCACGGGCTGATCGAGGAAAGTGCCAATGCGCGCCACACCTATTTGATCGACGGTCACGCGCCGGCCGAAGGCGAGGTGTTCCGCAATCCCGATCTGGCCCGCACGCTGACGCTGATCGCGCAGGGCGGCCGCGATGCGTTCTACAAGGGCGCGATCGCGCACACCATGGATACCTACTTCAAGCGCATCGGCGGCGACCTGCGCTACGAGGACTTTGCCGGTTATCACGGCGAGTGGGTGACGCCGCAGTCGGTGAACTACCACGGTTACGACGTCTACGAACTGCCGCCGAACGGACAGGGCTTCGCCGCGCTGGAAATGCTGCAGCTGCTCAAGGGCTTCGACCTGAAGAAAATGGGCGTGGGCAGCGCCGACGCGCTGACCGCGATGCTGGAAGCCAAGCGCCTCGCCTATGAGGATCTGGCCAAGTACTACGCCGATCCGCGTTTCGTCGATGTGCCGATGAAGGGCCTGCTGTCCGAGGGCTACGCCGACCAGCGGCGGAAGCTGATTCATCTCGACCACGCCAACGCGGACATCGGTCCCGGCGATCCGAAGCTGTTCAACGGCGACACCACGTACTTCACCACCGCCGACAAGGACGGCATGATGGTCTCGATCATCCAGTCCAACTACCGCGGCATGGGTTCGGGCCTGGTCGCCGACGGGCTCGGCTTCATGTTCCAGGATCGCGGCGAGCTGTATTCGCTCAAGCCTGGCGCGGCGAATGTCTACGCTGCCGGCAAGCGGCCGTTCCACACCATTATCCCGGGCTTCGTGATGAAGGATGGCGCGCCGTACATGTCGTTCGGCCTGATGGGCGGCGACATGCAGCCGCAGGGTCACATCCAGGTGCTGACCAACATGATCGATTACGGCATGAACGTGCAGGACGCCGGCGATGCCGCGCGTTGGCGCCACTACGGCAACGCCGAACCCACCGGCGAAGCCTCGCAGGGCATCGGCACGGTGGAGATGGAGTCGGGCTTCGACCCCGCGGTGAAAGCCGAGTTGGTCAAACGCGGCTACAAGGTCGTGCCGGGCACCGGCAACTTCGGCGGCTACGAGGCGATCATGTTCGACGCCAAACAGCAGGTGTACTGGGGCGCTACCGAGATGCGCAAGGATGGCGAGGTGATCGGGTATTGAGGCGACTGGTGCGGAGTGCCGAAAGCGCCGCCGCACCGCGTATCGCTGTGCATCGATGCGGGACCGATCCTGGGCTGACGATCAGGCCTGCAGGAACGCCAGCTTCCGCTCCCGCGGCAACTGCTTGATCGCCCACTCCGCACGCGAGGCGCTGGCGCGATCGGGATAGCTGCGAAAGCCCAACAACCGCAGCGGCGGGTTGGCGCGGGTATAGCGCGCGCCGCGGCCGGCCACATGAGCGGCGTAGCGTGCGTCGAGGCGGTTGGTGATGCCGGCATAGTAGCTGCCGTTGCGGCATTCAATCAGGTACAGGCACCACGTGCCGCTGGCTTCCGCCAGCTGCGATGATGGGGCGTCGATGGGTGTCGTTGCGGCCACGGGATTTCGGTTCAATCGTCGTCGGTGATTCGGGACAAGCGTGCCACGCCAGATTACTCTGCGCTGATCACGACAAGAACCATGAGGTCACCATGTCACTGAAGGTATGTGTTGCCGGCGCCACCGGCTGGGCCGGCTCCGAACTGGCGCGCGGTATCGCCGCGGCCGATGACCTCGCGCTGGTCGCTGCGGTGGCACGCAAGCACGCCGGGCAGACGCTCGGCGACGTGTTGGGCGAGCCGCGACTGGCGACACCGATCTTTGCCAGCGCCACCGAAGCGCTGACACAGCCCTGCGATGTCTTCGTCGAATACACCCGGCCAGACAGCGCGAAGGCAAACATCCTTGCCGCGCTGGAGCATGGCGCGCACGTGGTGGTCGGCACGTCGGGCCTCACCGACGAGGATTACGCGCAGATCGATGCGCTGGCTCGCGAGCGGCAGCGCGGCGTGCTTGCCTGCGGCAACTTTGCGCTGACCGCGGTGCTGCTGATCAAGTTTGCCGAGATGGCGGCGAAGCTCATTCCGCAATGGGAGATCATCGACTATGCCTCGGCCGGCAAACCGGATGCGCCCAGCGGCACCGTGCGCGAGCTGGCCGGCCGGCTGGGCAAGGTGCGTCAGCCGACACTGGAAGTGCCGCTGGAGCAGACCATCGGTATGCGCGAGACGCGTGGCGGCACGCTGGCCGGCAGCCAGGTACATGCGCTGCGCCTGCCGGGTTTCGTGATCGGGGTCGAGACGATCTTCGGCATGCCGGACCAGACGTTGAGCCTGCGTCACAACGCCGGCAGCAGTGCGAAGCCTTATGTGGGTGGCGCGTTGCTGGCGATCCGCAACGTGTCGGGGCTGGTTGGCGTGCATCGCGGACTGGATGCAGTACTCGATCTGTGAACGGCCGCGATCGAACGGCGCGTATCTCCTGCGTCAGTCGCGTCCATGCCTGTGCTGCTGCCATGAGCCCAGCAGCCACGACATGCCGATGCAACCGGCGAAGGCCAGCAGCCAGCGGATGGCCGATGGGCCGGGCGCGGGTAGTGCCGCGCTGATCGAGGGCAGCCACGTGCTGCCATAGATTACCGTCGCCGCGCCAGCGGCCAGCACGAAGACGATGACGAGGGAAATCGTCAATGCAAGTTCGAAGCGGGTGCCGGATGTCGGTTTGGCCCTCATGCCTGCGGCGGCCAAGGTGGCCATGTGCCGTGCGAAGTCGGGCGGCAGGGACTCCTGCAGCGGTTGCCGCAATGCATGCGCCAGCATCCGATAGCGCAAGGCCTTTGCATCATCGCCTGCGGGGTCGAGGTGCAGACGTTCGCGCCGCATGGCGCGCTCCTGCAGCAGCCATTCGCGTTCGTGGGCCGCGTCGTCGAAAGGAGGGATGGTGTCGTCGATGTCGTGATTCATGCTGCAACTCCGGTCCGGGCTTCGAGTGCGCCGCGCAGGCGCAGTCGTGAGCGGAACAAGTGGCTCTTGATGGTGCCGCTGGCCAGCCCGGTGATCCGGGCAATCTCGGGAATCGTGACTTCCTCAAGGTAATACAGCGTCAGCACGGTCCGCTGCAAGGGCGGCAATGCCTCGATGGCAGCGTGCAGGTGCTGCGTCGTTTCCGCGTCTGCACAGGCAGCTTCAAGATCGAAGCCGTCGCCGATGTTTTCCACCAGCGCATAGTCATTGCCGTCGTCGGTGTTTTCGAGCAGCGGGATGCGTTTGTGTTGCAGGTGGCGCAGCGCGATGGTGTAGGCCACGCGTCCGATCCACGATTTCAGTGCGCTCTCGTAGCGATACTGGTGCAGGCACTGATGCACGCGCAGAAAGGTGTCCTGGCACAGCTCGCGCGCATCCTCGGGGTGACGCACCATCCGATGGATGATGTGCCAGCACAGGCCCTGATACTCGCGCACCAGGCGCTCGAACGCGCCCGGCCGGTTGGCCAGCACGGCGTCGACCAGTTCGCGGTCCGGGCTGCTGCGGATGTCTTCCATGCCGCAAGGGATACGCGCATCGCCCCAATGGTTGCAAGTGGATGGCTGCAACCGCTGTGAGGGTGGCTGTCTCTATGGTCCCGACAGCCAATCATTCCACCATCACTCCCAAGGAGAGCCCCATGAATTTCGGCGACTTTATCCCGATCAGCCTGTTCATCTGCATTGCCTACTCGATCAAGGTCTGCGTCGACGCCATGGTGCGCCGGCATATGGTCAACGCCGGCGGTTCCGAGGATCTGGTCAATTCGATTCTGCGTGACGAGGCGCTGCGTCGGCGCAACTCCTCGCTGCGCTGGGGCATCGTGCTGGTGTCAGTGGCGGTCGGCTTCGGCCTGATCCAATGGTTCAACTGGCAGGAAGTCACACCCGGCCTGGTCGCCGTGCTGGCTGGTGCCACGGGCCTGGGCAACCTGGCGTTCTTCGCTATCTCGCGGCGGCTCAGCTGAGTTGAGCGCGACGCGCCGTGCATCGGCGCGTCGCGCTTGCCAGCCTCGGCAGATATTCCCCCGCCGCCTCGCCGGAAGGAAAGCTACGGTGCATTCCAGAATCCTGGTTACCTTGCTTGCGTTATGCACATATTTCAGTTCTATGTTCGCGGTTGCCCAGACGCCTTCATTCCGGTTCCTGGAAAAGCCGGGGCTGTATCCGGTGGGGCTGAAAGTAGTGAATCAGTACGATCACTCCCGCAGCTTCCCCTCGGCACCCGGGGCCTTGGGGAAACCGGCCATCAAGGATGGTGCGCGCCCGTTGCAAACCCTGATCTGGTATCCGTCGCTGCGAAGCACGGAGGAGCCGATGACGGTTGGCGAGTATGCCCAGCTGGCCGACACGGAAATCCACTTCGACGCTCCGCATCCGGGCGAGAATCGGTGGCGTTCGCTACTGAAAACGTCCTTCGACGTCCCACTGTGGGCGGTGCGGAATGCGAAGCCGATGCAAGGACGTTATCCCGTGCTCATTTACGCGCCCGGCGACTCTTCCGTTTCATGGGAGAACGCCGACTTGTGCGAGTATCTTGCCAGTCACGGCTATGTCATTCTCGCAAGCCCATCGATGGGAGTGTCGACGCGCGATATGACGGACGATCTCGACGGGATCAACGCGCAGGCCCGCGACATCTCGTTTCTCATTGCGTATGCCAAGACGCTTCCCGACGCGGATATGTCCAGGGTAGCCGTATTGAGCTGGAGCTGGGGCGGAGGATCAAGTCTGTTTGCGGCAGCGCGCGATCCGCGTATCGATGCCCTGGTATCGCTGGACGGCAGCATGCGCGTTTACCCGGGCCTTGTGAAAATGGCCGGGGACGTTCGTCCAGAGCGGATGGCCATACCACTTCTTTTCTTCCTGGGAGGGTATCCGAACCTTCTTGAGGATATTGAAAAATATCATGATGGCCCGCTGGAATGGACCGAGGGCCCCAACGTTCTGAATGCATGGACACACGGCGACCTCCTTACGGTGAACATGCTGGGCATGGCACATCCGGAATTCAGCTCGATGTACCAACGCAGAGAGAGTGCACAGCGCTTTGCTGAAAATCAGGTGGCCGATTACGGGCGGGATGACGCCAACACGTATCACGCCTGGACCGCACGCTATACCCTGAATTTCCTGGATGCTTACCTGAAACACGATGCGGCGGCAGCAGCCTTCCTCAAGAAGACACCGGCCGAAAACGGTGTTCCCAAACATTTCATGGCTACGAAATTTCGCCCCGCACAAGGGGCATCCCCATCCGGTGCGGGCTCGGTGTCAAATCCCTGAAAGGGCATGAAAAGCATGCGGAGCCGAGGAATGCGGATGCGTGCTTTCGACGGTTGATCGAGCCTGCCAAACTGGCCGGATGCCTTGCACGTCACCAGGAGTCAACACCATGCACGCCAGCGGTACGTTCGAAGTGAAGATGATTCCGCAGCCGGCGGAAGACGGCGTCGGCGACGCCAGCATCGGCCGGATGGCGCTGGACAAGCAGTATCACGGCGACCTTGCGGCGATCGGCAACGGCCAGATGTTGGCGCTCCGCACAGCAGTCGAAGGCTCGGCCGGCTATGTCGCGCTGGAGCGGGTCAGTGGCACGCTGCATGGGCGCAGCGGCGCGTTCGCTTTGCAGCACAGCGGCACGATGACGCGTGGTGCGCCGCAGTTGATCATTTCTGTGGTACCCGACTCGGGTAGCGACGAACTGCAGGGGTTGGCCGGCACGCTGGCGATCACGATTACCGGCGGCCAGCATTTCTACGAGTTCGAGTACACGCTGCCCGCAGTGGACTGAGTGTCAGAGTGGTGTTGTTCCGTTCAGCCGGGCGCGATGTCGAACAGGTCGGTCTGCGCGTGGTAGCTGTCCTGTTCCACGAAACCGGCCAGACCCACGCCGACGAGGCGATAACGACTATCGGCGGGACGCTCGACCCGATCGCGCAGCGCGCAGGCGATATCGGCCAGTTCATTGGCTGATTGTGGCCGTTGCAGCGGAGTCAGGCTGCGCGTGAGCGTGTGGAAGTCGGAGGTCTTCAGCTTGAGCACGACGGTGCGCGCAACACGGCCCTGTTCGCGTTGATGACCGGCCCAGGCCTTTTCGGCGAGTCGGCGGATGTGTGGTTCGAGTTCGTCGAGCAGCAGATCGTGCTCGAACGTATCCTCGGCGGAGACCTGCAGGGTGAGACGCTCGGGTTGCACCACATGTTCGTCGATGCCGCGCGCCAGTTCATAAAGGCGTCGACCCCAGCGGCCGAAGCGCTGCTCCAGTTCCGTCAGCACAAATCCACGCAAGTCGCCGACGCTGGCAATGCCAAGCACGGCGAGCTTCGCCTCCATCACTTTACCGACACCCGGCAGGCGGCCGACCGGCAGTGGCGTGAGAAACGCATCCACCTGATGCGGGCGGATCACGCACAGACCGTCCGGCTTGTTCCAGTCCGAAGCGATCTTGGCCAGGAACTTGTTCGGTGCCACGCCAGCGGATGCGGTGAGCTGGGTTTCCTCGCGGATCGCCGCACGGATCGCTTCGGCGGTGGCGGTGGCCGAGGGCAGGCCGGTCTTCGTCATGGTGACGTCGAGATAGGCTTCGTCCAGCGACAGTGGTTCGATCAAGTCGGTATGCCGCGTGAAGATCTCGCGCACCTGCCGCGACACCGCCTTGTAACGCACGAAATCCGGTGGCACGAAGATCAGCTGCGGGCACAGCCGTTCGGCGCGGATCGCCGGCATCGCCGAGCGCACGCCGAACACACGCGCCTCGTAACTCGCGGCACACACCACTGAGCGTGCGCCGCGCCATGCCACCGCCACCGGCTTGCCGCGCAACGACGGATCGTCACGCTGCTCCACCGACGCGTAGAACGCGTCCATGTCGATATGCAGGATCTTTCGTGCGGGTGGGACAGGCATGCGGTGATTCTAGGACGTGGCAGCTCGCGTGTCGGTGTTGTCCGTAAGCCGTCGGTTGCGAACAAGCCGTTCCGCCACACGCCGTGCCAGGCATTCGGCGGCGCCCGGCTGGATGCCCAGGTGCAGGAACGGCTCGATCAGCTCCAGCTCCATGATCAGGAAGCGGCCGGCGCAGATCACGCCGTCGACACGCACGTAGAGGTGATCGCCATGTCCGATGTCGGCGACTGCAGCAAGTGCGCGCTCTGCGGCCGCCAGTGTCGCGACACTCGGCATGATTCGGTCGGCGCTCCCGCCGTATTCGCTCTGCACGCGGTAGTCGCCAGATGCCGGGCGCTTGATCACGGCGTGACTGAATTCGCCTGCGAAATACAGCAGCGACCACTCGCCGTCGCTGACGATCTCCGGTACGAACGGCTGCACAAGGTAGTCGTATTCGCGTGGCAGTTGCGTCACGGCCTGAGCGAAGACTTCGTCGCAGACGGTACCGCGCAGCGTATGCCAAGCGCCGCCGCTGATGGTCGGCTTGATCACCACCTGCTGCGCCGGTGTCGCTGCCAGCAAGTCACCCAGCTCATGCGCACTGGCGAGCTGCGTCGGGATGATGTCGATGCCGTGTTTGGCGAGTTCGAGCAAGTAGCGCTTGTCGCTGTTCCAGCGCAGCAGGGCGTTGTCGTTGATGGTGGGCACACCCAGCCGGTCGAGTCGGTCCAGCCAGTCCAGAAATGCTGCGTGGTATTTGAAGTAATCCCAGATCGTGCGGATCAGCACCGCATCGAAGGTCGACCAGTCCACGTCCGGGTCATTCCAGACGCAGACGATCGGCTGGATGCCGAGGCGTTCCAGCGAGGCGGCCAGACCGGCATCGTCCAGCTGGATGGATGGATAGTCCGCGGATGTGGCGAAAGCGAGCCGGCGAGTGGCAGCGGGAAAAGACATGGCGACACCTCCATAAATGGACAGGGCGCCCTTGCGATGGAGTCGCATGCCGAGCGTGGCGGATGGAGGTCCGCTGCAGCACCCCTCGGTAGCGATGACGCAGCGAAGTGGCTGCTGCGTCATGAACAGGCAGCGTGTATCGCGCTGCCAATACCAGTGTTCCGGGACGCAGGGCGCTTGTCAATTTGCACTTGGAGCTACCGCCGCCGCCTGAAAAGCTTCGTATGCCACGCGGGACTGGCCGAAACGGTGCGCACAATGGCATGGTAGCGCCCATGCTGACCGAACCCGCCAATGCTTATGTCCGTCGCCTGAACACCTGGGACGCCGCGATGATCGTCATCGGCGGCGTGATCGGTGCAGGCATCTTCATCACGCCGGCCACGGTGGCGCAGAACACCTCATCCGGCATGCAGGTACTGATCCTTTGGACGATCGGCGGCCTGCTGACGCTGGCTGGTGTGCTGTGTTATGCCGAGCTTGGCGCACGGCGACCGCAGGCGGGCGGCATCTATGTGTACCTGCGCGAGGCGTTTGGCATGCTGCCGGCGTTCCTGTTCGGCTGGACCATGGCGCTGATCAACTATCCCGGCAGCGTGGCCGCGGTGGTGACCAAGTTCGCCGTCTATTTCTGCCGGGCGCTGGGCCTGAGCCGACTCTACGAAATGCCGGTCGCGGTCGGCGCGATCGTGTTCATCGTCAGCATCAACCTGTTCGGTATCCGCGCCGGCGCATGGATGCAGAACATCTTCACGGTGTTGAAGGTGATGGCGATCGCCTTGCTGGTGGTGGCCGGCTTGGTGCTGGCGCATGGCCAGCTGGCACTGGTGCTGGTGCCGGATACCACCCAGCCGGTGTCGTCGTGGGCTTTTGCCGGCGCCTTGCTGCCGGTGCTGTTCGCGTACGGCGGTTTTCATTACCTCAACGATCTGGCCGGCGAAGTGCGCAACCCACAGCGTACCCTGCCACGCGCGCTGGGCATGGGCATGGCCGGCGTGGTCCTCTGCTACGTACTGGTCAACTTCGCGTATTTGGCCGGGCTCGGCCATGCTGGCCTCGCAACCAGTCTGGCGCCAGCGGCGGACCTGATGCAGAAGCTGTTCGGTGTGCATGGCGCCACCGTGATCGAGGTCGGCATTGCCTGCTCCACCTTTGGCTACTGCAGTATTGCGATCGCCGGTGGCGCACGTGTGCTGCAGACGATGGGTGCAGACGGCGTGTTCTTTCGCGCGACCGGGCGCGTCGATCCGCGCACGCGTGCGCCGCAGATCGCGCTGGCTGTACTCGGGGCATGGGCGATCGTGCTGACTGTATCGGGCAGTTTCAATCAGCTGCTCAACTACACCACGGTGGGTGAGTGGCTGGGCCACATGTTCGGCATCGGCACGCTGTTCTGGTACCGCAAGCATTTCATCGACCAGCCGGCGCCGTACCGGGTGCCGTTCTATCCGCTGCTGCCGCTGATCTTCGTGATCACCGTGTTCGGCGTGATCGTGGCCAGCGCCATCCACGAGCCGGGCGATGCCGGCATGAGCCTGCTGATCATCGCGCTGGGCGTGCCGGTGTATTACGGCTGGCGGTGGTGGTCACACCGGCACGCGGCGTAACGGGCAGGTAGTTTCCCGACAGCGCTGCTCTCCAGCCGCAGCGCGCTCTTTCGACCGCGCCACTCTCTTTCCCTTTCGTCATTCCGGCATAGGCCGGAGTAGCTTCACAACAGCGAAGCTGATAATCGCACTTGGTCTTCAGCCCATACGGCATCGGCGTCGACCTTTGCACGTTGAACTTCACACCGCCGCCGCATAATGCCCAGGCATCTCACCGCGAGGCCTCTTACGCATGAATCGTCGAGTATCGATCTGGCTGTGCCTGGTTAGCCTAAGCGCCTGCCATGCAGCGAGCATCCCCGCTGTCGCGGATCTCGCCAGTCCCGATGCCATCGCGCAGGTAGCGCTCGATCAGGTGCAGCGCGCGAATGCCGTCGAGCACGCCGCTGACGGTGTGGCGCAACAGCGTTATGCCTTCCAGCCTGCAGCACATCCGCAAATCGTGCTGAGTCCTGCGCATGGTGCATGGGACTGGTCGAAACAGAGCGAACTTGATCTGCGCGTGCAGAACGCGATGCCGTGGGCGGTCACGTTGAACGTGGATATCGACGGCGCCGGCGAGGGCCAGCATCTGCATGCGACGGTCGGCGTACTGCCCGGGCCGGCGCAGACGCTAGTGATTCCGCTGCATGCCGTGTCGCCGCGCGCGTTCGGCATGCAGGTCGGTCCACCGATGCCGTTCGATGAGGCCGGTCACAACGTCCTGCTGGCAAC
>Ga0302310_10002538_pt1 | contig 14576 bp, 12 predicted proteins | sample III_Palsa_N1_2_FD_200451 | JGI IMG/M metagenome (GOLD analysis project Ga0302310, IMG submission 200451) | Peat permafrost microbial communities from Stordalen Mire near Abisko, Sweden - III_Palsa_N1_2 | ecosystem: Environmental > Terrestrial > Soil > Palsa > Peat permafrost | place: Sweden...
TGCCGCGCAGACGTTCCGGGAGAAGCTCGACACCCTGCTTCAGCAGAATCGTGAATCCTACCGCGCCGCCGCATGGTTCCAGCACAAGCATCCCGACGCACCACTGACAACAGTCGCCTATTTCAGCATGGAGTTCATGCTGAGTGAAGCCTTGCCCATCTACTCGGGCGGGCTTGGCAACGTCGCTGGCGACCAGTTGAAGGCGGCCAGCGAACTCGGTGTTCCGGTTGTCGGGGTCGGCTTGCTTTACGGGCAGGGATATTTCCGCCAGGACTTCGATTCGGAAGGCCGGCAGCAGGCGCTTTATCCAGTCAATGACCCTGGGCAGTTGCCGATCAGGCCGCTGCGACAGCCAAATGGCGAATGGTTGCGGTTGCAGATACAACTTCCCGGCTCAAAGATTTGGCTTCGCTGCTGGGAGGTGTCAGTGGGAAGAGCGAAGTTGTATCTTCTCGACACCAACGACTTTGCCAATACCGCGGCGCATCGCGGTATTACCAGTGAGCTCTATGGCGGCGACGCAGAGATGCGTCTGAAGCAGGAGATCGTCCTCGGCATTGGCGGATGGCGATTGTTGCGAGCCTTGGGTCTCACGCCTGAGGTTTGTCACCTGAACGAAGGTCACGCCGCATTTGCCGTGCTCGAACGAGCCCGCTCCTATATGGAAGATCACAAGCAGCCATTCGATCTTGCCATGAATATCACGCGCGCCGGGAATGTATTCACTACGCATACCGCTGTGAGTGCCGGTTTCGACCGATTCGATTCCAGGCTTATTCGTACGTATCTGAGCCACTACGCAGTCGATGAGCTTGCAATCTCGGTGGATGACCTGCTCGCCATGGGACGGCAGAATCCGGAAGACAGTTCCGAACCCTTCAACATGGCTTATCTCGCGGTCCGTGGAAGCGGGCAGATCAATGGAGTGAGCAAGCTCCATGGGAAAGTGAGCAGAGAGATTTTCCAGACCTTGTTTCCGCACTGGCCGCGGGAAGAGGTCCCGATAGGGTCCGTGACCAACGGAATCCATGTGCCCACCTGGGATTCAGCCGAAGCCGATGCGCTGTGGACTTCCGCCTGCGGACAGAAGCGTTGGCGCGGAGATCGTCCGGTCGAGGATGACATCCGCCAAATCTCGAATCAGCAGCTATGGCAATTGCGAACAGCAGGACGAAGAGGCCTGATCGGGCGAATGCGGAAGCGGTACCAATGCCAACTGGCCGCTGAGGGCACAGATCCGTCGAATGCCGCCGGCATTTTCGATGAAAAGGTGCTGACGCTGGGATTTGCGCGCCGTTTTGCCACGTATAAGCGTCCGAATCTTCTTTTGCACGATGCCGAAAGGCTCGTGGGACTGCTCGCCAATCCACGATGGCCTGTTCAGCTGATTCTTGCGGGAAAAGCTCATCCTCAGGACCTTCCCGGGCAGGAATTGATCAAGGAATGGAAAGATTTCATCGAGCGCCCTGAGGTTAAAGGACGCGTGGTCTTCCTCAACGATTACGACATGATGTTGGCGCAGGAGTTGGTCCAGGGGATCGATCTTTGGATCAATACTCCTCGGCGGCCCTGGGAGGCATGCGGTACCAGTGGTATGAAGGTCCTCGTCAATGGCGGCCTGAATCTCTCGGAGTTGGACGGCTGGTGGGCAGAGGCCTATTCGCCTGAAGTAGGTTGGGCAATTGGGGACGGCCAGGAACATGGAGCAGACCCTGCATGGGATGCCACTGAAGCGCATGCTCTGTATGACCTGCTGGAAGCTGAAGTGATTCCGGAGTTTTACCAGCGCGATGAATCCGGCATGCCAGCCAAGTGGTTGGAGCGTATTCGTGAGAGCATGGCGCGGCTCACACCGGAGTTTTCTGCAACGCGCGCCATCCGTGAATACACCGAGGGCCATTATCTGCCAGCGGCGTCGCGCTATCGCGACCGTGCAGCGGACGATGGTGCGCTCGGCTCGATTCTGCTCCAATGGAGGCGGGACCTTGAGCGGCATTGGAGCACGGTGCGTTTCATCAATGTGCGAATAGACACCCACGATGGGCACCACTTTATTCAAGCGGACATTGCTCCCGGCTTCCTCACTCCAGATCACCTGAGAGTCGAGCTCTACGCAGATTCCGCTCAAGGGAAGCCCTCTTGTTTCGAAGTCATGACGATTTCAGGACCCGGTCCTGATACGCCAGGTTCAGTCACTTATGCAGCTCAAGTCTCCTCAGAGCGCCCCGCGAGCGACTATACCGCTCGCATCGTCCCTCATCATCTCGATGCTTTCGTTCCGCTCGAAGCTGGCCAGATTGTCTGGCAACACTGAGCCGAGTCAGGGCATTCCACAATCGAAGCGGCAAGGTGGACAACATAGACTCACTCCGGAACTCCGCCGCCCCTTGTGCTTCCGCTGTTCCTAGCAAAGACGCAAGCCAGACGTACCCGCTGGGTCCAACATTGACTCCAGACGGCGCGAACTTCAGCGTCTTCTCAGCCCATGCCACGCAAGTAGAGATCGTGTTCTTTGAGCACGCCGACGCCCAGCAACCGGCCCGAGTCATAAAGCTCAGCCCAATAACCAATCGCACTTCACATTACTGGCACATCTTTGTACCCGGAATCGTGGCTGGACAACTCTACGGATACCGCGTCGACGGTCCTGGCGAGGCCAACGTCGGAAATCGCTTTGACTGCCACAAAGTGCTGATTGACCCATACGGAAAAGGCGTTTCCGTCGGCCAGCACTATGACCGTTCCGCTGCGAGCCGTCCCGGAGACAACGCGGCGACCTCGATGAAGAGCGTTGTTGCTGATTTGAGTTCTTACGACTGGCAAGGAGATCAGCCGCTCAACCATCCGTTTCGCACCACAGTGATCTACGAAATGCATGTAGCTGGATTTACACGCCACCCAAACTCAGGCGTTACCGAAGCCAAACGAGGAAAGTTTCTGGGACTCATCGAAAAGATACCCTATCTCAAGTATCTAGGAATCACAGCGATCGAACTCTTGCCCGTGTTCCAATTCGATACTCAAGACGCTGCTCCCGGACTCAGCAACTACTGGGGCTATGGGCCAGTCTCTTTCTTTGCGCCGCATCTCGGATACAGCACCTGCAATGAGCCGCTCGTCTGCTTGGATGAGTTTCGAACCATGGTGAAAGAGCTGCATCGGGCCGGCATCGAAGTAATTCTGGACGTTGTGTACAACCACACAGGTGAAGGCGATGAGAATGGGCCAACCCTCTGTTTCCGTGGGCTTGAAAACAGCTTCTACTACATGCTGGAAAATGATAGGACCAAATATGCGAACTATACCGGGACAGGCAACACTCTCAAAGCCAATCACTCGGTTGTGAAGCGCCTGATTCTCGATAGTCTGAGGTACTGGGTTTCAGAGATGCACGTGGACGGCTTCCGGTTCGATCTGGCATCGATATTCTCGCGCGACGAATCGGGCGAGCCCATGTTGAACCCTCCGATCGTTTGGGAGATCGATTCCGATCCGGTCCTCGCAGGCACAAAGCTGATTGCAGAAGCGTGGGATTCCGGCGGTCTATATCAGGTTGGCAGCTTTGGTAAAGATAAGTGGAAGGAATGGAATGGGCAGTTTCGCGACGACGTCCGCAGCTTCGTCAAGGGCGACCCGGACACCGTCGTGAAGCTTCGAGAGCGCATCGCGGGTAGCCAAGATCTTTATTGCGAGCGGAACCGGCCTGCAGCACAAAGCATTAATTTCGTCACTTGCCACGACGGATTCACCCTGAACGATCTTGTCTCATACGATGCGAAGCACAACGAGGCAAACCGCGAGGCGAATCGGGATGGAACAAACAACAACCATAGCTGGAATTGCGGGGTGGAAGGCCCAACCGATAGTGCCGCCATTCACCGATTACGAATGCAGCAGATGCGGAATCTGCTCGCTCTCAATCTGCTCTCGGTTGGAACGCCGATGATGCTTATGGGAGATGAAGTGCGCCGAACACAGCTTGGAAATAACAACGCATATTGCCAAGACAACCCAACCGGCTGGTTCGACTGGAGTCTGTGTGACACCAATGCAGACTTGCTGCGCTTCGTACGGCTGTTGATCGATCTCCGCCTCCATTTCGACCAGAAACCTGCAGGAGGACAAACAACGCTAGAGGATTACCTCAAGGAGAGCCGCATCGAGTGGCACGGTGTTGAAATTGGAAAGCCTGACTGGGGAAGGAACTCGCACAGTCTCGCATTGTCCCTGCACAACTTCGCATGCACACGGGTGCGTTACATTGCGATCAACGCATATTGGAAGCCGCTTGAGTTTGAACTTCCATTCGTCGGCGGGGTTGTACATGGAGGATGGCTTCGCTCCATGGACACTTCTCTTCCCACTCCAGACGACATTGCCGCCAGGGTGACCGCATTCCACGTGCGAGATTCGAGCTACAGAGTCAATTCAAGGTCCATCGTAATACTGGATTGCGACCAACGAACAAGTCGTGAGCCCCAACAGCAAGTTTTGCCTAGCCATGAATAGTCATTTCCAAAACGCCCCATTAAGCGATGTTGCTTCTGCCAACCTACTGAAAAGGGGTAACCTTCCCCAGTTCTTCATTCTGCAATGACCCGCGATTTACACTCTTGCCTCCGGCGCGTCGGCGACTCCTCCCGCCGGTAGACGTTCCGGCAAGTCAAGGCGCGCCACACCAATCCGATTGTCCGCCATGCCGTAATAGACGTCGCAACGATCTGGAGTTCCAAGATCGTCGCGCCGGTCGATGCCCGTTGGGAAAACTACATTGGCAACGGCTCCATCGCGTTCCTCGGGAAGCATCGGCGTCAACACCGGCTGAATCGAGCGATAGCGAATAAGTCGAGGATGCTGCTTTGAGAGCACCATCACCCCGGCCGAGTAGCACAGAGGATGACCACCACCAGCAACCGCCAGTTCGCTCACGCCGTGGTAAACAATCAACCAGCCATGTTTGGTCAGAATCGGAGGAGTGCCTGCGCCGATCTTGAGCCGCTCCCATGGCGACACTGGAGTCGCCAACCGATGATGAGACGTAAACTGGCCCAGGCGATCAGGGGCGCGACTCTTCAAGGCCGGCGGGCAGTATGAGATCCAAATGCTCTCTCGGTCAAGATCCACGTCACGCATTTCAGGGTGGCGCGCGGTTTCCTTTGCTCTTGTGCCCGCGAAAAGCGGGCGATGAAGCATACCCAGTTCCAGCTTCCCGGTCGAATCAGGTATCGCGACAGGAAAGATGCTCGCATCCTTATCGTCCACATCGCCCAATTCAATGCCGTGCCAATGCGCGTAAGTTGCGAGTCCCAGCCGCTTCCAGTGGAAGAGATCCTCGGATTCGGCCATAGCAATTCTTGGTCCCAGCGGCGAAAATGCCGTGTAGGTCATGATGTAGCGTTTCAACGGTTCGACGAGCGTGACACGCGGGTCCTCACATCCACCGCCTCCCGGCCGCAATTCATAGCCGGCTTCGGGCTCCAGCGCGATACCAAGGCGCTCCACGCCCGACGGGTCGCCGGCGCCATCGAAACGCACGCGCGCAATCCCGATCCGCGAATAATTTCCGCTCGCGACCAGCCGAGGGAAAAGATACAGTCCGCCATCAGGGCCTCGAACCGCTCCGGGGTTGAGAACACCACCCACTTCATGCGGATTCCCGGGTTCCGGCTCCATAATCATGCCCAGACGTTGCAACTTGAAGCCGCTCATCGAATCTCCTCGCCCGGTTGCTCTCTCTGACAGGATCACTTATCGCCAAGGCAAGCAAGGATTGTCGAGATGACCAGGTTGGTATCGTCAGGCCCTTTAACCGGGATCGACACAACACCTGCCTCTTCCGCCGGGTAATCGTTCCCTCCTGGAAACAATGCATCGCCTACGTAAATCATTTCTTTGAATGAAAGGTGGAGGGTGTCCCGTAGCTTTCCCATGCCGTAGGCTTTGTCAATGCCAGGCTTGGTCACATCAATTGAGGTTGCACCGCCCATACGAATAGAAAATTCCGGGATGAGCGTCTCCAGGATCGCTGTGATCTTTTTCCGCTTGGCAAAATCGGCGTCCCATTTGTCCTTTTCTGCGAGAGGTGCCTTCTGACCGAGCGCGGAGAATGTCACCTGGCTCCCTCGATCCTCAATCACGTTTCCCCACACCTTCTCGGCTCGATAACCTGCCTCTCCAGCCGCCTTATCCAGAGAGTCAATGATCTTCTTTTTTTGCTCCGCCGTAAGATCCTCTGAATAGAGCTCCTGCCACTTTTCGTTGTATTGAAAGAATTTCGTTCCACAGGTCGGAAGCAGAGACAAATTCGCAAGGAGACTGTCCTTGGGAAGGTCGGTGAGGAGCTGCTTTTCAAACTGCGCCCACGCACCCCCAGAAATCACTGCAACTTTGACGATGCCCAGAAGGTCACGCAGCAGCCCCGCAGTCTGTGGAGCGAGAGACGACTTGCTGGGCGCGAGCGTGCCGTCCAAATCGAACACGATGAGCTTTTTCATTCATCTCCAAGTCTGAGAAGCTGTTGTACGGTGATTTCCTGCGCCATCAAGGGATTGCAATCTCCAGCAGGGTTACTTCTCCGCTGGGTTGAAACGCACATTGTCCGGCCTCCGCCGGCAGGAGCCAAACATCTCCCTTGCCGACCGTGTAGGGAATGCCATCGTGCGTGATCTGGCCCGATCCTTCGATTCCAACCAACACGCGCGGCTCTGCAGTCGCCCCAACGGTGAATCGCTCTTGCCCGATAACCCGCCACAACAAAAAGGCATGACAATCGAACAGTCTCTCGCGCTTAACAGGTGTCGTAGTCACTACGAGGGGCGCAACCAAGCCACTATTGCTCGCCCCGAACTCGATGGAGGCAAAAGCCTGATCAGTTTGCAGCGGCCGCGGCTCCTTGGTCACCGGGTCGATATGGCCCCAATCATAAAGCCGAAAAGTCGTATCGCTATTCTGCTGAACCTCGAAAACTACAACATCGTCGCCCAGAGTGTGAACCGTTCCCCCAGGGATGAATACCGCATCACCCGGCTTAGGGGTTATGCAGACGAGGTGGTCGGCAATGGTCCCGTCGTCGAGCGATCGCCGCAGATTGCTGGCAGTTGTGCCCGATTTGAGGCCGGCATAGATATGGCTTCCCGTTCTAGCTTCGATCACAACCCATGCTTCGGTCTTTGCCGTATCGCCCACAGGAATCAATTCTGGGTGTGCGTCACTGGGATGTACCTGAACTGAAAGCATCTCATGCGCATCAAGAAACTTGAGCAGAAGTGGAAAGCGGCTGAAGCGCGATGAGAGCTTGCCCATCAACTGTTCTCGGAACTCCTCCATCACCTGACCAAGAGTCTGGCCCTTGAGCGGTCCATTCGCAACCATGCTTTGGTGGTCGGTGCGGTCGCTCAGCACCCACGCTTCGCCGATCGGTCCTTCGCCCGGAAGCGGCGCGGAGAGCAGACTGGACAAGCGGCGGCCACCCCACAGCCGATACTGATAGATTGGGTCGAACTGGAGCGGATATAGCTGCGCGTTGCCAATTGATTTCTGCCCGTCACTTACCATCGGATCTCAATTCGCAGCACTCGCGGGCATCGCGGGTTGCCGATGACCGTTTGGAACCCACGCCAGATCGCCACTCAGAACATAGATGGCAAGCGCAGCAGCCATGCAAACTGCGCCAATCCAAAAGCGCCAATCGCGATGCATACGCCGCCAATACGGCCCTGGATCAGGTTCACCGTTGGAACTGCTGTTTCCTTCTGGGTTGTGCTTGCTTCCAGTCATTGTTTCTCCATATCCGATGAATAATTACCGTTGCGCGCCGCCTTGTTGCAGAGCGCTCGATGATACAAGGCTCGCTGCGCCGCCGCGACATTGGCCTGGCAGCCATTCCAAATTTCCAAGGCCGGCTGCTGGATGGCGCGGGCAAACGAAAATGCCAACTCCCAGGGCAACCGCGACTTGAATCTCGCGTTCATCGCATTCAAACGGGCCGAAGCCAACTCTGCCGGTTGGCCGCCTGACAGGAACGCTATCGCCGGCACCGCAGCAGGCACGGATTGCAGAAAGCAGTTCACGGTGGCGTCGGCTACCTCGTCCAATGTCGGATGGATGCTCGTGGACATTGCGGGAAGCACCATATTGGGCTTCAGGACCATGCCTTCCAGAACCACCCTTTGCGTGAACAACTCGCTGAACACCGCGCGCAGAACTCTTTCGGTGACTTCGCAACACGTTTCCAACGTATGGTCTCCATCCATGACAACCTCGGGTTCGACTACAGGGACGAGACCTTCCGCCTGGCACATGGCCGCATAGCGAGCCAGAGCATGGGCATTGGCTTCTATGCAACCCCAACTGGGAATGCCAGGGCCGATGGTAATCACAGCGCGCCACTTCGCAAATCGCGCCCCCATTTGAAAATATTCTTGTAGGCGATCGCGCAATCCGTCCAGGCCTTCTGTGACCTTTTCACCGGGATGGCCTGCAAGCTCCTTGGCGCCTGTGTCCACCTTGATGCCTGGAGTGATACCCGCATCAAGCAGGACTTGGACAAAGGGTGTGCCGTCGTCCTTCTGCTGCCGGATCGTTTCGTCGTAGAGGATTGCGCCGCCGATCGACTCACCGAGCCTTGGAGTGGTCACAATCAACTCGCGATATGCTCTTCGAGCCTCGACGGTCTGCGGAATTCCCAACTGAGCGAAGCGCTTGTTACAGGTCCCGGTGCTCTCATCCATCGCCAGCAGGCCCTTATTATCTGTGAAAAGCGAGTTTACGGTTTCTCTCAGCGTTTGCAAATTCATTAGGACGTGCTCGCTTCCTGCTCCAGTTGCTCCGCGGACCTGGGCTTACTCATCAAGGACACTTCCGCTCGAAACCGCGCTTCCACTCATAGCTCAATGTTCAACGCGCCAGGACTTGGCCAATCATCGCGAGTCGGCATGAGTACTATCTACTAAAAAGCTACCGGGAGTCCGGTCAATTCTGAGCAGAACGCAGGCTGCTCTCTGTTTAGAAAGGAGAAGCAGCTTGATTCTGCTCTCAAAAGAAGCTCGCACATGTTTGGGATGGCCTGGCTGCGATGTACACGATTGCTCAGCGTCTTCAAATGCAAACGTGGAAAACTGCAGATGCAACACGCAGAACGGTTCCTCGAAGGTGGTGGGCCCAATGCCCCAGAGCAAATATGACACCGCAGCGGACGTACCAATCCACGCAGCCACTGTTCACACTGCGGTCGCAGCTGTGCACCACCGTGGCGATCATGAAGCAGCGGAAGAGCTGAGCACAAGGGCTCAAGACTACTCAATGGCAGCTTCTGATAAGACACTTGAGATCGCGAAGCAAATCCACGCCCACCTGAGGGCTTAGATCGTTTTCAACGACAACCTGACGATTATGGGAGACATTTAGAATGGCCGCTCCAAGCGCCTCTTTGAATTCGAAATTAAGCCGTCTCATTTATCCCGAAGCGCGGAAGCCCATATTCGGAGTCGATTCAACTTCCTCTCTTCAGCTTGCGCCTCGCCCGCAGCGCCCGGTCAGGATCGCGGTGATTGGGAATCACCTTCCCAGGCAATGTGGAATTGCGACTTTTACGACAGATTTGTGTGACGCGATCACCGCCGAATACGGAGCTGCTCAATTATCGGTGGTAGCTGTCAACGACGGAAAGTCATCTTACTCCTACCCTGAACGGGTGCAATTCGAGATCAGCGAAGGCGATATCGCATCCTACAGAGCCGCCGCCGACTTCTTGAATGCGAGTAATGTCGATCTGGTGTGCTTGCAGCATGAATATGGAATTTTCGGGGGCAAATCCGGGAACTACATCATGGAGTTGCTGAATCACCTCAAGATGCCGGTAATCACAACTCTGCATACGGTTCTTCGTGATCCGAATCTGGATCAAGGGGTTGTGATGCACAAGATTGCCGCTCGCTCCGAGCGCCTTATCGTCATGAGCCAACACTCCTCGCGTATTCTGCAAGAGGTTTTCAGGGTCCCGGCCCAGAAGATCGCGCTGATTCCCCATGGCATTCCCGATCTGCCCTTTGAGCGGCCGGAGGCTTACAAGGAGGCTTTCTCCTGCCAAGGCAAGAGTGTTCTTCTTACGTTTGGTCTGCTGTCTCCAAACAAAGGGTTTGAAAGCGTGATCAAGGCCATGCCAAAAATCCTCGCCGCTCACGGCAATGCGGTCTACATGATTGCAGGTGCCACTCACCCGCACATCCGTGCCCGAGAAGGGGATCGCTACCGGCTAGAGTTGCAGGCGCTGGCGAAGAAGATGGGAGTCGAACGGCAGGTCCTGTTCCTGAATCGGTTTGTCGCTCCCCAAGAGATGGCCGCGCTGGTCGGCTTGGCCGACATTTACATCACGCCTTACTGTCATGAAGCGCAAGCTGTTTCGGGAACTCTGGCATATGCCATGGGCGCTGGGAAGGCTATCATCTCCACTCCTTACTGGCACGCCGCGGAAGTGCTGGACGGTGAACGCGGGATGCTGGTGCCGTTTGAAAGCCCGGCGGCCATCGCAAAGGCGACGATCACGCTTTTGGACGATGACAGGGCACGCCAGGCGATGCGCGAACGCGCCTACCTCTATTCTCGGCCTATGATCTGGAAGCGGGTTGCACAGTCCTATATGGCCGCCATTCTGCGTGCTCGCGCCCAACCTACGGAGCTGGTTCACCTTGGGTTTGCCTTCCCGGCAAACACATGTGACACCGAACAGCGCGTTGTGAATGCCTGAACGATTCCAGCGCGCAGATTCCTTCGCAATTCTCAAATTGTGAGCAATTCGGAGCAGACACGCCCTCGCGTGTTTAGGAAACTGGTGCTGCAAGCGCGGCGGGATGCTCGGACAAGGAGCATTCTTCCACTTGCTGGGTCCATTCTTCGATTTGCAATGTGGCCTCGATTGCCGAGCCGGACGATGATTCACATCTTGGCGTCCACGCGATCGATCCACCTCATGCAGCAGCCGATTCCCTTGCGCTTCGCAGGGCCGAGCACAATCCAGAAAGAGGCGATCCTCATGGCTCACACCGGCGTTCACGTGCTCGACTTGGTGCCGACATTCGACCTTGCTCACTTTCTTGCATGCGCAGGGGTGGGCAGAAGAATTGTCCACTGCGATCCAAAGGGCGCCTTGTTCTCTCAGGGCGACTCAGCCGATTCCGTTTTCTATCTCCAGAGCGGCCGGTTAAAAGTCACTGTCGTTTCGGAGAATGGCAAGGAAGCCACGATTACTCTGCTTTCTGCCGGAGACTTTATCGGAGAGGATTCGCTTACCGGAACCGCCGAACGCCGATCGGCCACCGTGACTGCAATCACGTCGTCGTATGCGATGAAGATCACTCAAAGTGAGATGATCCGGGTCATGCACGACGAGCACGCATTTTCCGATCTGTTCTTGTCTCACCTCCTGGCTCGCAGCATGCGAACCCAGGCGGATCTGGTCGATCAGCTTTTCAACTCCAGCGAAAAGCGCCTTGCAAGGCTCCTCCTGCTGATGGCTGAATACGGCGAACCTGGAGCGCCGGCAAAGTTTATTCCTCCCATCACCCAGGAGACCCTTGCAGAAATGGTCGGCACTACCCGCTCCCGCATCAGCTTCTTCATGAACCGTTTTCGCAGACTCGGGTTCATTGACTACAACGGCCGCATCGAGGTCCATAAGTCACTTCTCAATGCAGTCCTGCGTGATCGCCTTCCTGAGCACAACTCTCAGTCGCCGCGCCTGTCACCCAAACAGGACGCCCCGCGGCACCCCTCACTTGCCAAGCTTTGTGCTTGAGTCCGTGACCTGACGCCTGCTTGGGCACCAGCCTCATCGAAATAACGGCTGGCCTATAGGTAATGAGCTATAGGTTCCAGATGGCCCCTGCGTCATTTCGGGAATGAGCTTCAGTGGTTGCAGGAACCCGTCCCGGCTGTTCGTTCGCAGCAATGGCCAGTAGAATGAGTGCCGCGCCCACATAGGCGAGTGGGTCGCGAGGCTGGCCAATAGAGAATTCGCTCGCCTTCGTCTCGGAGTTGTTTCCTCGCTCTGCAACCAATTGGAAGCAACGCCTCAATACGAAGCACCCAACAGCGGAGAGGAACAGATCCCACATGATTGCTCTGTATCTAAGAATGCGGCTAGCAATTGAAGTCTTCATCGCACGACCTTACTCCGAGCGGATTGGGAGGGATGTGCATTCTTGCTCGCTAAGCAGGTTCATGTCTGCCACGCTTCGGATGAAAGGAGCAACGGCAGTGTGGCGGGATAGCTGTAGCTAGAAGACAGAGGCGCTTGATCGGCGTCGCTCGCGCCGTGCGCGGTGTGGGCGGCTCAGAGGATCGCCATTTTGAGAGTAAGCAGACATTGATCGTCTGCGGAGAACTTCCGAATCAATCTTGGCAGGCTTTCGTCACGAATTCCGCCCGTGGGGTATCAAACCCGTTCCCTTGGATCCAGATAGGCTCCGGCGCTTCGAAAGATTGCCGACTCGTAAAGGGCAGACTCTCAATTACCTTCAAGAGTACAGCCACGCCGTTCCCCTTTTCGTAGAAAGCATCGGCCGCCACTCCGCAAGGGATTTGGTTCCCCGAGAACGCGCCACTCATCGCAATCACACTGATAACCGGGAATTGGCGACGAACTATCGAGAGCAATTCAAAGCCAGTCATTCCCGGCATGTTGAGGTCGGAAAGTAGAATCTCCGGAATCTCCTGGCTGATCTCGGTTAGGGCAGCTAAGCCATCCGACGCGCACCGGACGCGATGTCCGAGCACCCTGAAAATCTCTGCAAGGGAGGTTCGAACGGATTCATCATCCTCAGCGATTAAGATGGAAGCCCTAACATCTCGCATTTCTAGCTCCGACAAACACAATCGATGTTTTCCGCCTGTATGTCAGTACTTCATTTTCAATCCTGGTCATTCATGACCGCCATTTACGATCTTGACGAGGTTTGGCCTACGCCTCTGAGCATAATGAACGCGAGGCTTAGTGGCGTTATCGTCGGGCAGTCGATCATGGAGAACTACTTTCAACAACGACTTATGCACTTGAATGCGCCCGTTGTATTCGATCAAGCCCAACTTGCGAAATCGATTCATGAAGAAGCTAACGCGAGAACGCGTAGTCCCAATCATTTCCGCAAGCGTCTCTTGAGAGACAGGTGGAATCTGCGTTTCCGGCTCGCCAGGCTCACCGTACTCAGCCATCAAGAGGAGGAGCCTTGCCAAGCGCTTCTCACTTGAATTGAAGAGTTGGTCGACAAGATCGGCTTGACTCCGCATGCTGCGCGCCAATAGGAACTTCAAGAACAGGTCTGAAAACTGATGTTCTTGGTGCATCACACGGATCATCTCTTCCCGGCTGATTTTCAACGCCGAGCAGGCCGTAATGGCTGTGGCCGTGGAAAGACGCAACCCGGGGGCTCCCGATAGCGCTTCTTCCCCCACAAACTGGTGCGGTACAAGAAGTGTAACCGTGGCTTCCTTGCCGGCCGTCGAGACGACGGTGATCTTTGCGCGGCCCTTTTGAAGATAGTAGACCGAGTCGGCTTGATCTCCCTGTGAAAAGAACGCCTGCTTCGGTTTCAGTTCAACGATCCTTCGGCCGAGCCCGGCGCCAGCGAGGAATTCTGCGAGATCGAACGCGGGTGGAGCAGCGAGGTTCATCCTTAGGCCACCTTTCAGCACTACGACGTAGTAGGCAGACGTCGTATGCCTCGGACACGGGAATCGGCTACACTCCTGTCGGTTCTATTTTCATACGAACGGATTATGACGTCTGTATCGTTCTATACAAGATATGTTGCCTTTTGGACACACACCAGTCCCACTACCTGCAGCCATCCACCTGAGCCTTTCAACCCACGAAACGATCTCCACACGTCCAAGCGCTCGGACGTATATCTCAATGACGTATGCGCGCGAAGTAGTGCGAAAACTAATCTCAGAATTGAAAACGGATCATAAGTCGGGGTGCGCATCGCTGGAAGTTAACCAGGACTTGATTTGAACGGGGCCCGTGGAATGTCCACAATTGAGCAGATCGAAACGGACAAGCCGAGTCAACTTTATTTCAGATCGTGGATGAAAGCGATTAGGCGCGATAACCAGCGGAAAGGTCAGGGCAAAGAGTATGGAAGAGCATCGATGCAGAATGGTAGCAACGGCTGTGGAAGACTCTCGTTGCAAGAATCTTCTCGACAGCGCGTCGATTGTGACGCAGGACCCGAGGTATAGGTTCCTGCATCGCCGAGTCGATGTCGAGATAAGAGACAGCCGGTGCAGCTGCGTTGCGATCGAGATAGAAGACCCGCGCTGCAAGGGCCTCTCTTTGAAGTGGTGATTCGGCCAGCCCTATGCAGGGAATCGCATAGGGCCAGCTAATTTAACTTTGAGATTCCATCCTGTTGAGATTGCCTCGAAGTTACTCGAAGCATAAACACTCTCTCCAGTTGCGACCGAGGGCGCTGGAAATTGAGTGCCCCGTAAGAGGCAGGGTGCTTGGACCGCTCCCGTTGTCGCCAGCCAATTGACCCGAATATCGCATTGAAACCCATAATAATCGCAGTTGGCGACAG
>Ga0302310_10002540_pt1 | contig 14573 bp, 7 predicted proteins | sample III_Palsa_N1_2_FD_200451 | JGI IMG/M metagenome (GOLD analysis project Ga0302310, IMG submission 200451) | Peat permafrost microbial communities from Stordalen Mire near Abisko, Sweden - III_Palsa_N1_2 | ecosystem: Environmental > Terrestrial > Soil > Palsa > Peat permafrost | place: Sweden...
AAGGCGTCGCACTTGCCGTCGCAGCAGAGACCCCCCGCTCTTGCCGTTGCCAGTTCTCTCCCAAATCCGCCCCACCCCAAAAATAAAGTTGAAAAAACTGGCGTAGCTTAAGACCACCACACAAGCCACCACAAAATCACCACAATCACCACGCGAATTACCACAAATTCACCATCAAAAAACCACCATCCAAACCACAAACCCCCTCTAAAACCGCCCATTTCTTCACAATCAACCCTCCCAAAAAAAATCCTGCAAAAACGCAAAGCGTTAGCCTGTTAAAAGTCCTCCAGGAAACCCACCGCATGACCGACCCCGCCATCTTCGACAACGACACCATCGTCGCCATCTCCACCCCGCCCGGCCGCGGCGGCATCGGCATCGTCCGCCTCTCCGGCCCCTCCGCCCGCACCATCGCCGAACCCCTCTTAAAGCTCCGCCATCCCCTCGCCCCGGCCCAGGCCCGCTTCGCCGAAGTCCTTGACAACACAGGCGAAACCCTCGACGAAGCCGTCGTCACCTTCTTCGCCGCCCCCAACTCCTACACCACCGAAGACATCGTCGAAATCGCCGCCCACGGCGCCCCCGTCCTCCTCGACCACCTCCTCCGCCAGTGCCTCTCCTCCGGCGCCCGCCTCGCCGAACCCGGCGAATTCACCCAGCGCGCCTTCCTCTCCGGCCGCCTCGACCTCACCCAGGCCGAAGCCGTCCACGATCTCATCGAAGCCAGCACCCTCCACCAGGCCCGCATCGCCGCCCAGCAGTTAGGCGGCTCCCTCTCCCGCCAGATAACCCCAATAAAACAACAACTTATCGCCCTTATCGCCGCCCTCGAAGCCGGCATCGACTTCGCCGAAGACGACATCGACACCCTCCCCGCCACCGAAATCACCCGGCAGATCCACGTAATCCAGACCCCCCTCACCGCCCTCGAACAGACCTTCGCCTACGGCCGCATCGTCCGCGAAGGCTTCACCCTCGCCATCGTCGGCCGCCCCAACGCCGGCAAGTCCTCCCTTTTCAATCGCTTAATCCAGCGCGACCGCGCCATCGTCACCGCCACCCCCGGCACCACCCGCGACACCGTCACCGAGCGCGTCTCCCTCGAAGGCATCCCCGTCGAACTCATGGACACCGCCGGCCTCCGCCACTCCACCGACGAAGCCGAATCCCTCGGCATCGCCCGCTCCCGCGAAGCCATGGCCGAAGCCGACATCGTCCTCCTGGTCCTCGACGCCACCGCGCCCCTCCACGCCGAAGACGAAGCCATCCTCGCCGCCCTCAACACCCGCCCACACCTGATCGTCCGTAACAAGCACGACCTCACCTCCTCGCCCACAAAACCCACGTCTCACAAGGCAATAGAGACCTCTGCCCTCACCGGCACCGGCATTCACGAACTGCGCCACGCCATCCTGTCTCTGATCACCTCCAGCGTCCCCACCTCAGAGACCGCGCTCCTCACCAATCTTCGCCAGCAGCAGGCTGTAACCGCCGCGCTTACCGCCCTCACAAAGGCGCAAGAAGCCGCAGCAGCATCCATCCCCCACGAGATGATCCTCCTCGACCTCTACGAATCTCTCCGCGCGCTCGACGCACTCACCGGTGCCACCACCAGCGACGACATTCTCCACCTGATTTTCAGTACCTTCTGCATCGGCAAATGATAGCGACTCTTTGGCGCTCCGAGGCAATTCATATCATCGCGGTTACCATAATGTATACAGTACTTTAGCGACCAACCACGTCCAGGCAAATCCTTAGAGAGCTGTTCTCAAAGTTGTCCACAGCGCTGTACACTGACGTCATGTCACTACAAAAAAATGGCATTTGTGGACAATTGGAGGCGTAGATGTCGCGGACCGAACTCCAAATTAAAGCTCTCAAGCCCCAGGCGATTCGCTATTCCGTGAGCGATGGTATCCGAGCATCACAGTGCTCGCATAAACGACTTTATCTCGCCAAAACCCTGCGTTGAATCGAGCACTTTCCCTGTCAGCACCCTTTATTTAATGACGCCGATGCACGTTACCCTCTTTGCCTTCTGCCGTTTTCGCATCGGAAGCCGGAGCCGGAGCGATTTGCTGCTGAATGGTGTTGAGCTGGTTGTGAATTCCATCAATGGTACAAATGGCCATGAAACGATATCCGAGGGGATCCATCAGAAGCCCTAAACCAAAGACCACGGAAGCCACAAATCCAGGTTTGGCTGCGTTGCAGGTGCCAGCGACCTCTGCCACGCTCCTGCTTCCTCTGAGGCTTAATGCCCAGCTCGCGCTTGAAGTCGCTCCAGCGGCGTACAAGCAAGTTCTCCTTCAGAATCCGAAAGTTTAAAAATCAAAGGTCGACATGTACTCACGTGAACCGGTTTTTGCGACGCATGCTCGAAATTTGAGTTCTTATCTGCTCTTCAGCACTTTAACGGGTTGGTCAGCGATGTACGTTCTGGCAAATCATGGACGTCATTTCGTCGTCATGGGGATCGCATACGGATTGATCCTCCTGCTTGCAGGAGGATTTCTCTTATTTATCCACACTCCAGTATTTCTTCAGCGAGTGCTTTCTTCCAGAGTTCTCTGGCTTACGGCAGTGCTCCTGCTCGCAGTCGTCGACCTGATTCGGTTCCCCGAACAGCTTCATGCCTTGCACCCGAGTACCGCTTCCTTTGCCTTGACGGAAACAGCCAGGCAGCTAGCCCATGCTCGCGATCCTTACCTTGTACACCTTGATAGGGACGCACCTATAAGTCCCGGCCCCGGTTGGATTCTTCTGGTCGCGCCGCTCTCGCTCGCAGGTGTGGTCACGCTGCTAACGCCCATTTGCATCGCATTTTTCTACTATTTGCTGGAACTCAGAAGCAGGTTAGGTGCTGGCATTTTTGTTTGTCTCGTATTTGCACAACTGGACCATTTCAGTGAACGAAACGGTGCTGTTGCGCTGTTGGGGCTGCTGGCTGGATTCTATGCGACCTCTCGGATTCCGATCGTTATCCTGGTATTGATCTTAGGGCTGGGACTTTACCGCCGCAGGGCTCGTGCAGGGGCAATATTCCTTGCGATATCACTTTCTACGGCCTCTTTCCTACATGGCGTGTTCTACCTGTGGACGAGGCATGATGGAGTTTTCTATCAACCACTTCATCTTTTCAGGAGGGCGGGCCGGAGCGGTCACGCGACGGAAATAGTCGCCGTGATTGGGGCATCCATCGTTGCGCTGGGGATCATGACACTGATGAAAGGCCAACCTCGGGATTGGATTTTTGCAGGAGGGTTGTTCCTCGTCGCCGCCTTTGTACCACAAGGTGTGGGGGAACTCATTCGCGGCCATGGCGATTACAAAATGTGGGAGGGTTCCTTATATGTGTCCTTCGGGCTCTCTCTTCTTGCCGCTACGCTAGCCTTGAGTAGTACAGGGCCTGAGATGGAAGATGGAAGACTCAGAACCCTGATTGCTGAAGACAAGTTTCAGAACGCAGGCATGGTACGGAAATGACTGGGACAAACGTCACCGAGGAAGTCCGCGTCGCTTAGGAAGCTCTCTTCAATCGAGTAGGTCTCGGTTGTCGGTAATATCTCTACCACTCCAGCGAGCGTTGGCTAGGGGGCGATGGAGCTCGAGCCTACGATCCGGAAGGGGATTGAGGCTCCGGAGGATTGGCCGGGCTGGCCGCCGCCGAGATAAAGCTCGTAGTCGCCGGACAGAACGCTACGGGTACCATCTGCGGACACAGTGCTGAGATGGCGAGGGTCAATCGTGGCATGGAAAGATCTGGATTCACCGGCTTTAAGATGTACCTTTTCAAAGCCGACTAAGGTGCGGAGTGGGGCTCCGGCGATTGACCTGGGGACGAGGTAGAGCTCTACTGTTTCGTCACCATCCTGATGACCGGTGTTCTTGATCCGGGCGGTGACAGTGAGGGGCGCCCCCGCGGTGAGGGATGCGGTTGAGAGCTTCGCGTCTGTGTAGGCGAATGTGGTGTAACTGAGGCCATAGCCGAAGGGATAGAGCGGCGTGCCGGTGAAGTAGCGGTAGGTGCGCTGCTCCATAGCGTAGTTGTCGAAGGGCGGAAGCTGGCTGGTTTCGGCGTAGAAGGTGACCGGCAGACGGCCGGAGGGGTTGTTTTTGCCGAAGAGGGTTTCAGTGATGGCGGTGCCGCCGGCCTGGCCGGGGTACCAGGCTTCGAGGATGGCGGAGGCCTTTTCGGCTGCGGATTGCAAGGCGATGGCACCGCCGTTCATGAGGACGAGTACAAGCGGCTTGCCGGTCGAGGCGAGTGCAGAGACGAGTTGCTGTTGAGCCGCAGGAAGTTCGATGGAGGTACGGTCGCCGCCAGCGAATCCATCGACCTTGAGTGGCATCTCCTCGCCTTCGACCTCGGGGCTGAGGCCGAGGAAGGCTACGACTACATCTGACTTGGCGGCGGCAGCTACGGCTTGCTCGCGCAGGGCGGCGATGGGGGGCTGCCAGTTGAAGGTGAGGCCAGCGCCGAAGTGTGGAGCGTCGTGAGTGTATTCAATCCGAATGGGGTGGGGTTTGGTGTCGTTGAAGGTGAGTTGGAATGGTGTCGTTGGAGCACGGCGGCCATGGGTGCGGGCGTGGGTGAAGTTGTAGACGAGCTTCCCGTCGAGCCAGACCTTGACCGTCTCGGCATCCTCGCAGGTGCTGCAGTGAGCAAAGGAGAAACCGAAGCCGATGGTGCCGGGTGTGGGAGCGGCGAAGGTGCCGGTCCAGCGGACCGAGAAGGATTTATCAGACAGGCCGGGGACAGGGGCTGCGCCGTTCCAGTCGAAGTCAATATTGTGGTCGGTTCGGGTGGAGACGGGTGCGGCAGTGAGATCGGCGCCGCGAAAGAACTCGGCCTTCAGACCGGTTGAACTGAAGGAGGTCTGGGGGACGGGGATGGGAACGCCTTCGACGTAGGGCGAGCCCTGTGCATAGAGGATGTGGCCGGGAAGGCGCTGTTCGAGCGCGGATAGCGGCATGACTGGGTGCGAGGCTACGGCGTTGTAGTTGCCTTCAAGCGCGGGCAGAGCGGCGGCGTTCGGGCCGATGACCGCGATGGTGTGCACAGAACCAGCCAGGGGCAGGGTGCCTGGATTGTTCTTGAGCAGGACGAAGGATGCGCGGGCGGCTTCGAGCGAGAGCTCAGAGTGAGTGGCGGAGTCGTTTTCGGAGAACGGAATACTGTTGAACGGCACTGCGGCGGGAGGATCGAACATGCCGAGGCGGAAGCGAGCGGTGAAGAGACGTTTGACCGACTGGTCGATCTCGGACTCGGTGATGAGGTTCTGGTGAACGGCTTCGACGAGGCTTGCGTATTCCTTGCCGCAACTAAGGTCGGTACCGGCCTTGACGGAGACGGCGGCAGCGTGCGGCATGTTGGGCGCGAACTTGTGGCCGACGGCGACGTCGGTGATAGCGGCGCAGTCGGAGACAATGTAACCGTCGAAGTGCCAATTATGTTTAAGCGTCTGCTGGAGCAGCATGGTGTTGGCGCAGGCGGGTGCACCGTCGATGGAGTTGTAGGCACACATGACGCTGTCGGCATGGGCGTCTACGACGAGCGAGCGGAATGCGGGCAGGTAGGTGTCCTCCAGATCATGCGGAGAAACGACGACGTCAAAGGTGTGGCGCTCCGACTCGGGACCGCTGTGGACGGCAAAGTGTTTTGCAGTCGCAACGACCTTGAGGTAATTCGGATTGGAACCCTGCAAGCCACGCACGAAGGCGCTGCCGATCTGGCCGGTGAGGAAAGGATCTTCTCCGTAGGTCTCCTGACCGCGTCCCCAGCGGGGATCGCGATCGATGTTGATGTTGGGTGACCAGAGGGTGAGGCCGTAGAAGATGGAGTGGTTGTCCTGGCGCTGGGCTTCGTTGTATTTGGCGCGCGCCTCGGTGGAGATGACGTCAGCGATGTGCTCGATAAGGGGCGGGTTCCAGGTGGCGGCGAGGCCGATGGCCTGGGGAAATACGGTGGCATAGCCGGAGCGGGCGACGCCGTGCAGGCCCTCGTTCCACCAGTCGTACTCGGCGACGTGGAGACGTGGGATGGCAGGGGCTTCGTTCTGCATCTGGCTGACTTTCTCTTCGAGTGTCATGCGTTGCACGAGGTCATCGACGCGCTGTGGCAGGGGCAGGGTAGGATCGAGATAGGGATCGAGCTGGGCGTGTTTATGGGCCGATGTCTGGGCGGGCAGAGATGTGGCTGCGATGAAAATTGCCGATAATACGAAGGCTGAATTGATGGAGAAGCAACGAGTGAACGACATGACCTGCCTTCTGCGTGGGTGGTTGAACGGTGAGCGTTGTGCGATGAAGTTAGAGGGTGATGTGATCTACTTTTTCGAGCGCTGTGTCTTTTGCGTCGCGGCTGCCGAAGCTGCGAAAGTCCTGTACGTTGCTGAGAGCGAAGGCTGGAGTGCCACGGCCAATACGAATGCGGAAGAGGTCGAGGCCATCTACGGCGTGGGCCCAGATGGCGGGGCGTTGGTCGGGTTTTTCGGTGGCGATCTCGATGTTGCTGAACTCGAGGTTGCGGGCGTGGCGCAGAAAGAAACCACGAGCGGGCAGTGTGCCGAACATACTGGCTTCGGGATAAGCGGCTTCGTTTTCAGGGGGCTCGATCGCGGCCCATGCGGAGGTGCCCCCGCCGAGATTTGAAAGATACATGTCGCTGATCTTGATGTCTTCGATGAGGCAGCCGGGAACTCCGCTGATGATGGAGGGGTATTCGGCCGCCGAACCGTAGCTGGTGAAGTTGGAAAGAACGACGCGGCGGAGGCTGCCGGCGGCTACGCCTTTAGGGCCGCGCATACGGGTGCCGAGGCGAAGGAAGATAGGAGCGTGTACAGCCCCGCGTAGGACGAGATTAGTGACGGTGATGTCTTCGATGAATGCGCCGTCGACGGTTTCGAGCGCGAAACCGCGGCAGCCGTCGAGAATGCAGTTGGAGATGGTGATGGCGCGGAAGCCGCCGTTCGATTCGGTACCGCACTTGATGCGGCCGACGGCTTTGCGCTGCTGCGAGTAGTTGGCACGCTTGAAGGTGCCGTCGAGCATGGTGCCGAACTCGTAGAGGCCGGTGACGTAGCAGTTCGAAATTGTAACGTTTTCGGTTGCACGTGCGTAGCCAAGCGCAAAGGAACTTTTGGGACAGATGGCGTCGTCCCAGGGAGAGTTGACGGCGCAGTTGGAGACGCGGACGTTGCGGCAGCAGTCGATGTCGATGCCGTCGCGGTTGGTGTCGATGGTGAGGCCGTCGATGACGACGTTGTCGGTGCCGGTGAGCAAGATACCGAAGTGTCCGCCCATGAGGATTGAGAAGTCGCGCAGGGTGACGTTGCGGCAGTTCTTGAGGGCGATGGCCTTGTTGCCTACACCAGGACTTTCAGCGGCAGGAAGCTCATTGGCTTCGCCGCGGCTGAGGCCTTTGCCCCAGATGAGACCGGGGCCGAAGATGGAGACGTGTTCGAGAGACTCGCCCCAGATGAGGGAGTTGGGCCAGTGGTTGTGGCCGTAGTCCTGGTAGGCCTCCCATGGCTGCGCGGGGCCGGCAGGATCGTAGCCGCCGGTGGTGGTGCCTTCGTTGGGAACGCTCGCCGCGAGTAAGGTGGCTCCGGCGTCCAGGTGGAGCGAGATGTGGCTCTTAAGGCGAATGCTGTAGGAGGCGTAGGTGCCTGCGGGAAAGTAGATGGTGCCGCCACCGACTGCGACAGCGGCTTCGATGGCGCGGTTGATGGCGGGACTGTCGATGGAGACTCCATCGCCCGCAGCGCCGAAGGTGCGGACGTTGAAGATCCCGGTGATATTTGCTGTGCCTGATGCGGGGCGCGATTGGGCTTCGAGTGCGGTGGGGATCAGTGCGGCGGCGATGCCGGTTGAGCCGTGGCGAAGGAATTCTCTACGAATCATGAAATCTCCCTATGGGGTGCGAGGGCTCTGGCTCGCTGACTTAGGCCGATGGTCAAAGGCGTCGCGGATGGCGAAGAAGGCCGGCTTGGGTTGGTAGTCGTTATCGAAGGGCAACGAGCGCTGTGGACGGTTGGGTTGTTTGCGCTTGTGGGTAGGGCCGTCGTTGAGCCATGTATGGCTATCGCTGACACCCCACATGAGAACAGTCTTGACTGCTGGCTCGGCGAGCGTGACGTTCAGGTAGTCGCGGTAGACGGCGGCGATGGTCTGATCACGTTGGGCGACGTCGTCGTAAGGCAGATCGTCTTCGTTGACGTCGAGTTCGGTGAGGAAGATCTGGAGACCCATGTCGCGAACGGAGGACATGTAGTCGCGGAGGCCTTTGCCGATGGCGGAAGGAAAACCCGCTTTGATGTGGGACTGGATGCCGACAGCGTCGATGGGCACGTTGGCGGATTTGAGTCGGCGGAGAAGCTGGAGGATGAGTTTGCGGCGTTCGGCATCCTCGTCATCGTCGTACTCTACGCCGTAGTCGTTATAGGTGAGCAGAGCGTGCGGGTCAGCCTGGCGTGCAGCGCGGAAGGAGATGTCGATGTAGTCGGGACCGAGCAGCTTCATCCAGGGCGAGTCGCGGAGGCCGTCGGATCGGCCATCCTTAGGGAGCACGGCTTCATTCACTACGTCCCAGGAATGCATCTCTCCCTTGTAACGGCCGACGACTCGTGCGATGTGGTCTTCGAGGAAGTGCTTCGCGTTGTCTTTGGTGACTGTGGTGGCGAACCAATCGGGAATGGCCTCGTGCCAGACGAGGGTGTGGCCGCGAAGCTTGATCTTGTGATGATGCGCGAAATCGACGAGAGTGTCGGCGTGTTCGAACGAGAACTTGTCGGGTGCGGGGCGCAGGCCCTTCCACTTCATGGCGGTTTCGGGTACGAGGATGCTCGATTGCTCGGCGAGAATGCGAGCGTAGGTTGGATTCGAGGTGAGCAATTCGACGTTGACCGCGAATCCCGTAAGCAGACCGTGCTTGTGGGCGTGAGATTTGAGGGAGTCGTGTCCGGTGATCCTGGGGTTCTGCGGGCTGGTATCCTGCGATGCTGCCCACATGGGTGCCGTGCGGAGCATCGAGGTTGCCATAACAGCTGCACCGGCGCGTGAAAGGTTGGATAGAAGCTTTCTACGGGTGAGGCTCGTCGTGCGATCTTCCAAATCATCCTCCGGAGTGGTTGAGAGAGGGTGTGATCGCGATGCGATGGGGCCACAGATATCTCCCGAAATGCCTCGGAGATATCTGCGACCCCATCACGATGCCGCGTGTGGTGCCCGGGAGGGACGTTAGAAGATCAACTTGCCGGAGAACTGCGCGATCCGGGGATCGTTGGCAGTGGCGCCGTTCTGCGGTGTGGTTCCGGTGATCTGGCCAAACGTTCCGGAGAGCGTCGTGCCTGGATCGCCAAAGTTGGTGTGGTTGAAGAGGTTGAAGTACTCTGCGCGGAACTGCAGAGTGGCCTTCTCCCCCATGCGGAAGTTGCGGGCGATGGCCGAGTCTACGTCGGTGTAACGCGGGCCGACGAAAGCACCCTTGGTAACGTCGCCGTAGGTTCCAGCCGGGTTAGCCGTGAAGCTGGCTGGGTTGAGATAGGACTTGCAATGGGCGGTGGGGGAGCAGGCGCTTCCACCGTACGCATTGCCCACCAGAACTGCGCGGTCGCGAAGCTGACCGGAGCCCGAGGCGTTTGTCGTGTTGGAAAGAATCGTCAGAGGATCGCCACTGCGGGTCTGGAAGAGGCCCGAGATCTGCCAGTCGTCGAGGATGTAACGAACCACCGCAGGACTGTCTTTCCTGACCTTGGGCGTGACGTACACGAACGAGATGGACGCAACGTTGCGGTGATCGAAGTCCGAAGGACCGCGATCAAGACGCTTGAAGTTGGGTTCGTAGATAGGAAGGACATACGACTGACCGGCGGCGATGGCCGTGGCCGACTGGTTGTAGGGCAGGTTATCGGTCGCCTTCGACCAGGTGTAGTTAGCGAGGATGGTGAGACCGGAACGGATGCGTTGCTCAAGCGAGGTCTGCAGAGACTCGTAGTTTGTATTGCCGCCCGTATTGGCTTCGGTGATGGCCTGGGTGAAGCAGCTATTGTTGGCAGCGCAGCCGGGTCGGTTGTAGACACGCTGATTGAACATCGGGCTCGTGGGCGACACAGCGTCTGCGTTCAGGATGGGGTTGATCTCGACCGGGGTCCACTGGTGGTTGCTATGCGATGCCACGTAGGCGACGCGGGCGAGGAGGGTATTGGTCATCTGCTGTTCGACCGCGAGGTTCCATGAATACGTGATCGGAGTCTGGAAGCCACGGAAAGGATCGAAGGTGAGGAATGATTGTTGCGGAATAGGAGACGTGTTGGGCGGTGGCTGCGGTGCCGGGAACGGATTGGCGATGCCAAAGCTCGAGTAGGGGTTGGTGAAGTTGATGGAAGGACCGGCAGCGGCAGGGGTGCCAAGGGCCGAGGTGATATTCACGTTTGTGATGAACGGCGAGTTGTTGGAGTAGATGTTGTAGAAGACGCTGCTCATGCGGCTGTCATAGAAATCGCCGGCTCCGCCATGCACGCTGGTCTTTCCGGTGCCGAAGACGTCCCAGGCGAATCCAACCCGTGGCATGAAGTGGGTGTAGTTGTCGGCCACGCCATTGGGATTGAAGCCGGGGTCACCCGCAAACAACAGACCTGCAGGCGCATTGGGAAAGAGAGTGGAATGGGTTCCGGCAGCATTCAATGCCGGGAAGAAACTGCCCATGCGACCTTCTTTTTCATGCCAGGGCTTGAAGGGCTCATAACGCAGGCCGTAGTTGAGGGTGAAGCGCCGTGACAGCTTCCAGCTGTCCTGACCGTAGAAGCCGAAGAACTTGCCGCGAAGATCCAGGAACTGGCCGGATGCCTGGGCGAAGTTCTGGACGTAGCCCGTCAGGAAGCTGGCAATCGAGCTGTTGGTGATGGTGGAGTTGAAGGTGAAGAGTCCGGGCTGTTGGAAGAGGCTGTTTACGTCCACCTTGGACTGTTCGCCATGAAAACCGAAGCTGAGACTATGGTTGCCCCGTTGGACGTGCAGATCATCGGCCAGCGTGTAGTTGGCGCGGGCGAAGGTTCCCTGCGGATTGTCTCCGATGGTAAAGAAGTTGGTCACTGCAATCTGGTTGATCTGTTTGAATGCGGGCTGGAAGATGTTGACGCCCAGATCGCCGACGCTGATACCGCCGGCCAATGGTCCGCGGGTGGCGTTATCTATCTGATAGCTGAGGATGAAGTTGTTCAGAATACGGTCGCTGAAGGTGTGGGTCTCTGAGATCAGCGAGTTGTAGTAGCGGATGTCAGCCTGGTCGGAATAGGTGAGCAGGTCCGTCAGGTCGAGGACGCCGTTCAGGTGGTAGCTGTCGGAGAAGTAACGGGCGGTGAGCCTGTCCTTCGAGCCGAGATCCTGGTCGAACCGGGCGGTGACCTCTCCGAGAGCAGTGAAGCTGGGCTTGATAAAGGTGTAGTTTCCGTTCGCGTCGCCGGTGGGAAGGAACTTCAGCAAGGCGAGAGATGAGGAATTATAGGTAGCGGGATTGATATGTGCGGTGTAAGAGTTTCCGCCGTTTGATACGTATGGATAGCACTGAGACGGAAGCGCGGCGGTGGAAGCCAGGGCAGTGTTCACGATGCAAGCCGTGTTGAAAGCCGCGCTTCCAGGAGTGGCGGACGTCGTGAAGTTGTAGTTGCCGGCCAACTGGGCGGCGGTGGGTAAGACGTCGGCCGTGGCGCTGGTGGACGCAGTGTGGGCGATCGTCTTCTGGTATCCGACGAAGAAGAAGGAATGCTTAGTATGGAAAAGGCCGGGAATTTCTACCGGACCGCCCACGGTTCCACCGAATTGATTGCGCTTGAGGGGGTCGACGGTCTTGACGCCGTTGACGTAGCTGAAGTAGTTGGCGGCGTTGAAGGCGCGGTTACGGACGAACTCGAACAGGTCGCCGTGAAACTGGTTGCCGCCGCTCTTGGTGATGATGTTCACGACGCCGCCGGCGTTCTGGCCATACTCGGCGTTGTAGTTGCTGGTCTGGACGCTGAACTCCTGGAGCGCGTCGGGCATGGGGAAGGGAGCGTTGACGTTGGTGTATTCGTCGACGTTATTACCGCCGTCGAGCAGGTAATTAGTCTGCCCCACGCGGGTACCATTGGCGGTGATGGTGACGGCGTCCGGAAAGGTTTTGGTCGCACCCTGATCGGCGTTTGCGTTGGGCGCGATGATGACGCCGGCGACCAATGTCGTCAGGGAGGCAGCGTTGCGGCCATTCAGGGGAAGGTCGTTCACCTGCTGCTCGCCAATGACCTGCGAGAGGGTGCCGGTGGTGGTGTTGACAGCTGCCGCGTTGGCTTCGACCGTAATCACCTGCTGATCAGACCCGATCTGGAGGGTGACGTTCAGCGTCAGGCTCTGGTCTGCCTGCAGGAGGATGCCGCTCTGGTCGTACTTCTGGAAGCCCGCGGAGGTGACCTCCAGCTTATAGTCAGCGGGGTGGACGGACGGGAAGACGAAGAGGCCGTCGGCGTTGCTTTGGACGGTGGTAACCTCGCCGGTCTTGACCTGGGTGAGGACGACTGTTGCCGATGGAACCGCGGCGCCGGTGGCGTCGAGAACGGTGCCGGTGATGGTTCCAAGACCCTGAGCCAGGGCAGTATTGGATAAGCAGAGATAAATGGCACAGATGAGGGCAATGCCTCGAATGAGCCTGAGTGCGGCTTTCATGATGGTCTCCTGGAAAATATTGGTACGGGATATGTTCTGTCTGCCGATAGCGCCGGGAGGAGATACGGCCAGCCGAGGTGTTTCCGGTCAGCATGTTGCACGTGATTTGCACGCCTTGCTCTCTCCCAAATCCTTGGCCTCTGCTGTTCTTGCCGCCCTCGATTCATGATTGGCGACGCGAAGCAGCTGCCTCAGCTGATCAGAGGATTGGTATCTGCACAAACAGACTGCTGGATAGACAGGTACGGTTCCTGACCGTCAGGAATAGGTATATGTTGTTTATTTTGTTACGGTTAATATTTCAAGCCGATTGCCGATCCGGGTGCTCTGAGCTTATTCGACTGAGACCGCGAGAACCCGGGGTGGGCCGGGAGTATCGTCGGTGACGGTGGTTCCGAGGACAATTTGGACGTTCCGATGGTTGCCGTCAGGGGGAATGGCGGCGCTGACGGCCTGCATGAGTTGGGGGTCGGTAAGGAACTCGCCGGCAGCCTGAGTGCCGTAAGTGTAGAGGCCGCCGATGACGACGACGACGTGCCCAGTATCGGAGTTCCATATGCGGGAGATCAGGGCGTAGTCCTGAACGACGGGACCACCCGCGCCGCGTTTATGCTCAGTTGGCTGGTCGGTACGCCAGCTCCATGTACGGGCGACGGGATTTTTTATGTCCTTAATATAGATGAGGTGTTTTTCTGAATCGAGAGAAAGGGTATAGCGAAGCTGGTGGGTGAGCCGCAGACTCCATTCATTGTTGAAGGCGCCGATAAGAACGACAGGGCCTTCACGCAGATCGGAGAAAGAGCTGGCGCTCTCGCGACGGATAAGAACCTTCTTGCCATGGGCCTCGAGAACTCCAACGACGCTTGCGATGGTGACTGCGTCGGCGAAGGGGACGTTGGCGGAGGACGCGGTGTGGAGGATCGGCAGAGAGGACTCCTCGTCCGCACCCGGCGTGGTGGGGGTGGGAGGGCCATTGGGAACGTCGCCAACGGCGATCAGGACTGAACCGGGAGTGTCAAGCAGAGGCCGCCAGAAGAGGTCTTGACCGGAATGGGTATGAAATCGGCCGACGGCGATCGTGCTGGCGATCGAAAGGACCACGAGGGAGACACCTACAAGGAGCAGCGATCGCCGACGAGGAGCTGAGACGGCCGTCGGTGGGATGCTTTCAGGCTGTGGAGAGATAGCAATCTCAACCTGGGTAACGGCGGCGAGCGATGTGGAGTCGGAACCCATGCTGATTTCAGGTTCGGGCGGCTGGATCGGCAGCGTGAAACGGGGAATGTACGAGCCGGGAACGAGGCTCATGCGCAGCTCGGAGCGGTGCTTCTCCTCGCCGTAGTAGATGGCGAGGCGCTTGCGGAGCTCGATAGCCGCAGTGCGCACGACATGGTCCATGTTGGTGTCGTAGGAGGGAGCCCTGCCGAAGACCTCGACGCCGATGGTGCGCTCTTTGATCTGGTCGGCGTAGCCCTTTAGTGTTTGTTCGACGACGTAGCGAAGGAACTCGATGGACCTCTTGCTGGAGCGGAAAACGTGGTCCTGAACCAGCAGCTCGAGCTGCTCACGAATTTTCTCGGCGCTCAGTTCTCCACTTGGACTTTGTTCCACTTCAGTTCTAACCATAACAATTCCAGTGACCTAGATTTCAACATCCAGCCTTTTAGGATACGCCAGTTAGATGTTGGGCGGTCCAGCCCCAGCTGCAGGCCACCTGAAGCCTTCGGTATCCATCCTCGCCTTCTTAGAGAGTACCGATTCAATCTCACTTTCCGAAGCCTCTGCAACGCCTCCCACGAGCCAGCGGAGATTTTTCCCGTGTTCTGGTACTGGCGGGGAAAATACGAAGCTTTTCAAGCGCAGCGTTGGAC
>Ga0302310_10002541_pt1 | contig 14572 bp, 8 predicted proteins | sample III_Palsa_N1_2_FD_200451 | JGI IMG/M metagenome (GOLD analysis project Ga0302310, IMG submission 200451) | Peat permafrost microbial communities from Stordalen Mire near Abisko, Sweden - III_Palsa_N1_2 | ecosystem: Environmental > Terrestrial > Soil > Palsa > Peat permafrost | place: Sweden...
TGATGGAGCCGCTTGGCAACATCCCACCGGCGGAAGCAGAGGCAGCTTACTATTCACACATCCCGAGTCTCGCCCTTGTGGCCTGACTCACACCAACGGGCCTCCGGGAAAACCGGGGCGGTTCAAACAGCGCGGGCTACTCAAAGTGTTGAGCTAATCTCATATGGGGCTTCGCATGATTGACAGCGCAACGTCTGTGGCTCACGCTCTAATCGATCGAACGGGATTTGCCGACCACAGTCCACACACAGGCCGTAGTCGTCCCCTTGTATGCGTTCCAAGGCGCGGCTGATCGAACTCATCTCCTGTCGATCAATGTCCGACAAAGCCGCCTCGACTTCGTCGTCGTCCGAGTGTTGAGCAGCGTCCTCGGAATTTTGCTCCATTTCAGCCTGAGGGTAGTCGTCGTTCGACAGACCTTGTCGATGGGCCTCTACCTGTCGATTGAGAGCATTTAACTGGGCCCGCAACGTGTTTGATAGTTCACTGCGCTGCTCTTGGGTGAGAGGGGTGCTGATAATATTCTCCTTTTATCGATTTGATTTTCCTGGGAAGGCGCTTATCGCTTGACGATAAGTTCACAAACTCATCGACATTAGGCTCTGCCCGGATTATTTTTCATGAGCTTCGCTGTGTCTGGATGCGAAAGTACACCGAAGTCGCCCGGTTTCAACGGTCCGTGTGGATTACTTGAGTAACCGTTGCCACGGTCTGGCGCCGCAGTGGCCTCTTGCATCTTGGCGATATGCTCGTTAGTCACACCGGCGATCGTGATGTCTACGCCGCCCCACTCGGCGCAGTCGTTGCGCCGAATCGGCAGAAAGAATTTCAACGGTTCGCCTCTCCCGAGCATAGCCTTGGCCAACGGACTCTTGAGAAACGATTCGGCGAATAACTCGACATTAAAGGCGTTGATGCCGTCCACTTGCCCGGCCATCGTCACGACGCCCTTTTTAACCTCGATTCCCATTTGGGGTGCATTAACCGAACGTTTCCACTTCGACTCGGTGAGTATGTCCAGCTGATTCGTTCTGTTTGTTTTCATGGCGATGTTTCCGTTTAGACTAAGGGTTACGATGGTGCATCCGAGCGCTGAAACTGTATGCTCGTCATCCATATCGATTTCCTTGTCCGACTCGATATCCTTGACCAAGCACCTGTCTAGATCACCTTAATTGTTGTGTGTGGAGCAGTCTGTACGATCACATACATTGTTGTTCGACATCGACAGACGGCCATCTGACTCATGGCATTGCTTGTCTTAGCGTGAGAATCGGGCGGTCGCCGTTTGCACCGCATCAATCTGTGCGTTGGCGGACAGACCTACGAGAAAGTCGAGCGTATACATGGAGATCGCTCCTAATCAATGCTGTCGGGACGCAATGGCTATCTACCAAATACGGCGCCATGGGTCAGGTCGTAGGCGGAGCCCGCCGCACCCAATGGCCGCAACGGGCACGACCGCTCGGCAGTCTCGCCGAGCGACACGTCATAGGAAATGCGATGAACGCCAGGAGAAACATGCAAGTGCCGCAGGCCGTGCCTTTCACACTCCCCCGCGCGACCGTGCCCTCGCTTACCAATAGCCAGATTAAATCCTCTGCCATGGCCGATGATGATTCGCTCAGTACAAAGCGGAAGACATCACTCATGTACGCTATGGCGCCATGGCACAACGTGCCTGCTGAGAGCCTGACCAATTTGGGCAACAACTTCCATAGGAAAGGGCGGTTGGCACAGCTGCGCGATTGGCTCAGCCCTGAACAATCAGGCCAGCAGGTGCGCGACATTTTCACCAAGCGGCATTCGGGGGCCTAATCAACAGTCCGACCAAATCGAGGCTCAACCTTAACGCACGATGCCTGATGCGGTACGGCATTGCGTTCAAAGTGTTTTTGCGTACTGCCGTTGCCTATCCTGACCATTGGCGGCGTGGGCATTCCAGCCTCGACGACACTGAGGACCAGACGCCGCTGCGCGCCGAACTGTTCAGCGCCGACCAGATGGAACAGCACGGCCGGGCCTTGGCGGCGACACACAGCTTGAGCCGCTCCGATACGCGGGACCGGTTACTGAACCGGCTGGATGAAAACGAGAGGCTGTTGATCGCCGCCTGCCACCTGCTAACAATGGCGGTCAAAGCAAAGCTTCGCATTGCGCCCGCCGGCGAGTGGCTGCTCGACAATTTTTACTTGATAGAGGAGCAGATCCAAGCCGCCAGGCAACACTTGCCCAGCGGCTACAGTCGCGAACTACCGCGGTTGGCAATAGGGCCATCTGCCCACCTGCCGCGGGTCTACGACCTTGCTCTGGAAGTAATCTCACACGGCGATGGCCGCATTGACGCGGAAACTCTGGCCCGCTTCGTCGCGGCGTATCAGACCGTCACGCCGTTGACGCTCGGTGAGCTATGGGCCATTCCCATCATGTTGCGCTTAGCCCTGATCGAGAATCTGCGCCGTGTCGGTGCGCGAATCACCGCTGCTCGAATCCATCTGAATCAGGCGCAAGAATGGGCCACCCAGATGATGGAGATGGCCCAAAGCGATCCGAAGAACCTGATCCTAGTAATCGCAGACATGGCGCGGTCAAACCCGCCGATGGTCAGCGCCTTCGTCGCCGAATTGGCGCGCTTACTGCAAGGTCATGGCCCAGCACTTGCGTTGCCGCTGACCTGGATCGAACAGCGGCTGGCGGAATCGAGTATGACCATCGAACAGATGGTGCAATCGGAGAACCAGCAGCAGGCGGCAGATCACGCATCGGTTAGCAACACAATAGGCAGCCTGCGCTTTCTCGGAGCTACAGACTGGCGCAATTTTGTCGAAACCATGAGCCTAGTCGAACGGGTGTTGCAGAAAGACCTCGACGGCATCTACGGAGCTATGGATTTCACCACGCGAGACAGCTACCGGCATGTGGTGGACCGCGTGGCGAAACGCAGCAGCCGGTCCGAAATCGAGGTTGCGCAGGCAGCCATCGCGTTAGCTCAGAGTGGGGTCGCCGCTGATGGCTACAGCGGATATACCGCGCACGTCGGCTACTATCTGATTGACCGTGGACTGCCCCTGCTTGAACGCGCGGTAGCGTACCACCCACTCGCCATCCAGCGGCTGCGCAAAGCGGTCTGCGCATTTCCGCGTACGCTGTATCTTGGCGCGATCCTACTGATGACAGTAATTTTTGCTACTGGCCTGCTATTGCAGGCCTATCAGGATGGCGTTGAAGGTTGGCGGCTGGCGCTGCTGGGCCTTCTGTTGTTATTCAGTTTCAGCCAGCTGGCCACCACACTAGCGAACTGGATCGCCACCTTAGTAGCCAAACCTCTGCCGCTGCCACGCATGGACTACTCTCGCGGAATACCGTCGCAACTGCGCACCCTGGTGGTAATTCCAACCATGCTCGGCAGCGCGCATGACATCGCGGAACTGCTCGAGGCGCTCGAAGTCCGCTTTCTCGGCAACCGTGACGAGCACCTGCATTTCGGCCTGCTCACCGACCTGCACGATGCCCACGCCGAAACCTTGGCCGACGACGAGCCGCTGCTGATGCGGGCTCGCAGCGGCATTGACCAGCTCAACCTGAAATACCCGGGCGTCGGTAACGACCGATTCTATTTGCTGCACCGCCCGCGCCACTGGAATCCGTCCGAGCGAATTTGGATGGGTTACGAACGTAAGCGTGGCAAGCTGGCAGCGCTGAACACCGCCTTGCGCGGCACCGGACTGGACCAGTTCTCCCTGATCGTCGGCGACTTCGCCGCCCTGTCGAAGGTTCAGTACGTTATCACCCTGGATACCGATACGCAGTTGCCGCGCGACTCGGCGCGGCAGTTCGTGGCCACCATGGCCCACCCGCTGAACCGTCCACGCTACGATGAAAAGCGGCAGCGCGTCTGCGGCGGTTACGGCATCCTGCAGCCGCGCATGGCCGCCACACTCTCCGCGGCGCATCGCTCGCGCTATGCGCAACTGTGCGGCTGCGAACCCGGCATCGACCCGTATACGCGCTCCGTCTCCGACGTTTACCAGGACCTGTTTGGCGAAGGCTCTTTCATCGGCAAGGGCATCTACGAAGTGGATTCGTTCGAGCACGCGCTGAGGTGCCGCTTCCCTGAAAATCGCATTCTCAGCCACGATTTGCTGGAGGGTTGCTATGCACGCTCAGGCTTGCTAAGCGACGTGCATCTATACGAGGAATATCCCGCTCGCTACCAGGCCGACGTCAAACGCCAGCAACGCTGGATTCGCGGCGACTGGCAGATCGCGCACTGGCTACTTCCCTACGTTCCCGGCCCGGACGGCTGCACCCTGCGCAATCCGCTGTCGGCGCTATCGCGCTGGAAGATTCTCGACAACCTGCGGCGCCATCTAGCCATCGCCGCGCTGACGCTGCTGCTGCCGCTGGGCTGGCTGGCGCTGCCGAGGCCCTGGTTGTGGACCGAGGCGGTACTGGGCGTGTTCTTGGTGCCGCCCCTGTTGATGTCTCTGGTGGACGCCTTACGCAAGCCCAAGGACGTGCAGCTGGCCCAGCATCTGGCCGCCGTGTTGGGTGCTACTAAACGAAGCTTTGCCCTAGCCGGATTCAGGATCGCCTGTCTGCCCTACGAGGCGCTGTTCACCCTGGATGCGATCATACGCACCATCTGGCGCATGCTGGTCTCGCACCGCCATCTATTGGAATGGAGTGTGTCCTCAAACGGCAAGCAATCCGACCGTCTGGAACAGGAGTCCAGCGCACAACAGAATTGGGCCGAAGGAATCATCGCCTCATACCGTACCATGTGGATCGCCCCCTGCGCCGCCATCGTGGCGGGCTTGGCCGCTGGCTACGGTGGACCCGAGGCGCTGGCGGAAGCCGCGCCGATCCTATGTCTGTGGCTGACGGCGCCCAGCATCGCCTGGTGGCTAAGCCGGACGCTGCCGCGCAGCGAAGCGCGGTTGGGCGCCGATCAGGCACAATTCCTGCGCGGCGTCGCTCGCCGGACCTGGGCCTTTTTCGAGCGCTTCGTCGTGGCCGAGGATCACTGGCTACCGCCGGACAATTTCCAGGAAAACCCCGGCCCGGTACTGGCCCATCGCACCTCGCCGACCAATATCGGCTTGGCCCTGCTTGCTAATCTGTCCGCCAGCGACTTCGGCTACATCGGCGCCGGAGCGTTGCTGCAGCGCACCACCAATACCTTCTGCACCATGGCGGCGCTGGAGCGGCACCGGGGGCATTTCTACAACTGGTACGACACCCTGTCGCTGCAACCACTGCCGCCGCGCTACATCTCCTCTGTGGACAGCGGCAATCTCGCCGGCCATCTACTGACCCTGCGCGCAGGCCTGCTGGACCTGCCCGAGCAGAAAATCGTCAGCACGCGCCTGTTCGACGGACTGGCTGACACGCTGGCCCTGCTGGTCGATACCGCGCCGAAACCTGAGCCAGCGCCACTTACCCAATTGCGGGGACTGCTCTACGCTGCCTGCACTGTGTGCCCGGCGACACCGGCGGCGGTCGCGCAATGTCTCGAAGCACTGGTGGGCTGCGCGGCGAGCCTCGGCGCCGGACTCGACGCCCCTGCGGCTGATGAAGCGGAAGATTGGGCCAGCGCCTTCACGCGGCAATGCCGTGACGCACTTGAGGACCTGCGCACTCTCTCGCCCTGGCTGGCATTGCCCGCCGCTGCGGCGGGCTTGGCCGGGTTCGCGGGTTCGCTTACCGTGTTGGCGGGCTTCGCCGTGCTGGAGGACAGTGGCGAGATTCCGACACTCCGCCAGCTGGCGGGATGCGTAAGCCGCCTGCAACCAGCCGTCGACGCAAAGCTCGGAGAACAACTGACGCCGCAGGAGCGGCAGTGGTTAGCCGTGCTACGCCTACACATCGCTACGGGCGCCGGCTGTGCCGCGGAGCGCATCGCGGTCGCCGAGAGCCTGGCGCTGCAGGCAGGCATATTCGCGGCGATGGAATATGAGTTCCTCTACGACCGTGAACGCCGCCTGCTGGCGATCGGCTACAACGTCGACGAGTTCCGGCGCGATACCAGCTTCTACGATCTGCTCGCCTCCGAAGCGCGGCTTTGCAGCTTCGTCGCCATCGCCCAGGGACAACTGCCACAGGAAAGCTGGTTCGCGCTTGGACGCTTGCACACCACCGCCGGCGGCGCGCCGATCCTGCTGTCGTGGAGCGGCTCGATGTTCGAGTATCTGATGCCGTTGCTGGTCATGCCGTCCTATGAAGGGACCCTGCTCGACCAGACCTGTCGGGCGGCGGTGGCGCAGCAAATTGCCTACGGCAGCCAGCGCGCCCTACCGTGGGGCGTGTCGGAGTCCGGCTACAACACCGTCGATGCCAGCCTCAATTATCAGTATCACGCGTTCGGCGTGCCCGGCTTAGGACTGAAACGCGGCTTGGAAGAAGATTCCGTGGTTACACCCTATGCCTCTGCGCTGGCACTGATGGTGGCGCCCGAAGCAGCCTGTGCCAATCTGCAGCGCCTGGCCGCCGCCGGCCTGGCGGGGCGTTTCGGCTTCTACGAAGCCATCGACTACACCCCGGCCCGCCTGGCGCGTGGCGAATCCGGCGCTGTGGTGCGTTCCTTCATGGCCCATCACCAGGGCATGATATTGCTGTCACTGGCGCACCTGCTGCTCGACCGGCCGATGCAGCGACGTTTCGAGTCGGACCCCGGGTTCCAGGCCACCATGCTACTCCTGCAGGAGCGCATTCCGAAAAACTCAGCGTTCCAGGCACGCAGCTCCGAGCAGTCCGAAGGCGGCGCCTTCTACGATGCCGCCGAACCATCGATACACGTGCCCCTCGGTGCCAACACACCGACGCCGGAAGTGCAGCTACTGTCCAATGGTCGCTACCACGTCATGCTCAGCAATGCCGGCGGCGGCTACAGCCGCTGGAAGGATCTGGCGGTGACGCGCTGGCGAGAAGACAGTACCTGCGACAACTGGGGCACTTTCGTTTACCTTCGCGATGTGGCCAGCGGCGAGTTCTGGTCAGCCGCCCACCAACCGACGCTACGGCAAGCGGAGAGCTACGAAGCGATGTTCTCCGAAGGGCGCGCAGAATACCGTCGTCGCGATCACGATATCGAAACCTATTCCGAAATCGTGGTATCGCCGGAAGACGACATCGAACTGCGCCGGATGCGCATCAGCAATCGCTCGCGCACGCGCCGCAGCATAGAAATCACCAGCTATGCCGAAGTAGTGCTGGCGCCGCCGGCGGCTGACCTGATGCAGCCTTCGTTCGGCAACCTGTTCGTGCAGACCGAAATCCTCGGCGAACGTCGCGCCATCCTGTGCACGCGGCGGCCGCGCTCAGTTGAAGAGCACACGCCGTGGATGTTTCATCTGCTGGCGGCGCATGGCCGCGACATCGGAGAGGTTTCCTACGAGACCGATCGAATGCGCTTCATCGGCCGCGGTCGCGGCGTCGCCGCTCCACAGGCGATGAGACAAGCCACGCTGTCCGGGAGCGCCGGATCCGTGCTGGACCCAATCGTTGCCATCCGCTGCCGCATCATGCTCGAAGCCGGGCAATCGGCGACCATTGACTTGGTCTCCGGCGCAACGGATAACCGCGAGGCCTGCTTGACGCTGGTCGACAAATACCAGGATCGGCACCTCGCCGACAGAGTCTTTGATCTGGCCTGGACTCACGGCGGCGTGACCCTGCGTCAGATCAATGCCGGTGAGTCCGATGCGCAGCTGTACCGGCGCCTGGCCGGCTCGGTGATCTACGCCAACGACGCGCTGCGCGCCGATGCCGGGGTGCTGATGCAGAATCGGCGCGGCCAGTCCGGACTGTGGGGCTACGCCATCTCCGGCGACCTGCCGATCGTGCTTCTGAAAATCGCGGATGGCGCCTACATCGAGCTTGCGCGCCAGTTAATCCAGTGTCATGCCTATTGGCGCCTGAAAGGGCTGGCGGTCGACCTTGTGATCTGGAACGAAGACCACATTAGCTATCGCCAGCAGTTGCAGGACCAGATCATGAGCCTGATCGCCACCGGCACCGAAGCCCATGCGATCGACCGGCCCGGCGGCATATTTGTGCGCTCCGCCGAGCAGATTCCCAACGAGGATCGCATCCTGCTTCAGGCGGTGGCGCGCATCATCATCGCAGACAGCCGCGGCACCTTGCTGGACCAGGTTGGCCGCCGCAGCCTGGGGGACAAAGGGGTGGCACGCCTAACCCCCAGCCGCTCGCATCGCCCCGATCCACCGGCGGCACCCGAGCCGCCACGAGCCGACCTGATTCTGGCCAACGACCTAGGCGGATTCAGCGCAGATGGCAGCGAGTACGTCATCACCACTTCGCAGTCGCAAAGAACCCCGGCACCTTGGGCCAACGTACTCGCCAATCCGGGGTTCGGCACGGTAGTGACGGAAAGCGGCCTGGGTTATACCTGGAGCGAAAATGCCCATGAATTCCGGCTTACGCCGTGGAGCGACGATCCGGTCGGCGCTTCGGGTGGCGAAGCGTTCTATCTCCGCGACGAAGAAAGCGGCCACTACTGGTCGCCGACACCGCTGCCCAGCAGTGGCGCAATGCCTTATCTGACCCGGCACGGCTTCGGCTACAGCGTGTTCGAACACACCGCCGGCGGCATCCGCTCGGAGTTGTCGGTTTACGTCGATCTGGAGGAGCCGGTCAAATTCCTGGTTCTGAAAGTGCGCAACGGCTCAGGCCGCGCGCGGCGGCTGTCCGCCACCGGCTACGTCGAATGGGTGCTAGGGGATCTGCGGTCCAAATGCGCCATGCATGTACTAACCGAAATCGACGCCGCCAGCGGCGCACTGTTCGCACGCAACGCCTACAACACCGAATTCTCCGGACGTGTCGCCTTCTTCGACGTCGACGAGCCCTCGCGCACCCTAAGCGGCGACCGTAGCGAGTTTCTCGGCCGCAACGGCACGTTGGCCAATCCGGATGCGATGTGCCGCTGGCGCCTGTCCGGCAAACTTGGCGCGGCATTGGACCCCTGCGGCGCAATCCAGGTGCCGTTCGAGCTGGCGGATGGACAGGAACGCCAGATCATCTTCAGACTCGGCGCCGGGCGCGATTTGGGCCAGGCGCGCGAATTGGCACAGCGGCTGCGCAAGCCCGGCACGGCGCGCACCGCACTGCAGAAAGTGCAGCAATACTGGAAGCGCACCCTTGGCACGGTACAGGTGGATACCCCCAATACGGCTCTCAACATGCTGGCTAACGGCTGGCTGCTCTACCAAGTTCTGGCCTGTCGAGTGTGGGCGCGCAGCGGCTACTACCAGTCGGGCGGCGCCTTCGGTTTCCGCGATCAGTTGCAAGACGTAATGGCGCTGGTGCATGCGCAACCTGCGGTATTGCGGCAGCACCTGCTGCATTGCGCGGAACGTCAGTTCCCGGAAGGCGATGTGCAGCATTGGTGGCATCCGCCGGTTGGGCGCGGCGTGCGCACGCGTTGCTCGGATGATTACCTGTGGTTGCCACTGGCCACCTGCCGCTATGTACTCTGCACCGGCGATGCCGCAGTACTCGACGAGCCTGCGTACTTCCTTAGCGGACGCACGCTTGGCGCCGATGAGGAGTCGTATTACGACCTACCCGGTCGTTCGGTGGAAATAGCCAGCCTGTATCAGCACTGCGTGCGGGCTATAGTGCATGGCCTGCGCTTCGGCCAGCATGGCCTGCCGCTGATGGGGTCCGGCGACTGGAACGACGGCATGAACCTGGTCGGCATTCATGGCAAGGGCGAAAGTGTCTGGCTTGGATTCTTTCTCTACGAAGTGCTGACGTCCTTCACCAACATCGCTGCCCTACATGACGACCCGGCTTTTGCCGAACGCTGCCGCAAGGAGGCCGCACAACTGCAGCACAATCTCGATCAGCACGCCTGGGACGGCGCCTGGTATCGCCGCGCCTGGTTCGACGACGGTTCGCCATTAGGTTCGTCGAGCAATCCAGAGTGCACCATCGACTCAATCGCGCAGAGCTGGTCGGTGTTATCTGGCGCGGGCGACGCCAAACGCTCACGTCAAGCCATGGATGCTCTTGATCAGCGCCTGGTTCGCCGACATAGCGGCCTGATCCAGTTGCTCGACCCGCCGTTCGACAAGTCACCGATGAATCCGGGCTACATCAAGGGCTATGTTCCCGGCGTGCGCGAGAACGGCGGCCAGTACACCCACGCCGCGGTGTGGGCTACCATGGCTTTTGCCGCCCTCGGCGACAGCCGCCGCGCCTGGGAGTTGCTGGCGCTGATCAACCCGGTAAATCACGCACTGACGGCGCAGGCGGTGGCTACCTACAAGACCGAGCCCTACGTCGTCGCCGCGGATGTCTATGCCATTGCGCCGCACACCGGTCGCGGGGGCTGGACTTGGTACACCGGCTCGGCCGGCTGGCTCTATCGGTTGATCGTGGAATCGTTGCTCGGGCTGAAGCTGGAACACAACAAGTTACGCTTCGCACCTTGTCTGCCGGAAGAATGGACAACGTATTCGATGACCTATCGCCATGGCGACACGGCCTACCGAATCACAGTGTCGCAAACACCGGCTGCAGCAGGAACCTCTACCGATATTGCCATCACGCTCGACGGGGTAGCGCAAACCGATCAAGCCGTTTCGTTGACCGATGATCACAAGGCGCACCGGATTGAGGTGAGAATTACCCGTGGCGACTCGTCTGCGACCATGCCAAGGTCAGACTCCACCATTGTTGAAGAGGCAAAGCGCGGCCATCCGTAACAGGACATCCTCGTAGCATTTTAGGAGAATACAGGCAGATGCCCTGGCGAACATACTAAACTACTCCACCCGTGGCCGGGTCACAATGCCCCACCTCTACAGCCGGTGTCAGTCCGTTGCTGTCGCTGGCCTGCTACGCCCATCGGGCAGCAGTCGTCCAGGAGCGGACGTCCACGTTTTTTTTGTTCGGACGGGGTCGTCCTCACTAAGGGAACGATGAAATCGTTGAGCCGGTGCAGGTAAAGGCCATACAAATGGCAGCCACACGCGTCAATCCACTGTACGGACAATCACTGAGCTCGCATGAGGCGTGCGGGCCGAACGTGCCAATGGAGCGATCGCTAACATTGTGTCTGTGTATGCTACCGAACATACAAAGAAACGTTCGCCTTCTATACATACAATAGCCGGGTGTTTTGTTCGGAATGCTTCCCGGCTATCGTTGAAGTCAGGCTTTTCTCGGAGGATCGTTATGCCCTTTTTGCGCCGCCCACGAAAAATTGACATCAATGCCGCATTGTCAGATTTTTTTAGGGGCCCGGTGTTCGCCAGTTCGCATGAAATACAATTGAATCTGCTGCTCGCTGCGTTGCCGGACGCCGAGTTGAAGCGCTGGTTGCCGGACCTTGAATTGATCGAAATGCCGCTCGGCCAGGTGTTGTACGAGTCAGGTGCCATTGAGACGAATGTTTACTTTCCGACCTCGGCCATCGTTTCGCTGCTGTACGTGATGAAAAATGGCGACGCCTCCGAGATCGCAGTCGTCGGCAACGAGGGCATCATCGGCATCTCATTGTTCATGGGGGGAAATTCCACGCCCAGCCATGCCATTGTGCAAAGCGCCGGAAAAGGCTATCGATTGAAAGCGCAGATTGTGAAAGACGAGTTCGAGCGAGCCGGTCCCGTGACGCACCTGCTGCTGCGCTATACCCAAGCGCTGATCACGCAAATGTCGCTAATAGCGGTATGCACTCGGCATCATTCGGTAGATCAGCAACTGTGCCGCTGCTTGCTGCTGAGCTTGGACCGCCTGCCCGGTAACGATCTCGTGATGACACAGCAACGGATCGCCAACGTGCTCGGCGTGCGCCGCGAAGGCGTGACAGAGAGCGCGAACAAGTTGCAGAGGGCTGGGTTAATTCGCTATTCGCGCGGCCGCATCACGGTGCTGGACCGCAAGGGACTGGAGAGGCGCGTCTGCGAGTGTTATGCGGTGATCCAGGGGGAATACGATCGGCTGCTCCCGATGGAATTAGCGGCGTAGCGCAACGATTGTCGCCGCCGGCCGCTTTGGCCCCGGGTGGGCAGCACCGCCAAAACGTTCACGCCCTCCCTGTAAGTCCTGATAGTTCGCTTGCGTTCGTTCTGCCGCGCGGCGTTATGCATGCCGCCTAGAACAATCGGATGCTGACATTTTCCATTGGATGCAGCAACCGATGTACCGACGCCGGACATCAGCACTGCGGTCACCTACGCAGAAGCCCTGCGCGCGCATGGACGGCCACGAGGCGCGACCCGCCAGCTTTATAAGTGCGCTAGCGAACGGAGCGATCTTCGATCTGCGCCTATCGTGATTCGTCTACCGACGTGGTGGCTGGACTTTCGCCAGCTCTTTGTACAGGCGCAAGCGCGTTTCCAAAATGAGCCGGGCTACTCAACAAATGCTGAATGTCGCCAAGCGTCTTGTGACGTATGAAATGCTTTCAAATACATCTCGCGAGACAAACACCCAGGTGGCTTTCCACGTTGGTGACCGGCTACGTCCGCAATTGGCGACACTGATGGGAAACGGCGGCTATCGGGCACTCCTTTTGCGCGCACTCGTCCTGGCCAAGGCGGAAGCTCCCTGGTTGCGCGCAGTGCAAGTGAACATGGATGGGTCCCTGAAAGGGTTAGAGGAACTTCATGCGCAGCTTTCCCCGACACATTTTTTCGATTGCAGCGTTGTTCTGCTGGCTCAGCTACTCCTAATGCTGGTTGCGTTCATCGGTGAAAACCTGACGCTGCACCTGGTACGCGAGGTCTGGCCGAACGTTTCGCTCAACGATTTAGAGTTCGGTAAAGGAGCTACAAGTGAAAAAGACGGTTAAGGCGGCAAAGCCCACATTGCCAAAAAAAATCGTGGGCAAACCGGCTAAAGTCACGATCCGTAAACTGGCGAGCGGCGTGCCCGGTCTCGACGACATCCTCGGCGGCGGCCTCCCGGAATTTTCCTTCAACATCATCGCGGGCACGCCTGGTTGCGGCAAAACCACGATGGCGCATCAAATCGTCTTCGCCAATGCGACGCCAACAAAACCGGCGCTTTATTTTTCTGTCCTAGGCGAACCCGTCATCAAGATGCTTCGTTATCAGCAACAATTTACTTTTTTCGACGAATCGAAGCTGAACAAGGCCGTACGCTTTATCAACCTCTCCGATATGGTGCTGGAGAAGGACTTGAACGCGGTCTTGGAGGAGATCATCAAACAAGTCACAGAGGCCAACGCGGGCATCGTGGTGGTGGATTCCTTTCGCACGCTGGCGCGCAAAGCGAGAAGCGATGTAGGCGACGTGGAGGTGCAAGCGTTCGTCCACCGCCTCGCCCAGTTTCTGACCAGTTGGGAAGCCACGACGTTTCTGGTCGGCGAATATGTCGAGGCAGAGACCCACAACAATTCGCTGTTCACCCTGGTCGATGGCATCTTCTGGCTTTCGCAGGCGACGGAGAGGAATTCTGTGGTGCGGAAATTGCAAATCATAAAGCTGCGCGGCCAGGCAACGGTGCCGGGATTGCATACCGTCCGCATCAACGGTGGCGGGCTGCAAGCCTTCTCGCGCACGCTAGGGTTGATCGGCAACAAAAAGAAACCCGCGCAGCGCCGGCAACTTTCCATCGGCATTCCCGAGTTGGACAAGATGTTGGGCGGCGGTATTCTCGAAGGCGACAGTTTGCTCGTGGCTGGGCCCTCAGGGACGGGCAAATCGGCTTTGGCGACTCAATTTATCGCCGAAGGACTGCGCTGTGGGGAACCGGGGATCATGGCTATCTTCGAAGAACGCCCGGAGGGCTATACGCAACGGGCAGCCACTTTCGGCCTGAATTTACAAAGGGCTATACAAAAGGGAACACTCGAAGCCCTGTACCTTCGTCCACTCGACCTTTCGGTGGATGAAACGATGCAGGAGATCCTGGATGCCATCAAAAGAGTCGGCGCCAAACGGTTGGTGATCGATTCGCTCGTCGGTTTCGAGATGGCGCTGGCGCCCGGCTTTCGCGCAGACTTTCGCGAATCGCTTTACCGGATGATCGGGGCGTTGACCGGCGCCGGAATCACGATTCTCAGTACGGTCGAAGTGGAGGATAACTTTACCTCCCTTCAGTTTAGTCACTACGCGATTTCGTTTCTCACCGATGACATTATCCGACTCCGGTACGTCGAGATCGATGGCCAGCTTCGGAAGGTAATGGTCGTCATCAAAATGCGCGGCGGCAATCACAGTAAAGACATCCGCGAATATGTCATTACGAACAAGGGCGTGGTCGTCATCCACCCGCGGCGCACAGACTATAACGGCCTAATTACAGGAATCCCCCAGCGGAGCGGCCCGCGTAAGGCGCAGGAGAACGAAGCCGCGCCGGAACCGAAGGCGACCAAGTAGAGAAGAAGTCATGGAGACGAAGCCAACATTAAGCGTGGAAAACGAGCTACCCGAGAAGACTTTCGCGGCGCATGGTTCGCGCGGCTTCACCCAGGCCCTATGGAACGCGGACACTTAAAGAACCAGCAATCGACCGGCCGCTTTGGTCGGTCGACGACACCCAGGCCAAGATCGCGAACGGCAGCAACTGGCACTCT
>Ga0302310_10002547_pt1 | contig 14554 bp, 9 predicted proteins | sample III_Palsa_N1_2_FD_200451 | JGI IMG/M metagenome (GOLD analysis project Ga0302310, IMG submission 200451) | Peat permafrost microbial communities from Stordalen Mire near Abisko, Sweden - III_Palsa_N1_2 | ecosystem: Environmental > Terrestrial > Soil > Palsa > Peat permafrost | place: Sweden...
GGGCGGATGGTGTAACGCCAGCGGCCGAAGCGATAGATGAGGAGAACATAGAAGCCGTGGCGGGTCCAGAGGCTTTCGTGTGCACGCCAGTCCTCACGGATGTTCTCGAACACTGTGGCTTCCTTTGCGTTATTGGCCGATGAGGGCGGCGACTGTGACCAGATTGACGAGTGGGGCGAGCTGCTGGAGGGTGTAGGAGGCGCTGTTGAAGCCGCTCTCGGGGATGTAGAGGATGTCGCCGGACTGGAAGGATATCTCGGAGTCGTTGTGATGTTGCAGCAGCGACTTGTAGGGGATGACCTGGGTCCTTGCCGGGGTGGTTGCGGTGGCCGGATGGATGATCTGGATGGCGGGGTTGCGGCCGGCTTTTTCTGTGGGGCCGCCGGCCTGAGCGAGCAGATCGGAGAGGGTGGTCGAGCTTTCGAGGCGAAGATTGCCGGGGTGGATTACCTGTCCGAGGACCGAGATGTACTTTTCGCGGCCGGTGACGTATACGATGTCGTCGCGCTTGAGGCGCATGTTGGCGAGAGGGCTGCCTTCGTTGACGAGCTTCTGCAGTTGGACGGTGACCATGGTGTCGTTGCTGCGATAGATGATGATTTCTTCAGGGATCCCGGAGGGTTTGGCGCCTGCCGCGCTTTGACCGACGACGTTGCTGCCGGCGGTGGAGTAGCCAGCGCGAGAGATGACGTCGAGGAGCGTCGGGGTCTTGTCGAAGCTCATGATGCCGGGGTGCTCGACGGCGCCGAGGAGGGTGATCTGGTTGGAGGTGTAGCGATCGACGCCGATGGAGATGGTGATGCCGGTGAAGTAAGGGCTGAGGGCCTGCTCGATGGCGGCGGCGGCCTGATCGCGGGTGAGGTCGGCGATGGCGATGGCCCCGGCGATGGGCATGGTGATTTTACCGTCGGGGCCGATGACGTGCTTGCCGGTGAGCTCGGGACGGCCGATAGTTTCGACGGTGATCTCGTCGCCGCGACCGAGTGCATAGGGTGCGTCGGCGGGTGGTTCGAAGGCGCGAAGGACGGCGGTGGGGTTTTGCTTAAGTTCGGGTGTGCCTGTTTGCTGGGCAGGGGAGGGCGACACCAGGAGGATGGGAGCCGCCAGCCACAATAGCCTTACCGGAAACTTCGACGTCTTTGATCTCATTGCCCGATGCACCACTCCAGCTTTAAAGAGTAGCCCCAATTTATGGGCGGAGGTAAGTAGCTATTGGGATTCGTGGGCTGTGTTGAGGAGGGAAGCTTGATACCTTCTGCTATTCTTCGGTCGTGCGCACCCTTTATCTTGTTGCGAGCGCGATGTTGAAGCCTATGCTGAGACCTGAATTGATGGCCGGCTAATATGCGCGCACGCGTACGATCTCTCCCTGAGCGACCGGGACACATTCTTCGAGCAAGCTGTGCGGCGATGGTGCTTATGACGGCGCTTCTTATACCCGGCTGCAAAGCGGGGAATGCGGAGGCAGATAAAGGGGCGGTTAATACCGGTGGGGATGGAGTTACCGATATTGCTGTTAGCAATGCGGTCCTTCAGACGGGAATTAAACGGCTGGGAATAAATATCGGCGGCGAGGACTTTTATGACTCCGGCCAGATGTTGCGGAACCTTGTTTTTGTTAATCCCGGATTTGAGGGTGAGACGTGGGAGTCGATCCTACGGTGCGAGGGGATTTCGGCGACGACCTGTAGCGATCCGAATCAATGGAACCAATGGCCCGCTAATTTTTTGAAGGGTGCGAAGTTTGAGGTTCTCTCCGGTGCGTCGGCGGGAGTTACCGGAACTGTTCTTTCGAGCGATGCGGCGGACTCGAAGCAGAAAGACCAGGGAGTGACTATCCACTATGCGGCGCTTGGCAAGGCGCTGGAGCTGGATGATTTTGTGCTGGTGAAGCAGACGATACCGGGCAATGCGCAGGCTGGCTGGTGGACGAATGCTTATGGCGGAGCAGGATTTTCGACGGAGACTGTAGACCTTGCTCCGGACAGCCCGGGTAAGCAGGCGCTGAAGATACTGGCAGCGGGGCCGGGGCAGGCTGCCAATGTGGCTTCTTACTTCGATAGCGTTGCGGGCCACTCGTTCCTGCAACTTAAAGGAAAGTGCAACCTATCTTTTCGCGCGAAGGGGTTGGGGGGAAGTCGTGAGATTAAAGTAAGTCTGCGACGGGTGGAAGCCCATAAGGATGAGGTGTTCTTCTCAAAAGTAGTTACGCTTTCCGATAAATGGAATAACTATAACTTCGATTTTCCGGCTAACGAGAGTGGCAAGGACATCGGAACGGTTGGACTTACTTTTGATGTGGCCGGGGCCGATGTTCTTCTGGATGATGTGAGTCTTCGCGCGGCGGGGAATGGCAGTAACGCGACGGCTTTTCGAGATGAGGTTGTGGAGACGCTGCGGGAGCTGCATCCGGGGATTCTGCGGTACCAGGATGGGGACCACCTGGGGAGTTCGATCGACAACCTGATTGCCGCGCCGTTCGCGAGGGTTCGCGCAGGATTTAGCGAGGGGGCACACCAGGCGAACGCGATTCCGCTGGGATTGCAGGAGTTTCTGGAGCTATGCCAGGCGGTCCATGCCGAGCCCTGGTTCAATATGCCAGCAGGGATTTCTCCGGTGGAGATGAAGAATTTGGTGGAGTATCTTTCCGGGCCGGCGTCGAGTGTCTATGGCGCCAAGCGTGCGGCGCGCGGTCAGATTGTGCCGTGGACTTCGGTGTTTCCGGTGATCCATCTTGAGCTGGGCAATGAAGAGTGGAACAACGTGACATTTGCCGGGTCGGCGATGCCCGATCCGGTGGCTTACGGGCAGAGGGCGAAGAAGATATTTGAGGCGGCGCGGAGTTCTCCGAGTTATGCGGCGAACAAGTTCGACCTAGTAATTGGAAGTTTTGCTCCGGTGCCGGATTGGACACGGAGAGAGCTGGCGGCCAGCGGCGGGTATGACAGCGCAGCGGTGGCTCCGTACCTGTTCAACCGGCTGGACGACGTGAGCACGGATGAGGCTGTGTTTGGGCCGATGCTGGCTGAGCCGGAGATGGTCGACAGCGTGGCTACGGGGTATATGGCGGAGCAGGCGAAGGTCGCGAGAGAGGCTTCACGGCCGGCGGCGCTTAGCGTGTACGAGGTGAATTTGAGCACGACCAGCGGCTCGGCGCCGCAGCGTGGCTTCGATGAGGCAGCTTCGATGGGAGCAGGGCTGGCGTTGATCGATCACATGCTGCTGATGATGAGGGACCTTGGCATCAAGACGCAGAATGTGTGGGAGTTGCCGGGGTATGAGAATCAGCTTCAGAATTCGGCGGACCACAGGCAGGAAGAGACTCCGCTGTTTGGGGTGGTGGTGGATATGGGCGGGGCGACCAATCTGCGGAGGCCGCAGTACCTGGCAGAGGAGTTGGCTAATGCGGCGATTCTGCCGACTATGCTGCGGACGCGGCTGACCGGGGCAAACCCGACGTGGGACCAGAGGCAGAGCGCGAATGGGAACATCCAATTGAACAAGGCGCACTATCTGCAGACGTTCGCTTTTGCGAACGGTGCGCAGCGGAGCCTTATTGTTTTGAGCCTTAGCCGCACGGAGGCGCTGCCGGTTACTTTCTCCGGCGATGGTGCGCCGAATGGCAGTGTGCTGGTGAGCCGATTGGGTGCGAACAGGATTACGGATTCAAATGAGGTGGCGAGTCAGGTTGCGGTGTCGGAGAGCACGATTGCCAACTTTAGCGCGCAGATGCCGTATCGTGTGGCGCCGTTTTCGATGACGGTGTTTCGATGGACAGCCGCGCGGTAGAGAGCGAAAGGGCTATTGCTCGTAGGCAGCGCGGCGGCCTTGCAGCGCGCGGACGCCAGTGATGAATTCGTCGTCGGCGTGATGCAGGCTAAGTTGATTGAGCACCGCGGCTGCACCGGGAACGTGCAGGCGCCTGACCAGCGAGAAGGAACTCTTGAGCTCGGCGCGAGTTGTCTTCGCGGACTCCGCTACGAGGATGACCACGTCGGAGAGTCGTGCGGCAAATTCAGCTTCAGAGGAGGTAAGGAGCGGAAGGGCGTCGATGAAGAGGAAGTCCGCGTCGTGCTTGATGGTTTCCATCTTCAGCACGACGAAGTTTTCGTGAGGCGGTCTTGCGGGTGGCGGGACGGCTGGATCGGAGTCGCTGGCTTTGAAGAGGCCGGAGGAGAGTTCGCGGTTCTCGATCAGTTCCGAGGCCTGGAGGGTTGCTACGCGGTAGCCCAGGCGCCCCATCTTGCGAGCCAGAGAGGCAACGAGATCAGTGACCTCGGAGGTTGAGGACGCGGCGGTGAAGACAAATGTCTGTGCGCCACTGGCGCGATGGATCTGGTCGATGCCTGCAAGGAGACGGAGGATAAACTCGTCCTTTGCGTGCCTGTCTACTTCGTTCGAGTCGGGAAGGGTGGCCATCGGATAGAAGTTGAGAAGCTTTGCGACGTCTTTCGCGATGTAGATTCTGGGATCGACCTTGGACATCACCACTGCGGCGAAGATAGCCATAAAGAGGGCGAGCGGCAGGGCAGCGGCGAGGATCAGGCGCTTGACGCTGGTTTTTGGCGAGAGCGGAGGGGTGGCCGGGACAAGGATGTGAACGAGGCCCGCTGTGTCCTTCTGCAACTCGATGGAGTTGATGGCGTTGTTGACCTCGGTGTAGCGCGCCTGGAGCCGGACGATGTCTGCTGCAAGGTCTGCGGCGTGCTGGAGTTCGGGTGTTGCGCCGGTGGCGATGGCGGTCTTCTGCTGTAGCTGTTGCGAGAGGCGGGCTTCGATGTCGGCGGTGCGGGCGGCTTCGAGGTTGAGCTTCTGCTGTAGGTCGTGGGACGCTTTGATGCGCACCTCGTTTTCCATGGCGCTCAAGGTGAGGTTCAGCCGCCTTAGCTCTTCTTCGTCCTGCTGGTAGAGCGGGTTTTTGGGAGTGAGTCCGGCCATCTGGCTGGCGATGGCGCTGCGGCGTGTGCCGATGGTTTGCTTGAGCGCGGAGAGGCCGGGATCCGCTGCGGCAATTCCGTCCGCTGCGGCGCGAAGGCTTTGACTGGCAGTGGTTGAATCGCCGCTGATGGACGAGGCTTCCGCAGCAGCGACATCGTGGTCGGCGATGGCCTTAGCAAGCTGGGAGCGGAGCTCGACCAGTTGTACGTCGTAGGGGTTGCCGGTATCGCCTGAGGTGTCTGCTACGCCGAGGGAGACGCTTAGCTGGGCCTGCTGGTGGCGATCGTTGGCGAGGTCGTCGCTAACGCGTTGCAGTTCCTCCTGCAGGATGCTTAGCTGCTGGTTGCTCTGCGCCATCTCGTCATCGTGCTCGCCTTTGATATAGGCGTTGTTGACGGCGTTGACGACATCGGCGATGGCGACAGGATCGTTTCCGCTGAGATCGACAGCGAGTTCATAACTCTGCTCGACGCGATTTACCTTGAGGCTGTGCTGGAGTCGAGTGATGGCTGCCTGATCGGATTCGCCGCGGAAACGCCAGTCGCGGGTTGCGGGCTTGCTGAGGGCTTCGGCAAGGATGTCACTGCGGACGATGGTCTGCAACTGCTGCTGGAGGAAGGTCTCGTAGCGGGAGGGATCGTAGGTGGCCTGGGAGGTGTCCGTGATGACCTTGGTCTGCATCGGCTGGACATAGATGAGCGCTTCGGTGTTGTAGTACGGATGACGGCTCAGCCCGAAAGAGAAGATGCCGACGAAGACTGCGATAAAGACAACGATTGCGAGCGTGCGGTGCATCCGCAGGCTGCGGGCGATATCAAGATCGAGATCTTTGCTGGACGATCCGGTGCCGGCGCTAGAGGGCTGATCAGATTCAAACGGCGATGGTGTTGAGGCCGGGTTCATCAGATTCCTTACCTTCGCCTAGTGCTCGTGGCTTATGAACCAACCGTTAATCGCTTGTTGTCGGCCGCAATTGCCTCCATGAGCGTATTGCAGAGGAAGACAGCAGAGCGTCGTTGCAATAAGACAATGGCTGCTGCAAGACGTTCTCAAATGAGATTGATTATCGCAGTCTTCGTCGTCAATCTAACACCCCGATAAGGCCATATCAAGGCGAATGTAACGTTGAGGAACCACGCGCGGAACCTTTTAAAAGAAAGAGTTCTGACGCTTGTGGAACACTGCGTTACCGGTGGGATAGAGTCGCGTTAGTGCTGCTGCAGGGCTCTCCATGCGGCATATATACTTGCAGCACCGAATAGAGACAAGCCAATGATGGAACTGATCACTCTCATTCCGGCCATAGCTTGCATCTACGTGATCTTTCGGCGGGGAACCTATGCTGCGTTCCTTTATGTGTTCCTTCCTGTCCTGTTGCTATTGCCGACTTATTTCTGGTTTGCGCTGCGGCCGTTGCCTTCCATAAATTTTGTAGATGCTGCGCTGCTCCCGCTGGGTGCGGGGATGCTGCTGTTCGATGTCTCGCGGTGGAAGTTCACGCGGACAGATTTGTGGATGCTGGTGTTTCTCTTTACTTCGGGATATGCGGAATATCGCATGGGGCTGACCACCAACTCTGCTTTTTCTTATTTTGCTGCCCTTGTGACGGGGCTGATTCCTTATATGGCAGGAAAGCTGCTGATCGAGCAGACCGGCAGCCGCGTCAAGGTGTTCAAGATCTTTGTCTGGTGCCTGACGATCTCGTCTTTCGTCTCTTCGTATGAATACTTTTTCAAGAGAAATCCCTACGGATCTTTCTGGAACCATTTTTATCCGACGCAGTGGTCGACGTGGGTGACGCAGGTTCGCTGGGGATTCGGGCGTGTTGCCGGACCGTATTCGCAATCGGAGCTTGCGGGGATGATTGTGCTTACCGCATGGCTGATGTCGCTTTGGCTGGGGCGCAATAACTTTCAGGAAAACGAGGCGCGGACACCGCCGCCGACGCTTCTAAAGCATGGACGCTGGCATATCTGGATATTGTTTGTCGCGTTGTTTATGACGCAGGCCCGGGGGCCGTGGATCGGGGCGTTGCTGGGTGTGTCTGTGGCGGCGATCGGGATGGCCAGGAGGCCGCTGCGGAGGGCCATTATCGTGGGTTCGCTTGTTTTTCTGATCGGGGCCCCGCTGTATATCTATGGCAAGGATTATCTGAGCGGGCCGAGACGGAATTATGGCAGCGAAAAGGAGACCGCGCAGTATCGCGCGGAGTTGCTGGATAACTATATTCCGCTGGCGAAAAAGGGTGGGCCGTGGGGGTGGGGGCTGGAATTTCCCAAAATTGGGGGTCAGGACTCGGTTGACAATGAGTATCTGCTGGCATGGATTATTCAGGGGTATGTAGGAGCTACAGCACTGATTCTGCTCATGTTAGAGACTGTCGGACGGCTTGTTGTGCAGGCGGTGCGGGCTAGGACGGTGCGTGATCGCCACTTTGTTCTAACCTTGCTGGGTATTGTGGTGGCGATTGCGTTTACGCTCAGTACGGTGTTTCTGGGGAGCCAGAGCTATGAGTTGCTGTTCCTGTTGATCGGTTGGTCGCAGGCGGTGCAGCCGCGGGAAAAGATGGAGCCGGTTCGAGAGGCGAGACTTAATGAGGCTGCGAGTGAGGCTGGTCTTATGCGGGTTTACAGTTAGCGTAAGGCCATATTTTGCAAGAGTTTAGACTGATTCGCACCAAAGAGAGATGGGGATCTGATGAGTACGCGACCTGCGCCGAAGCATGTGGCTGTCTATATGCACACGCTGTATAACGGCGGGGTTGAGCGTGTGATGTTCAATCTCATACAGGGGTTTTTGGATCGCGGGATTCGAGTCGATCTGGTGCTGGATTTTCTGTACTATTCGCCGTTTGAGAGCCTGTTGCCGGAGGGGGCGAAGGTCGTTCGGCTGGGTGCAAGTAGCACATTGCAAAGGCTTCCGAAGTTTGTGGGGTATCTACGGCGGGAGAAGCCGGAGGCTGTGCTGTCGGCTACGCATTTTGCCAATGAGATTGCCTGTGTGGCGAAGGTCCTGACGGGGTCGAAGGCGCGGCTGGTGCTTACGGAACATACGAATCTTTCGGCGGATATTGTTGATTCTATGGGGAAAGTGAGGCCGCGACTGTTGCCGATTACAACGCGATGGCTTTATCCGTTGGCGGATAAGGTGATTGCTGTGTCGGATGGGGTTGCTGACGATATGTGCCGGGTGAGTGGATTGGCGCGGGAGAGGGTTACGACTGTTTACAATCCCATTGATTTCAGTAACTTAGCGGCGATGGCGAAGGAGCCTTTGGAGGAACCCTGGTTTGGGGAGGGTGAGCCACCTGTGATTTTGGCGATTGGGAGATTGGAGGTTCAGAAGAACTTCCCTAACTTGTTGAGGGCGTTTGCTTTGATTCGGGGGCAGGGGGCGGTGAGGTTGATCATTCTGGGGGAGGGGTCGCTGCGTAACTCGTTGACTTCATTGGTGAAAGAGATGGGGTTGGAGGGGGATGTTTCGATGCCGGGGTTTGTGGGGAATCCGGCGGGCTATATGGCGAAGGCGGCGGTTTTTGCTATGTCCTCTTCGTGGGAGGGGATGCCGGTGGCTTTGATTGAGGCGCTGGCGCTGGGAACTCCTGTGGTTTCAACGGATTGCCCCAGTGGGCCGGGGGAGATTCTGGATGGGGGGAAGTATGGGGAGTTGGTGCCTATGGATGACAGTGAGGCGCTGGCAGGGGCGATTTTGAGGGTATTTGCTGGGGAAAAGAAGGTTGTGGCTGGAGAGTGGTTGGCACGGTTCGATGCGGATGCGATTACGGAGCGGTACCTGGAGCTGATGAGCTGAGAAAACGCCAATAAAGACGGTGTTTCGACGGCGAGGGGCCTGGTGGGGCACGGAGTTTTTTACGGTGGCGCCGGTGGTGATTTACGGTGAGTTTTCACCGTACGGTGATCTGCGGCTAAAGCACTCTCTTGAGGAAGAAGAGGGAGGCGATCATGGCGAGGATGATGGTGGTCATGAGGAGGTCCTGGAGAAGGGGGCGGATGCCTTCGCGGGTGGCTCCGAACTGGATGACGGCGTAGAGGGGCAGGTCGCCGGCGGCGATGGCGATGACTGCGCCGTGCATTCCGTAGAAGGCGTAGGCGACGTTGATGCCGATGATGATGAAGAAGCAGTAGCAGGCGTTGCCGATGGCGTTGTACTTGGGTTTGCCGAGAGAGAAGAGAACCGGGGCGGTGGTTTGGTAGAGCAGGGTGTCCCAAAGTCCGAGAGCGAGGATGGGGACCATCCAGGCGCCTTCGTGGTAGCGATGGTCGTAGAGCTTGAGGATGAGGAGATTGCCCCAGGTGAACATGATGCTGACTACGGCCGCGCCGAGGAGGAGGACGTAGAAACGATAGCGGAGGAACTGGGGGCGGAACTCGGCGAGGGGCTGCTGGATGATTTTGGCTATGAAGGGGTAGAAGACTCGCTGGCCGAGGGCGAGGATGATCTGGCGGGGGATGTCGGATAACTGCTGCGCGAGGCCGTAGATGCCGAGCAAAGCTAGGGGAATGAGGCGGCCGAGGACGAGGCGGTCGGCCTGCATGGCGAAGAAGAAGAAGGCTGTGCCGAGGAGGATCCACTTGCCGAAGTGGACGATGCTGTGTACGGCGTCTTTATCCCAGCCGAAGGAGTTGCGGGGGCCGGGAGTGACGGCGGGGATGTGGCTGAGGGCGAGGCGGTAGATAGTGCCGGCGACCTGGCCGCCGATGATGGCCCAGACGGAGGGCGAGAGCCAGGCCCAGATGATGGTGACGATGAGGGAGACGACGGCGGTGGAACCATCGACGGCGAAGAGGCGCTTGACGCCCATGTGGCGGGCGAGGGTGAGGAGGTTGGTGCTGTAGAAGCCGCTGAGCAGGGTGCAGACGCCGAGGACGGGGAGTAGCGCCTTGAGTTTGGGGTCGTGGTAGTAGAGGGACATCGGCCAACTGAGGAGGAGGGCGATGATCCAGAGGGCGACGCCGCGGATGGCCTGGAGGGAGAAGGCGGTGTCGAGGAAGAGGGGGTCGTCGCCGCGGGGGGACTGGATGACGCTGGGGGCGAGACCTATGTCGGAGAGGAGATTGATGCCGACGATGAGGGTGTTGACGAGCGTCATTTCGCCGAAGTAGGCGGGGAGCAGCAGGCGGGTGAGGACGAGGCTGCTGACGACGCGGAGGCCGGTTCCGGAGCCGTATTCGAGGATGGACCAGAAGGAGGCGCGGAGGGCGCGAGTTTCCAGGGCGCGGAGGGGGACGCCGGTTTCTTCTAGCGCGATGTCCGGGGGTGGGGCTGGTGGGGTAGCCATGGTTTTTGGGGAACACTTTGAGTGTACGCGGGGTGGAGGAATGGGTGAGCCCCCAACTACGATTTAGGGGGTGCGGCGATGTCACGTAGACTTAGACCTCAATGCTCCTTACTATTTCCACAACTCATCAACCGGCGACAGATCTTGGCTATTTGCTGCACAAGAATCCGGCACGTCTCCAGACGGAAGAGCTTTCCTTCGGGAAGGCGTATGTGTTTTATCCCGAAGCTTCTGTTGAACTCTGCACGGCTGCTTTGCTGGTCGAAGTCGATACGGTGGCCCTCGTGCGCGGTCGCGGGCCGGCGGGCGAAGGCGGCCAACTCGAGCAGTATGTAAATGACCGTCCTTACGTTGCGAGCTCGTTCCTGAGCGTTGCTATGGGGCGGATATTTAGCACGGCGATGAGCGGTCGAAGCAAAGATCGTCCCGAGCTGGCAGAGATGGCTATCCCATTGACTGCACATTTGCCGGTCATCGCTGCCCGGGGCGGTGACGGTTTGGTGAGGCGTCTGTTTGAGCCGCTAGGCTACACGGTTGACTTGAATGGGTCGCAGCTTGATGAGAAGTTTCCTGAATGGGGCGAGTCACCCTACGTCGCACTCACTATCGCAGGTACGGTGCGGCTGCAGGATTTGCTAACGCACCTGTATGTGTTGATTCCCGTGCTCGACAATGAGAAACATTATTGGGTAGCGAACGACGAGATCGAAAAGCTCTTGAAGCGCGGTGAGGGCTGGCTGGGTAGTCATCCGGAGAAGGATCTGATTGTCTCGCGTTACCTCAAGCGCCAGTGGAGTCTCACACGGGAAGCGCTGAGCCGCCTGCTGGCCGAAGATACTCCAAGCGATGAAACAGAAGAGATGCTTCCGACGGGATCGCCGTCCGCCGAGCACACACCTTCCCTTCATGACCAACGTTTGCGGATGGTGTTGTCGGTCATCAGGGATACGGGGGCAAAACGCGTCGTCGATCTCGGCTGCGGCGAGGGTAAGTTGCTAAAGCTATTTTTAGCCGAGAAGCAGTTCGACGCGATTCTGGGCATGGACGTCTCCTGGCGCTCGCTTGAGACGGCGAAGGAACGCCTAAGGCTCGACGAGTTGCCAGAACGGCAACGCAGTCGTATCGAACTGATTCAAGGCTCATTGACTTACCGCGATCAACGTCTTAATGGATTCGAGGCGGCTGCCATTGTGGAGGTCATCGAACATCTGGATGCGCCACGTCTTGCAACGTTCGAACGCATAGTCTTTGAATTTGCGCGGCCACAGTATGTTGTGCTGACTACTCCGAACGCCGAATATAACGCGGTTTTTGAGACGCTTCCCGCAGGCGAGTTTCGACACGGCGACCATCGCTTCGAATGGAAGCGCGTTGAATTTGAAGGCTGGGCAAGTCGAGTTGCTGAACGGTTTGGATATGGGGTTCGCTTTGAACCGGTTGGCCCAATCGACATAGAGCGAGGCGCTCCAACACAGATGGCAGTCTTTACACAGAAGGAGGTGGCGGCATGAAGATCAGCATTCCCGAACTGTCGCTTGTCCTTTTGGTTGGGCCCTCCGGTTCCGGTAAATCTTCCTTTGCCCGTAAGCATTTCCTGCCTACGGAGGTTGTCTCGTCAGATTTCTGCCGAGCGCTGGTTTCCGATAATGAAAACGATCAATCTGCCACGGGCGATGCTTTTGATCTTCTGCATGAGATCGTGCGTAAGCGGCTTACACGAGGACGCCTGACCGTTGTCGATGCGACGAATGTGCAGCCGGAGGCTCGCAAGTCTCTGATCGCTTTGGCGAAGGAGTTTCACCTCTTCGCGGAGGCCATTGTCTTCGATCTTTCGGAGCGCGTTTGTCAGGACCGGAATGTGCTTCGCCCGGATCGTCAGTTTGGGCCGCATGTGATTCGGAACCAGTCGCAACAACTCCGCCGTTCGTTGCGCGGACTGGAGCGAGAGGGTATCCGCCACGTCTTCAAGCTCTCAAGCCCAGATGAAGTGGATGCCGTAACGATTGAACGTCATCCGCTTTGGAATAGCAAAAAGGCCGAGAACGGTCCCTTCGACATTATCGGAGATATTCATGGTTGTTTTGATGAGCTTGTCGAGCTCATGGGACAGCTTGGCTATGCGGTGAGCGAGCATGATGGGGCTTATTCGGTTTCGTCGCCTGGCGAGCGCAAGCTGGTCTTTGTGGGCGACCTTGTTGATCGTGGGCCGGGAACCGTATAGGTTCTTCGCCTTGTCTCAGGCATGGTTCAGTCCGAGCTGGCCTTCTGCGTTCCGGGCAATCACGATATGAAGCTCGTGAGAGCATTGCGGGGCCGAGACGTAAAGCGGACGCATGGCCTTGCAGAGACGATGGAACAACTCGGCCATGAGTCGAATGAGCTCCGCGTCGAGGTTGCTAAATTTCTCGACGGCCTGGTTAGTCATTATGTGTTTGATGACGGGAATCTGGTTGTTGCCCATGCAGGGTTGAAAGAGTCGATGCACGGTCGCGGGTCTGGAGCGGTGCGCGAGTTCGCCCTCTTCGGTGAGACGACGGGAGAGACGGATGAGTTTGGCTTACCCGTTCGCTACAACTGGGCTGCGGACTATCGCGGTAAAACGCTCGTTGTCTATGGGCACACACCTGTGCCTGAGCCGCTTTTTCTAAATAACACGGTCAACCTCGATACCGGCTGCGTTTTCGGAGGGAAGCTTACGGCGCTCCGTTACCCCGAGCGGGAGATCGTCTCGGTCAAGGCACACCGGACCTATTATGAACCTGCTCGGCCATTCCTTCCCGAAGAGCCGGAGACTCGTCGGCTTTTGCAGCATGCGCAGGATGATGTGCTCGATCTTGCTGACGTCGTAGGCAAGCGTTTGATAGACACGAGGTTGAAGCCGAAGATCACGATTCGAGAAGAGAATGCAATTGCTGCTCTTGAAGTGATGAGCCGGTTTGCGAGCGATCCGAAGTGGCTTATCTATCTGCCGCCGACGATGTCGCCTACAGAGACGAGCAAACACGAGAACCTGCTGGAACATCCCGACGAAGCTTTTGCCTTCTACCGGAAGGAAGGCATAACGACCGTGGTCTGCGAACAGAAGCATATGGGATCGCGGGCTGTCGTTGTGTTGTGTAAAGACGAGAGTGTCTCGCAGAAGCGCTTCGGCGTCGTGCAGGCTTCGCTCGGAACGGTCTACACGCGCACCGGCCGGCGATTCTTTAACGATGAAGAGCTGGAGCGGCTGTTCCTTGTGCGTCTTCAGCTTGCCGTCGAGAAGTCGGGGCTTTGGGATGAACTTGGAACCGATTGGCTCTGTCTTGATTGTGAGTTGATGCCCTGGTCTGCGAAGGCTCAAGAGTTACTTCAGAAGCAGTATGCCCCTGTCGGTAACGCGGGCGTTCGCGCGTTGAAGGCAGAGGGCGATCTCATCACGGGGGCCATGTTGCGTGTCCCGGGCCTGGAAGCGTTATCCAACCAAACTGCCGAGCGACTTGACGCGATCCGGCGCTACACAGAAGCCTATCGGCAGTACTGCTGGCCAGTACATTCGCTGGGCGATTTGAAGCTGGCTCCATTCCATCTGCTGGCTAGCGAAGGCGCAGTCCACACGGACAAGACGCACACATGGCATATGGAGATGATAGGAAAGCTGTGCGCTGCTGATACTGAGATCCTGCTTGCAACGCCATTTCAAATCGTCGAGCTTCAGGATGAAAAAAGCGTAGAAGGTGCGGTCGCGTGGTGGACGAATATGACGGCTGAGGGACGTGAGGGTATGGTCGTCAAGCCACTCAACTTTGTTGCGGAAGGCCGCCGTGGAGTTACTCAGCCAGCTATCAAGTGTAGAGGGGCTGAATACCTTCGCATCATTTACGGTCCGGAGTATCTGCTTCCGGTGAATCTGGAGCGACTGCGTTCGCGGAATGTTGGAGCAAAACGATCTCTGGCAAGTAGAGAGTTTGCGCTGGGAATCGAGGCATTGGAGCGTTTCGTTCGGAGAGAGCCGCTGCGTTTGACCCATGAGTGTGTCTTCGGGGTTCTAGCTTTGGAGAGCGAACCAATTGATCCGAGATTGTAGAGTGTAATTATTGCATTCTGCTTTTAGGCGGCGCTCCAATCTTCTCGATATAGTGGGCTGCGTGTTCTCATTGTGTTATGAGTTCAACCGGCCCTTCGAGTGCAGTTGCTGCTACACCGGCTCCTTCTGCTGCTAGTAAGCGGTTGTTACCGTGGCTTGTCGCGGTGGCGTTCTTCATGGAGTCGCTCGATACGACGATTCTGAATACGGCTGTGCCTGCGATCTCGGCGGCGCTGCATGTTGGCCCACTTAGC
>Ga0302310_10002550_pt1 | contig 14541 bp, 8 predicted proteins | sample III_Palsa_N1_2_FD_200451 | JGI IMG/M metagenome (GOLD analysis project Ga0302310, IMG submission 200451) | Peat permafrost microbial communities from Stordalen Mire near Abisko, Sweden - III_Palsa_N1_2 | ecosystem: Environmental > Terrestrial > Soil > Palsa > Peat permafrost | place: Sweden...
CCGCGAGACCATCAGGCAGAATATATTGTTCTCATGCAACGAAGGCGTGTTCTGCCGGTCGAAGAGTGTAAAGTGCGCGCCGTCAAAGCGGAGCAGTCCACCGGTGGTGCCAACCCAAAGGAATCCGTCGGGAGTCTGGGCGAATGCCTGGACCGTCTGCTCGGGCAATCCGTCGGTGGCCTGCCATACGCGCCGCGTATAACCGTCGAGACTTTGAGCACTGCATTGGAGCGCGCATGCTGTGCAAACGAGAACGGCGAGCAGGAGCAAGACAGCGAGAGTGCGCAAGCGTTTTTCAGTGGGCTGCATAGCCCAAATATTCACCCGCGCATTTTTCTCAAAACGGTGCATCGAACGCCGAACCAATCTGGGAGTACCGCTAAAAGCCCGCTGCGCTTTACGTGGCGGCGCTCAGTATAGCGCGCTGGACTTCGGCCTTTCACAGTTGAGGATAATCCGCTGTGAATCGGCCCCACTCGTACTTTCGTAGGATGGAGATGAAAGAGCGAGCGAGTACATTGGATTTTCCGTCGTGATGATCTGGCAAGTGTGCGATGGGCAAGAAAGCGAGCGTTGCGGTGCCAAGGCGATGACTTCTCCTATTCGATTCAAGCTCTGTCGCTTGCTGCATGCAGCCCCGTTTCTTGCCTTGCTTTGCGGTTCTCTCGTTGCCACAAGCCAGATCCCGGCTCCAATCGTAATTGACTCGAGCAAGCAGCCTGGGGATCCGGAGCCTGCGCGTTACGACGAAGGATCGGCGCGGTCTCCTTCTGGCGGTCTGATCGGCCTGAACAGCCGGTTCCTTACCTTGGACGGCAAGCCGTGGCTCCCGGTGATGGGTGAGTTTCACTTCTCGCGCTATCCGGCTTCGCGCTGGGAAGAAGAGATTCTCAAGATGAAGGCGGCGGGTGTCAACATCATCGCCACCTACGTGTTCTGGATTCACCATGAGGAGATCGAAGGCCAGTTCGACTGGACTGGGCAGCGCGATCTGCGCGGCTTTGCGCAACTGTGCGCGAAGCACCACATGTTCCTGGTGGTGCGCATCGGGCCATGGGCCCATGGCGAAGTGCGCAACGGAGGCTTTCCAGACTGGCTGTTGAAGAAGGCCGCAACACGGCAGAACGATCCGGTCTATCTGCAGTACGTACGCGCCTGGTATGGACAGATTGGCAGGCAGCTCATCGGAGAACTCTGGAAAGATGGCGGCCCGGTGATCGGTATCCAGCTCGAGAACGAATACGCTCAGCACGGGCCCGGAGCGGGTGAGGCGCACATTCTGGAGTTGAAGCGAATCGCCCGCGACTGCGGCCTAGATGTGCCGTTTTACTTCGTCACCGCGTGGGACAATGCTGTGGTTCCGGAGCGCGCGGTTCTTCCCGTTGAAGGTGGTTATCCCGACGCTCCATGGGACGCCTCGCTCGGCGCCTGGCCGCCGGCTGAGGTGTATGCGTTTCGCCTGCACAGCCGGATAGCTGCGAACATTGCGGCAGGAATGGATCAAACGCTCTCGGATCCGGTTCCATTTCTAACCGCCGAATTAGGCGGTGGTATCGAAGACACCTATCACCGGCGGCCGGTGATCCAGGCGGACGACGTTGCCGCGATTATGCCCGTGATGCTCGGCTCCGGGGTCAATCTCTTCGGAACCTACATGTTTCAGGGCGGGGAGAATCCAGCCGGGCAACGGAGCGCGATGGAGGAGTCGCAGGCCACAGGCTATCCGAACGATGTGCCGGTCAAGTCCTACGACTTTCAGGCGCCGCTGAGCGAATTTGGCGAGGAGCGGGCGTCCTTCCGCAAGCTGAAGGTTTTCAATTATTTTCTCAACGAGTTTGGCTGCGCTTTGGCTCCGATGACGGTCCACTCTCCGGAAAGGCAGCCCTCCGGTCCGGGCGATCTCACAGAACTGCGCGCCACGGTGCGGTCGAGGGGAGACGAGGGGTTCATCTTCGTGAACAACTATGTGCGCGGCGCAGCCATGCCCGCGCATCCAGGCACGCAATTCGAGATTCGCTTGCCCGGCGGCACAATACGTGTGCCGCAACAGCCCGTAAATATCCCTTCGGGAGATTACTTCATCTGGCCGTTCAACCTGCGCGCCAACGGCATCACGATTCGCTACTCCACTGCTCAGCTCTTCACTCGGCTCGAGAACCAAGGGACTCTCACGTTGTATTTTGAAGCCGTGCCAGGGATTCCGGTGGAGTTCGCCATCGACGCCACTCATGCCCGGCTGGAGCGGGCTGCCAGCGGAGTGGTGGCGAATGAAGGCGGCACAATTTTTATCCGTGGCGTGCAGCCCGGCATCGATTCCGCGGTCGATCTGGTGTCGGATCAAGGCGCACGCGTGCGGCTGGTGGCCTTGAGCTGCAAAGAGGCCGAAGATGCGTGGAAGGTGCGCATTGAGGGCGCGGACCGTTTGCTGATTTCCGAACAGGATCTCTTCTGGGACGCCGACGCGAAGTCGTCCCGCATCTGGCTGCGGGCGCGAGGCACACCCCAGTTTGCGTTCACTTTGACGCCTGCGGTCGTCTCGGTTCCGCAGGCCAGCCTGCCCTTGAAGCAGACGGCGGCTACTGCGGAGGTAGCTGGTTTTACCGCGCAGGCGCATCCGCAAAAATGGGACCTGAAGTGGAACCTTGTCCAATCACCCGGCATGGCTCCGCCAGTCAGGCTTGGACCGCCACGCAATGGGAGTAAGCGCGGCGTTGCGCAGGCGCCTGCCGATGTTGAATTCCAGGGCGCAGCGAAGTGGTCTCTCGACATCCCCGCGGGCGCGATGGACGGAATCAGCGATCTGTTTCTGACGGTGCGTTACAAGGGAGACGTGGCGCGGCTCTATTCGCCGGCGGGCTTGCTTACCGACAATTTCTATAACGGCCAGCCGTGGACGGTGGAGTTGAGCCGGTTCCTCGATCTCTCGCGCCCTAACCGGCTGGAGTTGGATATCCTGCCCTTGCGCCAGGACGCACCGGTCTATATTGAGGCTCCGACCAAGCCTGATTTTCCTCCTAGCGCCCAGATTGACGCGTTGGAAAATATAGAGTTAGAGCCCGAATACCAACTGGTAATTGATGCCCATTGAATCCCTCAACGACGGCAACTTCAAAAAAGCCAAAAGAAAAACGCACAGTCCGACTTTCGTCGGATTCGCATGGTTCATTCATGCGCGTACATTTGCTCCGTATTGTTGAGGGCAAGTTGCATCACGGGCTATTTGTACGAGTTCGCGGGCTATTGTCCAGGGCCGATACGCGGATAGGCGCCCGGCATACGAAGCGAAACGCGCTCGCAGTAAGACTTCAGGAGGCTGCAAATGAGAACCACTCGGAACCTGCTCTTGCGTTCGTTGATGGCCATCACTTTGATGGTGCTCACGGCGTTTCCCCTGTGTGGACAGAACACTAATACGGGTGAGATCAAGGGATCCGTGACCGACTCTTCCGGAGCGGTGATCGCCAACGCGACGGTCAGGATCACCGACGTGGCGACGGGCGTGGTGACAAAGGCCGACACGAACCGCGACGGAATCTACGACGTGCCCTCGCTGCTGCCAGGCGAATACACCATTGCCGTTACGGCGAAGGGCTTCAAGGACTACCTGCGCAAGGGCGTGGTGCTGCAGGTGGAGACCATCGCAATCAACGCTACACTCACGGTTGGCGCAGCGACGGAACAGGTTGTGGTCACAGCGGAAGCTCCGCTGCTGCAGACAGAGTCGTCCGATATGCACGTCATCTTCGACACGCAACAGATCCTCGACGCTCCCACGGTGGGCGGCGTCTGGTACAACGAGCTGACCAACGAGCTTCCCGGCGTGAACCCCGGCGGCGGCGGCGCTCAGGACGCCTCGGGCCAGGGCGTCGGAGTCAACGGCACGCAGGGCTACATGGCCAACTGGCTCATCGAGGGCTCCGACGCCACCCAGCCGCGCGACGTGAACGCCAGCGACAACTATCCTCCCATCGACGCCATCAGCGAGGCGCAGGTGCTGGTTGGCAACTTCGGCGCGCAATACGGCACCGGCGCGGCGGCTTTCAACGTGATCTTGAAGGGTGGCGCGAATGCATGGCACGGCAGCGCCTTCGAATTCATTCAGAACGATGCCTTCGACGCACTCAACTACTTCGCCTCGCCGGGATCGACAGCTCCGCTGCGCTGGAATATGTTTGGCGGCAGTGTCGGCGGCCCCATCAAGCGAGACAAGCTGTTTTTCTTCTTCACCTACGAGGGGAATCCCAACCACTCGTCGAGCATTGACACCACCACAGTTCCCACCGACGCGATGAAGGGTGGCGATTTTTCCGCCCTGCCAAACCCCGTTTACGATCCCAGCTCGACTTCGTGCGGCTCCTACGACGGCACTCCGTATTGCTACCGCGGAACTCAGTTCACCAGCAACACCATCACCACCGGCTTCGACCCGGTTGCTCAAGCCATCCAGAAGTTCTTTCCCGAGCCCAACTCCGTTCCCTCCGGCTCCGCGGCCACCAGCCCCTCCGATCCCCTCAACACCTACAACAATTACAAGGTGGTCGTCACCGAACCCGCCGATTCCAATTGGTATGCGGGCAAAGTGGATTACAACATCTCCACCAATCAAAAACTCTCGGGATCGATTCTCGAATATCCCATATCGCTCATCAATAGCATCGATGCGCTTTGCCCGCTGGGCTTCGATTGCACCAAGGCGCCGCGCAACCTGAACCAGGATGCGCAGATCACCGAGACCTGGACCATCAGCCCCACCATGCTCAACGAAGCGCGCTTCGGCGCGGTGCGCGAGCTGGATAAATACGTCCCCGCAAGCTATGGCCAGGGCGACCCCATCAAACTTGGGATTGAGCCGGCCTACGGACCCAACGCACCAGGCAACATCTTCCCCGACGTCACCATCGACGGCGGCGATGGGGCGGGACAGATCGGCATTGGCGGAGGAACCCACGCGGTGCTCGCTGACGGTGCGTTCGTCGAGGGAGACATTCTCACTCTGATCCGCGGACGCCACACCATCAAGCTCGGCGGCGAACTGGACAAGAGCTACCAGAACTACACCAGTTGGGGTGACGTAAGCTCGGGCAACTTCGTGTTCAACGGCATTGGGACGGCTCAATTCTGGTCGGGAAGCAATTATCCCAACACCACTGGCGGCTACGGCACCGTGGCTTCCGGCTCGCCCTACGCCGACTTCCTCCTCGGTCAGGTTTGGGGCTGGTATGTATACGATTACGACGAGACTGGGGCGCGCATGTGGAACCTGGCCAGCTTCTTTCAGGACGATTTCAAAATGCGGCACAACCTGACCTTGAATCTGGGATTGCGATATCAGTTTCAGTCTGGATGGGGAGAGGTGCTGAACCGTTTCGGCAGCTTCGATCCCACCCTGATCAACTCCGCGACCAACACTCCCGGCGCAATGATCTTCGGCGGCCAGATGGGTCGGAACAAAATCGAGAACGGCGTCAACGAATGGGACCCGCGCGTAGGGCTTTCCTGGTCGCCGGTGTCGCACACGGCGGTCCGCGCCAGCTACGGCGTCTTTGATGCGTTCCGCTCCGCCGAATCCTACACCGACGGCGCACTGGGCCTGGGTCTCAATCCGCAAGGCTCCAATGGTTATTCTTCCAACTTCACCACCGGCATCAGTTACTACCCCACGCCGTGGACCCTGTCAACCGGCCCGCCGGCAGGCTCGGTCATCTACCCGCAGCAATCGGCCTTCAGCAACGCGAAGTACAACGGCCAGGGTGTCTACTATTACCCCTCGCAGATGCCCATCGAGTATTACCAGGAAGCAATGCTCTCCATTCAGCAGGAGTTCCCGCAAGGGATACTGCTTGACGCCAGCTACGTGAATACCAAGGGCACGCACCTGAACTTCGAGCGCGACTCCGACCAGGTCCCGGAAGGCGCATTGAGCCAGGGAGCTTCGGCGGAGCCATTTCCCCAATACAAGTACATCTACGCCGCCATGTTCGATGGCCGCTCAAACTACAACGCCTTCCAGTTGCGCGTACAGAAGCGGATGTCGCACGGCATCGGCTTCATGGCCAATTACGCTTGGTCGAAGATATTGGACACCGGCACCAGCAACGGCCACAATGAAAGCATCGACGTGTGGCAGAACGCCTACGACACAGCCGCCAACTACGGAATCTCCCAGCTCGACGTGCCGCAGAGCCTCAACGGCTATGCTACCTGGGAGCTGCCCTTCGGCCAGGGTCGCCGCTTCGGGCTGCATGGCGCTGCCGACGAGGCTCTGGGCGGCTGGCGGTTCACGGGCGTCTTCCAGGCGCACTCTGGCATCGCCTTCACCCCTGTGGTTGGCACTTCGGACGAGAGCAACTCGCAGGCCAGCCAATGCTATTGCGGCTTTGCCTGGCTGCCCAATCTGGTGCCTGGCGTAAGCCCAAAGGAGTCGCATCCCTCCACCAGCGCCTGGTTCAACACCGCGGCCTTCGCCGTTCCCGCCAATAACACCTTCGGCAATGAGGGTCGCAACATATTGCGCGGACCAGACTGGCGCGATGTGGACTTCAGCTTAGGCAAGACCTTCTGGCTCGGGGAGTGGTGGGGAGATCAAACGCACTTGGAAGTCCGGGCCGACGCCTTCAACGGGCTCAACCATCCGAACTTCGGCCAGCCGAATGATGGAATCGGAGCGGGCGGCGCCGGCACAATCACCTATGCCAATGGTGCGCGTCAGATACAACTCGGTGGGCGATTTACATTCTGACCGGAGCTGCGTGGGAGGAAGCACGATTTGATCGAGCACCAAGGGCCCGGTGTTGGAAGCGAAGGCTTCCGTGCCGGGCCGCTTTGGTCACAAATGCCGGCTCTCGAGAAGAAGTAGAATCGTGCTGACAGGCAGCGCACTCCGCGCCATGAGGCAACACCCGCAATGAAATCTTCGGCACCACATCGCACGCTTCTTCTCAGACAAACGTACAACCTTGCATTGCTCGCACCGGCACTGTTCGCATATACCGCCGTGGCTCAGGGGGCTCCCGGAGCGATCACCGTCCATCTGCGCAATGGCGAAGCAGCGCTGTCCGCGAACCGGCCGGATGAAGCCGAGCGCGAGTTTCGCGCCGCACTCAATCTCGATCCCCACAACACAAAAGCGCATGAGGATCTGGGAACGGTTGAATGGATGCGCGGCGATTGCGGCGCTGCGCGGAAGGATCTGCGCACGGCATTCGAGGCCGCACCCTCATTGATGAACGTGGAGGGGCTGCTCGGCATCTGTGAAAAACGCCTTGGAGATTCCGCCGCCGCCGCGCACCTTGAATCAGCATTTGCAAACCTCAAGGATGCCAAGCTGCGCATGGAAGTTGGCGTTGAGCTGAGCGATCTCTACTATCAACGCGGCGACATGGACCACGCTGTTCCGGTGGTGCGTGAGCTCGTCGCGCTCAATCCGGAGAACAGCGACATCCTGTTCTTTGCCCAGCATGTTTACCAGGAGATGGCCGACGAGACCATGAACAAGCTGGCGCTGCTCGCGCCGGCCTCCGCGCGCATGCAACAGGTGATTGCAGAGCACCTCATCAACGCCGGCGATCTGAAGGGCGCGGCGGAACACTATCGCCAGGCGTTGCACATCGACCCTTTGCTGCCCGGCGCGCACTTCGAACTGGCCGAGGCCGTTATTGAAGCCGCCCCGCAAGATAGCGCTGCGCAGGCTGCGGGCCGCAAAGAGCTCGAAACCGCGCTGCGCATCGACGGCGAAAGCGCACGCATCGAATGTGAGCTGGGCCGCGTTGCCGAATTGCAGGATCAGTCCGATCTTGCCCTCGCCCACTATGAGCGCGCTTATGCATTGAACCCCAAAGAGGTCCAGGCGCAAATGGGCATCAGCCGCATTCTTATGACGCAGGACAAGCCGCAACAGGCGCTGCGTTATTTGAGTGAAGCGGTGGAACAGGATCCGCTCAACGCCGAAGCGCACTATCGCTACGCGCGCGCATTGAAGGCCGTGCATCGCAACGAGGAGGCGCAGCGTGAGACGGAAGTGTTTGAGACGGTTCGCCGCGCGCAGGCCCGGGTGAAGGATCTCTACCGTCAAATGAACAAGCGGGCCGAAGTCCGCGACGACCAGCTCCCGGCATCGGAGGAAAGCGAGCCATGAATTCAGAAGCAAATCGGCTGGCGCATGGACGAGGCCTTGTTCTTGCGGCGATTCTCGCAGCGGCACTCGGCGCATCTTTACCGGCGCAGCAATTCGCCGTGGGCGCGGATGTGTCGTTCCTGGCCAGCGCCGAACAACAGGGCATCGTGTTCAAGGAGGATGGCGTGCCCAGGCCGGTGCTTGAGATTCTCAAGGATCACGGATTCAACTGGATCCGCTTGCGCATCTTCGTTCATCCCACCGATCTGCCTAACGATCTGGATTACACCATCGCACTCGCGAAACGCGCTCACCAGCTAGGCTTCCGCCTTCTGCTCGACTTCCATTACTCCGATACGTGGGCCGATCCTGGCAAGCAATTCATCCCCGTGGCCTGGAAATCTCTCCAGCACAAACAACTCGTCGATCGGGTCTTCACCTACACGCGCGACACAACCGCTGCATTTCGCGATGCAGGCGTCATGCCTGACATGGTGCAGACCGGCAACGAGATCACCAATGGCATGTTGTGGCCAGACGGCAGGCTTCCCGATAACTGGGACCACTTCGCAGATCTGCTGCGTGCGGCCATCAGCGGCGTGGATGCAGGCCGTGGCAACCTTTCACGCCCGGTGATCATGATTCACATTGAACGCAGCGAAGACTCCAAGGAGGCGATCGCATTCTACGACAAGCTCCTCACGTATGACCTACCCTGGAACGTGATTGGGCTCTCCTACTATCCACGCTGGCATGGAACCATAGCGGAGCTGCGCCAGACGCTTCACGACTTGTCATTCCGCTATGGCAAGCCAATCATCATCGTCGAAACTGCGTACAACTGGACTCCTGGGGACTTCATCGGCAAGAAGGCTGACTTTCCAGAAAGCCCTGAGGGGCAGAAAGCATTTTTGCAGGCAGTGGATAAGGCTGTTCGCGAGACTCCCAGAGGCCTAGGACGCGGCGTGTTCTGGTGGGAGCCGGCCGTTGCGGGCGGTCCGATCGCGGGGCGAGCGCTCTTCGACGATAAACACAACGCGCTGCCTGCTATAACCACCTTTGACAACGACGCGCGAATACCGGCACAGTGAGGGAAGCATGCAGGAACAGGCCATCGACGAAGCATCGGCAACGGAGAGCGCAGCGGAGGCGCCCGCCAAGATCAAGGTGCTGGTAGTAGACGATCATCCCATCATGCGCTTCGGCATCGCCGCCATCATTCAGGCCACACCGGACATGACGACAGTAGCCCAGGCCGGCAGTGGCGAAGAGGCCATCGAGCTCTACGAAAAACATCTCCCGGACATCGCGCTGGTCGATCTGCGCCTGCCCGGCATCAGCGGCGTCGAGGTCATTCGCACCGTAATGGGCCGCCATCGTGAGGCCAGGTTCGTGGTCCTCACAACCTATGAGGGCGATGAAGATATTCATCAGGCGCTTGAGGCCGGAGCACGCAGCTATATCATCAAGGGGATGCCGCACAATGCACTGGTCAGTGCTTTGCGACGGGTCCACGCAGGGGGCAGATTCTTGCCGACCCCAGTCTCGCGCGCTCTCTCCTCGCGCATGCCCGATTCCGAATTGAGCGCTCGCGAACGCGAGGTGCTGAACCTCATTGTGCGCGGCAAGAGCAATAAGGAAATCGCCGGCGAACTGGGTATCACTGAATCCACGGTCAAGTGCCATGTGAGTGTGATTCTCATGCGTCTCAACGTGAGTGACCGGACGCAGGCGGTAGTCACCGCTTTGCAGCGCGGGCTTATTCATTTGTAGGGTCGCAAAGCCCCTTTCTGGCCTTGAGAACCTCTTGACTGGCGGCAACCGAAATGGAGATTGACACAAGGCCCCAGACCTCCCCAATTGGAGTTCGGGAGTCTCCGGCCTCCGGAGCGCGCTGAAGAAGGGCTGGAAGCAAGCTGTGCTTGGCGAACATCCGTCGTCACGTTGTTGCGGGTCTTCTCAAGATTCTGCCCGCAGAAAGCCAAGATCAAGTAGTCATGAACCCACAAAGTGAGACACATGAGTAGTCGAATTTGCAGAGGTCAGAGCAATCGAGAACCATTCAGAACCACAGCTCTCAAGAGTGGACTGACCCCACAAAATCAAACACGGCGCCCGACTCGTCAAAAGCATGTGAGCATTCGGATTCCGTTGAGGCCGTGATAGAAGCTTCCTATAGTCAGGCTTCTTGCCCCCATTCCTCGACTGACAATCGTGCACACATCACGCACACATGTTGTTGCAGAACTCAGAGAAAGCAGAACAAAGCACGAGGCGAACAGTGATTTTGCCATTGATGATGCAAATCAGTGTCGCTAATGGGACGAATCAATGGTCACGAATGGGCAGGTTGATGCCAATTTGAGCAAGGGAGCTGTCGGCGGTCTGAGTGGAGGGTGGTTCCGAAGCGGCTCGGATTTACTATCCCAAACTACTATCCACGGCCTTCAAATCTGCCTAGAGTGGCAGAGTTGTCTAAATTCGGACACACTTGCGAACACCATCTCTGCACTCGCAAGCGCTTGAAATTAAAGTGCTTGACTGATTCCAAAGGGAATAGGTCGAGATACGCCACATATGGCTATATGGAAGTTGACGTTCCGGCACTGAACTACTCCCGCCCTTGGGGCGGCCTGAACCACTATCGCTCAACTCAGTACCTCTCAGCAATGTTCAAGTGGCAACTCGCCGCGACGGTCTCGCCGCCGGCAAGCGCATGAAGCTGAACGCTCCGCGGGAAGCCCCTTAAGATGGGAGTATCGGGAAAGAATCCGGAAGAAGGTCGATTTGAGTCAAAATCCCGTCACAATCCCGCCGCGATCGCATTATCGTGCCGCCTTGATCCTGGCCATTCTCGCGGACGCGCTCCAGATTGCCGTCCTGCCAATGTTCATCGAGGGCGCTGAATCGCCGGCCGACGATGTGCTCGACTTCAGCGTTGCAGGCGTTTTGATTTGGCTTCTTGGCTGGCACTGGGAGTTCCTGCCCTCGTTTGCCGGCAAGCTGGTGCTGGGAGTCGACCTGGTCCCGTTCTGGACCCTGGCGGTTGCAAACGTCTGGCGGAAATCGAAGTTGATCCCGGTGAGCATCGAAGGAAAGTGATTAGCAGCTGGCGATGGTTGCCAAGCCGCGTCCGGAATCAGCGGATGTGGTAGCGGATGCCGGCGCTTACGCCGTAGGAATTCATGGAGCCGTAGGTGAACTGCGGCCAGATTTGGTATTCGATGTCTCCCCGAAACGAAATCCTCCGCTTCCATCGATAGTCGACGCCGCCACCCGGCGCGATGACCAGATAGTTTCCGTGAGCCAGGTCATAGGGAAAAGTGAACTGGCCGAAGCCGACCAGCCCCTTGCCGTAGAACTGGAACTTCCCCATGCTGTAGTGGTAACGCGGACCGCCCATGTAGGTCCGTGTCTCCAGTTGATCGGGGTTGTGAAACATCAGGAACCGAACCTCGCCTTCCGCTCCGAAGCGGCGAGAGGTATCCACGTCGACAAAGCCAGCGATGCCGAGCAGTTTCTGCTGGCCATATTCAACCTCGTAGCCCGAGCCCATGGCTCCGGCGCTGAGGCTGAAGCCGCCCTTGTCGCCGGAGTACACCACCTGGGAAGACGCGGTGCGCGTCAGCATCAGGCTGAGGGCCAGAAGGACGGCGAGGAAAACCACGGAGCGGCCAAGTAAATGTCTACCCAGCTTCCCGCGGGAAACAATTCCGGATTGATAGGAGCAATTCATCTCTCTTGTACCGAGCCTCACGAAATTGGGTTTACTGTGTGATGGTGAGCTTGACCGCTTGCGATTGACTGACACCGGTGTTGGAGCCCACGCCCACTACGTAGAACGTGTAAGTGCCGGGTGCGGCACTGCTCTGTGTGAATCCACCGCAACCGCTGGCCAGCAGAGCGGCGCCGGAAAGAACAAGAATGAGCACCATGCTCCAAACGCGGGCATGCCGCCTGCGGAAGCGCCACAGAATCCAGCCCAGGCAGAGGCTGAACGGAAGGAGCAAGCCGGCCATGGCAATGTTCCGGTTTCCGGAAGGCTTGTTCATGGCTGAGGCGCCGCCGCCCAGCGGATTATTGGTGTCGATCGTCAGTTGCGATGTTGCCGTTGCATTGGCGGCAAGCGGCACGCTTAAGGTGGAGAAATGGCAGTTGACGCCCACGGGAAGATTTGCGCAGCCCAGGCCGATGGTGTCGGTAAAGCCGCTGACGGATTGCAGGCTCACGGTAACAGTGGCATTCTGCGTCGTGGCGACGCTCATGGTCGACGGCACCGTGAGTGTATACGAAGGGCCGGCCGCGGTGATGGAAACAGACGCGGTGGCCTGTGACGGGCTATGCAACGAGTCCCCGCTGTAGGCCGCGTTGAAGGTGTACGAGCCTGAACCCAGGTTGGTGGGAGTAAATGTCGCAACGCCGTTCGCATCCAACGTGGCCGTTCCCGTGGTTGTTCCGCTGGTAAAGGTCACGGTTCCTGTCGGCACCGGCGTTGCTCCGGCGGAGCCGCTGTTCTGCACAATAGCGATCAGAATCGACGACGGGTCGGCACCCGTTCCGACCCCCGCGGTCAGGTCGGTGGTGGTTGGAATCAGGCCAACCGTCACGGTGGTGGTGCCGCTGCTGCCTCCATTGTCGGAGTCGCCGCTATAGGTTGCCGTGATGGTATACGTGCCTGCGGCAAGCGTGGAGTAGGTAACCGAGGTTTTGCCGGTTGCGTCCAGTGTGCCGGTGGGCAGATTGACGGTTCCGCCGGTTCCAGTGGCCGTAAAGGTCACCGTCCCTGTCGGGGTTGGGCCGCTGCCGGTCACCACCGCCGAGAATGTGATGGTCCCGCCAACGGTTGCTGCGGCCGGCGTGGCGGTTACTGCGGTGGTCGTTGTTGCGGCATTCACCACCAGGGAAAGCGTGCCGGGCGTTCCGGCGGCGTCATTTGCGTCTCCGGAATAGGTAGCGACAATGGGGTAAGTCCCTGCCGCAAGCGTCGCATTAACCGTGGCTACGCCCTTCACGAGAGTGATCGGTCCGGTTCCGAGCGTGACTGTATTGCCGTTCAAAGTGTAGGTGAACGTGACCGTGCCGGTGGGCGTCACGGTGCCCGAAGCAGGAGTGACCGTTGCGGTAATCGTTATGGGCTTGCCCGCGATTCCCGGATTCGGCGCCGCGGTCACCGCGGTCGTCGTGCTCACCTGGCTGACCACCTGGGGAGTGGCCAGGGATGCAGTGGTTGCACCGTAGTTCGAGTCGCCCGCATAGGTGGCAGTAGCGTTGTAGGAGCCTACCGGCAGCGTTGAAATATTCGCGGTGCCCGTGGCCGGATTTCCCGCCAGCGTCACGGTCAACGGGTAAGTGGGTGCGGCCAGGCCGACCGGGGTGATGACAATGTTCACTTTTCCGGTGGCGGCGACAGTTCCGGTCGTCGGCACCGAAACGGTGAATGTGACTGGCGATCCGTACATGGACGGGTTGGGGGCCGAGGTAAGCGTGGCGCTCGAGGGCGACACGACATCCTGGTTCAATACGGCCTGGCTGCCTTGGATCAGGTTCGCCGTATTTGGAGTGTAGATGGCGGTGATCACATTCACGCCGCCTACGAGCGCGGCCGTGGTGTAGGTAGCGACGCCGCCGACAATGTTGACGGTGTTGTTGGCAAGCGGCGTAAGGCTGTCAGTAAACGTGACCGAGCCATCAAGCGGGAACGCGCCTCCATCGGTGACCGAAACGGTCGCGGTAAAGGTGACGCTGGCGCCGAGCGTAGACGGGCTCTTGGGAACGGCTGTCAGAACGGTCTTGGTTGCTTCAAAGACGGTCTGCGTCACGGTTGCCGGAGTTGAAGAAGCCAAATGCGCCGTGTCGCCGCCATAGGAGGCGGAGATGGTATGCACGCCGACTACAAGCTTTGTTGTTACATAGGTGGCGATGCCCGATGCGTTCACACCGACTTGAGCGAGCTGGGTGGTTACGCCACCGATCGTATCGCTGAAGGTCACTTGACCGGTCAAACCGCTGGTTCCCGAGGTGACGGTCGCCGTAAAGGTTACGGCTTTCCCGAATTCCGATGGGTTGGGGTTCGATGTCAGCGTAATGCTTGTCGAGTTGACGGCGGTGGCATCGCCGACCAGCAAAATATCCAGCGGCGTATTCACCGTATCGTTGACAACGTCGATGTTACCGATGACCGTGCCGGGCAAAGTGGCGGGATTGATGGTGAGCGAGGGAGCAAAAATTGCGCCGACATTGCAATCGGCATCCTGCGCCAGCGTAAACGGATTGGGGGCGCAAGTGGTTGTCGCTGCATCCACCGCCGCATTTATGTCGGGAGTTAACGCGGTCACACTCGACGTCGCGTTGCCGTCGTTTTCCACGATCTGAATCTGAGGCGTGGATTGCTGCCCTTGCCGGATTGGCGTCGCCTGGTAATCCAGCAC
>Ga0302310_10002552_pt1 | contig 14533 bp, 12 predicted proteins | sample III_Palsa_N1_2_FD_200451 | JGI IMG/M metagenome (GOLD analysis project Ga0302310, IMG submission 200451) | Peat permafrost microbial communities from Stordalen Mire near Abisko, Sweden - III_Palsa_N1_2 | ecosystem: Environmental > Terrestrial > Soil > Palsa > Peat permafrost | place: Sweden...
AATGCCGCGCAATCCCAGCTTGCCCGCGAGCAACGGCGCCAGATCAGGCAGTTGCCGATCGGCCCAGGCGGTATTGGCCTGCACCACCGCGACCTCGCCGTAGCGATCGATGATAAGACCCGGCAGGCCATCGGCCTCGGCGTGAACCAAGCGGCAGTACTCGACGAAGCCCAGCCGCGCACGCAGCGCAATGGCCGCGTCGAGCCGGGCCGAAAGCCAGTCGCGATCCAGCGCCGCGTCCGGTTCACGGCTGAGCTTGCGTGCGGCGATCAGGCTGTGCGGGTTGAAGCAGAAACTGCCGAATTTGCTGCCGTCATCGCCTTCGAGCCGCACCACGCTGCCGGCGGGCAGGCTGCGATAGGCCGGCTTCATGTCGATTTCGTTGCTGAAGCCCCAAGGGTGGCCGGATTTCAACCGCCGTTCGCGTCCCGGCAGCAGCCGCAACAGCGGTCGCTCGGTCAAGCGGCGCGGACCTCGGTGATTGTGAGTCCGGGCACGCGGGCCAAAACCGCGGCGAGTGCCACGATCAACTGGTCCATCATCTCGTCGGTGTGCATCGGCCCGGCGGTCAGGCGCAGGCACTCCGATCCGCGCGGCACGGTGGGGTAGTTGATCGGCGTGGCGTAAATGCCGTGTTCTTCCAGCAGCCGCCGGCTGACCTCGCGGCATAGTGCGGCGTCGCCGATGTGCAGCGGCACGATGTGCGACAGCGACGGCACCCGCGGCAGCCCGGCCTGGTCCAGCTTCGCCTTCAGCGTGGCAGCGCGCTCGAACAGCCTGGCGCGGCGGACGTGATCGCGGCGCACGATCCGGATCGAGGTCAGCGCCGAGGCGATCACCATCGGCGGCACTGCGGAGGTGAAGATGAAGCCGGCGGCGGTGGAACGGATGTAGTCGACCAACTCAAAGCTGCCGGTGATGTAGCCGCCGTGGCAGCCAAACGCCTTGGCGAGCGTGCCCTCGATCACATCGACCCGGTGGGCGACGCCGTCGCGCTCCGATACGCCGCCGCCCTGCGGGCCGTACATGCCCACCGCGTGGACCTCGTCGAGGTAGGTCATCGCGCCGTAGCGCTCGGCCAGGTCGCAGATCTTGCCGATCGGGGCGATGTCGCCATCCATCGAATAGACGCTTTCGAACGCGATCAGCTTGGGCACGCCGGCAGGCGCTGCGAGCAGCTGGCGTTCCAGGTCGGCAACGTCGTTGTGGGCGAAGATGTGGCAGGTCGCGCGGCTGCCCTTGATGCCGACGATCATCGAGTTGTGGTTCTTGGCGTCGGAAAACACGTGCCAATCGGGCATCGAATTCAGGATGGTGGAAAGCGATGCCTGGTTCGAGACGTAGCCCGATACGAACAGCAGCCCGGCTTCCTTGCCGTGCAGATCGGCGAGTTCGGCTTCCAAGGCGGCGTGCAGCGGGCTTGAGCCGCTGATATTGCGGGTGCCACCGGCGCCGGCGCCATGCATCGCTGCGGCTTGCTGGGCGGCGGCGATCACTTCCGGATGGTTGCCCATCGCGAGGTAATCGTTCGACGACCACACCACCACGTCGCGCTCCTCCCCGTCCCGCGCCATGCGGTAGATCGGGAACCGGTTTGCCTGCTTGGCCAGCGGCGTGAAGCTGCGGTAGCGACCCTGCCTCTTGATGTCCTCGAGGGACCGGCGGCAAAGATCGTAGAAGGGGTGCATGGGTCGTGATGCCTCTGGCGGTCGGGGACGTTCGTTTATGCTATCGTACGCCGGTTACGATCTATTTGATCGGCCTCGAGCAAGATTTCTAGTGCAAATTCTGTAACGCTCTGATTACTGGACATAGACCCTTATTTCACCGTGGTCGAGCCCCGGAGTGGCGCGCAGCCCCAGGCTGATCTGGCCCTGATCGACGCCGTCGCTCTGGATCTGGTCGGCGACCTTGCGGCCCCAGACCGTAACGCTTTCGGCCTGATCCCAGCTCGGCAGCGTGCTGCCCCTTTCCGGTACCATCGAGATCACCTGAAACATGATGTCGGGTTTGACCGCGAGCGCCTGCTTTACCGCCTGGGCTAAAACATCTTGATAATCCGGCGCGCCATCGCCAAGCGAGATCGTGACCAGGGCTCCGTCGGCATTGACCGGCGGCGCAGGGGCCGGCGCCGCCGCCTTGGCAACCGGGCGCAGCGACGGGTTGAAGGTCGCCTGGTCGATCAGCGCACAGCCGGGGAGGGCGAGCGCTAAGCCCAGTAGAAACAGCGGACCAGACCAGCGAAGACTAGGCGGCATGATGTTTCCCTAGCTGTCGGTTTAGAAGGATAATGAGCAAAACCAATTGATTAGTGATAGGTAAGAATCTTCTTTTTGTGAACAAAAAGAAGCAAAAAAACTTTGTCGATTTGATTATTTAGCTCAACCCGTTGGGACTGTATTTTGATCCTATTGAATAAAAGTTTTTGCTTCTTTTTCCAAAAAGAAGACTTTCTTCTTCATCTCAACTCATTGACTTCCTCTTCCACCCTTGCCGGAACCGCGGCTTTCGGCAAGATGCCACCATGAGCAGTCTGCCGATCGATGCTGAGAGACTATGGCGCAGCCTGGCCGAAATGGCGAGCTTCGGCGCGACCGCGCGCGGTGGCGTGCACCGGCTGGCGCTGACCGCGCCCGATCTGGCGGCGCGGGCTCATTTTCGCGCGCTGTGCGAACATGCTGGCCTCACAGTGCGGGTGGACGAATTCGCCAACATGTTTGCCCGCCGCGAGGGCCGGAACAACGCGCTGCCGCCGGTGCTGTTCGGCAGCCACCTCGATAGCCAGCCGATGGGCGGCCGCTATGACGGCGCGCTCGGGGTGATGGCGGGGCTCGAGGTGATGCGCAGCCTGAACGATCACGGGATCGAGACCGAGGCGCCGCTCGAACTGGTGAATTGGACCGACGAGGAAGGCTCGCGCTGGGGCAGGGCGCTGCTCGGCAGCGGTCTGTGGGCCGGCGTGCATCCGGTTGCACCGACGCTGGCGCTGCGCGATGCCGACGGGATCAGCCTGGGCGAGGCGCTGGCGGCGGCAAAGGGTGACGTGCCGGGTACGGCGTTTCCCGGCACCGCCTATTTCGAGCTGCACATCGAGCAAGGGGTGATCCTGGAGCGCGCCGGCCTGCCGCTGGGGATCGTGACCGGCTGCCAGGCGCAGGTGTGGTACGATCTGGTCGCGACCGGTCTGGCGGCGCACGCCGGCACCACCCCGCCGAGCTTCCGCCGCGACGCGCTGGTGGCGGCGGCGCGCGTGATCGATCTGGTCGACCGGATGATGCGGGCGCGCGGCGAAGACGGCCGCGGCACGGTGGGGCGGCTCGCGGTGATCCCCAATTCCTCCAACGTGATCCCCGGCGAGGTGCGGTTTTCGGCCGAGTTCCGGCACCCCAGCGACGCCGAGCTGGCGCGGATCAAGGCACAATTCCCGCGCGAGGTCGGCTTTATCGCCCGCGACGCGGAGGTTACGATCGGTCTGCGGCCGGTGCTGGAGCTGCCGGCGACGCCATTCGACCTGGGGTTGCTCGCGACGATGCGGACGGCGGCGGATGATTTGGGGCTCGGCCACCGCGACATCGTTTCGGGCGGCGGGCACGACGCGATCTATGCTGCCAAGCACATGAAAGCCGCGATGATTTTTATCCCGTGCCTGGGCGGCCGGTCGCATTGCGAGGAAGAGAGCGTCGAGCCGAGTGACGCGGCGGCGGGAGCGGCGTTGCTGTTTGAGGCGGTAAAGCGGGCGTCCGCTTAGGGCGGTCATCGCTCGCCAAATTGGGAAGGACCAGCCATGGATCATTCGTCGCTCGATTTCGGCTTGCACACCGACCGGCTGGCCGAGATTGCGGTCAAAATCGGAGTCAATCTGCAGCCGCAACAGGAATTGATCGTGAACGCACCAGTGGAAGCGGTGGAACTGGTGCGCGCGATCGCGACCCATGCCTACCGCGCCGGCGCCAAGAACGTCGCCGTCAACTTCGCCGACGAAACGCTTTCACGCATCCAGGCGGTCGAGGGCGCGGACGCGATCTTCGATTATGCCCCCGCCTGGCGCTACGACGCCCTGCACCGCGCCGCGACCGAAGGTGCCGGGTTCCTCACGATTTTCGGCGCCGATCCCAATTTGCTGGCGGGTTGTGACCCACTGCGCCTGGCGCGGTCGCAAAAATCCCACGCGCTCGCGGCCCAGGCTTTTCGCGGCCTGCTCGGCGGCTTCAAGAACCGCTGGTCGATCATTCCGTACGCGCACCCAGCCTGGGCGAAGGCGGTTTTCCCGGGTCGGCCGGAAGAGGAAGCGGTCGATCTGCTGTGGCGCGCGATCTTTGCCGCGACCCGCGTCGCCAGCGATGATCCGGTGGTGAATTGGCAGGGTCACGTCGGGCAGCTGCACGCCCGCGCTGCGCTGCTGACCCAGAAGCGCTTCGCGGCCCTGCATTTTACCGGTCCCGGCACCGACCTGCGGGTGGGTCTGGTCGACGGGCACATTTGGGCCGGCGGCGCGGTCGATGCCGCCGATGGCATCCGCTGCCTGCCCAATTTGCCGACCGAGGAGGTCTTCACCATGCCACACCGCGAGCGCGTCGATGGCGTGGTGCGCGCGACCAAGCCGCTGTCGTTTCAGGGCAGCCTGATCGAGGGCATCGAAGTGCGTTTCGAAGCCGGCCGGATCGTGGCGGCGAATGCCAGCGCCGGTGCGGACATCTTCCGCAATCTGATCGCCACCGACCAGGGCGCCGCACGGTTGGGCGAAGTGGCACTCGTGCCCGACGCCTCGCCGATCTCGCAGTCCGGGTTGCTGTTTCAGAACACGCTGTTCGATGAGAACGCGGCGAGCCACATCGCGATTGGGCGGGCGTTCGGGATCAATGTGGCTGGCGGGCAGATCGAGGGCGTCGCGGGTGCGAACAACAGTGTGGTGCATGTCGACTGGATGATCGGCTCGGGCGAGATCGATGTTGATGGGGTCTACGACAATGGAGATCGCGAGCCGGTGATGCGGAAGGGCGCGTTTACCGAAACCGCGGCTAATATCAAATCTCCCCAATCATGACCGGTAGAAAGCGAAGTGGAAGGAAGTCTTCTTTTTTGAAAAAAAGAAGCAAAAAACTTTTGGTAATTGGGAGAGGTGAGGCGCTGTGACGAATCAGTTGAGTGAAACCGCGCGCAAGGCACTGACCGAAACGGACTGGGCCAAGCTGGACGCGATGACCGACGCGGACATCGCCCGGCAGATCGGAGCCAATCCTGACGCCGCCCCCGATATGGCGCCCGCGATCGACCTGCGGGCGATCCGCCGGGCGGCCGGAATGACGCAGGCCGAGTTCGCCGCCGCCTACGCGTTCAGCGTGCGCACGGTGCAGGAATGGGAGCGCGGCGCCAAGCGCCCGAGCGGCCCGGCGCGCACGCTGTTGCGTGCGATCAAGGCCGACCCCGAAGGCTTGCGCAAGGCCCTGGCCGCCGCTTAGCGCCTTCATGCGCCATCGGCGGCGGCCCGTTATTGCTGATCCGCTCCGCGGCCTTTATCCTCTCGCCCTACCCAACCGACCGGTCCGCCAGATCGGCCGCACCACCATAACCGAGGAGCGTTCGTGACCGACTTTCCGATCGCCGCCCTCCGCAGCGTCGCTTTCGGCCTGCCCGACCCCGCGGCGGCGGAAGCGTTCTATGTCTCGGTGTGGAAACTCGAAGTCTCCGCCCGCGCGGACGGCGCGATCTATCTCCGCGGTAGCGGCGCCGATCACCATATCCTGTCGCTCCATCGGCACCCCGAACCCGCCGTCCTGTCGATGACCTTTCGCGCCGCCTCGGCCGAGGTGCTGGACCAAGTCGCCGACCGAGTGCCCGCCGCCGGCGGCCGACTGCTGCACGGACCACAACCCTCGCTCGATCCGGCGGGCGGCACGGCGATCGCGTTTATCGACAACCAGGAACGCGTATTCCGCGTGGTGCACGGCGACCGCACACTCACCGCACTCCCGCCCAGCCCCGAACGCCATGATACCCGCCCCGAGCGCCTCACCCACGTGAACATCAACAGTCGCGACGTCGATGCGGCCAAGACGTTCTTCGAAACCGTGCTGGGCTTCCGATTGTCCGACCGCTCCGCCCAGATGGCGTTCGTGCGCACCAACCACGACCATCACTCGGTGGTAATCGCGACCGCCCCGGTGAACGGCTTCAACCACGCGGCGTTCCTGCTCCCAACCTGGGAGTCGGTGATGGTCGGCTCCGGCCGCCTGATCGATGCCGGATTCCCGATCGCGTGGGGCGTCGGCCGCCACGGCCCGGGCGACAACGTGTTCGCCTATTTCATCGGCCCCGACGGCTTCGTGATCGAATACACCGCCGAAGTGCTGCAGGTGGACGACAGCTACCGCCCCCGCGGACCGCAAGAATGGGCCTGGCCTGCGGGCCGTGTGGATCAATGGGGCATCGCACCGCCCAAGACCGAGGCTTGCAAACACGCCCAGCTTGCGATCCTCTACGCCGCCACCGAACGAGTGGCGACCGGACACGAGGGGTAAACCATGCGCTTTCTAACCATTCGTACCGAACAGGGCGACCGGCTCGCAGTCCGCGACGGCGACTCCGTGGTCGATCTGAATCAGGCCATCCCCGCGGTGCCGTCCGACCTGGTCGCGGCCCTCACCGCCGGCGTCGATCTGCTCGCCGCCGGCAGCGACGCGATCGCCTCTAACCCCGCCCGCATCCCCTACGCCGGGCTGAGCCTCGCGCCGCTGGTGCCGCGCCCAGGCAAGATCATCTGCGTCGGCTTGAATTACCAGGCGCACGTCGCGGAAGGCGGCCGGCCGCCGCCGAAATATCCGCAATTCTTCCTGCGCAGCGCCACCTCGCTGGTCGCCGCCAACCAACCAGGCCTGCGCCCGTTCGTTTCCGAACAATTCGACTACGAGGCCGAACTCGCCGTGGTGATCGGCAAGAAAGGGCGCCACATCAAAGCCGAACATGCGCTCGATCACGTCTTCGGCTACGCGCCGTTCAACGATATGTCGGTGCGCGACTATCAGAAACGCACGCCGCAATGGACCATCGGTAAGAATTTCGACCACACCGGCGGCTTCGGCCCCGAACTGGTCACCGCCGACGAATTGCCGCCCGGCGCGAAAGGGCTGCGACTTCAGGCAGTCCTCAATGGCAAAGTGATGCAGGACGCCAATACCGACGAAATGATCTGGAACGTTACCGACCTGATCGTGCTGCTGAGCGAATGCCTGACACTGGAACCAGGCGACGTGATCGTCACCGGCACACCGGCAGGCGTCGGCGCGTTCCGCGAGCCGCCGGTGTGGATGAAAAACGGCGACCGGATCGAAATCGTGATCGAGAAAGTCGGCACATTAGTGAATGAAATTAGGGACGAAAAGGAACAGTAAGAATCTTCTTTTTGTGAACAAAAAGAAGCAAAAAAACTTTAATAATTTAGGGACGGGTTGGTCGCATAAGCAGCAGTTGCTTCGCCCTCGGCAAGAATGTGCGAGGCTAGCATCTCTTCCAACGAGGCGCCGTCGATTGGTGTGGCATTCGGGAACGTTGCCAGGTCAAGCGCGAAGACCCGGATGTGGTAGTGATGCGGCTTCAGATCCTGCACCGGCGGACACGGGCCGCCATAGCCGTATTCGGCAAATTCCTGGCCGGCACCGGGTGACATTGGGGTTTTCGGACCGCCGAACAGTTCCGCGTATTTGTTGCCGGTTCCCGGCGGCAGGCCGGTCATGGTCGCAGGGATCTGCAGCAGGATCCAATGGTAGAGCACTCGTCTCGGGACGTCGGCCGGGATTGGTGCGCTTGGTTGCGAGGGGTCGCCGCCGGAGGCCGGCACGTCGGGATCGGTCATGATCAGGGCGTAGGATTTGGTCCCCGGTGGTCCCGCGGACCAGCTCACGCCCGGGCTTACATCCTTGCCGTTTCGGCTGACGCCGCCGGTGGGGTCTGCTGTGCAAGCGACGCTATCGGCCGGAAAGTGTCCCTGGCTCGCATTTTGGATTGCGACATCAAGTTGCGTCGGCGCCGCGGTCGCAAGTGTTGGTATCAAGACGATTGTGGCCCAGGCGCATTTCATCGTGTCTTCCTTTCGTCCAAAGTTTTTTTGCTTCTTTTTGTTCACAAAAAGAAGACTTTACCTTTCCTTACCCTAATCCGGCCCAATTCTTCAGCACGTATTCCGCCGTCCGCTGCGTCAGCGCGTGCGAAGAAAACGTAGGGTGGGTCGCGCCTTCGGTCGGAAATATCCCCGTCCCGGTCAGCACCAGGTTGGAGATTTCGTGGGTGATGCCGTAGCTGTCGCAGACTGATTGATCGGGATCGCTGCCCATGCGGTGTCCGCCGATCAGATGCTGCCAGTTGACGTCGTTCGGCGCCCAGATCTGGCTCGCGCCGGCCGCGACCATCACTTTCAGCCCCTCGGCGCGGATGGTGGCGGCCAGTGCTCGCATATTGTCGTCGGCGCTGAGGACGATTTTCATCGCCGGGAAGCCGAACGCGTCCTTGCCGTCGCCATAGATGATGCGGTTTTCGGCTTTCGGCAGAATTTCGCCCACTCCCATCATGGTGGCGAGCCCGCGCACGGCGGCCTTCAGGAAGCGGTCGTATGCGGCGCCGAACAGGGTGCCCTCGGTATTGGCGATGCCGATGATGTCGTTGGGTTTGCGGGCCGACGAGATCGCCCAGGTATAGCTGCCGAACGGGCCGTCCGGGCGGTATTTGCCGTAGCCGTCCTGGTTCAGCAGCGCGCCGCCGGTGACGCCGAGGTAGTTTTGCAGATCCTGGTTGAACATGCCGGATGACGGCATCGCCAGGTGCGCCATGAAATAGCGCCCGACCGCGCCGCTGCGGTTGGCCAGACCGGTCTCGTGCCCGGGGCGGGCGGAGTTGAGCAGCAGCCGGACGTTCTGGATGCCGTTGGCGGCGAGCACGATCAGCGCGCCGGGCTGGATTTGGCGCTGATGATGAGCGTCGTAGTATTCGGCCGCGGTGGCGCGTTTGCCTGCGGCATCGGTCAGGATGCGGGTGACCGAACACGAGGAGCGGAACTCGGCGCCGGCTTGGCGCGCCAGCGGCAGGTAGGTCACGAACGGGTTGGCGAGCGCGCCGATCGGGCAGCCGGAGTCGCACCAGCCGTCATAGATGCAAGCCGGCCGACCTTTGTAGGGGACGCTGTTGATCGCGAGCGGCATCGGCGCGGTGCGCAGTCCGAGTGCGGCGAAGCCTTTGGCGAGCATGTCGGCCTGTGGCGTGGTGAGCAGCGGCGCCATCGGGTAGGGATCGCCTGGCGGCCGCCAGACTTCGGCATGGTGATCGCCGGAGATCCCAACCTCGGCCTGGACCTGGTCGTAATAGGGGCGCAGATCGTCGTAGCCGATCGGCCAGTCCACTGCCTTGCCGTAGAGGCTATGGGTGCGGAAGTCCTCGGGTTTCAGCCGCGGCCACTGTGCGTAATGGTGGATGCCGGAACCGCCGACGCCCCAGCCGGTGTTGAAGCGGTAGCCGGTGGGATCGCTGCCGGCGGTTTCGACCGGCGGACCGCTCCATTTCAGGCGGCGGCTCCAGAGCTGGGAGCTGATCAGGTCGGCGGGCGCGCGCTCGGGTCCCTGTTCCAGGACCACGATCTTCTTGCCGCCGGCGCCGAGTTTCGCCGCCAGCATGGTGCCGCAGATACCGGCACCGACGATCACCACATCGACGGGTTCGAGCGCCGCTACCATGGCGTGGGCGGCGCGATGTGCGGCATGTAGGGCACGCCGAGCCGGTCGAAGCCCGCGACCGTGCCATAAACCACGTCAGTGGCGTCGTTGCGCAGCACGAAGAAGACGAACGGCGCCGGCGGGCCCAGCCATTTTTGCAAGGTGCCATCGCGCATTGCGGTGACCAGGGCGATCCGGGCTTGCGGCGACAGGTTCGCGAACGGCGCGCCGTGCCGTTCAGTGGCGGCGGCATCGATTGCGGCGAGCGCACTCTGATAAAAGGCGGCGTAGGGCAGCGCCACGTCGACCGCGCGCGCGAACAGCAGACAATCGCCCGGCGGTCCGGCGATCTGGTGATCGATGTAGTGGGCGATCCCAGCCGCGGTGGTACCCGGCAACAGAACCTCGGTCACCGCCTCGAGAGCGTGTCTTTCGCCGTCAGTCAGAAGCGCGAGCGGGAGATCGGCGGCGTAGGCTTCGGCCGGGGTCAGCAGCCGCGCCATCCCGCCGACCATGAAGACCAGCCCGCTCAGAGCCGCGCCCGCGAGGATGGCACGGCGCGGTGCGTTCGGTTCGAACCTTGGTTCGGTCACTTACGTTCTCCTCCCGTCGGCGCCGCTGGCCGCTTTGGCCGCAAGCCTACTCTGGAAATCTTCGGGCTGTCGATGTTGCCAGCCGCGCGGCGGAAGTTTTACAAGCAAAGACTTGCAAAATATGATTGGTCAGCGTATTGTCGATGCATGAGCCTGGAAACATCCCCCGCGGACCGGCTGCTCGGCCAGATCAAGCGGCGTGGTCCGCAGCGCATCGGTGATCTTGCGGGAGCAATTGGGATTTCCGGGGAGGCGGTGCGTCAATCGCTGGCGCGGCTGTCGGAAGACGGCCTGGTCGAACCGCGCAACGAACGCCAGGCGCTCGGCCGGCCGGTGCAGCGCTGGCAGCTTACTGCGCGGGGACACGCGCGCTTTCCCGACACCCACGCGGAGCTCGCGGTGCAGTTGATCGCGGCGGTGCGGGACGAGCTGGGCGAAGCAGCACTCGACCGGTTGATCGAAGCGCGCGCCGCGACCAGCGCTGCGCAGTATGGCGAGGCGCTGGCCGGGGCCGCCGATCTTGGCGCTCGGGTGGCCGCTTTGGCCGCGCTTCGCGACCGCGAGGGCTATATGGCGCGCGCCGAACCCTGCGACGGCGGATTTCTGCTGCTGGAGGATCACTGCCCGATCTGTGCAGCGGCCAGCGCGTGCCAGGGATTCTGCCGCACCGAACTGGAGATTTTCCGTGGGCTGATGGGTGCGGACGCCCGAGTCGAGCGCATCGAGCATCTGCTCGCCGGCGCGCGGCGCTGCGCCTATCGGATCACGCCGATCGAGGGAGCGCCGACATGAGCTGGATCGAGGTTTGCGCCCAGGCCGAGCTGCAGGAGCGCGGCCGAATGGTGGTGCGCGTAGCGGGAAGGCAAATCCTGTTGCTTTCCACCGAGGCCGGTCTGTTCGCCTGTGTCAACCGCTGCCCGCACGAGGGCTATCCGCTGAGCGAAGGTCGGCTCGCCGAGGGCGGCATACTCACCTGCGATTGGCACAATTGGAAGTTTGATCTGGCGCGCGGTGCAACCTTGGTTGGTGGCGACCTGCTGCCGCGCTTTCCGGTTCGGGTGGAAAATGGCCGCGTTTCCATAGACGTGACGCCGGAGGATCGCGCAAAGCGGCGGCACGCGATTCTTGCGGCGTTGCCGCAGGCGCTTGCCGACGTCGATCAGCAGCGGCTGGTGCGAGAAGTCGCGCGTCTGGTCCGGTTCGACGGCGATCCGGTCGACGCGGTGCGGGCGGCGATCGCCTGGGCCGGCGAACGGTTCGAGTTCGGCACCACCCACGCCATCGCCGGCGCGCCGGATTGGCTGCGGCTGCACGACGATCCCGCGATCGGAAGCGACGAAAAGCTCGCCGCGATCGGTGAAATCGTCGGCCATATCGCCGATGACGTGCGCGGCGAGCGGATTTTTCCGTTTCATACCGGACCCTCGCCCTGGAACGAGGCGGCGTTTCAGGATGCGGTGGAACGCCAGGCCGAGGACGAGGCGATCTCGCTGCTCCGCGGCGCATTGGCCGGTGGTCACACCACGGATGATCTGCTGCCGGCATTCGTGGTCGCAGCGCTGGCGCATTACGCGGACTTCGGCCATGCGCTGATCTACGTGATGCAAACTGCCGCGTTGATCCGGCGGCTGGGGCCGGAGGCGAGCGAAACTCTGCTCCTCAATCTCACCAGAAGCCTGATTTTCGCGACCCGCGAGGATCTGTTGCCGGAGTTTCGCAGCTATGCTGCCGAACTTGCGCATTGGGGCAAGCGCGACCCCCAACCGTTCGGCGCCGCCGCGCTGAACAGCAAATCCGCCAAGGCAGCAATGGCAATCGTGAGCGGCTGGGCGGCCACCCACGTGCCGGAACAAATATTCGATGTGCTGGTGGAAGCGAACGCCTGGACCTTGCTACACGCCGACGAGGCGAAAATGCGCGCGGTCGATGCGAAACTCGCCGACAACATCAACTGGCTCGATTTCACCCACGCGCTGACCTTCGCCGAAGCGGGTCTGCGCGCGATGCAACTCCGTCCCGATCTATGGCCGGCGCTGCTGCTGCAACTCGCCTGCTTCAGCGGACGCAATGCGGGCTATGGCGATACCAGCCGGGATCGTTATGCGGAATTCGCCGTAGCAGACATTTCCGGCTTTCTCGCCGCCCGCCGTACGCAGCTGTTCGACCATGGCTGCGAGCGCTTCATCATTTCGGTCCATCTGACCAAGACATTGCTCGCGGGTACCACGTTGATCGAGCGCCTGCCCGCGCTGGCGCCGTTGCTGGCCGCAGCACTGCACCGCTTCCTTACCGCCCGCATGAAGGGGCGCCACGTGCTCAGGACCGCAAGGCAGATGCGCGATCTGGTCGAACACGAGTAGGGCTTGGCGCCTTGCCTCGGTCTCTGCGGCCTTCTATGAGCCGTCGCAATCTCTCCACGGAGAACCCCATGGCCAGCATCGCCGACCCTTCAGCTCCCAATCCCGCGCTCGCGCGCCAGGCGGAAATTCTCGCCCGCCCGATGACCGAGACCAGGCGGATGGCGGATGCAATCCGGGCGCTGGCGATCGACGCGGTGGAAGCGGCCAAATCCGGCCATCCCGGCATGCCGATGGGGATGGCCGACGTCGCGACCGTGCTGTTCTCACGCTTTCTGAAGTTCGACGCGGCCGATCCGCATTGGCCCGATCGCGATCGCTTCGTGCTGTCGGGCGGCCACGGCTCGATGCTGCTGTACGCGCTGATCTACCTCACCGGCTATCAGGGAATGCCGATCGAGGAGTTGAAGAACTTCCGCCAGCTCCACTCCAAGGCGGCCGGGCACCCCGAATACGGCGAACATCCCGCGATCGAGACCACCACCGGCCCGCTGGGTCAGGGGCTGGGCAACGCGGTCGGCATGGCGATTGCCGAGCAGATGCTGGCAGCGCAGTTCGGTGCCTCGCTGGTCGATCATCGCACTTGGGTATTCTGCGGCGACGGCGATCTGATGGAGGGCGTTTCCCAGGAAGCGATCAGCTTGGCCGGCCATCTGCAGTTGGCGAAGCTGTGTGTGTTCTGGGACGACAACTCGATTTCGATCGACGGCGACGTGCGGTTGTCCACCTCCGACGACCAGCTGGCGCGCTTTGCCGCCAGCGGCTGGGCAACGCAGCAGGTCGACGGCCATAATCCGGAGGAAATCGCCGCGGCGATCGAATTCGCGCGGGCTAGCGTCCGCCCGACTCTGATCGCCTGCCGCACCATCATCGGCCTGGGCGCTCCCACCAAGGCCGGCACCGCGGCGGCGCACGGCGCTGCATTGGGTCCGGCCGAGGCGGCGAGCGCGAAGCAGGCACTGGGCTGGAACCATCCGGCGTTTGAGGTGCCCGACGGCCTGCTCGAGGCGTGGCATGCGGTCGGCACCAAAGGCGCCGCCGCGCGCGCCGCCTGGACCGAGCGGCTGGCCGGCAACGTCGCACGCGAGCAATTCGAGCGCGTGATTGGCGGCGACCTGCTCACCGGGCTCGATCAGGCGGTTACCGCCGCCAAGACCAAACTCGGCGAAACCAAGCCCAAGATCGCGACCCGCCAGGCCAGCCAGAAGGCGTTGGAAGCTTTGCTGCCGGCGGTGCCGCAACTCGCCGGCGGTTCGGCCGATCTTACCGGCTCGAACCTTACCCTGGTCGCCGGGATGGAAAGCATCGCTGCCGGACATTTCGCCGGCCGCTACATCCACTACGGCATTCGCGAGCACGGCATGGCCGCGGCAATGAACGGCATCACCCTGCACGGCGGGCTGATCCCGTACGGCGGAACCTTCTTCGGCTTCACCGATTACATGCGGCCGGCGCTGCGGCTGGCGGCGCTGATGCGCATCCGGGTGATCCATGTGCTCACCCACGACAGCATCGGCCTGGGCGAGGATGGCCCCACCCACCAGGCGGTCGAGCATCTGGCGAGCCTGCGGGCGATGCCTAACATGACATTGTTCCGGCCGGCGGACGCGATCGAGACCCTGGAGTGCTGGCAACTGGCGCTGCACCACCGGACCGGCCCGTCGTTGCTGGTACTGTCGCGCCAGGCGGTACCTTTGTTGCGCGAGGCGACCGCGGACAATCTTTCCAGCCGCGGCGGCTACGTGCTGCAGGACGCCGAAGGTGAACGCGACGTGACGCTGATCGCCACCGGCACCGAAGTCGCGATCGCGGTGGAAGCCCGGGCGCTGTTGGCAAAACAGGGCATCCGCGCCGCGGTGATATCAATGCTGTGCTGGGAGCTGTTCGA
>Ga0302310_10002555_pt1 | contig 14528 bp, 9 predicted proteins | sample III_Palsa_N1_2_FD_200451 | JGI IMG/M metagenome (GOLD analysis project Ga0302310, IMG submission 200451) | Peat permafrost microbial communities from Stordalen Mire near Abisko, Sweden - III_Palsa_N1_2 | ecosystem: Environmental > Terrestrial > Soil > Palsa > Peat permafrost | place: Sweden...
AAAGCGACGCTAAGATACTGGCGGTCTGAGCAAAAAGTTCAAAAAGAATGCGCGGATTGGGATTTCTTGGCCACGAGTCTGTTTCCGGCTTGGGGCTTCGCACGATTGCTGGGGTACTGGGCGTGGTCTGCACTCGAAGCCACGGCATTACATGGACAAGAAGAAATGGAGTCAAGCAGAACAGAGCCACCGAATCGCCGATCCACCAGTTCAAAACAGAGCTGCCATAGCTACTGACTCGGATTTGCTTACTCCAGAGGAAGCTGAGCGCGCCGCAAAATGCCAACCCGAGCGTCGAACCGAGTACCACGAAAATGTATCGGGATACTTCTTGGAGCGAGCGAAATGCGCCGTCCACTTGGAAGTAACGCCGTAGCACTATGGCTACTCCACTGTACCAAACGGCAATCACACCGTTGACGTACCAAATATTCCCGCCGAGAACAGGCAAGTGGTAATTAATGGTTGAAGTAAGAAATCCTGAGACAAAAATTAACGGAGCGTAGGAAACCCCCAATCCCATCAAGAGAGCCAATGCGAGACCCGCGGGTGGGTACCAAAGGTCCGTTCCAACCGACATGTGAAAGACGACGGTTGCCCGGTCTAGCGACAGGTGGAGCGCAATAAATACAACGCCAAGGAATACGCACCGGGGGTTACACGTCCAGGAGAAAAAAGCGCGCCAAGCGCCTCCAAGCGAAGAAGCTTCTCTCCTCGATTCTTTACGGGACAAGAGTCTCAAGAGGGCACCGAACGCAGCAGGGTGCACAGTTCGGAATATAGCGAGGCGACTTCCCTCTCTAGACTTGCGAATACCGCTCGAGCGGCAATCCAATGTCCGGAACGAGCGAGTTTCTGCAGTTCTTCCGAAGCGAGAGATATGACGGGAGCCCCGAGGCTCGCGGCGGACCCTTGCAGAGAATGGGCAGACCGCTCCAGAGCAATGCCGTCGGACGTTCCAAGAGCTTGACGAATTTGTACCATTAGTTTCGGGCATTCTTCGATGAAGAGTCTTGCCAGTTCTTCTAGAGTTTCTTGGTCCCCGACTCGGACGAGGGCTTCGGCCAAATCCAGGATCGGGGAAGAAGAGGGCCGGGGCAGTTCCGCTACCGGCACGCAGGAAGAGCTCGGTCCAATATTTCCAGTCTTCATGCGGCCGAGGGCAGCAAATAATTCGGCCGCGCGGATCGGCTTAGTCAGGTATTCATCCGCGCCGGCGGCCAGACATCTCTCGCGATCGCCTTTCATGGCGTGCGCGGTTAGCGCAATGATCGGCAAGTGCAGGCCGGAAGCATGCTCCTTGGCCCTTACAGTGCGAGTCGCTTCTAGCCCGTCCATCACCGGCATCTGTACGTCCATTAGCACCAGGTCCGGTCTTTCGCGTTCTATGGCCTCTAGCGCTTCCCGGCCGTTTTCGACGGCGTTTACAGTGTTGCCATGTTTTTCAAGCAGCCTGCGGGCAAGGAGCCGGTTGACGGCGTTGTCTTCGGCCAGCAAGATCTTCAAACCGGATCGTTGTTCGTTGATAGGCTGCGGGCTAACGATTGCTTCCGAGCGTTCAGGTCTTGCTCTCGTTAACTCGCTCAAGAGCACATCGAGAAGTTCGGAAGGTTGCACAGGTTTCGTTAGACAGGCCGCAATCGCCAAATCGCGGCGGCGGTCGCGGTTGCTACCCAGCGAAGCGGAACTCAGCATGATCACGGGAAGGTGAGCCGATCGGGGATTCTTGCGAATCGCTTCAATAAGAGCGAAGCCATCCGCCTCGGGCATGTGAAGGTCGGTGATTACGAGGTCAAATGCTTGCTCAGCGGCTTGAGCCCGCTCCAGAGCCTCAAGAGCTAGTCGCGCTCCGCCGACGGCCTCTGCGCGAAGTCCCCATCCCGCGAGCATTTGCAGCAGAATGGTGCGATTCGTTTGATTGTCATCAACTACGAGTACGACGGAGTTTTGAAGAATTTCAGGGTCGGGAGCTTTGCGCGCTCGATTTTTGCCGTCCGCAACGCCGAAATGCATTGTGAAATGAAAGGTGCTGCCGCGTCCCAGTTCGCTCTCAACCCAGATTTTTCCCCGGCTCATTTCCACGAGGCGCGTTGCGATCCCAAGCCCGAGTCCGGTACCTCCGTAGAGCCGTGTGGTGGAACCGTCTGCTTGAGTGAAGGGAGCGAAAATTTCAGATTGCTTCTCTTTCGCGATTCCGATTCCGGTGTCGCGCACGGAGAAATGCAACTCCACTTCTTCGGGCAAATCGCGAACTTTTTCAACCAGCAAAAAGACTTCTCCATGCTCGGTGAATTTCACAGCGTTCCCTATCAGGTTAACCACGATCTGACGCAAACGGCTCAAGTCACCCACCAGGTATTCGGGTACGTCTTCCGCCACTTGCCAGGCAAGTTCCAAAGATTTTTGGTGCGCACGAAGACCCAATATCTTCATGGTTTCTCCCAGGCTCTCGCGAAGAGGAAACGGCGCAAGGTCGAGATCGAGCTTGCCTGCTTCGATCTTTGAAAAATCCAGGATGTCGTTCAGCAGTACGAGGAGCGAATCGGCCGAAGTTTTTACCATTCCCAAGTACTCGCGCTGCTCGGGATTCAAGTCTGTCTCAAGAGTCAGCTCGGTCATTCCCAAAATTCCATTCATGGGAGTGCGGATTTCGTGACTCATATTGGCAAGAAATTCACTCTTTGCATTGCTGGCGGCTTCCGCCGCTTCCTTCGCTTGACGCATAGCCTCTTCTGTCAATTTGCGTTCTGTGATGTCTTGGTAGAGCAATAAGCCGCCCTTGCGTTCTCCATCGCTTCCGAGCGGGACGGAGTGGACTTCCACGTCCACCAGGCTCCCGTCGCTCCGGCTCCGTCGGGTGATCAGGTGCAGGGCTTCTCCTCGCAGAAGGATCTTTCTGTTCGACTCCAATTCCGGGCGGGACTCTGAATTTGTCACCAGTTCGGCGAGCGAACGTCCAAGGACGGCTTGCTGTGAATAGAGGAACAGAGATTCGAAAGCAGGGTTGCACATTTCCACAGCGCCATCGTTGTCTATAGCGGCGATTGCGATGGGGAGATTTTCAATAAGGGAGTTAAGGAATTGCTTGCGATCTTCAAGTTCCTGTTCGGCTCTTGTCCGATCGGCAACCTCTTTTTGTAACTCGCGAGTCCGTTCACCCACGCGCATTTCCAATCCGTCGTGAGCATGTTGCAAAGCTGCCTCGCGATGTTCGATCTGTTCGAGCATCTCGTTAAACGTATCGACTAGAAATCCGATCTCATCGTTGTTTCCTTTTGCAACTCGAAGGGAATAATCTTTTTTGACGGAGACCTCGTGGGCCGTCAGCGCCAGTTGTGCGATCGGTTCCGAGATTACTAGTTGCAGGCGCGCGGCGAGCAGGAATGAAATCACGAGAGACAAGATGAACACGGCCAATATGATTACGGAGAAGAGCGCAATGCGAGCGTGAAGTTCGCCGAGATCGGACTTCACATAGATTGATCCGATGACTTCTCCGTCTAACTGAACTTGTCGGAACACGAGCATATAGCCAGAGGCGAATAAGGTCTGGTCGGGAAGCGGCGCTGGAGGCGTGAACGATTCTTTTGAACCACCGCGTCTAAATTCTGCAAGGACCGTCCCGTCCGCCCTGTAAACACAGGCTTCGACGATGTGCGTCTGGATGCGTAGGGAACTGAGAATTTCATTCGCGGCCTTGACATCGCCAAACGTCAGAGCGGCGGTCATGTTCGAGCCGGTGATCTCAGCAACGGTTCCCAATTCGCTCTCGAGCGAACGCCAGAACGTCGTCACATCATAGAGGGCGAAGACCGTGCAGGCGACCAGTACGGCGACGGAAGAAGTGATCATGATGATGGCAGTCAGCTTTCCACGGAGGGAGAAATTGCGCGGGGGATGCATATCAGCTTTTTCCAGTGGCTGGAGCGTCACGCACAATTTTTGCCAATGCCAAGAGTTTCGAACTGATCTTCAGACCGGCGCGGTCAGCGGCATCTGGATTGATGAAGAAACGGACTCGGTTTTCCTCCAGCGTGAACTGGATGGCACCTCCTGAAGATGCGAAATCATCGGTTTCGCCGATCACTAAGACATACTGGCCGCGAATCTTGGCCAGGATTTCGGGCAGCAGATGACTCTCCGAGGCCGCGACGAACAAGATTTGGCAGCCGCTAATATCAGCAACACGTCTTACGCGCGCGACACTTGCCGGATGCTCTGCGATAATCTTGCTTCGCAACGCATTATCGAGCGCGATGCCAAAAGGGTCGGTCCCGAGAACGCAGACCAAGAAAGGAGACTCAGGGCCGGCAAACGCATTCGGAGGCCAATCCACGAACTTCGCGAAATTGAAAAGAAAGGCGGCCTTTAACTCATATTCACTCGACGGCCTCAATTGCGCCGGCAAGACCGCTGGGAAGTTAAGGGCAGAGGAAAAAAGAATCGTTTGTAGAATGAACAAGCGCAGCGAGAGCTTGGACTTTCCTCGACGGCCGGCGGCAACGCCAGACGATACATGGCCCGGGCTTGTGCGACGCAAGTTCAATTTTTAGGCTCCGCCATCAGAATCGCCACGTGAATTTGGCATAGGCACTGCGTTTGATCAGAGTCGAGACGGTAGCTCCCGTAGGTTCTATGAACTCAAGGTGGTGATCCCGGACGAGATTTTGTCCAACCAGACTTATTGACAGCCCTTCCCGGTAATGCCAGGTGAGTCCTGTGTCGACACTGGTGTAAGAGGGAATTTTTGGATTGTCGAGACGTCCCACGAAATACGCTGATGTGTCCCACGCCATGTTATGAGGAAAAATAAAGTGCGATCGGAGCTGAGCTGAATTTACCGGGCTGCTTCCCTCTGCAGCAGACACCGACGTGGTGTCCTGGCTTGACGGATCTAAGTGCATATGAATTTGTTCGAAGGCATAACCGGGGCTGAGCGTCCAACGATCAGTCACCTTCCAGTTAGCGGCGATTTCCAGTCCTTGAGATTCCCCGTGCATTAGGTTTTCGAAAGTAGTGGGTATGAATAGATGAGGAGGAGCAGGCGTCGATTCAAAAACAGGTGGGGCTGGTTCGGTTGTTTCCTGATGCGTGTAATCGCCGTAAAAGGCGGCGAAATCGATCGAGAGCCGCTTCAGGATGGTGTTTCGAATGCCGGCTTCATAAGCGATTAAGTCTTCGTTCTTAATGTGTGGATTGCCCACTTGCCCGATCAACACGGGAACACCATTGGTGCCGGGAAATCCGGCGAAGTTCAAGCGTTCGGCGGTGTCCAAACTAGCAGGAGTGCGAGCGGCCCGAGATACCGCTGCCCAGAACATTTCATGATCACTCGGTTGCCACGCAATGCGGGCGCTCGGCAACAACACAAACCCGGTGTAGTAATCATGCTCCAGCTTTGTGCCTACCGTGAGGTAGAGTCGGTCGGGTGAAAGAGCAATTTCGTCCTGGACAAATGAACCGGCTATCTGGGTGTTAAGGTCTGCGGGGTCCAGAGATATGGTGAGATTTCCGTGAGTTTGCGACGATGAGTAACGATAGTCCAAGCCCCAAACGATGACTTGCCGCTGCCCCCACTCGATGTGGTGTTGAAAATCGAGATTTAGCGTGTACCGATTCTCGGCCAAGGTGTCATTACGACTGAAGCTATCGTAGGAAATTTGAAGGGTGGTATCAGATCGTGCAGAGTAGGTATGATTCCAGGCTAATTCGAGATACCCACCATACAGATCAACCTTCGGGTCAACCTCTTCGAGGCCTGGCGAAGAAACTGAGGCCAAAATCCGGGAAGGATTTCGTTCGTTTCCCCGGTAAAAGCTTCCTTGGACGTCGAGCGTGTCTCTCGGTGAGAGTGTGCTGTCTATTCTAAATCCGCCGCTGAGGAGGTGCCAGCCGTCACCTCCAAGTTGGCCGGTTAGAGCCGGGAGTTGGGATTGGTTTAGATACTTGGAGTACACGCGATAGTCGGTATTCTTACCCAGCGAACCCCCGTATTGCGTAGTCGCAAATCCCTGGTCGAGGTTTCCTCCGCCGGCGACAATTAATCCTCCGTGCGTATCAGCAGCCTTCTTGGTGATGATGTTAACCACGCCATTGACCGCGTTTGTTCCCCAAATGGTTCCGCCGGGACCGCGGATGACTTCGATCCTTTCGATGTCGTCGAGCGGCATATCCAGTACATCCCAGAAGACTCCGCCGAAGGTGGGCACATATACAGTGCGGCCGTCCACTAGCACCAACAATTCGTTGCTGAATTCACCATTCAGCCCGCGAGCGCTCACGGCCCAGGTGTTGGCGTTGATTTGAGCCACATCCATCCCTGGCACCATTCTCAGAAGATCGGGGATGTTTGTGGCGCCCGAGCGGCTGATGTCCTCAGCCGTGATCACGAAAATTGCCGAAGCTGTGCGCGAAAGCTTCTGCTCGCTTTTCGAGACTGACGTCACCTCGACATTCATCAGATCTTCCAGACTTTTGGTCGTCAAGTCTGTTGAAGTCTGTTGCGGCCATGCCGGTAAGGCCAGGAATCCCACCAGGACAATCTGAGCGAGAGTATGCGAAGTGATGCACGTTCCGCGACGCCCGGCGGCAGCGCCGGATGATAAATGGCTCGGGCTTGTGCGACGCAATTTCAATTTTTAGGCTCCGCCATCAGAATCGCCACGTGAACTTGGCATAGCCACTGCGCTTGATGAGTGTCGATCTGTTAGATCCAGTGGTATCTATGAACTCGAGCCGGTGATCGCTGGCAAGATTTTGTCCGAACAGACTGATTGACAGCCCTTCCCGGTAATGCCAGGTGAGCCCGCTATCAACCCTGGTGTAAGAAGGAATCCTCGGATCGTCGAGCCGTCCCACGAAATATGCCGAGGAGTCCCACGCCAGGTTGTGGAAGAAAATAAAGTGCGATCGAATCTGGACCGAATTCACCGGGCTGCTTCCCTCCGCGGCGGACACCGATGTGGTGTCCTGGCTCGACGGATCCAAATGCATGTGAATCTGTTCGAAGGCATACCCAGGACTTAGCGTCCAGCGATCAGACACCTTCCAGTTAGCAGCGACTTCCAGTCCATGAGATTCTCCATGCATCAGATTTTCAAAAGTAGAGGGTATGAACAGGTGAGGAGGAGGCGGGGTCGTTTCAAAAACAGGTGGAGCTGGTTCAAATGTTCCCTGATGGGTGTAATCGCCGTAAAAGGCCGCGAAATCGACGGAGAGACGTGTCAGTAGAGTCGTTCGAGAACCGACCTCATACGCAGTCAAGTCTTCGTTCTTGAAATGAGGATTGCCGACCAGCCCGAGCACATCTGGAACTCCGTTGGCGCCGGGAAATCCGCCGAAGTTGATACGTATGTCAGTGTCTTCACGTGACGGTGTGCGAGCAGCTCGCGAAATTGCGGTCCAGAACATTTGGTGTCCGGTCGGTTGCCATGTCAACCGGGCGTTCGGCAACAACACGAATCCGGTGTAGTAATCGTGCTCCAGCTTTGTTCCCACCGTAAGATAGAGTTTGTCGGGCGCGAGAGCGATTTCGTCCTGAATGAATGAGCTGACTATTTGAGTGTTGAGGCTGGCAGGAATGAAGGACATAGAGAGGTTCGCAGTACTTCTTGAAGAGGAATAGCGATAATCCAGGCCCCAAACAATGCTTTGCCGCCGGCCCCACTCGAAATGATGTTGGAAATCAAGATTAAGAGTGTGGCGAGTCTCTGCGACGATGGAGTCGCGTTTATAGTCGTCGTAGGACACTTGGAGGTTGGTCTGCGATCGCGCGGAAAAAGCATGATTCCAGTCCAATTGAAAAACGTCGCCGGATAAATTTGCGGTCGGATCAACATTTTGAAGGATGGAAGACGTCAGAGAAGCTAGAATTTGCGTGGGAGTCCGCTCATCTCCGCGGTATAAATTCCCCTGGATGCTTAGGGTATCGTTCGGTGAAAGTGCGCTATCCAGCCGAAAACCGCCACTAAGCAGGTGCCAACCATCGCCTCCGCTTTGGCCGCCAAGGCCTGGTAGCTGGATCTGGTTAAAATACTTCGCGTAAACCCGATAATCCGTATCATGGCCCAGAGAACTTCCATACTGCGCCGTTCCGAATCCCTGATCGAGGTTTCCCCCGCCGGCAACCAGTAATGCTCCGCGCGTGTCAACCGCTTTCTTCGTGATGATGTTGATCACGCCATTCACGGCGTTTGCCCCCCAAATCGTACCGCCGGGACCGCGGATCACTTCGATCCTTTCGATATCCTCAAGCGGCATGTCCAGCACGTCCCAGTAGACTCCGCCGAAGGTGGGGGTATATACAGTGCGGCCGTCCACCAGCACCAACAATTCGTTGCTGAACTCACCATTGAGTCCGCGAGCGCTGATGGCCCAGGTGTTGGCGTTGATTTGAGCCGCATCCATCCCCGGCACCATTCTCAGAAGATCAGGAATATTCGTTGCGCCCGATCGACTAATATCCTCGGCTGTGATTACGAAAATCGCCGAAGCTGTGCGCGAAAGTGTCTGCTCGCTTTTCGAGACGGACGTCACCTCGACATTCATTAGGTCTTCCAGACTTTTGGTGGTCAGGTCGGTTGAATTCTGCTGAGACCATGCGGGTAACGCTAGAAATCCCACGAGGGTGATCTGCGCGAGGGCGCTCGAGGTGATCCACACGAGGAATTGAGTCCTCTTTTTCCAAGCACTCGAATTGCGCATCTCTCGTCCTTTTTCCCAAGAGGAGTGAGTCGCCAGAGTGCTGCGTTGTAGCTGTTACCGCGGCGAACGGAACGGGTGGGAAGGGAGCAGACAGGAGGCCAAACTGATGATCGTCAAGTAAGGACAAGGCATCTAGAATCAGAGAGCTACACTATTTCGGGAGTTTCATCGCGCGAGCATTCACCGGAAAAAATGTTTCAGGAAGGACGGCCAGTGCCAGTATGAAACGATGTTAACACCGTGTTAAAAAATGGCCAGCAATCTGCGTCTACTTGCTTCCGAGGTATGATTCCCCTATTGTGTGGACACTCTTTGGAAAAGAGAGCCGATGAAACGCGTACTGGTGATCGAAGACGACAAAGACATCGTTGAATTGGTGCGTTACAACCTGGAGAAGGACGGTTATCAGGTAGCGTCGAGTGGGGATGGCTCAACCGGTCTGGCGCAGATTCGAAAGGCCGCGCCCGATCTGCTGATCCTGGACCTGATGTTGCCGAAACTTTCGGGACTTGAGATCTGCAAAGAGGTTCGCAAGGACGTCACACTGAACCGGCTGCCGATTTTAATTCTCACCGCCAAGGGAGAAGAAGCGGACCGCGTAGTTGGCCTGGAACTTGGCGCGGACGATTACGTCACGAAGCCGTTCAGTCCGCGCGAGCTTGTTGCGCGAGTGAAGGCGCTCTTGCGAAGAGCCGAACCTGGAGCACCCTCGGAGAAACCGCTTGAGATTGGCGCATTGAAAATCGATCCGGCGGCGTACCGTGTAACGCGCGCAGGAAAACCAGTGCAGATGAGCACCCTCGAGTTCCGGCTGCTGTATTTTTTGGCGGCGCGTCCCAATCGGGTGTTTACGCGCGATCAGTTACTCGACGCCGTTTGGGGCACGGAACGATTTGTCACGCCGCGCAGCGTGGACGTCTACGTGCGGCGATTGCGCGAGAAAATCGAAACCGATCCGCAGCATCCAGGGTTCATGAAGACCATTCGCGGAGCCGGTTACCTCTTCGAAACCACCCGTGCGAGCTAGGCTTTTCTGGCGGCTGGGACTGACGTACCTGGTCCTTCTGCTTGGCGTTCTAATCGCCGTTAATTCCTATTCTGCCCGCGTCATTCGCAGCCACTCGATACGTTCTGTAAACGATCAGCTCGTTTCGCTGTTGAATCTTGCGCAGGCGCGCCCACCGGACGTCGGCAACGAGCGGGAGCTGCGTGCATGGACCGAGTGGATGGCGAAGAGCGGAGCCCGTGTCACCGTTATCTCCGCTTCGGGAGGGGTTCTAGCGGACTCGGCAAATGGCGCAGGCGACCCCGAAAAACCGAGCGACTGGCCCGAGGTGCAACAAGCTCTCGCTAATGGTATGGGACGGTCGGTTGATAGTGTCCGTGAACTCGTGTGCCGAGCGCAACGTTTTCAGCCAGCTTCTGGTTCGCCTATCGTGATTCGCCTGGCATTGCCACTGGCGCAGATCGATTTGTCGCTAAAAGAGCTTCGTCAGCGGTTACTGGTCGCTTCGTTAATCATTTTAGTTATCGGAATTGGGGTATCCCTGATTTTCGCGCGCATTTTCGTTGCGCGTGTCAAACACCTGAAAGATTTCTCACAACGAATCGCCGCTGGGGACTTTCACCCGTGGCTTGCGGTAGGACCACGGGATGAACTTTCCGATCTCGCTGACTCCATGAACCAAACGGCGGCGCATCTGGACCGTGAGATACGCTTGCTAAGCAGCGAGCGCAACCGGTCGAGCGCGATCCTCCGCAGCATGGTCGAAGGCGTGGCCGTAGTGGATGCGCAAGAACGGCTAGTGTTCTGCAACCGCGCGTTTTCTGAGATTTTGAATGTCCAATCCGTGACCAGTGAAGGCAGTCCCTTGATCGAAGTGGTTCGAAGCTCGGAATTGATCGGTCTCATTCGCAAAGCGTTGCACGGAGAGGAAGGCCTTCAGAGCGATATCGAAATAGGGATCGTGCAACCCCTAAGTTTTTCAGTGACCGCAGCGCCGGTGAAAGCCCTGGAAGGAGATCGAACCGTCCCAGAGGATAAGCCATCCGGAGCGGTGGTCGTTTTGCACGATGTGACCGAATTGCGCCGGCTCGAACGTGTACGCCAGGATTTTGTCGGAAATGTCTCGCACGAATTCAAGACTCCCTTGACCGCAATTCAAGGTTTTGCCGAGACTTTGTTGGCCGGAGCGGTTGACGATCCCAAGAACAACCGGCGGTTTTTGGAAATCATTCGCGAGCATGCAGTACGCTTGGCTCGCGTAACAGACGATTTATTGAAACTAGCCCGCATCGAGGCAGGAAAGCTTGAATTGGAATTTTTTCCGGTCGGCGTGCAGGAACTGATCGAAGGCTGTGCGGAGACGACCTTGCTGAAAGCCAGCCGTAAGCAAATTTCATTCAGCATGGAAGTTCCAGCCGGAATTCCGGCTCTGCGCGGCGACGCAAGTCTGCTGCATGACGTATTGCAGAATTTGCTCGATAATGCCATCCAGTACACGCCGCCGGGCGGCCGAATAGTTGTCGGAGCAGCCGCAGGGCCTCACGAAGCAACCATTACGATTTCGGATTCGGGTATTGGAATACCGCAGGCCGACCAGGAGCGGATTTTCGAGCGCTTTTACAGAGTAGACGCTGCGCGATCCCGGGAAGCCGGCGGTACCGGGCTGGGGCTTTCGATTGCCAAGCACATTGTGGAAGCGCACGGTGGGCGGCTGTGGGTTGAGAGCGCGGTGGGCCAAGGATCGAAGTTCTCTTTTTCCATTCCGCTCGCGAACTAAACCTCGAGTTGTCTTACAGCATTTACCTCTCGTTAACCTCGTTGCAGCCTTTCAGTGCCATCGTGTACTCGTACACATTTAATTGGACTCAGCAATCGGCAGGAGGTGGCGAATGGCGGCTACGAAAACCAGCACGGACGGAATCTTTCAGAGCGTTTTAGTGAACTACCTGGTATCACAGGCGCGGACGGTGGAAGCCTCCGTGAACCGGGCTCTTTGGGCGCTGCTAGAGCGCAATGAGCGGCTGGCCAGCGAGGTCTTTCTGAATGAGCCGCGCATTAACGAAATGGAAATCGTGATTGACGAGCACGCCATCCGCATGTTGCGCCAGGGAAACCTGGCAGATACCGAAGTGCGGTTGATTGTCGCCACACTCAAAATTAATAACGACCTCGAGCGCATGGGCGACCTGGCCGTAAACCTCAGCGAGCGCGCCATTTCGCTATCGACGATGGGCGAAGTGCCGATTCCAGTTGAGCTTGAGCCTATGGCTACAGCAGTCCGCGCGATGGTCTCGAAATGCTTGGGAGCGCTGATTTACCAGAACGTGGACCTCGCTACCCAGGTGCTCGAAAGTGACGACGTGGTCGACCAATACCGCGACCATTTGTTCGAGTCTCTGCTGTCCGGCATGACCCAGAACCCTTCTCTAGCGGCTCCGAATCTGCACTACGTGCTGGCCTCTCGTCACCTCGAACGGATTGCAGATCATGCCACTAATATCGCGGAAGACATCCTGTTCTGGATCCGCGGGCTAGAAGTCCGCCACGGACGCGCAAAGCAAATCGAAATTGCGGCCGAGGACAGCCTCGCGGCAGGAACTTTGTAATCTATACGAACCGCTTGGGTGTGGCTTCCGAATGGGCTGAAGCCCAGCAGCCTGCCCCCTGAACCAAGCCGTCCCGCATTTCACCCCTCATTCTTGCCGATGTAACATGGTTGTAACAATTCTGACAAAAAATGGAACGAGGAGAATTCGAGAACATGAAAAAGAGCCTGCTAGTTGTGTCGCTCGCGCTCGGCCTGACAGCCATCGCAGCAGCCCAAAACGGAACAGTGCTGCTAAATGCCGCCGGCGCCACTTTTCCCTATCCGATTTATTCCAAGTGGTTTGACGTTTATCACACCGCGCATCCGAACGTTCAGATTAATTACCAATCTATCGGATCGGGCGGCGGGATACGCCAACTCCAGGCCGGCACCGTGGACTTCGGCGCGTCGGACGGACCTATGACGGACGAGCAGCTTTCGCAATCGAAGTTCAAGATCCTGCATTTCCCCACCGTGCTCGGCGCCGTGGTGCCGACTTACAATATCGCGGGCGTATCCGGAGAACTAAATTTCACGCAGAAGGCATTAGCGGGAATTTATCTCGGAACGATCACAAAGTGGGACGATCCGGAAATCGCCAAAGCAAATGCGGGGGTGAAACTTCCGAATGCCGATATCGTCGTGGTTCACCGTTCGGACGGCAGTGGAACTACCTACATCTGGACGGATTTTTTGGCGAAGGTCAGCGAGGATTGGAAGAAAAAAGTGGGGAACGCAGCCACTTCCGTGAATTGGCCTGTCGGGTTGGGCGGCAAGGGCAACGAAGGCGTGACCGGGCTGGTGAAGCAGACACCCAACGCGATCGGCTACATCGAATTGATTTATGCGGTGCAGAACAACATTCCTTACGGGAAGGTTCAGAACGCAGCGGGAAACTTCGTGAAGGCGGATTTGGCAGGAGTGACGGCTGCAGCTGCCGCCGATGCCAAGAGCATTCCGGAGGACTTTCGCGTTTCGATCACAAACGCCCCGGGGCCGAAGGTTTATCCCATTTCAAGTTTCACGTGGCTGCTGATTCCCGCGCAAATTCAGGACACAGCGAAGCGTGAGGCCATCAAGGATTTTCTGAAATGGATGTTGGTAGAAGGGCAGAAGTACAACGAGGGCCTAACCTATGCCCAGCTACCCAAAGAAGTAATCGCGCGGGAGACCAAGGCGATTTCGCTGATTCAGTAAAATGTCCGCTGCCGCTACAACAATCGCGCACGACGTTCCGCCGCAGGCGGGACCTCGCGCGTTTCTGCGCCGTCTGCGTGGCGGCGACGAAATCGCTCACCTGATTACCTTCACGTTTTCAGCCCTTATCCTCCTCATTACCTCGATGCTGGTGTACGAGCTCTGGGCCAATTCCCATCTTTCCCGGGCAAAATTTGGATGGATGTTTTTCTGGACTAGGGTGTGGGATCCGAACTTTGACAACTTTGGTGCGGCGCCGTTCATCTATGGCACGTTGGTTACTTCGGCAGTCGCGCTTTGCCTCGCGGTTCCGCTGGGCCTTGCGAGCGCGATTTTTCTCTCCGAGCTCGCCCCGCGCAAGGTCAGCGACGTCATTTCATTTCTGATTGATTTGCTGGCGGCCGTCCCCAGCGTCATCTATGGCCTGCTGGGAATTTTTATCGTCGTGCCAGTGATGCGCACGACGATAGGTCCGGCCCTGATTCACACGCTCGGTAATGTTCCCTACATTGGGGCGCTGTTCCACGGACCAAATTACGGAGTCGGCTTTCTGACCGCTGGGATCGTTCTAGCGATTATGGTCGTGCCGTTCATTATTTCTGTTTCGCGCGAAGTTCTTTTGACGGTGCCGCGCGAGCAGCGCGAAGCGGCGCTAGCGATGGGCGCAACGCGCTGGGAATCCACTTGGAAGGTAGTGGTCCCATGGGCTCGCACCGGCATTATGGGCTCTGTATTCCTCGCTTTGGCCCGCGCGCTCGGTGAAACGATGGCCGTCACCATGGTCATAGGCAATGCGCCAACGATCGCCGCCTCGCTGCTTTCGCCCGGCGATACCATCGCTTCCACCATCGCCAGTCAGTTTACCGAGGCGACCGGAGACTTGTATCTGAGCTCACTGATCGAACTGGGATTGGTGCTTTTCCTGATTACGTTTATTCTGAATGGCCTAGCTCGGATTTTGATTGTCGCCACTGGACGCGGAGGAGGCCGACCCGCATGAGCAATGCGCGTGTTATCTGGCGAAAGTCATTGAAT
>Ga0302310_10002560_pt1 | contig 14518 bp, 5 predicted proteins | sample III_Palsa_N1_2_FD_200451 | JGI IMG/M metagenome (GOLD analysis project Ga0302310, IMG submission 200451) | Peat permafrost microbial communities from Stordalen Mire near Abisko, Sweden - III_Palsa_N1_2 | ecosystem: Environmental > Terrestrial > Soil > Palsa > Peat permafrost | place: Sweden...
GGGATGATTGGCAATAACTCCTGCGGGGTTCATGCGTTGATGGGTGGCAAGACGGTGGACAATATCGTCTCGCTTGATCTGCTGCTTTATGACGGGACTCGTATGCGCGTGGGCGCGACTGCCGAAGTTGAGCTTGAGGCGCGCATTGCTGAGGGTGGGCGTGTTGGTGAGATCTACGCTGGGCTGAAGCAGCTTCGCGACAACTTTGCCGATCAGGTTCGCAGTGGGTTTCCGCAGATTCCGCGGCGTGTTTCGGGGTTCAACCTGGATGAGCTGTTGCCGGAGAGCGGCTTCAACGTGGCTCGTGCGCTGGTGGGCAGCGAAGGAACCTGCGCGATCATTCTTGGAGCGACGCTGAGGCTGGTGCGCAGTCCGAAGTACCGCACGCTGGTGGGTGTGGGCTTTGCGGATATCTTTCTTGCAGCGGACGCTGTGCCGCAGTTGTTGACGCATCCGCTGATCGGGTTGGAAGGGTTTGATGCCAAGCTGACAGATGCTCTGCGGCGCAAGCAGAAGTCGCTGGATGAGCTTGAGTTATTGCCGGCGGGTAACGGGTTTTTACTGGCTGAGTTTGGTGGCGATAGCCAGATGGAATCCGATGCGCGGGCGATAGAGTTTTCTGCGTTCTTGAACACGGTGCAGCCTGCGCCCACGGCTCGTATTTATACGACGAAGGAAGCGGCCAGTGTCTGGCACATTCGTGAGTCGGGGCTTGGTGCGACGGCGTTTGTTCCGGGGCAGGGAACCGGTTGGGAAGGTTGGGAAGATGCGGCCGTTGAGCCTGCGAAGTTGGGCTCATATCTGCGGGCGATCAGCGCACTGATGGATGAGTTTGGGTATCGCAGCCCGATGTATGGACACTTTGGACAGGGCTGCGTCCACATGCGGCACAACTTTGATTTAGAGAGTGAAGCAGGGATTCGCGCGTTTCGAGAGTTCCTTGACCGGGCTGTCGATATCGCGCTTGCGCATGGTGGGTCGATTTCAGGTGAGCATGGGGATGGACAGGCGCGCGGTGCGTTGCTGCCGAAGATGTTTTCGCCGGAGTTGATGGGCGCGTTTCGCAGCTTCAAACGGCTTTGGGACCCGGCGAACCGTATGAACCCCGGCAAGCTGATCGATGCACATCAGCCACATGAAGATCTGCGGCTGGGTGCAGATTACAAGCCTTGGAAGCCGGAGACGCACTTTGCCTTTGCGGAAGATAATGGCTCGTTTGCTTCGGCGGCGTTGCGATGTGTGGGTGTGGGAGCTTGTCGCAAGCAGGATGCGGGGACGATGTGTCCCAGCTTTATGGCTACTGGTGAAGAGCTGCACTCAACGCGTGGGCGCGCGCATCTACTTTGGGAGTTGATGCAGGGTGAAGTGCTGCCGGATGGTTGGAAGAACAAGCAGGTGAAGGAGTCGCTCGATCTTTGCCTGGCTTGCAAGGCATGCAAGAGTGAGTGTCCTGTCTCAGTGGATATGGCCAGCTATAAGGCGGAATTTCTGGCACATCATTATGAGGGCGAGCGGCGACCGCTGGCGCACTATGCGTTTGCGAGGATCGATGTTGGAGCGAAGCTGGCTTCGATTGCTCCGGGAATGGCGAATTTCTTTGCTGGGTTGCCGGGTGTGAGGAATCTGATTAAGGCTGCGCTGCATATTCATCCAGAACGAACGTTGCCGCGATTTGGGAAAGCCTTTATGAAGAGTGGCAAGGCGAAGGCATTGGCGACCAATGTTGAAGCTCCGGAGGTCTTTCTGTGGGCCGATACCTTTAATAACTACTTTCATCCGGCGACGATGAGTGCCGCGCATGAGGTGCTTACTTCGGCTGGCTTCCGCGTGACGCTGCCTACGCAGCATCTGTGCTGCGGCAGGCCGCTTTATGACTTTGGCATGTTGGATACGGCCAAGCAGTACCTGCTGCGGGTGCTCGATGCGCTTGCGCCGCAGATCGCCGTGGGTACGCCTGTTGTGGTGCTGGAGCCGAGTTGCGCCACGGTGTTTCGCGATGAGCTGACGAACCTTCTGCCCAACGATCCGCGTGCTGCGAAATTGCGGGATCAGACGCTGTTGTTGAGCGAGTTCCTGGTGCGATATGCGCCGAACTATCAACCACCTCAGATTGCAGAGAAGATTGTGGTGCATGGGCACTGTCATCATCGAGCGACGATGGGCATGCACGATGAGATGACGATGCTGCGGGCGACCGGCGCGGAAGTTGAGTTGCTGGACTCCGGATGCTGCGGCATGGCTGGGCCGTTTGGATTTGAGCGCGACAAGTTTGAGATCTCACAGAAGCTGGGCGAGCGCGTGTTACTGCCCGCAGTGCGACGTGAGGCGGAGCGAGCCATCATTGTGAGCGATGGATTTAGCTGCTGCGAGCAGATCACACAGAATACGACGGCGCGGCCGATGCACTTTGCTGAGGTTCTTGCGCGGGGCCACCAAGGAAGGGAAGACAAGGCATGACAAGCAACAAGAGCTCGCTCGAACAAGAGGTGCATGAACTGCTTTCGCAGCTCGGGGTACCGGTGGAAGCCTATACGGGTGGCGACCTGGTGGTGCGGACTCCCCTTACCGGCGAGGTGATTGCGAACGTTGCAACGACGCAGCAGGCAGCGGCCAACAAAGCGCTCGCTGCTGCGCAGAGAGCCTACTTGGAGTGGCGCAGTGTGCCTGCGCCGCGGCGCGGAGAGTTGGTAAGAGTGCTCGGCGAAGAGTTGCGCGCCGAGATCGCCACGCTGGGCCGGCTGGTGACGATTGAGACCGGCAAGCTGCTCTCCGAAGGTTCTGGCGAGGTGCAGGAGATGATCGACATCTGCGTCTTTGCGGCAGGGCTTTCGCGCCAACTGGCTGGGTTGACGATCGCTTCTGAGCGCGCGAACCATCGCATGATGGAGACGTGGCATCCGCTGGGCGTTGTCGGCGTGATCTCCGCGTTCAACTTTCCGGTTGCAGTATGGGCGTGGAACGCCGCGCTGGCTCTGGTATGCGGTAATGCTGTGATCTGGAAGCCCTCGGAGAAGACTCCGCTGACTGCGCTGGCAACGCAAGCATTGTTTGAGAGAGCGGCAGCTAAAGTCGGCGATGTGCCTGCGGGTATCTCCGCGCTGTTGATTGGCGAGCGGCAGCTTGGTGAGTTGCTGGTCGAGTGCCCCTTCGTGCCGCTGGTTTCGGCGACCGGCTCGACTGCAATGGGACGCGCGGTGGCTCCGCGGCTGGCGGGGCGCTTTGCTCGCGCAATTCTGGAACTTGGAGGAAACAACGCGGCCATCATCTGTCCCAGCGCGGACCTCGATCTTGCGCTGCGGGCAATCGCGTTTTCTGCGATGGGAACGGCCGGACAACGTTGTACAACACTGCGTCGTTTGATCGTCCATGAGGCTGTCTACGACGAGCTCGTTGCGCGGCTGAAGAAGGTCTATCTCTCTGTTGTTGTTGGCGACCCGCGTGATACCGGCACGCTCGTTGGGCCACTGATCGATGCGCGATCGTTCGAGACGATGCAGAAGGCTCTGAACGAGGCACGACGTGCTGGTGGGTTGGTAACCGGCGGAGAGCGTGTTTCCCCCGCCGGCTCGGAGGAGGCGTTTTATGTTCGCCCGGCGTTGGTTGAGATCGCAGAGCAGGCTGAGGTGGTGCGGCGTGAGACCTTTGCGCCGATCCTCTATGTATTGAAGTATCGCGAACTGGGCGAAGCGATTGCGTTGCAGAACGATGTTCCGCAGGGGCTTTCGTCGTCGATTTTTACTCTTAACGTTCGCGAGGCTGAGCGGTTTCTCTCGGCGACGGGGTCAGATTGCGGCATCGTGAACGTCAATATTGGGACCTCAGGCGCGGAGATCGGCGGAGCCTTTGGCGGGGAGAAGGAGACCGGCGGAGGCCGCGAATCGGGCTCCGATGCCTGGAAGCAGTACATGCGTCGTGCCACGAACACAATCAACTACGGTACAGACCTTCCACTGGCCCAGGGAGTGAGTTTCGACATTCTTTAGCGGTTACTTCCGAATTAGGAGTGGAAGCAATTTCCATCGCTATGCGATATTACCCCTTCTCTTGCTCGGCCCGAATTGTCATTCTTCGAACATTTAAATGATGCATTGCCAAAATTCTTGGCAAATTCATCCTCAATAGTGCTATGTTCGGTGCATCCCCAAATTACGTTGTGTTCACGGGCCATAGGGCTTGTGGGCATTTTGTTTTTTGGCTGCCGTCGAAAGACCAACCTTTTTCACGGTGAGAGAACGCTCGATGCGAACCCTCATCCGTAACCTCTGCACCGTCGAGGAGTTTATCTTCGTGTTTTCAATGTCTCGCATGTCTGGCTTTTTCCTTCGTCTTTCCGTTGTCTCTACGGCCCTGTTTGCCCTTACCGGTATTGGCTCCCGCGCTGGCGCGCAGACCGCGCCGCAGCTCTTGCCCTATACGCCCAGATTGATCGCCGGCGGTGGTTCGGCAGTCGTCGGTCTCAATGGTACCTGTCCTGTCTCCGGCTATAAATCGACGGACGCTTATGGTGACGGCTGTCTGGCAACCGAGATCGAGCTTGGCAATACGGCAGCAGGCGTGAACACGCCCGGGGCTCGTGGCGCGGTGGCCGATGCCAATGGCAATGTCTTCTTTACGGACTATAACAATGCGCTGGTGCGTCGCGTCGATGCGATCACGGGTATTGTGACTGCCGTGGCTGGCGGTGGAACCACGGCGGCCGGTACGAGCAGCGGATTGCTCGGCACCGCGGTCAAGCTTTCGCATCCCGTGGCCATCGTGTTTGCGCCAAACGGCGACCTCTACTTCAGCGACACCGGCAACGGCCAGGTCTTCAAGATCGCCTCAACCGGCGGCGTGATACCGACGACGGGCATCATCTCTTTGGTAGCAGGCAACAGCGGCGGCACCTACGGCTACGCCGCCAGCAATGCCACTACGACCATCAATGCCGCCACACAGGGCTACCTCCGCTCTCCCTTTGGGTTGGCATTTGATTCCAAGGGCGACCTGTTCATCATTGATGAGTACACAGAGGCAATTCTGGTGGTGAATACCAATACGACCGGCACTAATACCGTCAACAATGTTGCGGTAGCGGCGGGAACTATCTGGAAGATTGCCGGTACATCGACGGGCACGACTGCTCCTTACTGCTTGAACGGCACAACGACCGGCTATGGCTGCAACTACGGCCTATACACGGAAAACATTCCGGCCAATACCGACACTTTCGATTCCACCTATTCAGTTGCGGTCGATTCTGGTGGCACGGTGTATGCGGGCAATGAGTATTACAACTCTGTCTTCAAAGTCACTCCGGCCGGCATTCTTTCCACCTTCGCGGGTATTCAGAACTCTGTCGGTAGCAAGCCCACCATTGCCAAGCGCGGCGTCGCCGGCAGCTTCGGTGTGGGCAGCATCTTTGGTATTGCGGTCGATGCCAACAGCAACGTTTACTTCACCGATGCCAGCAGCGGTGTAATTTGGCGCGTCGATCATGCTGGTTTGGCACAATATGTCGTCGCCGGTGGCGCCAGCACTGTCTGTGCGAACGGCGACACCTATGGAGACGGTTGCCCGGCTACGCAGGCGAAGTTTGGTTCCAGCGGCACTGGCAACTACGCCACCGCGACGCTGCCTGGGCCCGGCATCTACGCGGTCAGTGTGGATGCGAACTCGAACCTCTACACAGGCGATACCGAACTCAACCTGGTTCGCGAAGTTGCCTCGGGCACGCAGTTTGGCAATGTAGGCGCCATTCAGACCGACCTGATTGATATCCACTTTGCTCCTGGAGACGGACCGGCTGCTACGGGCGCCTATACGCTCACCACCGGCGGTGCGAACTTTACGCTCGGCACCGCGACCTGCACGACCAACAACGACAACAATGCCAGCGTCGGAAACACGACAGATTGCATCCTACCCGTTACGGCGAACCCCACCGTACTCGGCGCCTTCACAGGCACCCTGCAAGTGGTCTCCATGCTTGGCGGCACGGGTACCTTCCCACTGACAGGCAACTTCGTTCAGAGTCCCGTCACCCGGATTGCCGTGACGGCCACAGCTTCTGGAATTGGCTCCTGCGGTACCGGCACTTCTGTCTATCCCACGACTGCAACCGTTACGCTGACCGCGAAGCTAACGGCCAATGGACCGGCTGCTCCCGGGGGTACGATCGTCTTCTCGTCGAACGGAACAGCTCTCGCTCCAACTACCGGCGTGCCCGTCACCAACATCGGTACGACGGCCTCTCCGGTCTATGGCGCGACCATGACCTATACCTTCCCGACAGCTGGGGCCTACAGCATCACCGCGACCTACAGCGGCGACACCTACTTCAAGACGTCCACCACCACCACTCCGGCGACTTTCAGCACATCGCTTCCCGGCTTCACGATGTCTGCCGGAGCCAACCAGCTAGCCACGGTGGCAGCCGGCCAGACGGCGCTCTACAACTTCAACGTGGCGCAAAACGTATACAGCGGAACGATTTCCTTTAGCTGCTCCGGTCTTCCCGCGTACTCTTCCTGCGTCTTCAACCCGGCTACGATCACGGCGACCGGTTGCTCAACGACCAGCCTGGTTGCCCTCAGCATCATTACGCAACAGAAGGCCCCGGTGTCCATCTCCGGCTTTGGCGGTGGTAGTGGCCGCTGGCAGGTTGTTGGAGTCCTCACTGGCCTGACGTTCGCGCTGCTGGTTGGTATCCGCCGCAGGCGAGCAGGTATGCGCCTTGGGCATATCTGGATGTCGTTGGCCCTGTTAGTTGCGGCGTCCTCTCTGGTCGCTTGCGGCACTGGTGCTGCAACCCCAGCGACGCCGGCGGGCACCAGCACGGTTACTATAACGGCCACGGGCAGCACCGGAACCGTTACAACGCTCACAGTGCCGCTCACAGTCACAGCCTACTAATCCGGTCCGGCGGGCAAGGAATCTACTCTTGTCCGCCTTCCATTTTTGCCGCAGCCCGGTTTCAAGTTCAGACACGGTTCATGGTTCAGGAGAATCACAAGAATGTTTGTTAAGTCGCTTTCCTTATCCAAATTTGCCAAGGCGTCGCTACTAGCCGCGGTGCTCCTGGTTGTATCGCTCTCCCTTCTCGCGCCCCATGCGGCCACGGCGCAGTCGGCCACGGCAGGCGCCATCAGCGGTACGATCTCCGATGCCAATGGCGCTCTCCTGCCCAACACGGTCGTCACGGTAGTCTCCACCGAAACCGGCACAACGCGCACCGTGAAGTCCAACTCCAACGGCGAGTACCGCATCTCCGATCTCGAGCCGGGCGTTTATAAGGTGACCTTTGTTGCCGATGGCTTCAAAACCAAGCAGGAAGACTCCGTTACGGTAACGGTCGGCAGCATCTCGCCGCTGTCTCCAAAGCTCGACGTTGGTTCCGTCTCCGACAAGGTTGAGGTCACAGACGAGACCCCCTTGCTGAATACGCAGGACAATGGCATCTCGACGACCATCAACCAGGACATGATCGACAACCTGCCGATCAATGGCCGCCGCTGGTCCGGCTTCGCGCTTCTTACCCCTGGCGTCGTCTCCAACAGCGACGGCTTCGGCCTGCTCAGCTTCCGTGGCATCAGCTTCCTGCTGAACAACAGTGAAGTCGATGGAGCCGATAACAATCAGGCCTTCTACTCGGAAGAGCGTGGCCGTACGCGGGCTTCGTACAGCATCTCGCAGGCCGCCGTGCAGGAGTTCCAGGTCAACAGCTCGAACTACTCCGCGGAGTATGGCCGCGCAGCCGGCGGCGTCATCAATACCGTCACCAAGTCTGGCAGCAACCAGTACCATGGTGAACTCTTCTTCTACGACCGCGATAATGACTTCGGTGCTTCAAACCCCTATACGCAGCTCATCACCCAAACCCCCGGCTCCAACACCTTCGTCGCTACCAACTACAAGCCGAAGGACTGGCGCAAGCAGTGGGGCTTCGGCGTGGGCGGTTACCTGATCAAGGACAAGCTCTTCTGGTTCTACTCGTATGACCAGTCACGCCGTAACTTCCCCGGCACGGCGCGTGCTTCGGATCCCTCCGACACCTTCGCTCCGGCCGATTCAGTCCTGCCCACCGGCGCCACATGCACCAGCGGCGCCTTCTCCGGCACACCGACCTCCGGTTCGACGGTCGGCGATCAGGGCGCATGCGAACTCGCATATGCCCTCTATCTCGGCAACGGTGCCTCAGCCTATCAAGCTGGAGCGGCCTACTATGAGCAGGGCCTTGGCGTCATCAATAGCTTCCTCGGCGCTGTGCCACGTACCAGCGATCAGGTCCTGAACTTTCCCAAGCTCGACTACCAGATCAACGACCGCAATCGTCTCACCGTTGAGTACAACCGCCTGCGTTACGGTGCGCCTGCCGGTGTTCAGACCCAGGCGTCCAACTTTTACGGTCGCGCCAGCTTCGGCAATGACTATGTGAAAGATGACTTCGGCATCGTTCGTTTCACGTCGGTACTGAGCAACTCCATCGTCAATGAGTTCCGCGCTCAGTATGGCCGCGACTTCGAGTACGAAACCTCGCAGAAGCCCCTACCCAACGAGATTCCTCTCTCGGCCAACCAGTTCAATCTGCCCGTCGGCGTACAGCTTGGCTATGAGTTCGATCTGGCTGGGTTCGACATTGGCACGCCGTATCTCTTCCCGCGAGTCGCTCTGCCTGACGAGCGTCGCATTCAGGGCTCTGATGGCATCACCTGGTCGCACGGCGCTCATACCATCAAGTACGGCGTAGACGTCAACCGCGTCTACGAGCATGTCAACAATCTCTATGAGGGCGTCGGTTCCTATAGCTACGACTACAGCTGGGACTTTATCGCCGATTACCTTCATACAACGGAAGGCCTTGGCACCGCGAGTTACGGCCAATCCTACTATAGCTTCACCCAGGGAATCGGAAATCCCAGCATCGTGATTTCGACCACCGACTATGATGGGTACATCAGTGACGACTGGCGCGTTTCACCCCGTCTTACGCTCACCGCCGGCCTCCGTTACGAGTATGAATTTGTTCCGCCAAATCCGTATGTGAACACCGGCAATACTCTGTTCGGAACGATTGCGGCTACTGCCCTGCCGCAGACAGCTGACCGTCCGGATGACCGCAATAACTTCGGTCCCCGTGTCGGCTTCGCCCTCAATGTCTTTGGCGACGGTAATACGACACTGCGCGGCGGCTACGGCATGTACTATGGCCGTATCATCGGCGCCAGCATCGCAACGGCATATCAGAACTCTGGATCGACCAACAGCCAGATAGCTCTCACGACCAGTGGAACGGGTTGTATTAACTTCCCGAACATCCTTCCATCTTCGGAGACAGCTGCGAAGACTGTACTGGGCGCCTCCGGCTGCGTCGTTGAAAGTCCCACGGTTGCCTACCTCGATCCGCACATGCAGAACCCACAGGTCCATGAAATGGATCTTTCGTTGGAGCAGAATCTTGGTTGGAAGACCATTCTCAGCCTGACCTATATGAGTTCTCTGGGCCGCGAGTTGCCGTCCGTCTATGACACGAACGCGCCCACCACGGGCAATGGTACGGTTACCTATACGGTCCGTAATGATCTCAGCACCACTTCCGGCGGTGGAGTTACGGGGACCGTCCTTCCACGCGGCGGGCACAAGCCGCCACTGCTACAGGGAACCACGCATACCTACAAGCTGTACTCCGGCACTCGCCCCAATACGGCCTACTACAACATCTATGCCATACAAAGCGAGGTCAACTCCAGCTACAACGCTCTCGCAGTTCAGCTCAACAAACGCGTCAGTAGCGAACTCTCGTTTCTCAGCAGCTTCACCTGGGCGCACGCGCTGGACTACAACCCGTACCTGAGCACGTCCTACGGTTCTTCGTCTTACCTGCCTGTTGATCCGGAGGACAAGCGTCAGGACTATGGCAACAGCAATCTCAATGTAAACAAGCGCTTCATCTTCGCCGGCCACTGGAACCCCAAGTTCAACTTCAGAGGCTACAAGAAATATCTGCTTGAAGGTTGGGGTCTTTCTCCGATCGTTACGGCACAGACCGGCCTGCCGTATTCGGCGACCACCAGCGGAACTCAAACGGGCGCTGCGCTCTCCGGCCCACTTGGTGCCGGCGGCGCTGCCCGTCTGCCGAAGTACGATATCAATGGCAATCTGGAGACCGAGCGGAATATCTTCAGCATGCCGAAGACAGCGGACTTTGATGTGCGCCTTGGCAAGGACTTCACGTTCGATAAGTTTGGCAAGCATCTTCGGTTTGAAGTCTTTGCCGAAGTCTTCAATACGCTCAATCATCAGAACATTACCTCGGTAAGCACCGGTTCGTACACCATCTGCACCAAGGCGGGTACTGCGGGCGTGGCGGGCGGTTGCCCATCAGCTTCGGTGGTGACCTATCCGACCGGTGGAACGACAACAGCCGAGAAGGGACTGCTGATCTTCAACCCCAACTTCGGGACCTACAACAACTCGAATAGCAACACGATCTACACTCCCCGCCAGATCCAGATCGCGGCTCGCTTGCACTTCTAGTCTCATTCCCAAAACGGGAAGGGCGGCCATATGGCCGCCCTACTTTTTGTGCAATCTCCGGTCACCGTCACGGTTAAATTCCACCGTAAATCACCGTCCGTAGCACCGTAAAAACAACCGTCTCCCACCGTGTTTTTCACCGTGAAAAACGACGAAAACCAGCGTCATTCCAGCCTGCCACCGTCCGCGGCCAAGAGCTACTTTGGAGCAGGAGCCTCCGTGGGTGCCGGCAACGGTTTCCGGCCCGTTTGATCGGCCTCGGGTACGACCAGGAGCCGATTCAGTACCCGCGCCAGCCGCAAACCGCCCAGCGCAAGCTCTGCATCGACGATTTTGATCTCTTCGTTATAGTACTCATGCGTGATTAACGCCCCATTTGGCGCATAAGCCTCCACAGCATAGTGATGCGAGATGTTCGCCCACGTCGATGGCGCACCACCCGACATCTTTTCCCAGTTATTTTCCTTGATCTCCTGCAGCAGCAGAGCGGTGTACTTCGGCTCACTGAGACCGCGTTCTTCGATCATGGAGTCGTCCCAGACGCCATGCAGGTTGCAGGTATAGCTACCGCACTGCGTAGAGCCAAGAAAGTGGACACCGATGTTGTTTCCCCCGCGATCATCGCCCATCGCATGGAAAGGCTGGTGGACATCGCCAATCAGGTGTACGAGGAACTTGAGCGCCATGGCGCGGTCCGCCGGAGACAGCGACGTATCTCCAAGCCGCCCCTCAAAGTAGAGGATGCGGTCGGTCACGCAGTCGCGCCAGGGTGATTTGGGATCTGTCGAGGACACAGGGCAGTCACGATCGCGGTCGAACGCTGTAGCGGACTTGGGGATATCGACGAAGTGCCAAGGACCAGTTTCAGGGTGATCGGCTCGGTAGCTGTCTGCCCAGGGTGCCACATCGGCAAGCGATTCGCTGCCCAGAAGCTCTTTGATCTGCGCCTTAGCTTCAGGGGTTAGATAAGCTTCGGCGACGAGGGCGGTCAGTCTGTGGCCTTCGCGTCCCCACGCCCAACTGCGTGGTGTTGCCAGAGAAAGAAAGATGAGGCCAAGGAAAACAGCACGGGAGGCTTTGTTCGTGAAAAAATCAACCATGCGCTGATGGTACGCTGGGCGCACCACAATTGAGAACCCATCCGATGATGCGATTGCATCCTCAAAAAAGGAAGAACCTTGTCGTCGTCTACCGTTCGTAATTTTATTCTCCCGGGCATTACCGGGCTCGTTTTCGTTTGCGGACTTTCCGCGTTGTTTTCTGTGCCATCAGTCGCGCAAAACACAGACGAAACACAGGCACTTCACGTACCTACCATCACGGTGAATGCGCGCCTCGTGGTTCTGGATGTTGTAGTCACCGGCAAGGATGGCAAGCCCGTCGATGGTCTTACGCGGAAGGACTTCCAGGTCTTTGAAGATGATAAGCCACAAAGTATCCGCTCCTTTGAAAGCCCCTCGGCGCATGTGCTGCCCGTGGAGCAGGGGCCGACTGCAGGGGCGATTGTGTTTGACGCGGCCAAGCCTGCGTCGTTTGGGCAATCGCCGGTTACGATCCTGGTGCTTGATGAGCTCAACACGCACTTTGCAGACAGCTCTTTCGCTCGTCGCGAGTTGCGCGACTTCTTGTTGAAACAGCCCCCGGTTTTATCGCAGCCTACAACGCTGCTCTCCGTCTATGACAACAACTTCAAGTCGTTGCAGGGCTTCACGCGAGATCGTAATGCTCTGCTGCATAGCCTTGAGGCCGAACCGACGAAGTATGCGTGGAAACTGGAAGAAAATGGGAAAGCGGACCACGGGCCGATCGAGAGGTTGGACCAATCCCTGCGCGCGCTGGAACAGATTGCGCAGAGCTATGCCCGCATTCCAGGCCGCAAGAACCTGATATGGGTTGGCGGAGGTTTTCCAACGGTTAATATGACGACACTCGACAGTGTCGATGCGAAGGAGGTCAAAGACACGTTGCAGCATGTCACGAACGTTCTGCTCGATACGCGCGTGACCATGTATGCTGTTGATCCGTCGAGCTCGGCTATGGGGATGACCGAGATTGTGGATGCGACACAAATGGCATTTGCATCGGCTGCGGGCGACGCACTTTCTGGCGCGCTTGATCCGTTTGGCGGCAACGACGATTTTGACAATCTTGGGCCGGTGACAGGTGGGCGTGTGGTTCGCGGGATGAACAATGTCGCGAGTCAGATTGCCGATTCGATCGACCTTGGAGCCAACTACTACACGATAGGATATGCCCCGAGTTCTTCAAGCCAGGCGGAGAGCAAGTATCGCAAGATCCGCGTGGAGTGCCTGGTTCCGGGACTCAAGGCGACGACGCGCGAAGGGTATTACGTGCAGAACTCGGAGCAAGAGAAGTCGGCGGATACGCTCACCTATGACCTGGCGACTGCCGCTGAGAGCAGCATCCCACTGAATGGCCTGCACGTTACGGTGGAACCAGACCACTCGGTGGCGTCTGAGGAAGAAAGCTACATTGTGCATGTTGGCGCTTCAGAACTTATGTGGAAGACAGGCGATGATGGCACGTCTTCCGCTTCGGTTGCAGTGATGGCGGTCTCGCTCTCGTCGAAGGGGAAGATGCTGGGACACGTTCTGCACGGCATGACGGCCAAGGCACGGGCTGGCCTTGATCTAAGGGACAGCACCAAGAGCGCGAACTTCAGCATCACGGTCAAGCTTGTACCTAAGGCTACTACCCTTCGGTTCGTTGTTCGCGACTCTGCCACTGGCCGAATGGGTTCCGTGGATCTGCCTTTGGCGGCAAGCAAAGGACACTAGACGGGCAAGTTGTCAGTGAACGAGTAGAGCCTTCGACTGCGCATGTCGAGCGTGCGCAGTCGAAGGTTGAAGCTTATTTCACGGGGCTTGTTTCGACGAGACCGCGGTCCTTCAGCATGGGTTTGGTGTCGGGTTCGGCGCCTAGCCAGGTGGAGTACATCTTGTCGAGGTCTTCGGTGTTGCCGCGGGAGAGGACCATGTTGCGGAAGCGATCGCCGTTGGCACGGGTGAGACCGCCGTGGTCTTCGAACCACTGGTAGGCGTCGTCATCGAGCATCTCGGTCCAGAGATAGGCGTAGTAGCCGGCGGAGTAGCCATTGGCCCAGATGTGCAGGAAATAGCTGGAGCGATAACGGGGTGGGACGGTTTCCAGATTAAGGTGGGTGCGGGCTAGAGCGGACTTCTCGAAGTCGTCGACGTTCTGGAGTGAGGCGGTGTTGGGCAGTGAGTGCCACTGCATGTCGAGCTCGGCGGCGGCGAGGAGCTCGGTGAGCCTGTAGCCTTCGTTGAAGGTGGCCGCTTTTTTGATTTTGGCGGCCAGCTCTGCGGGCATGGGTGCACCTGTTTTATAGTGCTTCGCGAAGTGTGCGAAGACCTGCGGATTGCTGGCCCAATGCTCGTTGAACTGCGAAGGGAACTCGACGAAGTCGCGCGGAACGGAAGTGCCGGAGAGGCTGGGATAGACGGTGTTGGCAAAGATGCCGTGGAGTCCGTGGCCGAACTCATGGAACATGGTGGTGACGTCGTCGAAGCTGATGAGCGCGGGCTCGCCGGGTGCGGGCTTGGCGAAGTTGCCGACGTTGTAGATGACGGGGATGGTGCCGAGGAGCTTCGACTGATTAACGAAGTTGCTCATCCAGGCGCCGCCTTGTTTGTTGTCGCGCTTGAAGTAGTCGAAATAAGCGAGAGCGAGGGTTTTGCCGTTGATATCGAAGACCTCGAAGACGCGGACGTCGGGGTTATAGACGGGGAGATCATGGCGCTCTTTGAAGGTGAGGCCGTAGAGCTGATTGGCGGCATAGAAGACGCCATCCTGCAAGACGCGATCGAGTTCGAAGTAAGGCTTGACTTCGTTTTCGTCGAGATCGTACTTGGCTTTGCGGACCTGCTCGGAGTAGAAGTTCCAGTCCCAGGGTTTGAGTTTGAAGCCACCATTTTGGGAGTCGATGAGGGCCTGGATTTCGGCGGCTTCGCCTTGTGCTTTC
>Ga0302310_10002563_pt1 | contig 14508 bp, 6 predicted proteins | sample III_Palsa_N1_2_FD_200451 | JGI IMG/M metagenome (GOLD analysis project Ga0302310, IMG submission 200451) | Peat permafrost microbial communities from Stordalen Mire near Abisko, Sweden - III_Palsa_N1_2 | ecosystem: Environmental > Terrestrial > Soil > Palsa > Peat permafrost | place: Sweden...
TGGCCTCGGTGGCCATGCCGGCCGCCCAGGGGCCCCAGTTGATCGAGACCACGCGCACGCCGGGCCATTCGCGGTGCAGCTGCCAGGCCAGGCGGTTGAGGGTTTCATTGGCGGCGCCGTAGTCGCCCTGGCCGACGTTGCCGAAGCGGCCGGCGACGCTGGTGAAGAACGACAGCACCTTGAGCGTGTCCGGGCGCAGGCGGCGGCTCAGCACATAGGCGCTGTCCACCTTGGTGTCGTAGACGCGGTCGAAGGACTCGGCGGTCTTGTCGGCGATGCGCTTGTCCTCGATCACGCCGGCGCCGTGCAGCACCGCGTCGATGCGGCCGTACTGGTCGTAGATCGAATCGATCATGGCGGCGAAGGCGGCGGCGTCGCGCACATCGCAGCTGCGGTAGTCGACCTGCGCCCCGGTGGCGGTGAGGCGGGTGAGGTTGAGGCGGATCTCGCGATCGGCGAGCAGGGCGCGGTATTCGCGCTCCAGCTCCGCCGGGGTCGGCCTGCGGCCGGCGGCCAGCGCGGCGTCGAGCAGCGATTTCTTCAGCGACGGACCATCGCCCAGTGCGGCGGTGGCGGAGCTCTCCGCGCCGGGCAGCGGGGTGCGGCCCAGCAGCACCAGGCGCATGCCGGGACGCGCCAGTTCCTCGGCGATCTCGGCGGTGATGCCGCGCGCGCCGCCGGTGATCAGGGCCACCCAGTCGCCGTCGGGTTGCAGGTGCGAGGCGAAGGGATGATCGACTATGCTTTCCGGCACATGGACGAAGCCGATGCGGCTGGCCTCGGCCTTGCCGCCGCTGTGCAGATAGCCGACCTCGCTGCGCGCATCGGCCACCGCCAGTTCATCGAGCAGGGCGTCGGCGATCTGGTCGGCTTGCGCCGCGTCCTCGAAATCGACCAGGCGCGCGCGCAGCTTCGACCACTCCGCCATGGCGCAGTTGAACAAGCCCACTGCCGCGCCGGCGCTGGCCGCGCCGCGGCCGGCGGTATCGCGGCCGAGGCTGCCGCCGAGACGGCTTACCGCGAGGGCCACGGAGTCGCGGCCGGACAGATCAGGGGCGCACAGTTGCAGCAGGCGGAACAGGGTCTTGGCCTGCGCCGCGGTCTGGGTCTTCCAGCCTTGCAGGTCGCCGGCCGCCGTTTCCAGGCCGGCCAGGTGCACGATGCCGCTGAGCGGACCGTTGGCGCGGATGCGCTCCACCGTGGCCGTCAGCAGTTGCGGGTCGGCGCAGGTTTCGGCGGAGAGGATCACCGCCTGGGCGCCGACGCCGACAATGCGGTCCGCCAGGCGCTCGGCCACGCCGTCCTGATCCGCGCTCAGCAGATAGGTGCCGGCGATGACGTGGCGCTGCTGCGGCAGCGGCGCCGGACGCGCCCGCGGGGCGAAGCGCGGCGTCTTGCTCGGTGCCGGGGCGGTCATGGCCGGTATGACGGCCACAACGGGTACGGGCTGGATGCCGGCGGCGGGCGCCGCGGCGCCGATCGTCCGGGCCAGCGCCATCGCCGCATCGAGGATGGCGTTGAGGCTGCGCGCCTTGGTGAACTGCTCCATGCTGGCCTGCATCGCCTCCGCGGCGGAAGCGGGCAGGGTCTTCTGCATGGCGCCGAGAATCTCGACACGCTTGATCGAGTCGATGCCCAACTCGGCTTCGAGATCCTGGTCCAGACCCAGCATATCGGTGGGATAGCCGGTGCGCTCGGCTACGATGTTGAGCAGCTGTGCCTGCAAGGCCGCGCGGTCCAGCGCCGGTGCGGCGGCCGCGGCTGGCGCCGCGGAGTGGCTGACTGCGGCGGGTGCGGCCACGGCCACCATCGCCGCGGGAGCCAGCGCCATCGCCGCATCGAGGATGGCATTGAGGCTGCGCGCCTTGGTGAACTGCTCCATGCTCGACTGCATCGCTTCGGAGGCCGAGGCGGGCAGGGTCTTCTGCATGGCGCCGAGAATCTCGACGCGCTTGATCGAGTCGATGCCGAGCTCGGCTTCGAGATCCTGATCGAGTCCCAGCATGTCGGTGGGATAGCCGGTGCGCTCGGCCACGATGTTGAGCAGTTGCGTTTGCAGTGATGCGCGGTCCAGCGCCGGCGCGGCCGCCGCAATCGTGGCGGCTGCGATTGGTGCAATGGCGGCTGCGGCCGTTGCGGGTGCCGCCGGTGCGGCAGCGGGGGCCAGGGCCATGGCCGCATCGAGAATGGCGTTGAGGCTGCGTGCCTTGGTGAACTGCTCCATGCTCGACTGCATCGCTTCGGAGGCCGAGGCGGGCAGGTTCTTCTGCATGGCGCCAAGAATCTCGACGCGCTTGATCGAGTCGATGCCGAATTCGGCTTCGAGATCCTGGTCCAGTCCGAGCATGTCGGTGGGATAGCCGGTGCGCTCGGCCACGATGTTCAGCAGCTGCGTCTGCAACGCCGCGCGGTCCAGCGCGGGTGCGGCGGCCGCGACCGGCGCATGCACAGCGGCCGGCGCGCTCGCAACGGCGGCGCTGGCGGCGGCAGGCGCCAGGCTGGCGAGGTCGATGCGGGCCTGGGCCAGGATGGCGTTGAGCGTCTTGGCGCGGGTGTAGCGCTCCATGCTGCCCTGCATGGTTTCGGCGCCGGCGCCGGGCATGCGCTTCTGAAAAGCGCCGAGGATCTCGACGCGCTTGATCGAGTCGATACCAAGCTCGGCTTCGAGATCCTGGTCGAGGCCGAGCATGTCCATCGGATAGCCGGTGCGCTCGGAGACGATTTCCAGCAGCGCCGCCTGTGCATTGAAAGCGGGCTGCACGGCAGCGACGGCAGCCTGCGGCCTTGGCGCCGGGGGTGCAACAGCCACGACGGGCGCGGCTGCGGCAACAGGTGCAGGGGCTGGCGCGGCCATGATCGCCGGCGCGGGTGCGGCAAACGGCGTCATCGCCGGTACGCTGGGCAGCGGAGCGGCGGCGGGCATGACGCCTGCAGGGGCGCCGAGGTATTGCTGGATCACGCGCTCCTGCAGGTTGAGGAACTGGCGCATGGTCTGCTGGTAGGCGATCAGCGCGTCCGCGTTCATCGCGGTGCTTGCAACCATAGGTGCCGCTGCCAGCGGCGCAGCGGCGGCCGGCGCCGGCTGCGGCGCGGCGGGCGCGTGCACGATGATGGGGGCCGGAGCCGGCAACGGCCTGGCCGCCTGCCTGGCCTTCTCCCGGGCTGCGGTGGAAGTGCGCAGGTCCAGCGCCGGCAGCTTGCCGGTGCGCAGCATCGGATCGTCCAGCGGACGGGCGCAGCCGCCGCTGACCCACCAGGCATGCTTGGGCAGCTCGGCCGGCTTGATCAGCTCGGCCAGACGGTTCAGGTCCAGCGCCTGCGCTTCGCGGGTGTCGAACAGCTTGGTCAGTTGCAGCTCGACGCCGGCCGCCACCAGTTCGGCCAGGCCGAGCAGCAGGCCGCGCAGGCCGCCGCCCTGGCCGTCGAGCGAGACGGCGATGGCGTCGCGTCCGGCCAGCGTCTGCTTGGCCATGTTGGAACAGGTGCCCTTGGGGCCCAGCTCGAGGTAGACGCGTGCGCCGGCGGCGTACATCGCCTCCACTTCGGCGACGAACTCGACGCTGTTGAGCAGATGCCCGTCGAGCGTGTTGCGAATCCCGGCGATGTCCGTGGGGTAGGGCGCGCCGGTGGTGTTGGAGTACACCGGGAAGCGCGACTCGTTCAGCCTTGAAGCTTGAATGGCGGCGGACAAGCCGAGCTGCGCGCTGGCCACCAGCTCGGTGTGGAAGGCGCCGGAGACCGGCAGGCGCGACACGCGCACGCCGGCCGCTTCCAGCTTTTTCGCCACCTGTTCCACTTCGGCGGCGGCGCCGGAAATGACCGACTGTTCCGGCGAATTATGGTTGGCGATCTTGACGCCGTTGAAGCCGGCGATGGCCTGCGTCACCACGTCGCGCTTGGCCTGCACCGCCACCATGGCGCCGGGCGCGCTGCTGCGCGCGGCTTCGGCCATGCAGCGGCCGCGCACGGCGGACAGACGCAGGAAGTCCTGCGGCGACAGCACACCGGCCGAGAGCAGGGCGGCGTATTCGCCGTAGCTGTGCCCGGCGGCGGCGATCGGCGTCAGGCCGAGGCGTTCGGCGAAGCGCAGGTAGCCCAGGGCGATGGCGCCGATGGCGGGCTGCGCCACGCGCGTATCGGTCAGCGCCGCGCCCTGCTGCTTGTCGGTCTCGGGATCGAAGGCGGCGGGTGGCAGAATGGTGCGCGACAGCTGCTGCGGGAAGTCGCTGCGCAGGGTGCTGTCGGCCAGTTCCAGCGCGGCGCGCAGTTCTTCCAGGTAGACCGCGGCTTCGCGGCCCATGTTGACGTATTGCGAGCCCTGGCCCGGGAACAGGAAGGCCAGCTTCGGCGCTTCGGTCTTGAGGCCGCGGCCGAGGCGGGCGCTGGCGGGCAACGGCTTGCCGTTGCCGCTCATACTGGCCAGTACCGCTTCGACATCGGCCAGCAGGCCGGCGAAATCCTTGGCCACGACGGCCAGCGCGACGGCGCTGCCCTTGCGGCTCTCGGCCTGGCGCGCCAGGCTGTAGGCCAGATCGCGCAGCTTGAGGTTGGTGCCCTGGCGCAGGGCCGTGGCGAAGCGGCCGAGGTCGGCGCTCAGCGCCGCTTCATCCTTGGCCTTGAACACGAACAGCTCGTACGGCCAGCGCGCCGCGCCCGGCGCGGCGCCGGCCGCGAAGTTGCCGCGATACTCTTCCAGCACGGCATGGAAATTGGTGCCGCCGAAACCGAAGGCGGAGACGCCGCCGCGGCGCGGGTGGTCCGGGTGCGCCAGCCAGGGACGCGTGTCCTTGAGCAGGTACACCGGCGAATTGGCGTCGGCGATGGTGTCGATCGGCTGGCTCACGCCGTAGTGCGCGGGCAGGGTGCGGTGGTGCAGCGACAGCGCCACCTTGATCAGGCCGGAGACACCGGCGCTGGCCTTGGTGTGGCCGAGCAGGGTCTTGACCGAGCCGATGGCGCAGGTTTTCGGCGCGGCGCCCTCGGCCAGCAGGGATTCGGTGATGGTCTTGGCTTCGGCGCGGTCGCCGACCGGGGTGCCGGTGCCGTGCGCTTCGGCCAGGCCCAGGGTGGCGGGCGAGAAGCCGGCGCGGGCATAGGCGCGGCGCAGGGCCCGCTTCTGGCCTTCGGGACGCGGCGCGGTCATGCCCAGCGCCTTGCCGTCGGAGGAGCCGGAGACGGCCTTGATCACGGCGTAGATCTTGTCGCCGTCGCGCTCGGCGTCGGCCAGGCGCTTGAGGGCGATCACCGCCAGGCCTTCGCTGATGGCGATGCCGTCGGCGGCAGTGTCAAAGGTCTTGGGCTTGCCGGTGGGCGACAGCGCCTGGGTCTTGGAGAAGCAGAGGAAGCCGAACGGGCTTTGCACCGTGTCGACGCCGCCGGCGATGGCGAAGTTGCTGCGCCCGGTTTCCAGCTCGTTCACCGCCATGGCGATGGCGGCCAGCGACGAGGCGCAGGCCGCGTCCACGGTGAAGTTGAGGCCGCCGAAATCCATGCGGTTGGCGACACGTCCGGCGGCGACGTTGAGCAGGGCGCCGGCGAAGGACTCCTCACTCCACTCGGGCAGGCGTTCCCACACGCTCTCGTCCGGGTTCTCGATGAAGCGCGGGATTTCCGAGCGCACCGCGTACTGCGTGCCCAGATCGCCCAGGCCGCCGCCGGCGCCGAGGATGATGGAGGTGTTCTCGCGGTCGAAGTCGCCGTTGGAGTAACCGGCGTCGGCCAGCGCGCGCTTGGTCACTTCCAGCGTCAGCAACTGCATCGGGTCGATCACCTTCATCGACTTCGGCGGGATGCCGTAGGCGATCGGGTCGAAGGCTACCTCGTCGAGGAAGCCGCCCCAGCGCGAGTAGACCTTGTCGCGGGCACGGCGGTCGGCGTCGAAATACAGCTTCCAGTCCCAGCGCGATTCGGGCACTTCGCCGAGCACGCAGACCTGTTCCAGGATGTTGTGCCAGTACTGGTCGGCGTCGTGCGCCTTGGGCAGCAGGGTGCCGAGGCCGACGATGGCGATGTCGGAAGGCCGCGCCGCCTCGACGCGGATCTCGCGCTGTTCCAGGTGCTGGTTGAGGATGGCGCTGCCGCCGACGGTGACGTCGCTGTGCAACTCGTCGATGGTCTGCACCTTGTCGCGCAGGGTGGCGACCTGGCCGATCATGTACATGCCGTCGGCCAACTGCTGCGCCGCTTCGACCGTGACGATGGCGCCGCTGCTGTCGCGGTTGAGGCCCTTGGAGGCGATGCGCAGGCGGCCCAGATTGAGATCCTCCAGCGTGTCGCGGATCTCGTCGGCGGAGCGGCCCTCGCGCAGCAATTCGCGGCGGGTCTGGTAGAAGTCGCGGGCGAAGCTGGTGTCGGCGCAGCGGGTGGAGTGGCCGGGGCCGGACTCCAGGTTGACGGTGCGGGCGCATTCCAGCGCCTGCTCCTGGAAGCCTGCCACCACCGCGCCGGATTGCACGATCTCCTTGGTGAACAGGTAGGCCGTGCCCATCAGGCCGCCCACCTTCATGCCGCGCGCCGCCAGCGGCGCGGTCAGTGCGGCGAGCATGGCGCCCGAGCGGGCGTCGTGCAGGCCGCCGGCGAAGAGCAGGTGATACTCGCCCTCGGTGCCGGGCTTCACATCCGCCAGCAGGGCCTCGGTCATCTGCTCCCACAGCGGGAAGCTGGCGAGCGGGCCGATGTGGCCACCGCATTCGCGGCCTTCAAAGACGAAGCGCCGCGCGCCCTGCTCGATATACATCTTGAGCAGCGCCGGCGCCGGCGCATGGATATAGGTGGGGATGCCGCGCTGCTCGAACGCCGCCGCCTGGTCCGGACGGCCGCCGGCGATGAGGGCATAGGTCGGCTTGCACTGCCAGATGGCGGTGCACTGCTCCTCGCGCAGCGAGTGCGGCACGAAGCCGAGCATGCCCACACCCCAAGGCAGATTGCCCATCTTGGCTGCGGTCTGCTGCAACATCTCCAGCACCTGCGGCCCGCGCATCAGGGCCAGGGCCAGGAACGGCAGGCCGCCTTGCAGCGACACCTGGTAAGCGAATTCGGGGCTGTCCGAGACGCGGGTCATCGGACCCTGGGCCAGCGGGTAGCGCGTGCCATGCGATTGCGCCAGCGGGCCGCCGGGGGCGATGAAGCCCTGCTGCGCGGCGCTCTCGATCTGCTTCAGGCTGGACTTGCGCAGGGCCTGCACGAAGCGGCCGACGGTACGGAATTGGCTGCGATAGATCGCGGCCACGCCGATGCCCTGGCCCAGCGGCATCAGCATGTCGGGGCTGCCGCTCCAGCCGAGGCGCGCGTCGAGGCGGCCGCGCCAGTCGGCCAGCGCCAGCGCGCCGGATTCGGCGCCGCGGTTGTCCTCGTCGGCGGCCTTCAGTGCCGCAGTGCCGGGACGTGAGTAGATACGGCAGGGTGCGTCGATCAACTCACCGAACAGCTTGGTTTCGGCGCCGTTGAGACGGGCCAATTCGTTCTGCTGCGCTTCCGGCAGGGGCGATTCGGCCAGCAGCAGCAGCTGGTCGTCCACCACCACGCCGGCCACGCCGAGGATGCGGCAGGCGGCGGCGCTGTGGATGCCGATGCCGCCCTGCACATAGATCGGCTGTGCAATCTTGCCGGCCAGCTTCTGCAACAGGATGTAGCTGGTATCGACGCCGACCCAGCCGCCGGACTCATGGCCCTTGGCGACCAGGCCGTGATGCGGATAGTCGAGGGTGGCGGGAACGGCGGCGTCGGTGATTTCGGCGAGGATCTGGTGGGCGGTGGAGGGGCGCAGCGAGAAATAGCTCCGTGCCTGCGCTTCGGCGCCGCCGGCGAAAATCAGCGTGATGGCGCGGCCTTCGCCAACCAGGGCCAGCAGCCGCCCGGCCAGTTCCACGCTACCGGCTGTCAGGCGCAGCCCGACGCGGGCCTCAGTGGCATCGAGCAGACGGCGGAAGTTGGCCAAGGCCTGTCCGCCATCGCGGCAGAACTCCAGGTCCAGCAGGCCGATGCCGCCGGAGCGGGCCACCGCCACGGCGATGCCGGGATGGGCCGCGTCGGCCGGCGTCAGGCCGAGGATGTCGAACACTTCCTTTTTGCCTTCCATGTTGCTCATGCCGCTTCTCCTCACGCAACGCTACCGCGCATCAATCCTTTGCCGCCTGAGCCGCCGCCGTCCTCTTCCGGGACTGGTGGGTGGCTCAGCGCTTCTTGCCTTCCAGGAAGGGGACTTCCAGCACCTTCTCGTGGACGATCGGCCCGTGGCCGAAATAGCCGCCTTCGCCGAAGCACTCGCCGTGGTCGGCGGTGACGATGAAATGGGTGTTCTTCGGCGCCTTGTCGATCAGGGAGCCGAGCACCTCGTCGACGTATTCCACGCACTTCACCTGCTGGTCGTGCAGGGAGCGCATCTGCTCGTCGTCGAAGAACTTGTCCTCGGTGGACTGGCCCAGCTCATCATCCATGCGCTTGAACACGCCGTGAACGCCCGATATGTGGGGCAGTCCCTTGGGGTCCAGCATGTAGGGATAGTGGGTTTCGCCCAGATTCAGGAAATAGAACTGCGGCTCCGACTCGTCGAACTCGATCTGCTGCACCATGCCGGCGAAGTCGTTGTGATTCGCCATCAGCTTGTAGTCGTCGAAATGGCGGTTCAGGTGCGACAGCGGGTTGAGCACCGGCAGCGACACCTTGGCGCTGGTGCGGTAGCCGTTTTCCTGCAGCACATGGGGCAGGGACAGCTGCGGCACGAAGCTCTTGAACGACAGGTCCTTCACGCCAAGGCGATCCACCCACAGCGAGAAGTCCTTTTTATAGACCTCCGAGGCGAACACACCTTGCGGGCTGGTGTGCGGAATCATGCCCATCAGGTAGGTGTAGTGCGAGGGGCTGGTCCAGGAGGCAAAGGAAAAGCGTTTCTCGCCGGCGCCGAGGCGGTCCATATTGGGGCGCTTGGCACGGACATAGCTGTCGTAACGGCAGCTATCCATGACGATGAAGATCAGATTGTTCTCGCTCACGGGCGCACCAGCCCGCGCCACTGCGCCAGACCTCCGCCGTGCATGGAGTTGCACCAGGGTGTCACAATCAGCGCAAGCCCTTGATCCCGCATGATATTAATGCCCCCTCGAGCTGAAATATATTTAATATGCCCCGGTCCTGGGTTGACCAGATACCGGTTGGGAATAGGACGATTACCGGTGTGCCGATGCACTTAAGGTAACCTCCGTACTCTCCAATAATTCATATGCTTAGAAGTCTAGTCTAAGGCGATCAAGATGTCTGCAAGATTCAAACCATTCACAAATTCGCCGGATTTGTACGCTGCGGACTGCCGAACCATAAACAATTTCAGGCATTTGTGTTGTGCTGCAGGTATCAACACCGGCCGCAACCGGCTTCAGGCGCGCGAATTGTGACAATCCGTGTCCAGGCTGGCCGCTGAGCGGCGGCGGGCCGGCCCCCGGATTTCGCCCCGGCCTTGACGCGGTATTACGTCTTCGTGCCCATCGTCTTGCACAACTATAGGGCGCGCGGCGAACGGAAAATCCGCTTTGCCGAACAGCGGTCCTGTATGGTCCCTCAGGCGGTTTGCGCGGCTCGCCGCGAACTTGTACGGCGCAGCCGACACCTTGCCGCATCGACCCCTGATTGCAGGCCTGGCCCGGCCTCGCGCGGATCGGGACGGATCAAGCCCCGATCCACTTGATTGGCATCCATTAAGATTGGAATAAGAGATGCGTCGTCAACATCATCCGCGCGCCGGACTGCTCATCGATCGGACTGGGCTCTCGTTTCAGCGGCAGCAGGAAGCTGCTGCCCAGTTGTCCCAGTCGCAGCGTGAAACGCTCGGACCGTTCGGCGTCGAAGTGGCGACCTTGCAGGTCAGCGGCGCGCTGACGCGGGACGGCCGCGGCACGGAGGCCGCGCACCTGTTCCAACAGCAGCTGGCGGATGTCATCCTGGCGATCGACGCGCCGCCGCTGACCAAGATCGACGGGCATACCTATCTGCCGACGATGCTCCAGCACCGGCCCAAGCTGGTAACGTGAGGGCGCCAGGCGGAGCGACCGACTGGTGTGCCATCGCCAAGCTGCTGCGGGTCAGTCGGGTTTCAGCTGGCGGGCGGCGGCTTCGGCGGTATCCTCCGGCCGCGTATTGAATGCAATGGGCACATCTGGCGCGGCCTTGTGCACAGCGTTGACCACCGTTTCGAACAGCCACAGGCTTTTGGGCGGCAGCCGGATGCCAGCGCCGATCACCACGCAGTCATAGCGATGGGTGGCGAGTTGCTTCTCCACCAGCGGGCCGGCGGTTTCGTCAGGCGGGATCATGAAAGGGTCGCCCTGCCAGCCGCGCTCCGTCATCTTGCCGACGGCCACCGCGATTCCGGCATTGATCTTCTCGGCATTGAAGCCTGGCGGGATGGCGGGATCGGAATAGTCGACCGTTTCCGGTCGCTGGCCGACGAACAATATTCGAATCATTGGGGCACCCTCCGTACTGTTTCATCCGCAAGGCAATCCTCAGCGCCCTGCAACCCCGCCGCCCGTTGGACACTCCGGGTATGGCCGGCCGCGTGGCCTGCTCCGTCTCGCGGGTTACACTCCTCGCCAGCCTGCATCCTCCAGACCAGCGACATGCCGCCGCCAATTCAGAAAGCAGTCCTCGATCTCGTGCTACAGGTCACCGGCGGCAGGATCGAAACCGCCGCGCCGGACTGGCTGATGCGGCCCGGCAAGCAGGCCAGCGGCAAGCGCTGGCCGCTGCTCCGCTCGATCTATCACGACCTCACCGGTCTGGACCTGCCGGAGATCCTGCCCGCGGGCAACTGGCGCGGCCTGGATGGGTTCGTCAGCGCCGCCGGCGCTGCTCCCAGGGTGATCGAGGTGGACGAGGGTCTGCACTTCAATAATTACCGCGGCATGACCTTGCGGCGCTATCCCGCCAACTGGCCCCTGGCCTACGACGTGAAAGTCTGGATACGCAAGTCGCATGACGAGCCAAGGACATCGGGGACCTCGGGCGGCGCCGCCAAGCCCGTGCCGCTGTTCCCCGGCGACAGCGGGCGTCACCAGCAGCGCGCTTTCCGCGACGCCCTGGCCGACATCCTGCCGCCCGACCACGGCTATCTGCCGACGCTGCGCATCGCCGACTTCGAGGTCAAGGGCTGGATCGGTACCGCTTCCGCCCGCAAGCGCATGGAGGAACTGCTGGAGGAGAGGCTGGGCTAAGGTTTTTGCGCCGCCGGCGCACTCACCATGCAGGGCGAGGACGCGGTGCCTGATATCCCGTCGCATGCCAAAAGCGGCAGTCCGCCACTTCGGAGTGCTGCGGCGTCAGCTGCGTCACCGCCGCGGTCTTCGCCGCGGCAATATTGATCGTGTCGACCACGCATTCCGCGATCAGGGATGATCGGGCCAGATCCCCTCTGCGGTAGAAGCTGACGGTGAATTTCAAGGGAGCATTCCAGGCGGCGATAGAAGGTGCCGCTTTGCATTGGACACCACCGGGTGCAAGCGGTTCATTGTGCAGCGCATCGCGGAAAACTCCGCGGAGCGAGGCGCAGCTGGACCAGAGGAGGCTTGCAGGCGAGTATCAAACGCTAAAAGCATGGCCGCGAAAGGCGGTGCATTTGGATTCCGGGGAGACAAAAGCTGATGAGTCAGGAATTGCAGATCGGCGGCGTCGATGTCCATGTCGAAGGCGATGGGCTCGAAACCATCGTCATGATTCATGGCTGGCCCGACACCTATCGCCTGTGGGACTCCCAGGTCAGCGCTCTCAAAAGCCGCTATCGCTGCGTGCGCTTTACTCTGCCGGGCTTCGATCACACCAAACCGCGACGCGCCTGGTCGCTGGCCGAGACCATGCAGCTGTTCAAGGCCATCGTGGAACAGGTCGCCGCGGGGCGAAAAGTGACCCTCATGCTGCACGATTGGGGTTGTTTTTTCGGCTATGCGTTCTACATGCGAAACCCGGCGCTGGTTTCAAGAATCATCGGCATCGATATCGGCGATGTGATCTCGTCGGAATTCCCGGCATCGCTTTCCCTCAAAGCCAAATTGATGATATTCGGCTATCAGAGCTGGCTGGCCCTCGCCTGGAAGGTGGGCGGCGCCATCGGCGACGGCATGACCCGGTTCATGGCGCGGGCGCTGAAGTGCAAATCCGATCCCCGATACATCAACTCGGGGATGAACTATCCCTATTACATCCAGTGGACCGGGGCTTACGGCTCCTACAAGAGTGCCGTGTCGCTTGCCGTCGATTGCCCGATGCTGTTCATTTACGCCACAAAAAAGCCTTTCATGTTCCACTCCCCGACGTGGCTCCAGCAGTTGAGCGCCAAGCCTGGTTGCAGGGTCCTGGCGATGAATGCCGGTCACTGGGTGATGGTGGACCAGGCACAGGAATTCAACCAGGCGGTGCAGGCCTGGCTGGGTGAACTGGAACGTTCGGGTCAATGAGGAAAACCTGAAGTCCCCGGCGTCGATGACGTCGGATAGAACGGAAGCACGGCAGGGCAGGTCGAAGGTACACAACCACTCTACGCGAAACCGAGGAGTCCGCATGCCCGCCAAACGCACTGACACCAGGAAGCGAACGCCGGCCCCGAAGTCCCGCAAGCCCGTGTCGCGCGCCGCGCCGGCCCGGCGCGCCAAAAATCAGACCGCCTTTGTTTTCGCCGGCGGCGGCAGCCTCGGCGCGGTGCAGGTCGGCATGCTCAAGGCCCTGGTCGGGCAGGGCGTCATCCCCGACCTGGTGGTCGGCGCCTCGGTGGGCGCGATCAACGGCGCCTACTTCGCCGGCCGCCCGACCATCAAGGGCATCGCCGAGCTGGAAAAGATCTGGCTGCGCATCCGCCAGGACGATGTGTTTCCGGTGACGGTGCGCTCCGGTCTCGCCGTGCTGCTGACCCACCGCAACTACCTGGTGGACCCGACATCGCTGGCACAGCTCATCGCCAGCCTGCTGCCCTACAAGAATTTCGAGGACGCAAAGCTGCCCTGCTACGTCGTCGCCACCGACATCTACAACGGCCAGGAGGTGTGCTTCTCCCAGGGCGACGCGCACAAGGCGGTGCTGGCCAGCGCCTCGATCCCCGCGGTGTTTCCGCCGGTGCAGTACGGCGATCGCTACCTGGTCGACGGCGGCGTCGCCAACAACACGCCGATTTCCACCGTCGCCGCGCTCGGCGTCAAGCGCGTCATCGTGCTGCCCACTGGCTTCTCCTGCTCCATCTCCACGCCGCCGCCGACCATCGTTGCCATGGCCCTGCATGCGCTCAATCTGATGATCATGAAACAGCTGCTGCGCGACATCGAGCTGTACAGCGGCAAGCTCGAGATCATCGTCGTCCCGCCGCTATGTCCGGTCGAGGTCACGCCCTACGACTTTTCCCAGACCGCCACCCTCATCAGCCGCGCCGAGAAATCCACCAGCGAGTGGCTGCGCCACGGCGGCCTGCGCTCGAGCGACATCCCGCACACCATGATTCCCCACAACGACGACGACGATCCCGACGCGCCCTATCTGGTGCCCGGCCTGACGTCATCGGCGTAGCCGAAGGATCCGCCGCAACGAAACCCTGATTCAGTCCCCTCTCCCCACGATAGTGGGGAGAGGGCTAGGGTGAGGGGCAGCGCACTCCGCCCATTGCGGCCAGCCGTTCAGCTCCGCACCCGCAGCATGGCCCGCGCCGCGGCCCCATTGCGCAAGGCCCAGCGAAAGGTCGGCGCCATCGCGCGCACCCCGGAGCGCACCACCGCCTGCCGCAGCATCACGCCGGTGCGGATGCCCATCATCTGCTGCGCCCAGTCCGGCAGCAGGTCTTCGCCGGCCTGCATGAACAGGCGGCTGAACGGCTTGATCGCCGGGTTCGGCGCGGGCGCGTGATGCAGCACGCGGCGCACCTCGCGCGAACGTTCGGTGTAGGCCAGCTGCGGCCGCATGCGCTGCAGATACTGCTCGATCGCGGCGCTGGATTTCGGCACGCTGCCGGCGCCGAGTTTCTCCGCCAGCTGCGCCGTTTCGGCGTAGTAGCGATCCTCCTCGTCCAGGTTCAGCTTGTGCGGCGCGTAGCGCTGGTAGGAACGCAGGAAGCTGGACATTTCCGCCACATGGACCCAGGTCAGTAGGGCGGGGTCGTCGGCCGCATAGGGGCGGCCGTCCGGCGCGGTGCCGGTGACGTGGCGGTGAATGCCGCGCACGCGCTGGATCAATGCCTCGGCGTCGCGCCGGCTGGCGAAGGTGGTGCCGCCGACGAAGGCGGAGGTGCGGCGCAGCCGGCCGAGGATGTCCTCGCGGAAATTAGAGTGATCCCACACACCGGCCAGCGCCAGCGGATGCAGGGCCTGCAGCAGCAGGGCACAGACGCCGCCGACCATCATGATGGTGAAGTCGGCATGCACCCGCCAGCATACCGAGTCCGGCCCGAACAGGCCCGGGTCGCCGGCCGGTTCGAGGAAGTTGATGCGTGGTGCGCCGCCGCCTGAGGTGAGGCCGATCACAGCCAGCTCCAGGCGCCGGCGCAGC
>Ga0302310_10002566_pt1 | contig 14480 bp, 10 predicted proteins | sample III_Palsa_N1_2_FD_200451 | JGI IMG/M metagenome (GOLD analysis project Ga0302310, IMG submission 200451) | Peat permafrost microbial communities from Stordalen Mire near Abisko, Sweden - III_Palsa_N1_2 | ecosystem: Environmental > Terrestrial > Soil > Palsa > Peat permafrost | place: Sweden...
ATTTGGCTTTCATGCTCAGCAGGCATTCGAAAAGCTTTTCAAGGCGCTTATCGCAGCCCGCGGGGTTCGATATCAGCACACGCATGTATTCAAGAAGCTGCTCGATCAGTTGAATGAGTTGGGGGAACCTCCATTACCATTGCCCTTTGCATTTCTGACACTTGAGCCATTTGCTGTTCTGATGCGTTATGACGAGTCTGGGCCGTTCAGTGAGATAGAACGGCAAACCATTCGTGACGCAATCGATGTGTTGACGGAGCACGTTTCTGTCCGGTTCAAAGAACTAGGTTCTTGAGGCCCGGCATTCAACCATGCCTATTGCTACCCTTACGCTCGATCTTTCGATTGAACATGCGCAGTCTTTGAAGGACCGGCGGCAGGTGGTGCGGTCTTTGAAGGAGAAGCTGCGGCATGGGTTTAATGTGTCCGTTGCGGAGCTGGATGAGGCGGTGGTGTGGAACCGGGCGACGCTGGGGGTGGTGGCTATTTCGGGGTCGGCGGGGTATCTGGCGGGGCAGTTGCGGGAGGTGGAGAGCGCGGCGCGGCGGCTGTGCGTGGGGTTGGGGTGCGAGATCGTGGATAGCTTTATAGAGAGCGATGTGGTTCTGGATGGCCTGGAGAGGGAAGAGGGTTCGAGGGATGAGGATTGAGGAGATACGGGAGTGGGGCCGGAGGTGGTAATCTGGACTGTCAGCTATGCCAGAACAAAGAGCCAGAGACTATCACCGGGGACGTGTCGTCAATACCTTTGCGGAGGAGATTACCGCCATGTTGGAGGGTGAGCTGTCCGACCCGCGGATTGCGTCGTGCCATGTGACCGAGGTGGTGCTGGCGCCGGGTGGGAAGAGCTGCCGGGTGTTTATTGCCGTGGCGGGCGATGAGAAGGACGAGGCCGATACGCTGGAAGGGTTGATGACCGCGCGGGGTTTTATACGCACGGAGATACGCTACCGGATGGGCGTGCGGCATGTGCCGGAGATCACGTTTGCGATCGACCGGTCGGAGAAGATCAATACGCGGATGGATGAGTTGCTGGGACGGATGGAGAAACGGAACGCCAAGCTGAAGAAGAAGGTCGCGGCGGGAGCCGGCGGACCTTCGGTGGGCAAACCCTGAACCATGCAGCCGCTAACTATCTCCCAAACGGGTTCCATTGAAACACTGCTGAAGTTGCTGCGGGAACGCGAGAGCTTCGTGGTGACCTCCCATGCGCGGCCGGATGGCGACGCTATCGGGTCGGCGCTGGGACTGATGCATCTGTTGGAGGGCATGGGGAAACAGGTGACGGTGGCGTTTGCCGATGCGATACCGGGGATCTATCGCTGGCTGCCGGGGGTAGAGCGGATTCAGAGCACTCTGCCTGCGCAGGCGCCGGATGCGGCGATTTTGCTGGAATGCGACCGGGTGGAACGCACCGGCTTCGATCCCGTCGATTTCGAGCGGATGGGGGCGGAGTTGACGATCAACGTGGACCACCACCTGAGCGGACGGCCGTTTGCGGAGTTCAACTGGATCGATCCGCAGGCGAGCGCGGTGGGCGCGATGGTCTACGATGTAGCGGTCGCTTCCGGGGTGGAGATTACGGCGGCGATGGCGACCTGCTTGTACACGGCTGTGATGACCGATACGGGATCGTTCAGTTACCCGAGCACGTGTGCCGGGACGTTTGCCATGGTTGGACACCTGGTGGAGCGTGGGGCGAATCCGAGCGCGATTGCGCATGCGGTTTATTTCTCGAACCCGGCGAGCAAGATACGGCTGCTGGGGGCGGCGCTGAGCAATATGCGGATCGATAGATTGAAGGCGGGGGGCGAGATCGCGTGGAGTTGGATTACGCAGGAGGAGATGGAGCGCGCGGGCGCCGATGTGGAGGACTGTGAAGGGGTGGTGAATTACCTGATTGGGATTGCGGGGGTGGAAGTGGCCGTGTTTTTGCGGGAGGTCCCGGAGGGGGCGCAGTTTCGGCTGAGCCTGCGGAGCCAGGGCAGTGTGGATGTGGCGACGGTCGCGGAGCGGTTTGGCGGGGGCGGGCACCGGATTGCGAGTGGATGTACGCTGGATGGACCCCTGGAGTCGGCCATGGCGCGCCTGATGGCTGAGTTGGAGCTAAGTTGAAGCGGGTTTATTGAGAGGCTGAGGGCTGCCGGAGCGGGCGGAGTCTGGTAGATTAGGTTTCGGTTAGCGATAGCTGACTTGCGCGGTCGCCTTCCGGGCCATCTTCGAGACGAATTCTTCCAGAGTCAACCTATATCCAGAGTCAACTTATATTCTGACCAATTTGACGGACACTCCTAAACCCGTACTGACGGATGCTGCCACCAGTAGCGACGCTTCCGGCGTTTCAGCCGGTGTGTGGGGAGGGTTGCGCGAGTTCGGCAACACGCGCTGGGGTTGCACGCTGTGGGAACTTGCCGTGTTGCTGGCCGTGTCTGGGTACTTCCTGCTGTGGGGGTTGGTGCCGTATATCGGTGGCGCGCAGCTAGGGCTGGTGGGCGCGGATGAGCCGCGGTATGCGCAGATCGCGCGGGAGATGCTGGCGGCGCACTCGACCGATTGCCATGAAGTGCATGCGAAGGTGACGCCGCACAGCCTGCGACCGAAGGATGTGGACGCGAGCTATCACTGCCTGATGGGCGGGACGGTGACGCCGATCCTGTACGGCAAGCCGTGGCTGGAGAAGCCGGCGCTGTATTACTGGCGGGCGATGGGGTTCTTCAAGGAGTTTGGGGTGTCGGACTGGTCGGCGCGGCTGCCTTCGACGTCGGCGACGCTGGCGCTGATTGTGCTGGCGTTTCTGCATCTGCGGCGGTTCAGGCCGGGCGGGCATCTGGATGCGGCGTTGATTATGGTGTCGTGCGTGGCGATGGTGGCGTTCGCGCGCGGGGCGTCGACGGACATGCAGTTAGCGGCGCCGTTTTGTATCGGGATGCTGGGCTGGTATGCGTGGTACGAGACGGGGAAGAAGTTCTGGCTGTTTGACCTATACTTCTTCGGCGCGGCGGCGACGCTGGCCAAGGGGCCGGTTGCGGTGTTCCTGATGCTGGGGATTCTGTGTTTATTTTGCGGGCTGCGGCGGGAGTGGTCGGCACTGCGCAGGACGATCTGGTGGCCGGGGCTGCTATTGTTCCTGGCGATGGTTTTGCCGTGGTACATCGCTGTGCAGCGGCGGAACCCTACGTTTTATCGCGAGTTTTTTCTGGAGCATAACCTGGAGCGGTTTGCGACGAACCGGTATCAGCATCATCAGCCGATCTATTACTACGTGGTGGTGCTGATCCTGGGGCTGATGCCGTGGACGGCGCTGGGGTTCCGGGCGCTGGTGGATGCGGTGGGGGAGTCGATTGCGGAGTGGAAGGCGCGATACCACCCGACACGCTATGTGGGACACCATCGCGCGGGGGACGCGTTTCCGGAGTTCCTGGTGTTGTGGGCGCTGTTTCCGGTGGTGTTCTTTTCGTTTTCGGGGTCGAAACTGCCGGGATATATTCTGCCGTCGATTCCGCCGCTGGCGATCCTTACGGGGGATTATTTGTATCGCGTGCGGCGGGTGGGGCTGCCGGAGTGGCTGCTGAATTTACACGCTGCGCTGGCGGGATTTTTGACGTTCGTGCTGCTGCTGTGTCCGCAGTACATGGTGTATCAGAAGATTGTGCCGGCGCCGAAGATGTTTGTGTGGGCGGCGGTGATGGGGATACTGACCGCTTTGCTGATACTTTTTGTGGTGCGGCGGTGGGGGATTACGCGGATACGGCTGGTGACGCTGATTCCGCTGGGGGGGCTGCTGTTCTTTTTGATGACGATGAATGGGAAGCTGCTGGATTTGAACTACTCGTCGCGGCCGCTGGCACGGCAGATCCAGTTGAATGCGCCGGGTGTGCCGGTGGTGGCAGTGGAGGATGTGCGGCGCGACCTGGACTATGGGCTGGCGTTCTATCGCAACCAGAAGGTGGTGCATTATGCGACGGATGGCGTGCCGGAGGAGGAACATGTGCTGGTGATTCCTACGCGGGAGGCCGAGCGGTTGCCGGGTTTGCTGCCGGGACGGGTGTATCAGCAGTTGTTCCTTTATGAGACGCAGGGGCTTTCTGTGTACCGGGTATATGCGAAGAGTTGATGCGGCGATGTAGGATTGCCGGGACATGGCTACGATTTCCAGCATCTTCGGGGCGCGGGAGTATGGACCTCAGGTTGAGGTGCTGGACTTGCGGCATTTTTCGGCGGCGCAGTTGCGGCCGCTGCTGAAGGATGAGGCTGCGCGGTGGGCCAGCCGGTTGCAGTGGGATTATTCGAAGTCGGTGGAGTTGTTGCTGGAGTATCTGGACGGGCGCGTGTTGCCGGGGTACGTGGCGATGTATTCGGGGCGGGTGACGGGGTATACGTTCAGCGTGCTGGAAGGGGCGAAGGCCGTGATCGGGGATACCTATGCGTTTGGGGAGACGGAGAGCACGAAGAACCCGGTGTGCGATACGCTGCTGCATCATCTGATCGAGATGCTGCAGGCTACGCCGGGAGTGGACAGGATTGAGTCGCAACTGCTGATGTTTCCGGTGGGTGCGCTGGCGGGGCCGTTTCTGTCGCGAGGGTTTAAGAGCTATCCGCGGTTGTTCATGATGGGGAATGTGAATGTGGATTCACATTTTGAGATGAGGCTGCCTATGGGGTTGAAGCTGGAGGTTTGGCGGCCGGAGTTTTACGATGCGGCAGCGGCGTTGATTCATCGCTGCTATGCGGGGCACCAAGACAGCGATATCAATGATCAATACCGCAGCGTGGCTGGGTCGCTGCGATTTTTGCATAACATTATCCGGTTTCCGGGGTGTGGGATCTTCGATGCTTCGAACTCGTGGGTGCTGCGGGATGAACGTGGGGAGTTGAAGGCGTTGCTGCTGAGTTCCCGGGTGCGGAAGGATGTGGCGCATGTGACGCAGGTGTGCGTGACTCCCGCGCTGCGCGGGTTGGGGTTGGGGCGGTTGCTGATGCAGCAGGCGGCGAGGGAGTTGAAGCGAGGTGGGGGGACGGCGTTGTCGCTGACGGTTACGGAGAGCAATGTGGAGGCGTTGCGGCTTTATGAGGAGCTGGGGTTTGGGGTGGTGCATCGGTTTGAGGCGATGGTTTGGGATGACTCGACGGGTTGAGCGAGCGCATACCCCAAGGGCTAAAGCCCGCTTCGTTGCGGGGCCTTATTGCCAGGGCTGAAGCCCTGGCCTACCTAGAAGCAAGAGCAACGGCAAACGCAGATTCCCTTCGGGAATGACAAACAAAAAGTGCAACTACAGCTGCAGGTCTCTCCACTGCGGCGGCAAAGTGCGCCGCCTTCGGTCGAGATGACGGAGTTGGGTGGGCTGGAAAAGAACGGTCGCGCTTAGCGCGATAGCCCACCCTGCCGCGCAAAGAGCGCGCGTCGAGGATGGGGCACCCGGCAGACGCAGATTCCCTTCGGGAATGACAACCAAAAGACGAGAGCGAGTGCAATGCAGTTTATTCGACGTGGTAGTTGGGGGCTTCGCGGGTGATGACTACGTCGTGGACGTGGGATTCACGGAGGCCGGCGCCGGTGAGGCGGATGAATTTGGCTTTGGTCTGGAGCTCTTCGATGGTGGCGCAGCCTAAGTAGCCCATGCCGGAGCGGAGGCCGCCGACTAGCTGGTAGATCATGGCTTCGAGCGGGCCGCGGTGGGGGACTCGGCCTTCGATGCCTTCGGGGACGAACTTGCCGAGGCGGTTGTTGCCACCGTTGCTCTCGCGGGCGGTGAGGGAGACGCGCTCGGAGCCGTCGGCGCGGAGGTCGTCTTTGCCCTGGAAGTAGCGTTCGCCGGAGCCTTGGGCCATAGCGGAGAGCGAGCCCATGCCGCGGTAGGCCTTGAAGCTGCGGCCCTGGTAGAGGATGGTCTCGCCGGGGGACTCGTCGACGCCGGCGAAGAGGGAGCCCATCATGCAGATGGAGGCGCCGGCGGCGATGGCCTTGGTGATGTCACCGGAGTACTTGATGCCGCCGTCGGCGATGATGGCGATGCCGCGCTGGGAGGCGGCGCGGTAGGCTTCGGCGATGGCGGTGATCTGGGGCATGCCGGCGCCGGTGACCATGCGGGTGGTGCAGATGGAGCCCGGACCGATGCCGACCTTGACGGCGTCGGCGCCCGCGTCGATCAGGGCCATGCAGCCTTCGTAGGTGGCGACGTTGCCGGCGAGGAGGTCTACGTCGGGGAAGGCGCGTTTGCACTCGGCGACGGCTTCGAGGACGCGCGAGGAGTGTCCGTGGGCGGAGTCGATGGCGAGAGCGTCTACGCGATTTTTGACGAGCTCGGCGGCGCGTTCGAGGAAATCACCTGTCGCACCAATGGCTGCGGCGACGCGGAGACGGCCTTGGTCGTCTTTGCTGGCGTTGGGGTACTTCAACTTCTTTTGGATGTCTTTGACGGTGATGAGGCCCTTGAGTTCGTAGGCGTCGTTGACCACCAATAATTTTTCTACGCGATGCTCGTGGAGGATCTGCTCGGCTTCTTCGAGTGTGGTGCCGACGGGGACGGTGATGAGGTTAGTTTTGGTCATCACGTCGGAGATGGGGATGTCGGTTTGGGAGACGAAGCGGAGGTCGCGGTTGGTGAGGATGCCGACGAGCTTGCCGTTCTTGGTGACAGGGACTCCGGAGATCTTGTAGCGGCGCATGACGTCGAGGGCGTCGGCGATGGGGCGTTCGGGTGAGATGGTGACGGGGTCGACGATCATGCCGGATTCGGAGCGTTTTACCTTGTCGACCTCGCCGGCCTGCTGCTCGATGGTGAGGTTGCGGTGGACGACGCCGAGGCCGCCTTGCTGGGCTATTGCTATGGCGAGGCGCGACTCGGTGACGGTGTCCATGGCGGCGGACATGAGGGGGGTGTTGAGGGTGATGTTTTTGGTGAGGCGGGTCTGGGTACTGACTTGTGAGGGGACAATGTCAGAGTAGGCGGGGACGAGCAGAACGTCGTCGAAGGTCAGGGCTTCGGTCAGGGTGGTCGAGATCATAATTCTTCATTGTAGCGAGTCGGCAGGTCAGCGAGTTAGCAGGTAGTGCGGGTTAAGTGGTGGTTACGGTGAATTCCGCCGGGTTTGGTCGAAAGAGACATTTTCGGGAGAGTTCCCGGACGGGACAAGCGTGGCAGGTCTAAGCTTTAGGGGTGAAAGAAGCGAAGGTAGAGACGGCCGCTGAGGGAGAGGCGATTGCTGCGAGGCCTGTGGTGCTGCTGCTGGCGGCCAAGCGGTGGATCTCGACGGCGCGTTTGGCGATGGCGCTGGAGGAGCTGGGCTGCGTCGTGGAGATGATGGCGCCCGCAGGCCATCCGGCAGTGATTGCGTGCGGGGTCCATGCGCTGCATCGCTACGATCCGCTGCATCCGGTGCCGAGTTTGCAACGCGCGCTGGCCAAGGCGAAGCCGGTTGCGGTGGTCGCGGTGGATGAGTTGATGGTCCATGCGCTGGAAGAGTTGTGGTGGACCTCGGACTCGAAACATGCCGCGGTAGCTGCGAGAGACAAGGCGACCCGGGAGCTTATCAGGCATTCGGTGGGGGACAACCGGACGCTGGCCGTGGGGCGGTCGCGGATGGAGCAATTAAAGGTGGCGCAGGAGGAGGGTGTAGCGGTACCGGAGACCGTTACGGTGGGTCGCGCGAGCGGAGTGGAGGCTGCGATGCGGCAGGTTGGGATGCCGATGGTGTTGAAGGCGGATATCAGCTCGGGGGGGCGGGGGGTGGTAATGATCGACGATGCCGGGAAGGCCCGGGAGGCCTGGAAGTCGCTGCACCGGCCGGTAAACCTGTCGCGGGCGGTGCTGCGCGGGCTGCGCTATGGGGAGTGGGCGCATCTGCGGCGGTCGGCGAAGAGGGAGACGCGCGAGATCACGGCGCAGCGGTATGTGTCCGGGCCGGAGCGCACCGGGATGGCGGTGTGCCGGGATGGCGAGGTGCTGGGCTGCGAGTGTATGGAGGTGGTGCGGACGTGGGTGGCGCGGGGGCCGTCTAGCGTGCTGCGGGTGGTTCGGGATGAGGAGATGGAATCGGCGATGCGACGGATGGTGAAGCGGCTGGGGGTGTCGGGTTTTTGCGGCTTCGATTTCATCGTCGAGCCTAAAAACGGGGAGGAGGGCAGCGGGAAGCTGTTGTTGATCGAGGTGAATTTGAGGCCGACGCAGATGGTGCATCTGCCGCTGGGCACCGGCCGCGACCTGGTGGCGGCTTATGTTCGCGAGGTGCTGGGGGTTGAGGGAGTACAAGATCGAGTGGCGGCGACGAGCGGGGAGCTGATTGCGCTGTTTCCGCAGGAGTTGCAGCGCGATCCCGAGAGCGAGTTTGCGGCGCAGGGGTACCACGATGTTCCGTGGAAGATGCCGAGGCTGATCGAGCTGGCGCTGGCCGGGATGCCGGAGGGCGTGTTGCGGTCGAAAGACAAGCGACAGCAAAAGCTGGAAGCAGATCCGCTACACCCCAGCGAGCAAAGAACGCTCGCCGGGGGCCCGGTCCTCCGGGGGTGACAAGCAAAGGGATGACAAGCAGAGAAGCAAGTGCGGTCAGTAGGCGCCGGAGCGCTTGAGGACGGCGGCGAGGGTGTGGGCGAGGATCTGGAAGTCCAGCAGGATCGACCAGTGATCGATGTAGCGGAGGTCCAGCCTGATGGCACTGTCGAAGTCGGTATTGGAGCGGCCTGAGACCTGCCACAGGCCGGTGATACCTGGCTTGACGGAGAAGCGGCGCATGAGCCAGGCTTCTGCGAAACGGTCGACATCGCGCACGGGCAGGGGACGGGGGCCTACCAGGGACATGTCGCCTTTGAGGACGTTGATGAGTTGCGGCAGCTCGTCGAGGGAGGTCTTGCGCAGGAGGGTGCCGAAGGGGGTGATGCGGGGATCGTGCTTGATTTTGAAGGTGGGGCCGGTGGTCTCGTTGAGGTGCTCGAGCTCCGACTGGAGGGCTTCCGCGTCGACCACCATGGAACGAAACTTGAACATGGTGAAGGTGCGTTTGCCCAGGCCGAAGCGCTCCTGGACGAAGAAGACGGGGCCGGGGCTGGTGAGCTTAATGGTGAGGGCGATGAAGAAGAAGAGGGGCGAGAGGAGCAGAAGGCCGAGGGCGGAGGCGACCAGGTCGAAGGTGGTCTTGAGGTAAAGGCGGTGATCCTGGCTGACCATCTGGAGGACGACGCGGTCGGCGTGGGCGGCGTCGACCATGCGGTTCTTGGCGACGTCCGTGGTGAAGATGTCGAGGGAGTACTGGGTCTGAATGCCGGCGCGTCCGCAGATGCCGACGATGTACTCGATCTCGGAGAAGCGGCTCTTGACGGGGAGGGCGATGATGACCTCGTCGATGGGCTGACGCATGAGGATTTTTTCGAGATCGTCGACTGTACCGAGCACGGGGGCGACGCGGAAGCAGTCGGGCTGGGGATCGGAGTCGACAAATCCGATGAGCTGGTACTTGAAGTCGCGATGGGTTGGAAGGTCGATGGCCAGGGAGAGGGCGCGGACGCCGGTGCCGCAGATCAGGACGGTACGACGGCGGCGGAAGGCGGGGCGAATGTGTTCCTCATAGGCGTAGATGGCGGCGCGGCCGCCGAGCAGCAGAACGGTGCCGATGGACCAGAAGGCGATGCAGGAGCGCAGCAACTCGTGGTCATTGTTGCGCAGAATGAAGACCGGGATGAGCACGACGGTGCAGGTGAGGACGACGAAGGGGACCTTCCAGAAGAAGACCCTCATGCGATGGTTCAGGCGCCACTGGTAGAGGCCGCCGACCCAGAAGATGCAGCGCCAGACCAGCAGCACCAGAACCTCGAAGGCAAGATTGCGAACGGAGACGCGGAGGCGGAGAAAGCTGGCGAAGCCACCGTGGTGCTGTTGCAGAAAGTAACTGACAACGGTGTAGAAGAGGGCCACGGTGAGTACCGTGAGATCGTAGACGCGCAGGAGCGGGGTCGCCATGCGATGGGCCGCCCGGGAGATGGGTGAGTTGAGATAGGGCGGCAGACCGGTGGCGAGGGTCAATGGATCCAAATAACCCGCCGCTGCGGGCGAACCCGCAGGGAGGCGTACATTCCCGGTGGATGTCCCAGTGGCTGATGTCGGCGTCATCAGCGCACCCCGGAACGCGGCTCTGTAATTTCCGAGCCGACACTTCCGACTTTGGCGTTATATTTCATACCTAATTTAATATGTATATGCGCAAAGTTAGTCTAACTCTACAGGTGAATGTATGCCACGGACTAAATATCGTATCTAAGATGATTCGTGGATTGAGGTGACAGGACGGCTCCGCGCGGCGGGAGTTCGACCGCGAAGATGGGAGCGGCGGGGGCGGATTCGGTACGAGTATTCCACCGGATGGCGGGGACGGCGTTGATACACTTGCCGAGAATCCACAGGTAACCTGAGTGCGCCTGCGGATAGCTGACGCGCCATGAAGAGTTATGCCCCGCCCAAGCTGCGGCAGATCGTGACAGAGGCCGTCTTCCGCAGGAAGCGTGTCTTTCTGTGGGCCTTCTGCGTGGTGATGGCGGTGGTGTCGCTGGCGACGTTTCTGATGCCGAAGAAGTATGCGGCAGAGGCCAAGCTGATGGTGCAGAATGTGCGCTCGCAGGCGCCGCTGAGCACCAGCCCCTCGGACAGGTTGGTGCAGCAGGACGGGGCAGATGCCACCGAGATCAACGGCGAGGTCGACCTGCTGGAGAGCAACGGGGTGGCGCGGCGGGCGTTGGGGCAGGACGCGAACACGCCGGTGACGAAGGCGGAAGATGCGGCGATCCGGGACTTTCAGCGGCGGTTGACGGTGGACGCCGTACACCAGACCGACCTGATCAACCTGCGGCTGTTGGCGGGTTCGCCCGAGGAGGCCAGTGCCGAGCTGCAACAGCTTCTCGATGCTTACTTTCAGGCGCGCGCAACGGCTACGCGGTCGAGCGGGGCGCAGGTGTTCTTCGAGGGCCAGGTTGAGGATGTGGGGAAGCAGTTGGACGAGGAGCAGAAGGCCCTGGCTGAGTTCGAGGTGAAGCACCAGATTGCGGACCTGGATGACCAGAAGAAGCTGCAGCAGACGCGGGTGGCGACGCTGCACGATCAGTTAGCCACGGCGAACGGCGCCGTGGCGCGGCAGGAGAGCCAGATGAGCAGCGACAAGCGGCAGCTTAGCCTGACTCCCGATCGGACGGCGACGGTGGAGCGGACGATTACGAACCAGTACTCGCAGGAGCGGTTGAATACGTCGCTGGTGGACCTGGAGAACAAGCGGAGCGAGTTGATGAAGCGGTATCAGCCGGCGGACCGGCAGATTGTGGAGATCAATGAGCAGATTGCGACGACGCGGGCTGCGATCAATGCGGCTACGACCTCTCCGGCGATGGAGACGGCGACGGATGTGAACCCGGTGTGGTTGAAGTTGCGGACTGACGTGGCCGTGGCGACGGGAGAGCTGAGCGGGCTGGAGGCGCAGCGGGCCGAGTTTCAGCAGCAGTTGAAGGAGGCGCAGGTGCGGCTGGATGAGTTGGAGCAGGCGACCGAGCCTTTCCAGGCGCTGAAGCGGAAGCTGGATGAGACCCAGGTGGACTACAACCTGTATGCGCAGCGGCGGGATGAGGCGAGGGTGTCGCAGGCGCTGGACAAGGAGAAGATGCTGGACGCAGCGCTGGTGCAGCCTCCGCTGGCTTCGCCGCTGGTGGTGCGGCCGAAGCCGGCGTTGTATATGGGTGCAGGGCTGGTCGCCGCGGTACTGCTGGGAATGCTGCTGGCGTTGTATGCCGACAACTCGGCCGACCAGGTTTATACCCCGGTGCAGTTGGATGCTTTGACCGGCATGCGCACGCTTGCGACGTTCGCCGAGGCAGAGGGCGCCGAGCGGAATGCACTGGAGTACCGGAGACTGCTGTTCGCGATACGCAGTGCGCTGGGGGAGAAGGAGGGCGAGGCTGTGGGGCGTTGCGTGGCGTTTACTTCTGCGTTGTCCGGCGAGGGTGTGACGTACCTGGCCGACAACCTGGCGACGGAGGGATCGAGGCAGTCGGGGACGAGGATAGCGGTGCTGGACATGCGGGCGCTGCTGAAGAAGTTCGAGCTGGAGAAGAATGTGAGCTTCGGGATGCGCTATGACGAGTCGAAGCAGCATTGGGTGCTGGCTCTGGACGATTCCGGGAGCCGCTATGGAACGATGTTGCGGCAGGGCGTGACGCATGGGCAGTTTACGGCGCGGCTGGCCCCGCTGCTGCGCGAGGCGCGCAAGGAATTCGACCTGATGCTGCTGGATTGCCCGAGCTTTCAGGAGTCGACGCTGGCTGGGGAGTTGGACATCTGCGTGGATGGGTATATTGCGGTGGTGAGCGCGGGCATGGCGCGCAAGCAGAATTTAGAACAGATGGCGGCGGTGTTGCGGGAGTCGCGCGCTCCGCTGGTGGGATATGCGCTGAACCGTCGGCAGTATCCGGTGCCGGGGTGGGTACACCGGTTGATCTGAGGAGGCGAAGGGACGGAATTTTGATGCAGGTGCCAGCATAGGTACTTTGCAGCGGAATGCGGGTAGAAGATCGTGGAAGCATGAGGAAGCTGCTTCTAACGGTCGCCGTGATGGGGTTCGCGCTGGGGATGCGCTGTGGTGTGCCGGTTTGCGTCCAGGCGGCGGTGGTGGGGCAGGCAGCTACAGAGCAGGCGGCTACGGAACGGAAGCCTCTGCCGGATGCCGCGGGTGTGTATACGCTGCATTCCGGGGACACCGTGGATGTGGTGTTCCGGTTTACGCCGGAGTTCAATGACGAGGTGACGATCGGCCCCGATGGGCACGCGATGCTGAAGTCCACGGGAGATATCCAGCTTGCGGGGCGGACGCTAGAGGAGATCACGCGGGAGGTTGTGAGCGACTCCACGGTGAAGCTGGTGGACCCCGAGGTAACGGTTTCGCTGAAGGACTTTGAGCGGCCGCATATTGTGGTGGGCGGCGAGGTGCAGACGCCGGGCAAGTTTGAACTGCGGCGGCCAGTGACGGCGCTACAGGCGGTGATGCTGGCCGGTGGGCCGAAGGAAGACAGCGCGATGGGGCGGGTGGTGCTGTTTCGCAGGCTGAACTCGGAGACGGCGGAGGTGCATGTGCTGAAGCTGAGCCACTACAGTGCAAAGATGCGGGCGAAGAACGACCTGCTCTTGCAGCCGGATGACATGATCCTGGTGCAGCGGGACAATACGGAGAAGTTTACGCGCTATGTGAAGCTGGCCAACGTCGGCGTGTACTTCAATCCCATCGGCAATAATGGAATCTTCTAAGGCGCGATAGCGGAGGAGTCTTCGCCGCGGACAGGGAGTGCATCGTGAAGGTGCTGCTGATGGCGTACGAGTGCAGTCCTTATCGCGGCTCGGAGTGGGCGGTGGGGTGGGGACGGCTGCTACAGGCGGCTCGCGCGTACGAGACCCATGTGGTGACCAGCGAGAAGAACTATGCCGCGTTGGAGCGGGCGCGCGGCGAGGGGCTGGTGCCGTCGAATGTGCGGTTCTACACGCCTGCGCCGGATGCGAAGCTGCGCAGGCTGGAGCGGAAGCCCGTGCTGTTCGCGTACAACTACACGGCCTACCACCAGTGGCAGAGGCTGGCGTATGCGCTGGTGCGCGAGTTGCACGCGAAGGAACAGTTCGATGTCGTACACCAGGTGAATGTGGCGACGTTTCGCGAGCCGGGGTATGCGTGGCAGCTGGGGATTCCGTTTCTGTGGGGGCCGGTGGGCGGATCGCAGAACTTTCCGGTGCGGTTTCTTACGATGCTGCCGGCGGTGGAGGCGTTCAAGGAGTTGCTACGCGGAGTGAGCAACCGGCTATCGCTGCGCTGGAAGCAGCGGGTGCGCGCAGCGGCAAAGAGTGCGGCGATGATCGTTGCGGCGAACTCCACGAACCGGCGCGACTACGAGAGGGTGTTTGGGCGGCGCGTCGAGTTGCTGCTGGAGACCGGGTTGGCTGCGGTGGAAGAGCCGGACCGGCGGAGGTTTTATGCGCGGGTTGCGGATCAAGGCGCGGGGTCGTTGAAGATTTTGTGGAGTGGGGAGTTTCAGTCGCGCAAGGCATTGCCGATTCTGCTGCGGGCGCTGGCGAAGGCGGAGTTGGAGTTCGAGCTGCGGGTACTGGGCGATGGGCCGATGGAGCGGCGGTGGAGAGGCGAGGTCGAGCGTCTTGGGCTGGGAGCGAAGGTGCAGTTCATGGGGCGGCTGCCGTTTGTGGAGGCTGTCGCACAGATGGAGTGGGCCGAACTTTTCTGCTTTACCAGCCTGCGCGATACCAGCGGGAATGTGGTGCTGGAGGCACTGGCGGCGGGGGTCCCGGTGGTGTGCTTCGACCACCAGGGCGCGGGGGACATGGTGAGTGAGGCGAGCGGGGTGAAGCTGGCGGTGAGTTCGCCGCGAAGGGCTGTGCAGGATTGGGCGCGGACGATTCGTGAACTTGCAGGAGATGCGGAACGGTTGCTGCGATTGAGTGAAGGGACGACGGAGC
>Ga0302310_10002586_pt1 | contig 14402 bp, 18 predicted proteins | sample III_Palsa_N1_2_FD_200451 | JGI IMG/M metagenome (GOLD analysis project Ga0302310, IMG submission 200451) | Peat permafrost microbial communities from Stordalen Mire near Abisko, Sweden - III_Palsa_N1_2 | ecosystem: Environmental > Terrestrial > Soil > Palsa > Peat permafrost | place: Sweden...
AACATTTCGACGGTCTCGAGGAGCTGCCGCGTCGAGCGCGCCAGTCGATCGAGCTTCCACACCACCAAGGTGTCACCGGAGCGCATGAAGTCGAGCGCGGCGTTCAGTTCAGGGCGATCCCGCCGCGCACCGCTCGCGGTTTCCTCGAAGATCTTTTCACAGCCGGCATCGCGAAGGGCATCGAGTTGCAGATGGGCCTTTTGGTCGCGCGTGGACACGCGCGCGTAACCGATCAGCATGGCTCGATGTCGGTCTGACTGAAGTCGTTGCCGACGAACAGCAGCGGTTCATTGGTCGTCTTGGCGAGCGCGTACACGGCGCAGTCGCCCATGTTCAGTTGTGCCGGATGACCTTGCCCTTTGCCGTAGCGCTGGAAGGCGTCGGCCGCGACCCGCGCCTGGGGCTCATCGAACGGCACGACGATAACCTCGATTTCCTCTAGAAATCGGTCGAGCTTGGCGAGCAGCGCCGGATGTTCCCGCCCGCGAACGACAATCTGCGCCTCGAGCAAACTCACCGAGGACATCCGCCGCACTGGATGCGCCTCCAACCCGGCAACGATTCGATCCCGGGCCGGTTCGTCTTTGAGCCATGCGAGGATCGCCGAGGTGTCGATCACCATTGTCCGCGATCGTCGTACCCCACCACAGCCTCGGCGGTACGATTGTCTGCCGGCACCTTGGCCGGTAGCGCATCGACCTCACGGGCAAGGTCTGCCAATCGGTCTCGCAGGGGTCGCTCAGAGACCACCGTCAACCCGCGGCGTCCGGCACGAGACATCAAGCTCGCGCGGACGACGCTTTCAACCGTGGTGCCTTCGGCGGCGGCGAGCTCCTGGGCGAGCCGCTCGAGGCGGGGATCGTCGATCACGATACTCATGTCGGTCTCCTGAAACTCAATCTGATACTGACCGTTTCGAGAGCTTAAATCAAGAGACTGTTTCGGGAGACTTTATTGCCGTTTCCGTCGCAATCTTGGGCGTCACCGCCGGTCTCCCCAAAACGGGGGTTTTTGAGGGATCACGCAGCAAGGGGCAAGCGAGTGTCCATGTCGAGCTCGATCCGCCCATACGGATTGACGTGGTGATAGATCAACGGCGTGAGGCCGCGCCAGTCCTCGGCCGTCATGCGATTTCGCCATGCTGGTTCATCGAGTACTTCCTGGATGAAGAGTGTGTTGACGTAGACCAGGCAGATCTGCAGCAGATGCAGCGCCAACACCCCGAGCTCCTGGTCATCGACATCGTTGGTGGCGAACTCGCCGCGCTCACCGTAGAAGATGAACCCATTGGCGCTGTTCCAGTTCTCCACGACGTTGAGCCCCTCGTGAATTTCGCGGCGCAAGGCCTCTTCGTGAAGGTTGCGACAGATGCCTTGCGCAGCATTGGACCGGTCGGCCACCGGCATATCAACTTCCGCGGCACGTACCGATTTCCGGTCGAGCGCTACGCTGAGCGGCTCGTCGGATCAAGAGCTTAGCCTTCGAACTTGTGCGATGCATCAGAGAAACCGCTACTTTCTGCACGAAAAGTACGCGACCCCCACAAAGCGCAGCCCGTTATCCGATCAGAACAGTTTGCGCAATGAGATTCCCACGGTGCGGCCGTACGGATCGAGAAACGCTGGCTGATAAATCTGCGGTGTCGCGCCGGTACTGTTGTGGATGTCCTGGCGCCTATTGAAGAGGTTATTCAACGCCAGCGTCACGCGCGCGTTTCGGGCCCATCTTTTTCCTAAGAAGCGCTGCTGCAAATTGACGAACAACCGGGTGTCGAGGGTCAGCAGAGATGAGTAGTAGAGCGCGCCCTCGCCGTTGCCACTGTCGAGCACCGTGGTGGGACTGGTCCAGATGCCAGACACTCTGAAACCGATTCCGTTATCGATCACCCCACCGTTGAATTGAAACTGATGCCGGGGCTGGCCCCCGGCGCCTATCGACCCTCCATTGAGCAGATCGATCTGAGGGCTGCCAGGTGTCAGGCGCACGGTGTCCATGAAATACCAGCTGTGATAGAGCGATACGTCGAGCTGTGCGCCATTACCACTGCCGAAACCGCCGCCGCCACCGCGTCCACCTCCCCGGTTTCCCGGTCCGCCGGCTCCCGGCGGCCCTCCACCGCCCAAAGCACCGGCGCGTGCGCCTGCGCGCCCGCCACCACCACCCGGCCCACCGAATCTGCCACCGCCGCCGCCGGGCGGTCCGAATGGACTGGCGTCTGCTGCGCGGGAGCCGTTAACCACGACCTCATCCAGACTTTGCGAGTCCGGGGGGGCGGGAGGAGGAGGCGGCGTGGAACTGTCAGTGGCTGCGAGGCCCGCTTGGGTCGACGAGTTCCCTGGGTTACATTGACCGCTGCTCTGCGCGTTGGCCGGTCCATTGCCCGGAGCCGTCGCTGTACCGTTGTTCTGTGGAGTGCATGGTGTGTTGGGCGGCGCATTGGATTGACGGTTGTTTTGTCCGTTCGCTTGTGCAGCACCCTGCGCGGTGGTCGCTCCGTTGCCTTGGGCATTCACTTGGTCGTTGCCCTGCCTCTCCATCTCAGTCGACTGACGTTGACGAAACCCATGTGTCGGATCGAAGTCAGCTGGCGATCTCGCGCCAGTAGGACGTGGCGGCCGCGTCGGCTCGCGCAGTACCTTGGTAAAGTTGAATCCCCAGCGAAGATCGCGGCGCGCCTCTTGAGAGAAATTCACAGCTCGATTGTCGACCTTGATCAGCTCGTCATCGTCGTTACGCTCAAACTGCTCCGGAAATGCCGCCTCGAGTGCCGAGGTCGCTGTAGTGAGCGAACCAATCGCGTTGCGCGTCACACTGTCGATATAACTGGCCGTAAAATTCAGTTTGGTCTTGGGCTTGTCGATGGCGTTCCACGTCGCACCAAGCTTGAAAACGTGGCGATCATCCGCCTTGAGATCCGAGTTGCCGCCGGATATCTGGGTTACCGTATCGGTCTGCCCCACCACGTAGTCGTAGACACGAATGTTTGGCGTATTGACCAGAGGCCCGTCGAGTTGTGCCAGCGTCGGCACCTGGTGGTCTTGATTGACGGTCGCTAAAAAACTTAAGCTCGAGACCGGCATCCAATGCAGACCATAGCCGACGGTGCTGAGGTCACCGTAGCCGGATACTTGAGTCAGTCCCCCGGTGACATTGACGCTGGTATCCCCCAGGAAGCCGAGAACGTGGTTGAGGCGGCTGGTGATGGGATAGTCCACGCTGATCTGCTCGTTCCCCTGCGTGCGGCTGGAGCTTGTACCGACCTGCCCCGTACTGTTCGCATTCAAATCGCTGTAGTTGGCACCGAACTGCAAGCTGCTCGTGACGTTGCCGGCGCGCACCGTGAACAGCGTGCCATTTGCAAGGAAACTGCCGCTGGCGGTATTGGTGATCGCCGTCGCGTCCTGGGCGCCCAGCGGGCCCAGCAGGGACAGCGGCAGTACCCCATACGGGTTGACCTGGCCGGCATTGACCGCCGTCTGCAAATTGGCCGTCTCGTATGTGCGTTGCGTTTCGGTCAGCGCGTCGCTGTAGTCATAGGTGCCAATGAACGACAAGCGCCACGTGTCGGGGAGGTCCGCATTCAGGGTGATGCCCGCATGCGCGGTACCCGTATTGGCATCTTGATGCAACGTGGCGCCCGACAGATAGCGATCGACCATCGCGTCAATATCTTCCTGTGCATACGGCGAGCTCGCCGGGACATCCAAGGTGGCCGCCGGATAGCCGTCCTTCGCCCGCGTAGTTTGATAGGTCGCCATGGCGTTGAACGACACTTGCAAGGCCTGCGACAGCGTGCGGGCGAGGACGCTATTCAGTGAATACGTATTGGTGGCCGGCTCGAGCGTACGTGCGCCGCTATCATTGCCGATCGAACCGGTGGGATCGCGGACCGTCCCTGCCGTCGATGAGACGCCGCGGTCGCTCTCGAGAATGGACTCCTGTGTCCGTACGCGTGCGACGACATTCACCCGGTCGTTGTCATGGATGCGACTGTAGTTTGCGTCCGCCATGTCGGACTCTCCACCACCATCAGTGGATTCGCTGCCATTGAGGTCGAATAATTTGGCGCGAAAATACCGTCGCAGAATGATGTTGACCACCTTCTGCTGGGCGCCGTAGCCATATCGCAATGCCACTTCTTCGGGCAGGATGTCAACACGCAGGATCGATTCGGTCGGAAGGTCCCCCACTTCATTGACGCCCGATACCCGCTTCCCATTGACAAGGATGATCGGCGCGGTGTTGCCTCGACCTTGATCGCTCTGTGTCTGCTGAGCAATATCGTTGAGCAGATCGTTGATCGTGCTGTCGCCATAAGCGGCAATCTGGGCCGGATTGAGTCGGTTTTCGGGTGGAATATCACCAATCACGGCCCCAGGCACAGCGGCTTCGACGACGATCTCGTCCAATGGCTGCTCCACCTCCGGATCAGCGCCCGGCGCTGAGGCAGCTGCTTGCGCGGTCGATGGGCTCGGTCCGGCGGAGGCGGCGGAAGCGGGTCGTAGCGCAGCCACGGCAATCGTTGTGGCCAGTGCAAGGGGGATTCTGCGGAGAGTGGCCTTGATGGCAAATGAAACTTGACTCATTCGATAGTTCTGCCTCCAGCGCGCAGCGGGGGTGAGTGGACGGCCTTGGATGCGTTAACCCTATATAAAGCTACGCGGCATTCACGTCACAGACTGTGGCTGATACAGGCGGCCCAAACGAGGCAACGAACGCGTGGCGACGCGGCAACGCATACTATAGTGCGGCAATTGCGGCAACCGTTCTAGCGGGTTTATGTCGAGAAGTGTCAACGGCGAACTAAGATCTCAAATCCTGGCGAGTCATCCGCTGTCGATTGAAACCGTTTCTACTGTTGGGGTGTAGACCCGTTAAGGACCAAGATAGGGGCCGCGGAGAAACCAGGAGGCGACCTGTGCCCATGCTAGTTTCCGTGGAGTTTGCCGATACCGGTACGAAGACCGGCACACATCGAGTTCTCGTCGTCGGTGGCTGCAGCGATGCCACGGCAGCTGGCGATATCGGCATCAGTCTCGAGGAAGCCAAGACGCTTCTGAGGGCGCTGCAGTGGGAATACGTTGCGGCGCAGTGATCTATCGAGACGCGCCAACGGATATGGGCGGTGTATGAGACATAGTGCCCGGAATTCGTAGGTGTCGAAACTGCCCCGTAAGTGGGGATCGACTTAGAGCGAATCCAAAACAAGGTTGACCATTGCGCCGACGGCTGGGGCCATGCCGGCCGAGTTGCTAGCCTATGCGCGCAGGGGGGGATGCCCTTCAGCGGTCAGATAAATGAAGCACCGCTTTTGCCCGCATCGCGCTTTTCTGGTGGTATTTTTCGGCGCGGCTGGTTTTACGAAGTGACCAGCCGCCGAGTCATTGCATTCGCCCCTTAACTCATCCGCACTGGCCTGCGCATGTCCCATGGCCATAGCTAATCTATCGAATGCGAAACAGCTATTGGTTTTTGCCCAAGGAAGCCAATTGGCGGCCCGATAGCTTTTTGCTGGCGTCGTTCCTTAAAAACTTCACCCGCCGCCACAAGCAGCGGTATTCTAGGCATGACGATTTTTGTGGGCGCGCGGCTTCGGTGGGCGGCACGCGCTGGCGAACCGTTTCGAATGGTGGGGTGAATGCCCAAGACAGATCGGCTGACGGGGAGATATAGCCGTGTCCGGCTGCCAATTCGACGTTTTCCGCGGCGAATATCAGGGGCCGACATCTTTGACCCCACCAATAGAAACGATCCCAACGACATCCCTACACGTCGGCGTGGCAGTTTTTTGGGCACTTGCAGCTTGTGCAGCCGCCACCGACGGTGAGCCCGGTCGGTTCTCATGGCGTGACCGCGGCGCGCCTAATATCCGAGTTTCATTCCCGGCAACAGGCCACCGCGTTCGGTCCCAACGATCGGGCAGTTGATCACAATGGCCGTACGCGTAACCGCAACTTTGCCAGCATCCTGGGCCGCCAAAATGGCCTCTTCGGACGAAAGCAGCTCGCTATTCCTCCCACCCACAATCCTGACGGCATACAAAATCCACAGTGGGCTGTACTGCGCGTCGCTGCTTAGCGGACCGACGGGATTGGGAATAGAAGCGAACACTGCGTCTTGCTCACCATTCGGGAATTTGTAGACTCGCTCTAGAACGTCTTTCTGCTCCGGGGGCTTGGGATACGTCGGAATAGCATCTCTCATGCGCAAGGCCAGATTGACGCCGGCGCCGCGCGCCATGGGTGGGTCAGTTATATCGGTCGTGATGTAGTAGATGCGTTCTCCGTTGTACCAACCCAACGAGACCGGCATGGATATTGTCTCCGGCCTACGGATACCTCCAGACGCGGCGCATCCGGAAAGCAGTAGCACGACGCCTATTGTGACGGACGCTATCGCCGCTACCCATATCGCGCGCGTTTTCATTGTCTTCCTCCCTTCGGTTCCCCGCGACGAGAACGGTCCGATCCCGATTGATTGCATAATTCATGTACTACCACTTCACTAGCGTGGATTGGTCGTCCTTGAGTTCGGTATTCACTGCCGGCGGTCGACTACATACCCGCCAAACGCGCAAGCATCATTCCCAGTCCAACGAGGGAGGCAAGCCAGCACAGCGTGCGCAAGTAAGACACTCCCGAAAGATAGAGGGGCAGATAAACAATGCGCGCCACAATCCAGATTGTCGCCCCCAAACCGCCCGTGTGGTGCGTCGCGATCAGACCGAGATCGACTGCGACAAAAGGGGCAAGGTTTTCCACGTAGTTGCGAAGTGCCCGGGTGGCCCGTGGAAATAGCTGTCCTTTGGGTTCACGCTGGACGTCCCGGGGACCAGAAAGATACGGAAGACCGAGCGCGCCCCCGGCGAACGCGCCTTGCGTAAAGACATGCGCGTACCAAAGAAGGATGCTCAGTTCCAGGCAGACCAGTTCGCTCATCTCTCAACTCCTCGTAGGCTAAATTCTATTACTTTGTCGCGTAGGGAGTTGCAGCAGCCCACAGAGCATCTGCACCCAGGCGGACCTTAAAATCAGGATTCGAATACACATAGCGTATCGTGCCGGTTCGGTCGATGATGAAGACGGACGGAACAGGGAGCTCGTGTAGCGGCTCGCCAGTGGTGGAATTTAGATCGACCCCAAAGCCCTTCATCTTCGCGATCGTTGCGTCATCCAGGTGGAAGGCGATATGAAACGCCTTTGCGGCCTCGAGCCGGCTATCCGACAGTAGGGTATAGTCGATATGCTCGGATTTCAGACTGGAGTACAAGATGGCCGGGCGATCGGTGCTCAAAAACACGATCTCGAAGCCTTTCTGCCGGAGCTTCGGCTCGACCAGACGTAGATCGCTCAGCTGCATATTGCAATACGGGCACCAGCCGCCGCGGTAGAAGATCACCACAGTTGGCTTCTGATAACTCTCAGCGCTGAACGTCCGTAGAACCCCGTCTTTGGTCTGAGCGCTGAATGTTGGCGCCCGCATACCCACCGCCAGAGGCTGAACCTGAGCGGGGTCGCTCGGAATGTCCGCAAAGGCGCTCACAGTCCACAGAGCAGCGGCGAGTATGATGAAGTGACTTTGAATATGCATAGGCATCTCCGATCGGTGAAACACTCATCGCGGTGAACACGCACTGGCGTCCGCTAGGGCGCCTCGGTATGACGGAACAGGTGACGGCGAGCTTCAGTGTCCATTTCCGTTTTAAACGTGTAGCGTTCTTTGAGGGCTTCGGCCCGAACCGCAGCCGGCCGGGCATTCACAAGGTCCAGCCAGCGCTTCAGGCGCGGCAGTGTGCTCCACGCATCGTCGCCGAGAATGAACGGAACGGCTCGCACCCACCCCCACGCCGACATGTCCACAATCGTGTAGGCGGCTCCCAGCAGGAAAGGACCGGTGGCGAGCTGTGCATCCAGGATGCCGTAGTGCCGGCGCGCTTCAAATGCATACCGGTCAGCCGCATAGTCGAGGCCCTTCGGCGCGTGATGCTTGAAATGCACAGCCTGCCCGGAATACGGGCCGATGCCGCTGGAAATGAACATCAGCCACGAGAGCATTTCGCCGCGCGCCTTGGGAGTGTTCTCGGGGAGAAACTTCCCGGTCTTTTCCGCCAGGTATAACAAGATTGCCGTGCTGTCGAATACACGCACATCGCCATCCGTGATGACGGGCGTCTTGCCATTCGGGTTGATCGCCACGAAGTCCGGCGCAAATTGCTCGCCTTTGCGAGTGTCCACCGGCACGACCTCGTACGGCAAACCGGACTCTTCCAGGAACAGAGCCACTTTGGCGGGATTGGGCGCGGGACGGTAATAGAACTTGATCATGATCAGTGTCCTCGTTGTTTGTGTGGGTCACCGGTGCAAGTTGCTCAGACTTCAGAAATTCCGCCGTCGATACGCAGTTCCGTTCCGGTTGTGAAGCGCGATCCATCCGCCGCATAGTAGAGCGCCGCGGCGGCTATTTCTTCCGGCTCGCCCGCCTGGCCGAACTGGCCGTTCGCGGCCATTTGCCCAAAGCCCACAATCTGTTCCGAACTCAGCCCCATTTTCAGGCTGATCGGAGTGTTGATGGGGCCCACGGTAATGGTGTTGAGCCGGATGCGACGCGGCGCCGACTCTGCTGCCAAACTGAGTCCGAAGGAGCGCAGGGCCGCTTTGGTGGCTGCGTAAAGGCTCAACGCGGGCATTCCCTGCACCGCAGCTAGGGATGACGTAAGAATGATCGACCCGCCGTCTCGGAGGACAGGTGCCTGCGAGGTTGATCAGCAAGTACGAGCGGCGCACATCGACGCGAAACAGCTCATCGAAGTGCGCTTCATCTGCCGCGGCGAGAGGAGCGATGCCGGCGTTGACAAAGAGGACGTCAATACCGCCGTGCTTGCTGCTGACGAGATCAACCAATGCCTTTGCCGCCTTAGGGTCGCCGGCGTCAGAGACGATGGCCTTCACATAGGGCATTGCCTTGCGCACTGCGCCAACGCTACCGTCGCTCGAACCCGTCACGATGACCGTGGCCCCCTCCTCATGGAGGAGCTTGGCGGTGGCGGCGCCCATGCCGCTCATGCCACCGTAATGAGTGCGACTTTATCCTTCAAGGAATTCATTGGGCGATCTACGAATATGGTTATGTAGCAAGTGCCACAGAATAACAGTGGAAGACAGTTCAGATCAAGGCTATTCTTTGGCGGTTACTACAGTAATCGAATTGGAGTGGTGTGATGGCGCGAACCTTAGAGTTCGACTACTCAAAGGCGATTGAGAGAGCGACGCGGCTTTTCTGGAAGAGCGGTTACGCCGGTACATCGCTGCGCGAGCTGCTGCGAGCGATGGGGATCGGCGAGGGCTCCTTCTACAACTCCGTAAAGAGCAAGAAGCGGGCGTATCTGGAATGCTTGAAACATTACAGCTCGACCATCGGTCGCCACCGCGGCGAGGCGTTCTTTTCAGCACCCACCGCCGCGTCAGGAATTCGGGCACTGTTTAAGACGGTGCTTGACTGTCTGGACGATCCGGGCACGCCCTCACGACTGTGCCTGATGGCGGGCAGCGTTAACCGCGACGTGTTGGCGGAGCCCGATCTGCGCCGCTACGTTTATGACCAGCTGTCGACGCTGGCGGAGCGGATGATGGCGCGACTTGCGGCAGACCAGGACGCAGGATTGCTGGCACCGGATTTGGAACCGCAGGTGGTGGTGCCGATCATCATTACGTATCTGCAGGGGTTGTGGCGTATGGCGCTTGTCTCCTACGATCGAATCAAGTTTGAGCGGCAGATCGACACATTTCTGACTGGACTCGGACTTTGAAATTCTTTGGCCGGCCGAGCCGCCGAACGCAAGTCGAACCCGTTGCCCGGCCTACGCCTTTTAGGTCTATCGATCGACTTCTCAAATACCAATACCATCCGAGGAATGTTCCATGACCACGTCCACCGGGAGTGACAACCAACCGCCCCACTATCTACCGCCCACTGTGTGGAAACCGGATAAGCCGAGCGGCGGCCAGTTTGCGAACATCAATCGGCCTGTCTCCGGCGCTACTCACGAGAAGGAGCTGCCGCGCGGCCGACATCCGCTGCAGCTCTACTCGCTGGGCACACCAAGCGGCGTCAAAGTCACCATCATGTTGGAAGAGCTGCTCGCCGCCGGCCACGCCGGCGCCGAATACGATGACCGGCTGATCAAGATCGGCGATGGCGATCAGTTCGGCATTTGCTCTCCGCCGGCGGGATTTTGAAGGCGTCATCTTGGAGAACATTCGGGCCAGAGCGAATTTTCTAATTTTATTAATTCCAGGAGTGTTGGAAGGGTGCGAGGCCACACGATCGGAACTTGTCGACACGACCCCAATTCACGCGGCGATGCTTTCCGCCTCAACCGCCTAATGAATGCTCGGCGGGTGAGACTCGATAGATGCAGCCAAATCAAGCGTAAGCAGTCCGTGCGAGCGCTGCGGCTGCGCCCGCGGTCCCGCGGTCGACAACCGCAAGGAGGCAGCGCTTTGCTTCGGCCGCGTCACGCGTGCGATCAAAGAGTTTCTGCGCTTCAATGAAGGCGACGGTCCAGGTTGATACGATAAGTCCGGCTGCAAGATGAGCATTCGGATCGCCGGGCGGTTGGTTGCTGGTATCGGCCAACACTAACGCCAAGGCGCGGGTAAAATCGTCTCGCATCTCCCGCGCGCGCGCCTTGAGGGCCTCAATGGCCATGGCCGTCTCGATGAACCAACTCGTGCCTCCGGACAGCATCACGAATTCATGGTTCTGCGTAACATCATTCACTTTGCCGGCACTCCACCGTGAGAATGGCCAGCGAGAGGGTAACGAATCAGAAGCTGCTCAACCGCCGTCGCGATACCGTACTGCTCAACCTGGCGCTCGCGGCAAGCTACCCAACAACTCACGCGAGAAACGTTTTGCACCAAACCCGGACGAATGACACTATCCCCGTAACCCGGGAGGGGGGATGGCTTCATCCAGCAGGCGTTGCGCATAGATGTCTTCGTCAAGGGCCGACGACTCCCGACGCTGTAATTCATATGAATCCTTGAGCTGTTAATTCGGCTGTTTACGAGCCCGGTACTCTTTCACCTGGATGCGCGACGAAGTCGCCGCCGGCTATCGTGCTCGCGGCGATCGGACCGTGCCAGGGTGCGTTAGCGCACAGAGGCCACGGCGGATTTATGCAATTGTTACAACGCATTCTAACGAAACTAGGAGTAACCGAATGGATACGTACGCTCAAGCGCCGCGCCGCGTATTCATCGATCTCGTAGAGGACCTCTCGCCGATGTCTTCGATGGATCCCCGTATCGATGCGGACGTTGCACGCTCGGAAAGCAATATCCTGCAGTGGACGGCGTATCTGCCCGATGACTGCGTCAAAACGATGATTCAAATGGGTTGGGATGTAACTACCTGAGGAGTCATACTACAACGCGTCATGCGCAGGGCATTCGGCGGGTGGCGCGCTGATGAAGCGCGACGCCGTCGCCCGTCACTCAAAGTCTTATTCACGACAGGCTATACACGAAATGCCGTCGTCCATATTGGCGTGCTTGACCCGGGGGTTGAAATGATTGGCAAGCCGTTTACCTTGGACGCGCTTGCCGTCAAAGTCAGGCATATTCTCGAATCCCCACTGACCCTGACGTAGGCGAAAAGGGAGATCATCGATCCATTTTTTAAAGAAGCGGAAGGCCACGCCCAATGTGAGCCGATGTTAAGCGTGTCCTTTTTATTGATCGTTCTGCTAAATCGACATTTTACGTACGGACCCGGAACAAACCTGGGGGTGGCTGTCACAAATCGACCGATCTTGATGACTCCTCGTTGACCGCTGGCGTGCTAGTGGCTTTATACGGATCGCAGGCAGCCGCCGACGACAACGCGTTGCAAGAGGTCGGGGTTCGCGTCAGGGATCCGCGATGCCGGCGTCATCGGACCCGTCCGCCGGCGCCGGCTGCACGGTGATGGTCTGCGGCTGGCCTGCCCGGTAAACGGTGACGGTGCCGCCACCCTGGAGCATCTGCTGCAGGTTCGCGTCGGCGCTCACTTCCCCGCCGTTGACCGCGGTGACCAGGTCGCCGGGATGCAGGCCCAGCCGGGCGAAGGCGCCACGGTTGCGTCCGGGGAACACGCGCACACCTTCGATGGTTCCTTCCCCTGCGTCTTCGCTGCCGAGCGCGCCCGCCCGCACGGAGTCGTCCATGCCGGCCGGCTGTGTCTCCCCGCCCGCGAGGGCATCCGCCGGTAGCGCAGTGCGCGGCGGGCGGCCGACGGCGGGCGCGGATTCCTGTGGTGTTTCGCGGGTTGCGGTTGCGGCACCGAGGCGCGAGAGGGCGCCCGCGGCACGGAAGGTCCGAGCTTGAGTCATCCCCGCGGGTACGAGGTTCCGCCGCAGGTTGTCGATCGCAAAACCGATTATTACGCCTAGCCCGATGACCAACGCCAGGCGAACGCTGGACGGCAGGCGCAGGACAACTTGGCGCAGCGCTGCGAAGCGGGTGGAAGAGCGGAGGTGGGCGGTGGGGGCCATCGTTGGTCTGCGGCGGGGCGGTCGGTTACCGCAAGTCAGTTACTGCAAACAGTGTACTGCAGGCCGCACCGTCGGGGCAGTCCTCGCGGGCGCAATGTGGGTCATGTGGCTGCAACGGAGAATTCACCTCGCAGTCACCGCAGCGAAACATGCAACAGCGACATTCTTGCGCTGGCAGCATCGCCCAATATCGCAACGGAAAGTAACAATGAAACGCAGAAAAAAGCTGGCCCACTTGGCCATGATTCCGACGGCGGCGCTCATGCTGTCCGCCAATACGCTAAGCGCCATCGCCGGCTCGCCCTTCGATCACGCGCCGACCGCGACGCCGATCAAGCACGTGGTCGTGCTGTTCCAGGAGAATGTCTCCTTCGACCACTATTTGGGCACTTACCCGAACGCCCTGAACGCCCCCGGTGAGCAGCCTTTCAATGCCTACCCGGGGACTCCGAGCGTGAACGGCTTACCGCCGTCCCTGCTGACCCAGAACCAGAACGTCTCCACTCTCGGCGTTCAGGTCAACCCGCAGCGCCTGTCGCCCGCGCAGGCCTACACCTGCAGCCAGAGCCATAACTACACCCCGGAGCAGACGGCGGTGGACAGCGGCCTGCTGGACAACTTCCCTGCCGCCACCGGCCGTACGACGAGCGAGGGCTGCGCGGCCGATGGTTCCACCGTGCTGGACTACTACGACGCCAACACCGTGGGTGCGATTTGGCGCTACGCCCAAAACTACGCCCTGAATGACAATTCTTTCGGCTCTAACTTCGGTCCTTCGTCGGTCGGTGCGATCAACCTGGTGTCGGGCCAGACTGGCGGCGCCGTCACGCACTTCGGCGGCGGCAGCACAGCGTCCTACCCAGCGGGCACGGTGGGTGCCGGCCTGACCGTGATCGGCGACTTCGATGCCTACCTGGATGACTGCGGCGGGGACGCCGGCGGCACCAGCACGGGCACGACCACGCTGGAAATGACTAGCAAGAACGTTGGTGACCTGTTGAACGCCAAGGGTGTGAGCTGGGGCTGGTTCCAGGGCGGCTTCCGCCCCACGACAGCCTCGGTCAATGGCAGCGTGGCCCAGTGCCACGACGGGCGCGTGCCGCACCAGTATCCGAGCGTCAATCCGACGGTCGTGGTGCCCAATCCCGTCCCGCCGTTCCTGACAGGGACGGACATCCACACGCCGGCTACTAGCTCCACCAACTACGACTACGTCTCGCACCACGATCCCTTCCAGTTCTACGCCTCGACCCGCAACTCGCATCACCTGCCGCCGAGCTCGGTGGCGGCGATCGGTCAGCAGGACCCGGCCAACCACCAGTACGACACACGGGACTTTTTCGCCGCACTGAGCAGCGGCCACTTGCCGGCGGTGTCCTTCGTTAAGGCGCCCTCGGCGTACAACGGTCATCCGGGCAACTCGGACCCCACGGTGGAGCAATACTGGTTGACCCAGACGGTTAACGCCATCATGCAGTCGCCGGACTGGGAGAGCACCGCGATCATCATTGCCTACGACGACTCGGACGGCTGGTATGACCACGTGACCGGTCCCATCGTGAGCCCATCGCAAACCAGCGCGGATGTCTACTCTAGCCACGGTTGCGGGAACGCCGCCGGCGCTGCGCTCGCCATCCCGGGCCGTTGCGGTTACGGCCCGCGTCTGCCGCTGCTGGTGCTCTCACCCTGGGCGAACCCCAACTACGTCGATCACACCCTGACCAACCAGGCGTCCATACTGAAGTTCATCGAGGACAACTGGAACCTGGGCCGCATCGACGCGACCGAGCTGCCGCCGGGCGCGGGGTCCTTCGACCGGACCTCCGGATCGCTGCTGGGCATGTTCAACTTCAAGGCGTGGCCGTCG
>Ga0302310_10002596_pt1 | contig 14364 bp, 14 predicted proteins | sample III_Palsa_N1_2_FD_200451 | JGI IMG/M metagenome (GOLD analysis project Ga0302310, IMG submission 200451) | Peat permafrost microbial communities from Stordalen Mire near Abisko, Sweden - III_Palsa_N1_2 | ecosystem: Environmental > Terrestrial > Soil > Palsa > Peat permafrost | place: Sweden...
GCTATGGCTACGACTGGGTCGCGGTGGCCTCGGACATGGCGATGATGACCGGCCGCGCGCTGGAATGGGTCACCGCAATGGGTGGCGATGCAGGCGCCCTCACGACGGCGGCCTATTAAGGATCGGTTGGATTTGGACCGGTTAGGAACACCCGCTCATCCCGGCGAGTGCCGGGACCCAGGGGTCACAGACCCTTTTTGGTGCCGGGGGTCCCGGTCCTTAGAACGGCCACTAGGCCGGAATTCCGTACGGATCAAGCAGCACCCCTCGGCGAGCGGCTGCGCCAGCGCCGCCGCAATCGCGGCCTCACTCTTGCGGAGGCCGCGAAGCTGATCGGCGTGCGGCGGTGGACGTTCGGGCTCTGGGAGAAAGGGATGCAGGAACCGCGCGCGGGACTGCGCTCGGCGATAGCCCGCTTTCTGGAATGAAAATGCGAGCGCGAGGCAGGCCGCCTCGCGCTCCGCTCTTGGGTCATCGCTGTCCATCATCGCTCGGTTCGACGTTTCGCCCGGTGCCGTTTCGCAACCACCACTCGATGACGGCGTCTGCGAACTGGTATTCCATCGTTCGCAACTCGACGATTTCCTCGTCGGTGAGCGTCAGGGCAAGCGGACCGAGCAGCGCCTTGAAGTCTTCAAGGGAAATCATGGCGAAGTGGCGAGGGACGTGTCGGAGTTCCAGCTCCTCGACGGTCCCTGGCGTGATGAGAAACGGGCTACCTCGACCGGGTAGTCGTCTATCGCTGCGGTCGTGAGCACGTTCGACCTAGCACGACTCCGAATCCTACGGCGCCGAGGCCATTTTGGCGAATCCCACGCGCCACGCGCGCCCGTTGAAAACGGGATCGCGAATGGAAGGTAATGGTGTTCAGACCTCGGCGTCATCCTCTCATGGTGCCGCGTCGAAGGATGTCTGTGCAGGCGTCACTTTGGACGGCGAAAAGTGACGCCTACCGCTCTCCCGAGCGCCCCGTACGATAGGCGCATGATCACCAATCAACCTAAGACACCGACCATCTCGCGCGCGCTCGACGACGGCACGCTCATTGAACTCGTCTATGATCCAGTCGCGCACACGACAGCTCTTGCAATCGCCGGCCCCGACGCAGGCGCATCGGTCGTGCCGTCGGTTACACTGCCGAATGGCGAAACGCTCATCCCGTACGCCGCCGACAACAATCTGATCGCCAGCGGCTGCGTGCTGCTTCCGTCAGCCATCGGCGAGTACACCGACAAGGCGACCCTCGTCGCCGAGGTCCGCGCCTTCCTTCACACATACGTCGACCTGCCGGACGCGTTCGAGGCCATCGCCGCGCACTATGTCCTGCTCTCCTGGGTGTATGACGCCTTCACCGACCTGCCATACCTGCGCCTCCGTGGCGACTACGGCACCGGCAAGACCCGCGCGCTCCTCGTGCTCGGCGCGCTTTCATACAAGTCGTTCTTCGCCTCGGGCGCCTCGACCCCATCGCCGATCTTCCACATCCAGGACCGCTTTCAGGGGACCCTTGTCCTCGACGAGGCAGACTTCCGCTTCAGCGACGCGTCCGCCCAGCTCACCAAGATCCTCAATAACGGCACGACCGCCGGCCTCCCTGTGCTCCGGACGATGACCAACCGGAACCGGGAGCTTAACCCCCAAGCCTTCCGCGTCTTCGGCCCCAAGATCGTCGCGATGCGGCACCGGTTCTCGGACCTCGCGCTTGAGAGCCGGTTCATCACAGCTGATACAAGCGGGCGTGCGCTCCGATCCGACGTGCCGGTGCATTTGCCGCCGCAGTTCGCGGGTGAGGCCCTGGCCCTTCGCAACAAGCTCCTGGCTTGGCGGCTTCGCTCACGTTTCTCGGTCGGTCCCGACCTTACGCGCCAGGCCGAAGGTGTCTCTCCGCGCTGCCGGCAGTCGTCCTGGGCGCTGCTGTCGCTCGTTGACGACGCGGGCCTGCGGGAGCGCATTAGGCGCGAGCTTGTGGGCGAAGAGGCGCGCGTTTCTAGCGAGCGCGCCGACTCATACGATGCCGCAATGCTCACGGCGGTCATCGCAGCTTTCGAGGGATCATTAAACTCCTCCGCATCGGTCCAGGACATCGCCGAGCGGTTCAACGTTGCGACGGCGGACGAACTGGGACGCGCCATGACTAACCGGTGGGTTGGGAGCTTTGTCAGACGGCTTGGTCTTGCGACTATGAAGACGGGCGGGGTCTATGTCGTGCCGGCGACGGAACTACCGAAAGCGCGCGTGCTCGCGCTGCGCTTCGGCGCGCTTGAGGCGGCATGAGCTTCGCGCATGTCCCTGACCTCCACGATGGCCTTTCCGCTGTTCACAGTGTCCCCGTGGATAACCACTCATTTCCGCACTCAGCGTCGGAAAGCGACGCCGTGTGCAAACAGGCTCGGCAGGCGAGCATGAAGGTATTAGCCGATTAGTCCTTTCATGTATGACGAACAGTTCCTTCAACTACGTGCGCACGTTTAGAAAGCGGCATGCCCTCTCGAAGTTCGAGTTGGCGTTCCTCATCGGGCAACGTTCCGACTCAGCCGTTCATTGGTTCGAACGAGGCGACCGAAAGCCTACCCTTGAGGCGGCGTTAGCCCTTCAGATCCTTTTCAGCCAGGTTCCGCACCAACTCTTTCCAGGCCTCTATGAAGCCGTGGAAGAGCGGGTCATGCGCCGGGCTGCGCAAATGTTACGGGACCTCGAAGGCCGACGCGACCGCAAGTCGGAGGCCAAGCGCGAGCTGCTTGAGCGGTTGCCGCAGCCGGGCGCTAACGACATTGAGCTATGAGCGCGCTCGCTGACCGCGCCTTCGCGCTAGGCATCCATCCCACGGCACGCGGCTTTGGTTGGGCTGTTCTCGATGGTCCCTTCTCAGCCTTTGATCATGGGCTTTTCACGACCACGGGCCGCGATAAGAACCATCGGTGCATAGCTCGGCTTGACCGCCTCATCGACGAGTTTGCACCGGAAGTGCTCATCCTTGAGAGCTTCGATAAGGAAAGCTCGATGCGTTCCGAGCGCATCAGGGAACTGTGCCTCTCGATCGTGAACCTGGCCGCTGATCGCGGCGTGTCGATCGCCGTGTACCGAAGGTCGGATGTGCAGGAAGCGTTCGCTGGCGTCGGTGCGCGGACACGTGAAGAGGTCGCGGCCGCGACGCTCCGCAACCTGCCGATGCTCGACGCGCGCAGGCCAGAGAAGCCCGCGCCGGGCGACGGCGAGGACAAGCGGATGGCGATCTTCACCGCCGCCGCCCTCGTGCTCACTTGGTATCACTTTGGGACCCTGGGGCTCTTCGATGATCTGGGGAGGGCGGCGTAGCGCCGACCGCATCGACAACGCCACGGCGCAAGCCGTGGCGTTTTTGTTTTCCAGCCCCATGACTGCCTGAAGGCTCCACGCCTGACGTACACCGGGCCATCAAGACTCCGGGGTCATATTCATGATCTCATTGCGGGCCTCGAGGGCGCGCGCGTGCCACTCGTCCACGTCGTCTTCGAGAATTGCGTTAGAGCTGCCTTGCTCGTGCAGAAGCTTCCCGGCGGCTTTGGCATAGCTTGGTGCCAGAGCGCAGTCATTGGCTAAGCCGATTACGCTTGTCGCCCCAAGGGGAGATCGAAGTTTCTCAATGTCGAACCGTAGGAGCGCGGTCGCCAGGTTCTCGCTGATGGATTCGTCGAACCCTCGGTATTCAAGTGCCCGATCGTCATTCTTAATCTGCTGAGCGGTCTGCATAATGTGGAAATAGGCCATATTCGCTACACCCTGGATCAGCGAAATATGGTCGATCCGCTCCTGTCGCTTTTCCGAGCCGACACGCGCCGCTTCGGCCCGAGAAATCCAGATTGCCGCACCGATGGCGATGATCGATCCGACCGCCTGGACCCACGCGGCAGCGACGGTCCACCAGTCTGTAGGGATGCTCAGCACCCGAACGGCTAAGTTCATGACTGGAGCGCTCCTAGACCTCACGACGCGTTGCGGCGTTTTGCCAGAAATTAGAACGTACAGCCAGCCGGCTGCCGGCACAGAGATCGGTTAGAGATTCACATTCAGAGTTGAGTAATGTATTCTCTTTGTTCTTCTCAAGGAGGCGGAGATGGGCGAGCGCGCGGCGAGCGAAATCAAATCTGTCGGCATTTGGATCAGGGTTTCGACCGAGGACCAGGTGCATGGGGAGAGCCCCGAGCACCACGAACATCGCGCCCGCGCTTATGCGGAACTCAAAGGCTGGCACGTGGCGGAGGTCTACCGGCTCGATGCCGTGAGCGGCAAATCGGTGATGGGACACCCCACCGCAAAGCGCATGCTCGCCGACATCCGCAGCGGCGCGATAACCGGCCTCGTATTCTCCAAGCTCGCCCGCCTAGCGCGAAACACCAAGGAACTGCTCGACTTCGCCGAGGTGTTCCGCGCCTGCGACGCGGACATGGTGTCGCTCGCCGAGAGCATCGACACCTCAAGCCCCGCCGGCCGCCTCTTCTTCACGATGATCGCTGCGATGGCGCAGTGGGAGCGGGAAGAGATCGCCGAGCGCGTGAAGGCCTCGATCCCCGTGAGAGCGCAACTCGGCAAGCCCCTCGGGGGCCTGCCGCCCTTCGGCTATCAGTGGGTCAACAAGCGGCTTGAGGTCGATCCGAAGGATGCGCCGGTTCGCGTCTTGGCTTATGAGCTCTATGCGGAGCACCGCCGCCGCAAGGCCGTCGCGAAGATACTCAACGAGCGCGGATACCGGACCCGCGCTGGCGCGCTCTTCACGGGCAACTCCGTCCTGCGCCTGATCGAGGACCCGAGCGCGAAGGGCCTCTATCGCGCGAACACCACGAAGGTCACGGATAACGGCGAGAGCTGGGAGTGGAAGCCCGAAGAGGAGTGGGTCTATACGCCGGTCGAGCCGATCGTCTCCGAAGAGCTGTGGGAGCGCTGTAACGGCATCCTTCGGAGCCAGCGCTCGGATCGGAAGCCCGCCAAGAAGACCCGGTATCTATTCGCCGGGTTCGCGGTCTGCCTGTGCGGCCCGAAGATGTACGTGCCCTCGGGGAGCGACAAATACACCTGCTCGGCTTGCCGCAACAAAATCCCCGTCGCCGACCTCGAAACCGTTTTCCGCAGCGAGCTGACCGACTTCCTCGTCTCGCCCGAGGAGGTCGACGCGCACCTGGCCGCAGCTGCCGAAATGATCCGCGAAAAGCAGCGCCTCATCGATCTCGCGGAAGTCGAACTCAAGAAGCTGCTCCTGCAAGAGAACGAGCTCTTCGATCTCTATCATGATGGCTTGGTTCCGAAGGCCGACTTCGGGCGAAGGCTGAAGCCGCTCTCCGAGCGCCGCGCCCAGATCGAAGAGGAATTGCCTCGGCTCGAAGCCCAGCGGGACGTGCTCAAGATCGGCATGGTCTCTAACGAAGAGATACTGGAAGACACCAAAGACCTAGCCAACCGCTGGCCCGATCTGCCATGGGAACGCCGTCGCCAGATCGTCGAGGCGATCACAGATCGCCTCGTCATCTCCAAAGAGGGCGTGGAGGTCGCCCTCCTACAGGTCCCTTTCGGAGATGACGACAAATTGGGTCCGTATCCCAGATGAAAAAGCGCCGGCCTTCAGAAGTGATCTAGGGTTAGCCCGTGGATGCTGGCGCCATATGATCTGGGTCCCGGCATTCGCCGGGATGAGCGGAAAATCGAAGCGCCCATCAGGAGCCCTGCCCATGCCCACCGACGATATCTTCATCCAGGTCGACCGCTATATCGACGACCTGTTCGCGCCTGAGGACGCGGCCCTCACCGGCGCCCTTGAACGCTCTCGGGCGGGCGGCTTGCCCGATATTCAGGTCTCGGCGGGGCAGGGCAAGTTTCTCTATCTGATGGCCAAGCTGGTGGGCGCGCGGCGCATTCTGGAGCTGGGAACCCTGGCCGGCTATTCGACCATCTGGCTGGCGCGGGCGCTGCCGGCGGACGGCAAGCTGATCACCCTGGAATACGATCCCCACCATGCCGAGGTCGCGCGGGCGAACGTCGTCGCCGCCGGACTGGGGGACAAGGTCGAGGTGGTGGTGGGTGCGGCGCTCGACACCTTGCCCGGCGTGATCGATCGGGCCGACGGGCCGTTCGACCTGGTGTTCGTCGACGCGGACAAGGCCAACTATCCCAACTATTTCAACCAGATCATGCGTGGCGTCCGTTCCGGCTCGCTGATCCTGGGCGACAATGTGATCCGGCGCGGCGGCGTGCTGGACCCCGCGACGAAGGACATCAACGCCGCCGGCGCCCGGGCCTTCAACGCCCTGATCGCCACCGATCCCCGGCTGGAGGCGGTGGTGCTGCAGCAGGTTGGAATTAAAGGTCACGACGGGCTTGCCGTCGCCCGCGTCAACTAGGCCAGGGTCCGCGCGAAGCATTGAAAGGATCGAACCATGCGTGCGCTTGAGGTGACGGCTCCCTGGGGACTGGACGCTCTGCAGGTGGTCGAACGACCCGATCCCACACCCGGCCGCGGCGAGGTGCTGGTGCGGATGAAGGCGGTGTCGCTGAACTACCGCGACTTCCTGATGGTGCATGGCATGTATGGCCGTATGCCGGCGACTTCGGACTCCATCACCCCCTTCTCCTGCGGCTGCGCCGTGGTCGAGGCGGTGGGTGAGGGCGTCACGCGGGTCGCGGTGGGTGACCGCGTGGCGACCATGTTCTTCCAGGGCTGGATTTCCGGCCCGCCGACGCTGGAAAAGCTGATCACCTCGCTGGGCCACCCCATCCCCGGCGCGGGACGCGAGCTGGCGGTGTTCAGCCAGGAAGGCCTTTCCAAGGTCCCGGACTTCCTGACCGACGAAGAGGTCTCGACCCTGCCTTGCGCGGGCCTGACCGCCTGGCGCGGCCTGTTCGAGGACGCGAGCCTGCAGCCCGGCGACACCGTCGTGCTGCAGGGCACGGGCGGGGTCTCGATCTTCGGCCTGCAGTTCGCCCACGCGGCGGGCTTCAAGACGGTGATCACCTCGTCCTCCGACGAGAAGCTGGCGCGCGCGGCCAGCCTGGGGGCGACGCGAGGCGTCAACTACAAAACTCAGCCGGAGTGGTCGAAGGCGGTGCGCGAGGCGACCGGCGGGCGCGGCGCGGATTTCATCATGGAGGTCGGCGGCGGCGGCACCATCGAGCAGAGCCTGCAGGCGGTGAAGATCGGCGGCCATATCGCCATTATCGGCGTGGTGGCGGGGATGGGCTCGGGCATGAACCCCGCCGCCCTGATCGGCAATTCCGCGAAGATGCAGGGGCTGTCGGTGGGCTCGCGCGAGATGTTCGAGGCCATGTGCCGGGCGCTCGAGCTGCACCAGATCCATCCCGTGGTGGACAAGGTCTACCCCTGGACCGAAGCCCGCGCCGCCTTCGCCGCCATGCAGGGCGGGGAACATTTCGGCAAGATCGTGCTGAAGTTCTAGCGAGGGCGCTACCGTCCCGGATTGTGAACCCGCATCAGCGCGGCCACTTCGGCTTCGCCGTCAGCTTCCAGGCCGGCCAGGATGTCGGCGTAGACGTCGTCCCGCTCGTCCTGGCCGAGCTTGAACGCCGCCTGTTCGCGCACCACCGTCGCGCGGAAGGCGACGATGCCGCGCAGGATGCGGTCATACCGCTCGCCCATTTCGGCAATCGACCAGGCGCCCGTGCGGCCGGCCTCCGTGGCGCTGATCAGGTCGTCCAGCACATGCCGGGTGAAGACCGGATCGTCGTCGAACTCAATCTCGACGTCGAAGGCGGCCGAGGCGTAGTTCCAGCTCGGCGCCTGGGTGCGATCGGCCAGCCAGGATGGCGAGACATAGGCGTGCGGGCCCATGAACAGCACCTGCGCGCGCGGGTTGGCGCGCAACGCCTCGACCTGAGGATTTCGGCGGGCGAAGTGGCCGATCAGGGTGGTGACGCGACCCTCGGCGTCGGTCTCGGCGCGCAGGGGCAGGGGCGTCGCCCCAGTCCTGACCGCTAAAGGCCTGCCCGCTAAAGTCCCGTCCGCGTCCTGGCAGACGAGCCAGGCCAGCGGCTGGCGGAGAACCAGGTCGGCGACGGCCGAAGCCGTCGCCGGAGGATAGCGGTTTGCGGCGGTCGTCATGAGGGTTCGTCCGCCGCCTTGTCCTAGAACTTCCGCGACAGAGTCGCGGTCACATTGCGGCGCAGACCGTAGAAGCAGTCGCTCTCGGAGCTGCACTGGGCGATGTAGATGTGGTCGAACAGATTGCTCGCCGCCACCTTCAGCGCCCACTTGTCGAAGTTGTAGTGAAGGACCGCGTCGACCAGGGTGTAGGACGGGTCCTTCCACTGATTGGCCGTGTCGCCGTAGTTCGAGCCGATGTAGCGGATGCCAGCGCCGCCGCCCAGGCCGGCCATAGGGCCATCCTGGAAGGTATAGTCCGCGAACAGCGAGGCCTGGTTCTTCGGCGTCAGGGTCAGTTGGGTCACGGGCGCGCCTTGATCCATGACCCTGGTGTCGGTGTAGGCGTAGGAGGCGTTGAGGGTGAAGCGCTCATAGATGCGGGCCACCGCTTCCAGCTCGACGCCCTTGACCTCGACCTCGCCAAGCTGAGCCTGCGCAAACGGGTCGAGCGCGGTGGGGTCTGACTCAACCACATTGTGCTGATGCAGATCATAGACGGCCGCGGTCGCGAAGATTTTGACGTTGTGCGGGACGAATTTCGGCTCGAACTTCAAGCCGGCCTCGACCTGATCGCCCTTGGTCGGCACGAAGGCCGCGCCGCTGGCCGTGGTGCCTGCCGTCGGCTGGTAGGAGGTCGCATAGGCGATATAGGGCGCCAGGCCGGAGGCGAAAACGTAGTTCAGGCCCGCCCGGTAGGTGAACACGGAGTTGTCGATCTTCTGGCCCACGGAGGTCTCGTCGAGCCAGTCCTGACGGCCGCCGAGAGTCAGCACCCAGTGGCCGTATTTGATCTGATCCTGACCATAGAGGCCGATCTGATCCTGGTTCACGTCGGCGTCGGTGAAGGCGTACGGCGGCGAGACGATGCCCGATACATTATGGTTGGGGGCCGCCAAATTGAGCGGAGGTTCATTTGGGGTGCCGATCGGGGCGCCGCTCACGAAGCCGAATGCGGATTCCAGGATGTAGTGACGATAGTCGAAGCCGACGAGGACGGTCTGGGTCACAGGGCCGGTGTCAAACTTGTCGGTCAGTCGGGTGTCGACGTTGAAGGAACTGATGGCTTCCTTGAAGGGGAAGCTGTTGCGGTTGAGCGTCGTGTAATCCGAATAGAGCGGCGCGCCGCCCGACGTCTCCTGAACGCCGGTCAGCGGGTTCAGGTAGGGATGGAGCGTGCCTGTACCGCAGGTCGAGGTATCGGCCATGGTGCAGGTGGCTAGACCCGCGCCATAGACGTCGTTCTGCCGCGTGACGTCGTCGAAATACTTCAGGTTCTGTTCGAGCTTCAGGTCGCCGCCGAAGTCGTGTTTGAAGTCATAGCCGACGCCATACTGGCGGCGGGCGAAGTCGTCGTAGCCATAGTCGCCGGCGTTGAAATTGGGCGACAGCTTGCCAATCACCGGGTTGTTCGAATAGACGCCCGCGGCCGGCAGGAAGCCGACGCCGTCGCCCTTGTCATTGTCCCACTGATAGTAGCTGAGCAGGGTCAGGTCGGTCTTCGGGTCGATGTGGAAGGTGGCGGCCGGCGCGATGTAGAAGCGCTCGTCGTTGACGCCGTCGGCCTGGGTGCCGCCGCTGCGGTTCATGGTGGTCAGGCGCAGGCTGACCAAGTCGTTCACGGCGCCGGTGACGTCGCCGGCCACTTCCCAATTGTTGTAGCTGCCGTAATCGACCTCGGCCGAGCCGCCGAACTTGTCTTCCGGGCGGCGGGTCGTGACGTCGACGATGCCTCCGGGAGGCGCAAGACCGTAGAGCACCGAGGAGGGGCCCTTGAGGATGTCGACTTCCTGGGCGCCGTAGAGATCAAAACCGCTGGTGGACACGGAGCCCACCGGGGCCTGCAGGCCGTCGATATATTCCACCGGCGCGAAGCCGCGCAGGGTCAGCCAGTCGTAGCGGGTGTCGGAGCCGTAGTTTTCGCCGATGATGCCAGCGGTGTAGCGGACCGCCTGGCTGATGTTCTGCCAGTCGAGCAGGTCGATCTGGTCGCGGCTGATCACGGTCACCGACTGGGGCGTCTCGATCAGCGCCGTCTCCATCTTGGTCGCGGCGGTGTCCTTCTCCGGCACATAGTGTGCGGCGGTCACCACCACTTCGCCGACGCTGGTCGAGCTGTCAGCAGTCTGGGCCGAGGCCGCGAAGGCGCCGCCCGCCACAATGGCGATCACGGCGCCGGCGCAGAACAGCTTGGCCTTGGCGAGCGGCCTGAAGCCACGCGTATCGATGGTCTTGGTCATGGAACGCCCCTGATTCCGATCGGCCGGGTGGCCAGTATTGAATTCACGCTGACTCGAACGGCGGCCCTTCGCGCATGCGGTAGGGCCTAATGCCGTCGAGATCAGGCCACCTGGATTTTCTGGGCGACGGCGTCGCGGAAATGTCACAGAGCGGCGTCGGCCAAATCGCCGATCGTTGGTGCGTGTTATTGCGACTTAATCGCAATAGCAATCCAGTTGCGAGCAATTCTCAAAAAGCTGGTCGGTTGTGGGATATTGGCCACGCGGTCGGCGTAGAGGGTTTTAGAGAAGGTGAGTTGGAGTGAATCGCTCCGCCGGCGCTGGCCCCCACCGTCGCTCCGCTCCGCTCCGCTGCGCTTCGCGCCACCTCCCCCTCTCGCTTCGCGTGGGGTGAGGAGGACCCCCTCCTTATCCTCCCCCGCGAGCGAAGCGAAGACAGGGGGAGCTGGCTCGCGGAGCGAGACGGTGGGGGCCAGCACCGGCGGTTAGTGAGCGAACCTAATTCCAGCCCGCTCTACGCCAGCCTATCCCGCAACCAGGCCGCGCCATCGTCGATGGCCTTGCGGGCGATGGCGGCGATGGAGACGGCCTCAAGGAAGCTGTGGGTGGCGCCGGCATACACATCCGACCGGACTTCGACGCCGGCGGTGCGCAACCGCTCCGCCATCGCCAGGCCCTGTTCGGCGAGGATGTCGCATTCGGCGATGGTCAGGCAGGTTGGCGGCAGGCCGGCCAAGTCCGCCAGTATCGGCCGGGCGAGCGGATTGTCGGCGTCGGCCGGCGCGCCGAGATAGTTGCGCCAAAACCCGGCTAACTCGGCAGTGGTCAACATGTAGCGCTCGCCGCCATACCGGCGTGCGGCCTCATCGGAGACCCGGGTGTCGAACACCGGATAGATGGCCAAAAGCGCCTTGATCAGGCCACCCTGACCGAGCTCGCGCAGCTTCAGGGCCATCGCCATGGACAGGCATGCGCCGGCGGAGTCGCCGCCGATGGCGAGCCGGTCAACGTCAATGCCGAAGTCGGCGGCCGCGCCGCGAAGCCAGGCGATAACCGCCTCGACCTGCTCCAGCGCGACGGGGAATTTGGCTTCTGGCGACAGCCTATAGTCCACGCCCACCACCACCACATCCGCCGCGGCGGCATACTCCCGCATGAGACGATCGTGAGTGTCCAGGCTGAACAGGGTCCAGCCGCCGCCGTGCAGATAGATCAGCACAGGCTTCGGTGCGCGCCGCGACGGATCGTGCAGCCGCACCTTGACCGGGCCGTGCGGGGTCTCGACGACGAGGTTTTCCGTGCGGGCCATCGCCGGCCCGCCCTGCCGCCAAGGCGTTCGCACCAGCTCCGCAAGTTGACGCTGTTCGGGGAAGGAAAGTTGGTCAAAGGGCCCGCCGGCGGCATAGGCGGCTCCGGTCTCGGCCACAAATCGGCGGATGTCGACGTCTATATCGCCCGCTAGGTGATCGGTCGGGTCCAAGGCGCTCACCGGACTAAAGCTGCGTAATTCAACAACATCGGACTCGTTATGCGTGGGCAGCTCAGGTCAAATACGGGCGTTTGGCCGCAACCCCACTGGACTCCGTCGCCCTCAAGGTTTCGTGCTAAACGGGTTGTCGACTCCCCGCTGTCGTTGGCGGGACCGCCGATGTCGTGGATGGGCCATATGGGGCAGAGCACCCGGGGCATAGACTATCAGAACGTGCCGCGCCCCATCGCCGGGCTGGCGACGCAATACCCCTCGGGGTTTGTCGATCCCCGGCACAGCCACGCGCGCGCCCAGCTCACTTTTCCGGCGACCGGTGTGACCACGGTGACCACGGCGGACGCCAGCTTCATCATCCCCGCCGGCAAGGCTATGTGGCTCCCGGCCGGCGTCGAGCATGAGGTGGCCTGCAAGGGCGATGTCGACGCCAGCATCCTCTATGTCAGCCACGACGCCGCGGCGGGTCTGCCCGACGCCTGCCAGGTGGTGCAGGTCTCGTCGCTGATGAGCGAACTGATCGTCGAGGCCAGCCATCTTGCGGTCGACTATGAACCCGACAGCCGCGACGGACGGGTCATGGCCCTGTTGCTCGACGAGCTTGGCCGGGCCAACGCCGCCTCCATCTCCGCGCCGATGCCGCGTCATCCCAGGCTGGCGCGGGTCTGCGCCACCATCCTGAAAGACCCTTCGGCTCACGACGATCTCGACGCCTGGGCCAGCGCGGCGGGCATGGGCCGGCGCACCTTTACCCGAATCTTCCGGCGGGAGACCGGCGTCAGCTTCGCGGTCTGGCGTCAGAACGTGCGATTGATGGACGCCCTGTCGCTGCTGGCGGCCGGACAGTCGGTGACCAGCGTCGCTTATGACGTCGGTTATTCCAGTCCGAGCGCTTTCACCGCCATGTTTCGACGCGCCTTCGGCGTGGCCCCAACCGCTTACCTGGCCTCGGGTTTGGCAGACTGAGGCCTGCTGAGTCCTGGGGCGCTGGCCCGATCTCAATAGCCTTTGGCCCAACCGGCAATGGCGCTAAGAGCGTTATCCGTGGAACAGGCCGGTCGATGACAACCCCCAATATTCACTACCTGTGGGTACAGGTTCATCGCTACGTCGGTCTCACCGTCCTCGCCTTCCTGACGCTCGCGGCGGTCACCGGCTGTCTTCTGGTGTTTCGCGTCGATCTCGATAAGGCGCTCAACCCCGACCTCTACCAGGCGCCGTCCACCGACGCTCCGATCGCCGCCACCGAATTGGTGCATCGGGTGATGCTCGCCTATCCCGACCTTGAGGTGACCGCCGCGCCGCTGCAGCTGCACGCCGGCGAGTCGGCCGTGATGCAGGTCGAGGCCCGGCAAGGTCCACCGGGCCGGCAGGTAAAGGACATCTTCGTCGACCCGGCCACCGACGCCATCCTCGGAACCCGCGAAGATCACGGCGGCTGGGATCGCCAGCATCTGATGCGGGGAATCTACTTCCTGCACTACACCCTGCTGGCGGGCGATTTTGGCCGGTGGTTCATGGGGCTGATAGCCGCCGCCTGGGCGATCGAGAACCTGGTGGGCTTCTACCTGACCCTTCCCACCGGTGGGCCGTTCTGGAAGCGCTGGACGCCGATCTGGAAGGTCAGCTTCAAGGCTAAACTGCCCAAGGTTCTGCTCGACCTGCACCGGGCCAGCGGGCTTTGGGTCTTCATCGGCGTGCTGATTCTGTCACTCACCTCGGTGGGGCTGAACTTCTATTCCGAGGCGGTCGACCCCGTGGTCATGGCGCTCTCGCCGCCAAAGCCGTCGCCCTGGGATCGTCCTGTGTCGCAAGCGCCGGTTGGCCAGGCGCTCAGCTATACCGCCGCCGCCGATGCGGCCATCGCCGCCGCCCGCCACGATGGGGTGAAGCTGAGCCCGGCCTCCGTCACCTTCGACAAGGCCCACGACCTGTTCGGCGTCGCCTTCACCCACAGTGGACGGATGGAGTATTCAGGCCTCGGACCGGTGACCTACTACGTCAACGATCACACCGGCCGGCTGGTCTATATCGACAGCCCCTACGCCGACAGCGGCGGCCGCAAGCTGGAGCGCAGCCTCTATCCCCTGCACAGCGGCCAGGTGTTTGGCCTGGCGACGCGCTGGCTGGTGATGCTGCTGGGCGTGGCCATCATCGAGATGTCGGTGACCGGCCTGATCGTCTGGTGGAAGAAGCGCGGTCCCAGGGTCGCGCAACGCAAGGCGCGGCGGGCTGCGAAGGCCTGACAGGCCGCGTTTCTCCTAACCGTCATCGCCGGCCTTGTGCCACGGCTGTCCGGTTTAAATTAGTGGACGGGTTGCACGGCGTTGATTCTACTCATTTCCAAGCACTTGCCGGTGTTTTGGACACGGGAAGGGATCAACGCCATGCATCACCACAATAGCGTCTTGCACGGACTTCTGAAGCATCTGCCGTGGTCGCACTTCGACCAGCTTGTGGATGACTATGGTGCGGACGCTCGGGTTCGCCGTCTGAGCACCAAGAGCCAGTTCCTGGCC